>Ga0207647_10000057_pt1 | contig 85211 bp, 78 predicted proteins | sample KBSCornC2_FD_184295 | JGI IMG/M metagenome (GOLD analysis project Ga0207647, IMG submission 184295) | Corn rhizosphere microbial communities from Kellogg Biological Station, Michigan, USA - C2 (SPAdes) (version 2) | ecosystem: Host-associated > Plants > Roots > Rhizosphere ...
CAGTGGGTTCATCACTTCCTCGTCTTTGTGCCTGGCGGTTGTCTGCCGATTTGGGAGTTTGCAAAACCACGTCATTGGTTTTGGGCTCTTCGGCCTTATCCTTTTTGGCAAAAATGCTTTTGAGCACCTCGCCCAGCTTTTTCTTTTTTGGTGATGATGTGTTTTCTGTCTTTGGTTGTTGTTTCACCTCGGGCTCATTGGTAGCAACGGCATCTTTGCTTGCCGGGATATTGGGAGTGGTTTTTTCAAGAGGCATAGGGTTTTTAGAAGAGGGAACGGATGCAACGCTTTGGCTTTTGAGTACAGGGACGCGGTTTTTCTTTTTATCTTTCTGCAGGGGTTTTGAATAGTTGGCGACTGCCCCAGGTACAGTGCTTTCAACCGGGGCGGCAGTATTTTCATCATTCTGCTGTTCAACAATATTGCTTTGTTTTGATTGCTGAACAGTTGGTTCAGTTGGTTCTGTTGCCTTTTGCAAAACAGAACTGCCCACCGAAGGCTTGGACATGATGTAATATCCACTTGCAATTACGGCCAGTATCAACGCTGCCAGTGCAAGGTCTTTCGCATTGACCGCAGGCTTCTTTTTAGTTTTTCGCCTGTACATCCAGTTGGTGTACTCTTCCTCCACCTCGTTTAGAGAACGGGTGTAGTTGGTATGTACTTCATCTTCCGGCTGTTGCTTCGCAAAGGATGGAGCATGGGAAGAAATGATCTCTTTGGGTTCTTGTTTTCTTTCATAAGCGGATTCGACACCAGGCGACCTATTGCCCAGGTGTTCAACAGAGTTTTGCTGTGCAATGGTTTTTTGTTCTGCAGCAGCAGCAGCAGCATAGGTTTTAGGCACACTTACAAAAACCCTTTTGGGTGCTTGCGGTTTTTGAGGAATTGGATTTTGTGGTTCTGCACTGGTATTTGAATTGGTCGAAAGCCCCGGCACTTCTTCCATTGCCGATGTGGCAACAGGTTTAAAAGGTGCATCGGCATGCGGCGTTTCAGGAACATAAGGTTTTAGCGAAGGAATTTCGAAAGGATATTGCCAGGCTGCACTTCGGCCATCTACCCAAACAAGGTCGAAAGGTTTTAGGTTAAGTTGCAGTAGTTCTTCAAGGGAATAGGGGCCCGTTTGTTTGTTGCTGCGAAGGAGCAAATAAACCTTTTGCATACTTGGTGTTTTTAAAAGAACAAAGAACTCAACCGCACAACCTGTACCTCAATTTGTGTAGAAAACGTTATTTGCTTTTTTGGTATTGCGTTCAATTCTTAAACAAAAGATAAAGTGGTGATCAGTGGTCAATAGCAGTGTTATTTATGAAGTTCCTGAATCTCTTCTTTCATTGACCTGAATGCTGAGTGAACGGCTTGCCTCACTTTTGGTAATACCAATGTTGGTGACTGTTTTTCCCTGGCCTCGATCAGATTTATGTTTATCAGGTAAATGTGCCGGTGGGATCAAGGCAAACCAATGCCTCAACCCCAACAAAGTTTGTGACGTGGTACATCTTACAGCAAATAAAAAACCCTTCCTTATAAAAGGAAGGGCCGTGCTATAACTAAGAAAGTTTATATCAGTGTAGCAGGCATAGCCTGTAAACCTTAGTACCTGTTTTTGTTGTAGCTGTTACCATTGTTGTAACCACCGCCATTGCCGCGGAAGCCACCGCCACCACCGCGTGGTTTGTTCTCTTTCGGTTTAGCTTCCATTACTTTAATGGTTCTGCCTTCAACATCGCCGCCGTCCAATTCTGCAATTGCTTTTTTAGCTGCTGCATCGTCAGACATTTCAACAAAACCAAATCCGCGGGATTTTCCTGTTTCCCTGTCATTAATGATTTTAGCTGAAGTCACTTCTCCATAAGGAGTAAAAAATTCTTTCAGGTCTTCATCCTGTACGTTGAAGCCTAAGTTTGAAACATAAATGTTCATTCTAGTTTGTTTAAATTTTAAATAAGATCTGAGAGGCAGAAGTAGACTAACTAAGATGCAGATTACTGAGCAGGATAATTATTTACTGATGCAGAACTCAAATTAACGAGGGCAAGATAGACTTATTTAATTGAGAAAAACGGAAAAATTTCATAAAATATAAAAAAGGCCATTTTCTGCTCAAATATTTACCCCATTGTTTAACCGCCCTGTTTAGTATATTTGTATTGCCTCTTTATCTGCACGGAGTTTTGCCTCATTTTCCTGCAGACTGTTTTAATTGCCATTTTCGGCAGCATCTCGATTCAGATTTTTTTTGTTAGTAGTTAATTAGTTAGTCAGTCAACGTTCGTAAGTGTTTTTGTAACTCTTTAAAACTTGTACTATGAAACTTTCTGATTTTATCATGCTAAATGAAGAGGAAAAAAAAGTCACCGTACTTCACCAAGCTGTACTCATTGGTAAAAGAATGCACCCGGGTTGTATCATCTTCTTATTCCAGCTGAACAATTTTTACGTAGAAACTTTTGGGGACACAAACACAAAGGGAATAACACAGTATCGTGTGTTTGTGAACACAGACTTACTGCATCCGTACCTGGAAGAAATCGCGATAGATGATGTGTTTAGTACTTAATTGTTTTGATTGAGGGGGAAAGCAATAAGAAGTCTTGCTTTGTCATGATCGGGGCAGGGAAGCGCCTCCGGCATGGAGTCAAGAATAATATTAAAACGGAACCGGAGCATACTTTCATGCGGACAACTGCCAGCAACTTTCCCCATAAAACCAGGGGAAGATGCTGATCCTCAAAGCGCGGCAGCATGAGGGTTGCAGGGCCTTGTCGTTTGAAAGAGAAATTATAATCAGGCTAGTCAGGTGCTTTTTTCCCCGGCATCACAAGCCAGGCTGTTTATTCCTATACGAGCATAACATCAAAGGCACTTGTTAAAACAAACATTTAAATTTCCCCATAAATTTCACAGGCTCAGAATTAATGTTATCTTCACCATCTCTTATAAATCGACTTGATAAATTTCTTCCCTATTCCGTAGAAGCTCATCTGGTCCTTGTTTGAGACCAACAGCTCCACAGAGCTATTTTAAACGAAACAATTTTTTATTTCAATGTTATTTGAACAATTAGGTTTGATAGCGCCTTTATTAAAAGCGCTTCAAAAAGAAGGGTATACTACACCTACCCCCATCCAGGCACAAGCTATTCCGCCTGCATTACAAGGAAAAGATATTTTAGGATTGGCACAGACAGGCACAGGTAAAACAGCAGCATTTGCTTTACCTATTCTCCAATTATTAAACCGTGAACAGTATAACGGATATAAACACACGAGAGCTCTGATATTAACGCCAACAAGAGAACTGGCTATGCAGATCAGTGAAAGCTTTCAATCCTATGGACGATATACAAACGTTAAGCAGGAAGTTATTTTTGGCGGTGTGTCCCAACATGCACAAACCATTGCCTTGCGCAATGGAACCGATGTGCTGATTGCAACACCGGGAAGGTTGCTTGATTTAATGAACCAGGGCTATGTGCATTTGGATTACCTTGAATTATTTGTGTTGGATGAAGCCGACCGCATGCTCGACATGGGTTTCATTCACGATGTAAGAAAGGTCATTAAAGCATTGCCTAAGCAAAAACAAACCATGCTCTTTTCGGCAACCATGCCTCCGCAAATTGCACAGTTGGTGGCGTCATTACTTCATGCGCCTGTGACAATCGAAGTTGCACCTGTATCATCTACTGCCGAACGAATTGAGCAGTTTGTTTATTTCATTCAAAAGCAAAAGAAGCAAACACTTTTGGTGCATTTGCTCAATGAGAAAAAAATGAAAAGAACCCTGGTATTCACCCGCACAAAACATGGTGCAGACAGAATAGCCAAGGAATTAAAGAAAGCAAGTATTCATGCAGATGCAATTCATGGCAATAAATCGCAATCGGCAAGACAAAATGCTTTGAACAATTTTAAGAACGGAAGGTTGAAGGTGTTGGTTGCAACCGACATTGCGGCAAGAGGCATTGACGTAGATGCATTGGAACACGTGATCAACTTTGATTTGCCCGATGTTGCTGAAACTTATGTGCACCGTATCGGGCGCACAGGAAGAGCAGGAGCCAACGGCATTGCTATTTCTTTCTGCGATGGCAGGGAAGAAATGGGCAACTTAAAAAGCATCAATAAACTCATTGGTTTAAAAATACCGGCAATAGCACATCCATTTGAAAATGCAACAGCATAATAGGCTGCTGTTACTTTATCGATCCCTCAATACATTTATTGAGGGATTTTTTTACTCACTAACGACCACTTGTTCGTGCTGGGGAATATTTCTGATTCTTAACTCGTAGTTAGGACTAAGTGAAATAGCGAACTCGTTTTTTTGAATCAACTCGTTCACTGCTTTATCTTCCAACAAAACAGATGCAAGACTTGAAGCCAAAGGAAGATCAATGATGACGTTTTTCAATTTGCCATTTTTGAGTCCGAAGGAAAATTTATAACCCGATTTACGTTTCATTCCTGCTCTTTCAAAATCAGGAGCATTTAAAGCAAGTACCTGTTCCGCAACTAAGGAGCGCTTCATAACGATACGGATAATAGGTAAGTATTTTGACCAAACATTAGTGTACATACGATTTTCTTTTCGAATTATAAATATGGTTTTAATAATGCAGATTTCGTTGGTTGTCTTAAATGCCTGATTGCTTTATCCTTTATTTGCCGCACCCTTTCGCCGGTCATGTTGTGTTGATCGGCAATTTCGTTCAGTGTTAAAGGTGCAGGCAATCCAATTCCAAAAAAAGAACAAACAATTGTCCTTTCCCTTTCAGTTAGTGTTTTAAGACATCGCCTGATTTCAATTTCAAGTGACTGATCATATTCAACCGCTTCATCTGTTCCGTCTGTTTCTTCATCAATCATAGTATCAAGCATTGTTTCTTCCGATATTGGATTAGGACTATCCAGGCTAACATAATTGATGTGATAATCGTTTACAGATTGCAACTCTTCTTCAGAGATCTTCATTTCATCTGCCAGTTCTTCCAGTGATGGTGCCCGTTCATGTAACTGCTCCAGCAATGAAAAGACCTTCTGCATTTTATTTCCAAGATTCACCCTGTTCGATGGTAATCTCACCATTCTTCCCTGGTCGCTCAGGGCTTGAATGATACTTTGGCGAATCCACCATACTGCATAGGAAATAAATTTGAACCCCTTGGTTTCATCGAAACGCATGGCTGCTTTCATTAGACCAAGATTGCCTTCATTAATTAAGTCGGAAAGAGAGAGTCCACGGAACTGGTATTGTTTTGCAACGGAAACAATAAAACGCAGATTTGCTTTTGTTAATTCGTCCAGAGCTTGTTTATCACCATTTCTTATTGCTTGTGCCAGTTGTACCTCTCTTTCAATAGTGATCATCTCTTCTTTACCTATTTCGTGCAAATACCTGTCTAGACTTAATGATCCACGGTTAGTGATGGATTGAGTGATGGTGAGTTGGCGCATGAAAATATATTGAGTGTAAGGTAGTCTTATTTCAGCGCAACCCTGTTTATTTCTCAAATAATCAGATGATGTAACTGTTAAGATTTGACCATTAAAAAAGCCTTGCCGTTTAAATAGACTACCTTTATCTGAATTATTTGAGCCGCTGGCGCCAGTATCGATTTTTATCTTCCCTTCTTTACTTCTGCTTCCTTCTCAAATCTTTTGTAAACAATTAAACTTTATTTAATGAAGATCTACATTGAAAATTTGCATGACGTTATTGATAATGACAAACTGAGTCAATTATTTTCTTCTTACGGCCAGGTACAGTCAGCAGAAGTTGTGAAAGATGCTTTTAACGGAGCATCAAGAGGTTTTGGATATGTTGAGATGGATGATGAAGCTGCGCAAAAAGCAATTAGCGAATTAGATCAGACAACTCTGAACGAGTTAAAATTAACATTGAAACAAGCACCCCCTGCAGCAGAAAGAAAAGGCTCTTACAAAGTAGGCAGCGGCGCTGTAAATGTTTACAGGTTCAGGAAAAATTAATTTTTTATAGCTGATACAATTGCACCGGTTATGGACAACGGCAATGAACAAATGCAGGTTGAGTTTCATGGCAAGGCAAATGCTGTGTATTATTCAATTTGCCATGGTTTTGAAATTGCGGTAGCCAACGTAAGCCGTACAAAAGATGAATATAAATTTCAGCAATTAAAAAAGCATTACGCGTCGATGTTGGAGCAGGAACTTGAGGTTATTGCTAAGACTGTTTTAGCGAGCTTCAAAAAAGAAAAGCAATTGAATGAAGTCGATTTGATGTTTAAGCGATTTATAAAAGAATACCTGCATCGTTTCATACAAAAAGTAAATGACCTGTAGTTTTTGAATTGATTGGATTTAATCTTCAGATCATAATTACGCCACTTTTCTTTTTTGGATTTTTTGCTCGTTGATATATTCATCCATTGCTGCTGCAAAAGAAGGAAGCAATTGGGCACGTTCGCTGCTTAATACAGAATTGAATGGGCGTTTTGCAGGATAGTTAATTTCATCTGCATTAACTCCACTGATTAACGATTTGTTCAGATCAAATTTATCTGCAACAAGGAAAGCAAAATCAGCCCAGCTTAATGAACCTTTGTTGGCTAAATGCCAGATTCCAGTCTCTCCATCAATTAAAATATCCAGGCAAGTATTTACCAGGTGAGGCACATAAGTAGCAGAGATGAAAAGATCTTTGGCAACCCTTATGGTTTCATAGTTGCTCAACGCCTTTCTAACATAATGGACAAAATTGTATTGATCCCAGGGACCAAAGAATGCACTTGTTCTAACAATCAGCGAAGACGGATATTCTTTTTGAATCAACATTTCTGCCTGGGCCTTGCTTTGCCCGTAAACATTTAACGGATTAGGAAGATCGCTTTCAACATAGGCTGTCGGCTTCTTTCCATCGAAAACCAGATCGCTTGAGAAGTTGATCAGCGCCACTCCATGCTGATTACACACAATGGCAAGATTTTGTGGACCAATTGTATTATCTCTCATGCAGGCATCAAATTCCTTTTCTGCATCATCCACTCTCACAAATCCTGCAGCATTAATAATTGCCCATGGTTTGTATAATGCAATCGCTGTTTCAATTGAAGTAATATTACTGATGTCGCAATCCTGCCTGCTCAATAAATGATAATTAATGCAACGTTGTTCGCAAACTTTTGCAAATGCTCTTCCCAGTGTTCCATTCTTACCAATGATCAATACAGGTGTCGATTGATTTGTTTTCATTTGGATTGTATTGGATGGTGACCCGTAAATAATTCTTGAATCTCTTTGCCACCAGCCTTTTTCTTCCAGCAAATGATGAACGCAATTATTATTGTGAGCGACTTGTTTAATGAAGTTTGCTAATGCCGTTGGCCTCAGATAGCCACCACGCAGATCGAATGCGCCGGGTTCGTATTCACCTCCATCTTGTGTAAGCAATTTATTCCATCCGTGGGAGCCAAGCAATGCCCAGGAGGTGACAGCTTTTATGTTGACACCCTGATCAACCAGTTTGCTACAAGATTGCCATACATGTTTGAACCAACGCAATTGTTCCTCGCGTGTACAATGCAAATGCACTTCAGTAATCGCAATAGGTTGATGAAAACGTTGCCACGCTTCCCTCACTAATATTTCTATTCCTGTTTCTTCTTCAATGTTTACACGAACAACTTCAACATCTGCATAATGATCCTTACCGTTGCCTCCGTGAGTATGCTGTGGATAGAGATGAAGCTTTTCGTCTAAATATCTTTCTGATGTGAGATAATGATTGAATCCAAAAATATCTGGTGTGCAAACATTTTCCTGGAAGAAGTAAATATCTTTTTCAGGGATACTCATGTGCTGAAAATGTTTCCAGAGATAATGGTTCTTATCAAACCTGCCGCAAAGTAAATCGTATGTTAGCCATCTTCTCTCATTTTCGAAGTCAGCCTGATACTTTAATTTTTTTGTGCTGTATGTTTTCCCGAGATCTTCGGTCTGAACAAGCTTTGCATTTGGATTGATCTTCCTGATTGCCTGCATTGCCAGGACAGTTCCTTTCAATTCATTCAATAACATTTGCGTAAATGCTTTTGAATTGTTTTGATGGGGATACCAAACGCCATACAATCCGCTGAACCTTGCGGTAGTTAATGGTTCATTAACAGGAGTGTAATAATCAATCCATGGGAATTGTTCTGCAACTTTCTTTGCGTATTCAGCCAAGTGGTACGCAAAGTTCCCGTCGGCAAGACTAGTGTAAGCAGGACCGCTCCCATGATGCACCAGTCCTGCAATAACATCTATATTTTTTTCTTTGATCTTATAGAGTTGCCTGGATATCCAACTCCAATTTACACTTCCGTTTTTTTCAGGTTCGTGTTTCTCCCACAGGATGGGATAGCGAAGCTTTTTAATTCCTAACCGTGCAATGAGTTCAATATCTTCTTCCCGGTAATAATGCCCCGAATAGTGTAGCTGATCAAAGAAATTATTTTTTACCCTGTTGATGGTGCATTCAATTCCGCCCCATAGTTCAGGATTGCAATATTGTATTTGTTTGTCCATTCACAAGTTTTCCGTTAACAATACTTCCATCCTTTTGTTCTTGAGTGATCTTCTTAAACGTGGTGAGGGCCTGTGCCACAACCTGGTCCATATTGTAATACTTGTAAGTTGCCAAACGTCCAACGAAATAAGTGTTCTTCTTTGTCGAGGCCAGTTGCTGATATTTCTTGTACAGCTCTGCATTCTCCGGACGTGGAACAGGATAATACGGATCACCTTCTGCTTTCGGAAATTCGTACACAACGGCTGTCTTCGGATGAACCTGGCCTGTGAGATATTTAAAGTCTGTGATCCTTGTATACAATTGTTCGTTCGGATAATTTACAGTTCCTGTTGGCTGAAACACTTCCTTATCAACTGTTTCGAATTTGAATTCAAGTGAACGGTAAGGAAGCTTCCCATAACAGTAGTTAAAGTATTCATCGACAGGCCCGGTGAAAATCAAGTTTTTGAACGGCATGATATCAATGATCTCTTTGTAATCAGTGTTCAACATGACTTTAATGTTCTTATGCGATAACATGTTCTGGAACATGTGTGTGTAGCCGTACAAAGGCATTGCCTGGTATGTGTCTGTGAAATACCGATCATCACGATTGGTTCTTGTCGGAACACGTGCCGTAACACTTGCGTCTAATTCCGATGGATCGAGGTCCCACATTTTCCTGGTATAACCACGGAAAAATTTTTCGTACAATTCTCTTCCAACTTTACTTACCACAACGTCTTCCGAAGTTTTTACACGGTCAACCTTCTCGGCCCTTTCGGCAAAGAAATTTTCTACATCTGCGCTGCATAAATTCAGGTTGTAAAGTTTGTTAATCGTATTCAAATTGATTGGAATTGGCACTAATTGTCCATCAATACTTCCCAATACTTTATGTTCATATTGTCTCCACGGAGTAAACTGACTTAGGTATTCAAAAACCTCTTTTGAATTGGTGTGGAAAATATGAGGACCGTATTTATGAATTAAGATTCCGTCGTTGTTGTAATAGTCGTATGCGTTACCGCCAATGTGATCTCGTTTATCAATGATCAGAACTTTTTTGTTAGCCTGGTTAGCCAAACGTTCTGCCAATACACTCCCGGCGAACCCGGCCCCTACAATCAAATAATCAAACATAAGCCTTCTTTGTTTTATTAGATTTTTCACTGTTTAATACATATGCATCTTCAATGTGTCGCACCATTTGTCCCCAGGTCCTGTCCCATGAGTTATAGAGAAGAAAATCATCTACTTTTTTCAGCCATGAAGTATTTCTTTTCTTGCTCAATTCTTTTTCTGCGGCTTTAATAAATTCAGCAGCATTGCTTACAATGTGAACGAGTTTATTATCACCGTAGGGACGAACCACATCACGAATCGGAGTGGAGATTACGGGTTTGCCTGCAGCCAGATATTCGGGAGTCTTTGTAGGGGAAATAAATTTCGTCGATTCGTTCATTGCAAATGCTACCATCGCAATATCCCAACCTGCTATGTAATTTGGTAACTCGTCATACTTTTTTCCACCGAGATAATGAATGTTACCATAGCTTGGCAATGTTGCAGGATCAATCTTGACAACAGGGCCTAATAATACAAACTGCCATTCGGGTTTTGCCTTTGCCACTGCATCGATCAATTCAATGTCGAAGCGTTCATCAATAACACCAAAAAAGCCAAAGCGTGGATGTGGAATATTTTTTTGATCGTCAGGATCTTCTTTAATTTTTCTTGCTTTTCCAAAATGATGCTTGTCGATGCTGCTTGGCATTGAGTAAATATTATGATGCGCATCTTTCTTTGCCTCGTAAATGCTTTGCCCGCCGGTGAAAACAACATCTGCTTTTTTCAACAATTCTTTTTCAAGAATGGTTAATTGCGGGGGAGCAAATTTGAAGGCGGACAATTCATCCATGCAATCATAAACGACAAGCTCCGGTGTTAAATGATCTGTGAACGGTAATGCCATCGGGGTGTAATACCAGCTGAAATATTTTTCAATATTCATGTTGGTGAAAAGATTATCAATAAACTTTCGCTGTCTATTGTGAACTTCTTCTTCAGGCAAACCACCTTTGATGTGTGGTGTTACCACAAACAAATTATCGTTGTGATTTTCTATTTGAAGTTTGTCTTCACCTTCATGAAAAATGGGTTCCTCAATAAAAAAAACCCGTTGATGTTTTGAAAAACGAGTGAGTAAATGATTCGGACGTTGAAAAACAAATCCCCATCTTAAATGACAAAAACAAACCAGATCGATGTCTTGCAAAAAACTGCATGATACTTCTTCAATATTTTTTATCATGCTGATATACTTGCTATTTATATGCCAGCATTTTTATGAATTAAAATTTATAATGGCATGAGTGAGCGTTGTTTATCTGTAGAATTTAGTCCTCATCATTGTATTTTTTAAGCTGATTTGGCACGTTCATAATTGATGAAGTGAGCAATAAAAGGAAGAGCAATGCGTAGTGTTAAATATTTTTGCTGTAAATACTTTGGAAGCAAATCAAAATCCCTAATGATCTTTCTGCAATTGGTTTCTCCGCAATAGCAATGCATCGTCCAATGGCGTTCGAGCATTGATGTTGAATAATCCCAGAATAGTTCTTCTCCTTCTACAATTTTTCTCAGGGTAAAAAGTTCAAGGTTATTATTTACTCCGCAATTAGGATTGCAGGAGTGATTAGAATACAAAAACGGCGGTTCGCACAAAATATATCTATCGAAATCAATTTGCAGGGCATGACTTTCTTTTTGCTTAAGCAGGGTTGTATCCTGAAAGTTTAATTGTCTGCCAGCGGCTTTACAAAGAATGGTTCCGGGTTCAATCTCTTTTTTTGCAAACAAGCCTTTTCCAAATTTCGAATTTTTAATCTCAATACTATCACTTTCCATTTTACTGGTTTCCTTCATCTTAACCAAAACATATTCCATAAAAAAAGCACTGCGTTTATGCAGTGCTTTAATGCTATGAAATTATCACCTTAAGCTACTTTGTTAAAACGTTGAACCTTTTCTTTTGTTATCTCTTTCAAAAATTCAATTTCGTCCTTTATGTAAGGCTCTCCGTTCTTTCTGAAAATATCGTGGAACCAAAGTTCAGGTTCGGCTTCATATTTCTTATTCCACGAATCCCAGGGGCAATGTGTTTGTGTTTTGCCTTCAACAAATCCCCAGTTGTATGCACCTACATTGTGTTCTTTTAATATCGGAAGAATTTCCTGGAAAGTATTTTTAAAAGGTCTTGCCATGTATTCGGTACAAAGCATCGGGCGCTTGAACCGTTTCAACGCGTTAATTCGGTTGAGCATGTCATTTTTATCTTCATAGCAATGAAAAGAAATGATATCGGAATGAGTGAACATGTAATTATCAAGCGCTGTCATTACATCATCGGAGCTCCAATCTTCTTTCCATGGCGCCATGGTTATTGGTTGATCAGGATTAATTAACCTGACCCAGTTGATCGTTTTTTTCAACAACAACATTGAAAGCTCAGCCTTGTGATGTTCGTAATCATCATCTTTATAGCTCGTCAAATTCATATTGTCCGGTTCGTTGAACAAATCCCAGATCAATACCCGGTCATCATTTTTAAAATGAGAAACAATGCTTTGCACATAATCCCTGAGCTCGTCGTAGCGCGAAGGATCATTCAGGATATCATAGCCCGGGCACTGCACCCAACCGGAGTTGTGAACATTGATTTTTGGTTCGGGTTGCTTACCCAATTTTGGAAATGGATCCCAAACAGAATCGAAAAGCACCAGCATGGTCTTAATACCATGTTGGTAAGCGATGCTTAAAAATAAATCGATGCGATTTAGATAGGCCTCCGGATTTTGTTGCCAAACTAATTGATGTAAGAAAACACGAATGGTATTGAAACCAAGAGAGGCAGCCATTTCCAGCTCTTTGTTGATAAGTTCAGGAGAAAAGGTTTCTTCCTGCCACATTTCAAGTTGATTAATGGCATTTGCCGGAACGTAGTTGCAACCTACAACCCAGCCATTTCTATCAAACCATTCTTGTGCTTTGGATTCTGGCCAGCGATGCGCTAATTCGGCATCAGGAGCAATGAAAGGGACGGATAATTTTTTGGTGGCGATCATATAGTATAGGTTATTAGATTTCTGTTTTAAAACGGATAGGAATTAAGACTCAAAATAAATTGAAAAGTAAAAAATCTGCAAATGCTATTCGGTGGAAAATGAAATTCATCGGTGAACTATGATGAAATAAAGATGAAACTTGCGACATCATTTTTCATAGTTTTACAAGCAGGGATTTTATTCATTTTAATTTCACAAGGCAATGGCGGTTATTCAAAAGATGCAGCAAAAAGTTGAACAGGATTTTCTTAAAAATTTTAATGGCAATCATATCATTGTCCGTTCTCCGGGAAGGGTGAATATTATTGGCGAACATACCGATTATAACAACGGTTTTGTTTTGCCTGCGGCGATCGACAAAGCCGTTTATGTGGCAGTTAGTGCAAGAAACGATAACGAAATTCATTTGTATTCCGGGGAGTTTGATAAAAAGTTTGAAACCTCTTTGGATGCACTCAAACCAACTGAAGAAGTTTGGCCAAATTATATTTTGGGAGTGGCTGCGCAATTACTAAAAAGAGGCTATTCCATTAAAGGCTTTGATCTGGCAATTGATGGTGATGTTCCCATCGGCTCCGGACTTTCATCTTCTGCGGCTGTTGAATGTGCGACGGCTTTTGCGTTAAATGAACTTTTTGGGTTGGGAATTTCGAAAATGGACCTGGCCTTCATCGGGCAAAAAGCCGAACATGAATTTGCAGGTGTGATGTGTGGAATTATGGATCAGTTTGCCAGTGTGTTTGGAAGGAAGGATCATGTAATCAAACTTGATTGTCAAAGTTTGGATTATGAATATGTGCCTTTAAAACTGGAAGGCTATAAAATACTTTTACTTAATACAAATGTGAAACACTCTTTGGGTTCCTCTGAGTACAATACACGCCGGGCCCAATGTGAGCAAGGCGTTGCATGGATTAAAGAACATCATGCCGGGGTGAACAGTTTAAGGGATGTAACAATGGAAATGCTCCACAAATATGTCCAGCCAAAGGATGAAGTGATTTATAAAAGGTGTAAGTATGTGGTTGAAGAAATTCAACGGCTGCTTACCGGTTGCGAAGATCTAAAAAGAGGTGACTTAAAATCTTTAGGCGAAAAAATGTTTCAAACACATGAGGGATTGAGTAAAGAATATGAAGTGAGTTGCGAAGAACTTGATTTTTTAGTTGATGCTGTTCGAAACAATACAAATGTGTTAGGTGCAAGAATGATGGGCGGCGGTTTTGGCGGCTGCACTATAAATATTGTAAAAGAAGAAGCTGTTGAAGATTTGATCAATGCACTAAGTTCATCTTATCAAAAAAATATGAATAAAGAGCTTACCCCTTATGTTGCTCAAATTGAAGATGGCACTTTGCTTCTTTCTAAGAATCAATAGAAAACTTATAAATCGTTGTTGATTTAAAAACATCTTCCGGTTCTAAAACCGTTGAGGGGAACCCGGGATGATTTGGTGAATCGGGAAAATGTTGTGTTTCCAGGCAAAAGGCCTGACGAAAATTATCTTTCAAACCATATTTAATAGTGTTCTCACTCTTCATATAATTACCTGTGTACAATTGCATTCCGGGCTGATCAGTGATAACCTTCATTGTAATGCTGCTTTTATCGCCGGTTGCCGTTGCTGCAACTCGTAATCCATTTTTGTTCAAAACAAAATTGTGGTCATAACCTGCACCATATTTCAATTGCTCGTTCTCGTCGTGAATATTTTTACCAATTGTTTTAGGTTGAGTGAAATCAAATGGAGTGTTTGCGACAGGATACACCCCGATAGGAATTAGAGTATTATCCACGGGATTATAATTATCTGCATTTACCTGCAACAAATGGTTTTCGATTGTGCCGTTTCCTTGTCCGTTCAAATTAAAAAACGGATGTGCTGTAAGATTTAAGATCGTCGTTTGACCTGTTGTGGCTTCATAATTTATTGACAACTCATTTTCATCACTAAGAGTATAAATAACATTTACATTTAAATCTCCGGGATAATTTTCTTCGCCGTCTTTTGAAAAATAGCTTAGATGAATCTTATTTTCAGTTGCTTGTTCAATTGTCCAAACCTGTGTATTAAATCCATGTGGACCACCATGCAAATGGTTGGGAGGATTGTTGATGGCAAGCTGATATTCTTTTCCGTTCAACACAAATTTTCCTCTTGCAATCCGGTTGGCATATCGTCCAACAATAGCACCATGATAAGTTTCCGTTGAATTCAAATAACCATCTAAACTATCAAAGCCAACAACAACGTCCGTTGGATTTTGATTTTTATCCGGAACAATTAAAGCAACGATTCTTGCACCGTAGTTGGTAATGGCAATTTCAACATTGTTCCTGTTTTTCAAAAAATGAAGACTGGTTTGTTTACCGTCAATTCTGTCTTTAAATAAGGTTGGGTTTAATCGCTGAAGCATTGATAAAATTACGAGTAACAATGAAATTGAACATCATAATTTAACAAGCTTCCTGTTTAGTCGGGTTATATCTATTTCTGTTCGTACTTACATTTGCATGCTTAACAGGGAAGGGATTGAAACATTTAAAGGCACTAAATAAGTATTTTTGGAAGTACAGGGTCAGGCTTGGAATTGGAACGCTGTTCATCATTATTTCAAATTACTTCAACGTACTTGTACCGCAGCTTACGGGTTTCATAATTGATTTTGTTCAGCGTTATTTACCCAATTACAAACCAAAGGCAAAAACTCCGGCTTATGATGTATCCATCATCAAATTCATTCATTTCATTGAAGGGTTAAAAGTTAGCGGTATACAGGTAGTTGTTATTTGTGGTATCACAATTCTTGCACTTGCATTGCTTAGGGGGTTTTTTATGTTCCTGATGCGGCAAACAATTATCGTAATGAGCCGCCATATCGAGTACGATCAAAAAAATGAAGTGTTTGAACACTACCAGAAATTAGATGCAACTTTTTACAAAACGCACAGCACGGGTGATCTGATGAGTCGCATGGCAGAAGACGTAAGTCGTGTAAGGATGTTTACAGGCCCCGCAATTATGTACCTCGTCAATTTAATTACACTTATTTCGATGAGTGTATTTTTTATGATTAGAAGAGATGCAGAACTGACGATGTATGTTTTAGCTCCTTTGCCGATACTTGCAGGCACCATTTATTTTGTCAACACAATTATTAACAGGAGAAGTGAAGCGTTGCAGGCTACTTTGGGGCAGCTCACCACCAACGCGCAACAATCTTATTCGGGAATAAGAGTGATCAAATCTTTTGTTCAGGAAAAACCAACCTACGATTTTTTTAAAAACAACAGCGAGCAATACCGTAAACAGGCCACTGAACTTGCCAAAGTGGAATCACTCTACTTTCCTTCAATGACTTTGCTCATTGGATTGAGTACTTTGATGACGATAATGATCGGTGGTATTTATTATATCCGGGGGCAACACAATATCGGACTGGACACGATTGTTGAGTTTGTTATTTATATTAACATGCTGACGTTCCCGGTAAGTGCCATTGGGTGGACGGCAAGTATGATTCAAAGAGCATCGGCATCACAAAAAAGATTGAATGAGTTTTTGCAAACGGAGCCATCTATAAAAAACTCCGCACTTGCAAAAAAAAGCCGATTGAGTGGTGATATCAAACTGGAGAATGTTGATTTCACTTATTCTCACACTGGCGTAAAGGCAATCAAGGATTTTAACCTGCATATTCGGTCGGGACAACAAATTGCCGTGGTAGGAAGAACAGGCAGCGGAAAAACAACACTTGCTCAATTGTTGATGCGAATGTTTGACGTGAATCTTGGCGAGATTTTATTTGATAATATCAACATTAAGGACATTGAACTTGGTGATCTTCGAAAACAGATAAGTTATGTTCCTCAAGACGGATTTTTGTTCAGTGATACCATCGAAAATAATATTGCCTTTGGTTCAAAAGAGAGAAACCTGGATAAGGTAAAGGATGCTGCAAGGCTTGCTGTAATCCATAAAGACATCGAAACCTTCCCAAAAGCGTATGATACCGAAATAGGAGAAAGAGGTGTTATGCTTAGTGGCGGCCAAAAACAAAGAATTTCCATTGCCAGGGCTCTCATGAAGGATGCACCGGTACTGATTCTGGATGATTGTTTAAGCGCCGTGGACGCCCGTACAGAAAAAGAAATCATCGGTAATTTGAAACAATACCTTCATAACAAAACCTCTATTGTCATTACCCACCGCATTTTTAGTCTTTTGAATTTTGACAAAATCATTGTCCTTGATGAAGGTAGAATTGTTGAAGAGGGCACCCATGAAGAGCTTTTGCAGCGCAGAGGTACCTATTATATGATGTATACGAGACAGCAGCAGGAAGACCTCAATACGGATAATGAAGCAAATTTGGCTGTTGAAAAAACATAATTATATTTGTGAGCATTAAAAAACCAAAACTCTTTTTTAACTGTAAAAAACAACTAAAGTGGCGTACGACAACAACGACAAGAAAATGGAAAGCATTTACAGCAAACGAATTCGTGCGGGCAAGCGCAGAACTTATTTTTTTGATGTAAGAGCTACAAGGGGAAATGACTACTATTTGACTATTACAGAAAGCCGCAAACGCTTTAACGACAATGGGTATGACCGTCACAAGATCTTCTTGTACAAGGAAGATTTCAACAAATTTATTAAAGCGCTCACTGAAGCTGTGGATCATGTAAAAACGCAGTTAATGCCTGATTTTGATTTTGATGCTTACAACCATGATGAAACGGACGTGGAAAATGAACACGAAGAAATCACTGCAGAGGTTGAAAATCCAACAACCGTAACAGCCTCATCAAATGAAGCACCCTCTTCTTCTGAAGAAGTGGACAAGTGGTAAATTTTTAAAAACAAAATAATTGAATCCCTTACAACCTGTAAGGGATTTTTTTTATCTATTGAAGATGCTGGTTTCGTCGGGAAATATTATTTTATCTGAATGGATAAGCTTTTTAATCTAATTGATTTCCATTAAATTTAGAATTGAAAAACCGTCTTAATGAATAGATCCACCATCCAATTTTTTTTATTTTTTCTCATCACGATATTTATTTTTTCGTGTAAGGATAAATATGGTGAGAGAAAGGAGAACGAAGAGGATGGAATGCTCCAGGCAATGCGACAGGAATTTTTGATGACAAGGGATCCGGCATTAAACAAAATACCTACCGAACGGTTATTACCAACTTTCCGCCAGCTTAGAAAATTACAAACATCTACCAAATTCAATGGCGTAAATGCTGTGAATTGGACTGAACGTGGTCCGAACAATATTGGCGGAAGAACCAGAACCCTTTTGTACGATATGAATGATGCCGCCAATGGTTATAAGAAAGTTTGGGCAGGAAGTGTCGGCGGTGGTCTTTGGTATACAAACGATATAACAGCAGCTACTCCGACCTGGAATAAGGTAAATGATCTTTTAGATAATCTTGCTATTTCAACAATTGCACAGGATCCTTCCAACACACAAATTTTATATGCAGGTTCAGGAGAGGGGTGGTTTAATGTTGATGCAATTCGTGGATTAGGTATTTTTCAATCAACCAACGGAGGAAATTCATGGAGCCAATTATCTTCCACCAACAACAGTAATTTTTACAATGTTCAAAAAATTGTTGTTGCAACCAATGGAACTGTCTTTGCTTGCACCAGGGCAGGGGGCCTGCAAAGATCTACAGATAATGGTTCTACCTGGACAAAAGTTCTTGGTTCAGGAACCGCCGGTGGTTCGTCTAACAGAGCCGCTGACGTGGAAATAGGAGGTGACGGCACGCTGTATTGCAGTCTTGGAATTTTTACAAGCGATGGAATTTACCGGTCTACAGATAATGGAACAACATGGAGTAAAATTTATACTTCTGCAAGTGATGAATACAGAATAGAATTAGCCTGCGCCCCCAGCAATGCCAACTATATGTATGCATTAATACATGGCGGCACAGGTGATGGAATTAAGAAAATCATGTACACATCAAATTCCACTGCGGCTACTGTGACATGGTCTTCGCCCACTAATCCAAACTGGTGCGATCAGGGCAGCACAAGCACTGATTTTACCAGGGGTCAGGCATGGTATGACCTGATTGCAGCTGTGGATCCTAATAACGAAAACAAGGCTTTTGTTGGCGGAATAGATGTGATGGAAACAACCAATGGAGGTAGTGCATGGGCGCAAACAACACAATGGGCAAGTGGCTGCACAAGCTTGCCATATGTTCATGCTGATATTCATGCAATCGTTTTCAAACCTGGTTCCTCTTCCGAATTTCTTGTGGGCTGCGATGGCGGAATTTTCAGGACAACCAATTCAGGTGCATCGTTTGCTGACCGCAACACCAGTTACAACGTCACTCAATATTATTGCGTTGCAATGAGCCCTACTGCCACCAGCAATTATATGCTGGCAGGGGCCCAGGATAACGGTACTCACAAATTTTCATCTGCAGGGATAAATGCAGTTACATCAGTTACCGGTGGGGACGGAAGCTTTTGCTTTGTAAGTCAAACCAATTCAAACTACCAGATTACATCCTACACCAATTCCAATTACTATCGTTCTACGAACGGAGGCTCTAGTTTTTCGGCGGCGGTTAGTAGCAATAATGGAAGATTTATCAATCCTGCAGAACTTGACAAAAACAATATTTTATATTTTGGTTCTACCGATGGTACTTATGAAAATTATGATCTGATCAATGGCGGAACAAATGCGGTCAATTTATCCGGTTCGATCACGTTGACCAATATGCAGGTTTCCGCAATCAAGGCAGATCCGAACACGAATTACGCAGTTTATTGTGCCTTTTCAACGAGTGAAAGTTACAATGGCACATTAGTACCAAAGTTGGTTAAGGTTATCAACGCTAATGGTTCATCCAACGGTGCACCGTCACAACGTCCGTCTGCTACAGAAATTACGCTTCCTTCCTTGCCTGCGGGGGCATATATTTCAAGCATTGATGTGGAGACAGGAAATTCGAGTCACCTATTATTCACGGTTTCCAATTACGGCGTAACTAGTATTTGGGAATCTACAAATAGCGGCGGGGCATGGAATAACATAGAAGGCAATTTGCCCGATATGCCTGTTCGTTGGGGAATTTTTATTCCTTCAGGTTATGGATATAAAATAATGCTGGCAACAGAATTGGGTGTTTGGACAACATCATCTATCAACGGGACTTCAACATCATGGACTTCGGACAATTTTGGACTTGCTAACGTAAGAGTGGATATGTTGCGGTTAAGAAATTCAGACAAAACTATTGCGGCAGCTACACATGGCCGTGGCATTTTTACAACCATTTTATCTACCGTTCTTCCGGTTAGCTTATCTGATTTTAAAGGCAGATTGAATAGCTCGGATGTTGAATTAGATTGGACCAGCTCAACGGAACAAGATCTGGATTTCTTCGATGTAGAAAAATCAACTGATGGAAAAACCTTTTATTCAATCGGGAAAGTAAATGCTATTGGCAACAGCAGTTCAGCCCAGCGTTATACACTGAAGGATGTACAGCTTAATGAAGTGAATTATTACAGGTTAAAAATGGTCAATGCCGATGGCAGTTTCGACTACAGTAAGGTGATTGTGATTAAAGCTGCAGGTATCAGGCAGAATATTTGGGTAATGAGCAACCCGTTCAATGATTATATCGATTTGAGATTGTCAAAACAGGCAAACAATACCAAACTTCAATTACTGGCTACAGATGGTAAAATGATTGCCGAAAAGGCAATTGCAAAACCGCCTTCCCAAATACGTTGGCAGCTGAACACTTCACTAAGCAAAGGAGTTTATTTTTTAAGAATTATTGCGGACGATAACAGCTTCTCAAAAAAAATAATCAAAAACTGATTGTATAACAAAAGCTGCTTTTGAAAGCAGCTTTTTGTTGTAAATGGATTATTTCCGCATTTGCTTATAAGCGTTGATCAATCCGTTTGTTGAAACATCATGTGATGAGATCACATTTTCATTTTCCAGTTCGGGTAAAATTTGATTAGCCAACTGTTTTCCTAATTCAACGCCCCATTGATCAAAACTGAAAATATTCCAAATCACTCCCTGCGTGAAAATTTTGTGTTCGTACAATGCAATTAACGCTCCCAATGAATGCGGAGTAATTTTTTTAACGAGAATAGAATTTGTTGGCCTGTTGCCCGAAAACATCTTAAAAGGAGTAAGGCTTGCAATTTGTTCGTTGGATTTTCCTTGTTTCAAGAGTTCCTGCTCAACTTCTTCGTCAGATTTTCCGTTCATCAATGCTTCGGTCTGCGCAAAAAAGTTGGAAAGTAATTTTTGATGATGATCGCCAATCGGATTATGACTTTGTGCCGGTGCAATAAAATCGCAAGGAATCAACAGTGTGCCCTGATGAATTAATTGATAAAATGCGTGCTGTCCATTTGTTCCGGGTTCGCCCCAAATAATTGGTCCAGTATGATAATCCACTTCTTCTCCGTTTCTGTCAACACTTTTTCCATTGCTCTCCATGTTGCCTTGCTGGAAATACGCAGCAAAGCGGTGCATGTATTGATCGTAAGGAAGAATGGCTTCTGTTTGGGAACCAAAAAAATTAATGTACCACAAACTGATCAATGCCATCAACACAGGAATGTTTTTTTCGAACTCTGTGTTTCTAAAATGCTGGTCAGTATCAAATGCACCTTTCAATAACTGTTCAAAATTTTCATAACCGATTGTCAAGGCAATAGATAAACCAATAGCACTCCACAAGGAGTATCTTCCCCCAACCCAGTCCCAGAATTCAAACATATTTTCCTTGTCAATCCCAAATTTTGTTACTTCTTTTTCGTTGGTAGAAAGCGCCACAAAATGCTTGGCGATCTGTTTTTCATCTTTCGCGAATTTCAAAAACCACTCTCTCGCCGTGTGAGCATTCGTCATGGTTTCCTGGGTCGTAAAAGTTTTTGATGCAATGAGAAACAGTGTTTCTTCGGCATTTACCTTTTTTAGTGTTTCAGCAATATGAGTAGCGTCGACGTTTGAAACAAAATAGACTTGCATACCTGCAATCCAATATGGTTTCAATGCTTCTGTTACCATGAAAGGGCCAAGATCACTTCCGCCGATTCCAATGTTTACAATGTATTTTATTTTTTTCCCGGTAAAACCCTTCCATTCTCCGTTGTGAATTCTTTGGCAGAAAGTTTTCATTTGATTCTGAACTTTCTTCACATCATCCATCACATTTTTACCGTCACAATAGATTGGTTTGCCTGAAAAATCCCGCAAAGCGACGTGCAAAACCGAACGGTGTTCTGTTTCATTAATAAATTCTCCTTCAAACATTGCTTCAATGGCCTCTTTCAGTTTGCATTCGTTTGCCAGCTGAATTAAAAGCTTAACCGTATCATCTGTAACAATATTTTTAGAAAGATCAATCACAATGTCATTTAGACAATGCGAAAATTTTTTGAAACGGTCGGCATCTTTTGCAAACAGTTCTTTCATGTGAACTTGTTTCATTTCGTCTGCATGCTGCTCTAACGATTTCCATGCGTTTGTATCTGTAGGATTTATTTTGGGAAACATAACCGGTTATAATTTATTGATGACGTCAATTGTTTTTTCAACCATTTCAGCAGTTATATCCAAATGTGTTACCAAACGGACCTGGGTAGCAGAGATGGGATGAGCAAGGATATTGAACTCAGAAAGTTTCTGAACAAACTTTTGCGAGCTCCATGGCTGGTTTAATGAAAAAATGATAATATTGGTTTCAACGGGCATGATTTCACTCACGAAATCTTTTTTGTTTAAAGCCTCAGCGATTTGCTTTGCATGACCATGATCTTGCCTTAATCTCTGGATATTATTTTTCAAAGCGTAAATACCCGCCGCTGCCAAATAACCTGCCTGGCGCATTCCGCCTCCAAAAACTTTTCGTACTCTTCTTGCTTTTTTAATGAAATCTTTTTTGCCTAACAGCAAACTTCCAACAGGGCAGCCTAAACTTTTGCTTAAGCAAATTGAAATGCTGTCAAAGAGCTGACCAAATTCTTTCGGCGTTTGATTTTTTTCGACCAATGCATTAAACAACCTTGCTCCATCTAAATGAAACTGCAAATTATTTTCGTCACACACTTTCCTGATTTCTCTGATTTCATTCAACTCATAACAACTGCCACCGCCACGGTTCGATGTGTTCTCCAGGCTCACCAAACTTGTATTTGCCTTATGAACATCATCCGGATTGATGTTTTGCAAAACTTGTTGCGCCGTAATTCGCCCGCGATCACCATAAACCAGTTTTACTGAGGCTCCTGAATTGAAAGCAATTCCACCGCCTTCATATTGATAAATATGAGACGAAACATCGCAGATTACTTCATCGCCGGGCTGTGTGTGACATTTTATAGCAATCTGGTTGGTCATGGTCCCTGAAGGGCAAAACATAGCAGCCTCCATTTCAAACATTTCTGCTGCCAATACTTCCAATTCATTTATCGAAGGATCCTCACCAAAAACATCATCACCAACCTTTGCGTGGAACATAACCTCGAGCATGTCCTTGGTTGGCCTGGTTTGAGTATCGGATCGAAAATCAACAGTCATTTACAAAAATTTGGCTGCAATTTAAGCCAGTTCATTTCTTTTTGGGGGTTTTCATTTGGGCGTTTGAACTGCCGTTTATAGAAAATAGTTTCCGTTGGTAACAACAAAAAAGCTTCCTGTAACCCGCTTTAAAGTTCTGCGTCCTATACCATAAATAATCAATTCAGGGATAAACCGGCCATCAAGAAATACGGCCGTTTATTTTAAAACAATGTTCTTGGTATAGCATAGTACCTAATTTTGTCCTGTAATTTTTATAACACAGTAATAAACCAAATACAATGAGACGCATTTTTCTTTTGCTGGCAGTTTTAATAGGAACCTTTGTCGGCAATGCACAAAACAAAGCCAGGATCAGCGGCAATGTTATCGATGGGAGCCAGAAAACCCTTGAATCGGCCACGATTTCTCTTTTGAGAGTGAAGGATTCGTCGGTTGCAAAATTTTCGGTAGCCGATAAAGAAGGAAAATTTGTTTTTGAAAATATCCCCGATGGCAAATATGTAGTTGCTATTTCAGCCCTTGGTCATCAAAAAGGATTTTCAGAAGGTTTTGAGGTATCCCAAACCAATCAAACTATCCAATTAAAAACAATTCAGCTGGTTGCTCTTCCAAAATCAATGGGCAATATTACTATCACCGCGAAAAGACCTTTCATCGAACAAAAAATTGACCGGACAGTCATTAATGTTGAATCTTCGATTACCAGCGCGGGCTCTTCTGCTTTGGATGTGCTGGAAAAATCTCCCGGAGTTACAGTTGATAAGGACGGAAATATCAGCCTGAAGGGAAAGCAAAGTGTGATGGTGATGATGGATGGAAAACCTGCTTATTTAAGTGGTGCCGATTTGGTGAACTATTTAAGAAGTCTGCCTTCTTCTGCCATTGATCAAATTGAAATTATGACCAATCCTTCTGCAAAATATGATGCGGCAGGAAATTCCGGCATCATTAATATCAAATCAAAGAAGAACAAGCAAAAAGGTTTTAACGGAAGCGTTACAGCAAATTATCAGCAAGGAATATATTGGAAAAGCAATAATAGTTTGAATTTGAATTATCGTGTTGGTAAAGTCAATTTGTTTGCAAACGGAAGTGTAAACAAAAACAATAATTATCAGCGTTTGGATATTCTTAGAAAATTTAAAGATCCGGCAACAAACGACATCAATGCAATTTTTGAACAAGCAACCCGCATGCGCAACCAGAATATGTTTAGCAATGCAAAAATTGGTGCCGACTATTTTGTAAGCAAAAACACGACGCTTGGAATTGTTGGTTCAGGATTTATCAATCCCGGAAAATTCTCAAGCAAAAGCACGAGTTTTTTAAAAGATGCTAATAATGTTGTTGATTCAATTGTGTATGCTCAAAGCAATCAAAAGGAAAATTGGAAAAATGGAAGTGTGAATTTGAACTTCCGTCACCAGTTTGATTCAACAGGAAGGGAATTAACCTCTGATCTCGACTATATCAGCTATAAATCTTCAAGCTCACAGAACTTTTTCAATACTACTTATCATCCCGATTGGACGCTTGACCATATTGAAACATTAAGAGGGGATTTACCGGTTGGTGTGAATATTTACTCGGCAAAACTGGATTATACGCAATCCTTGGGAAAGGAAGGAAAATTGGAAGCAGGTGTAAAATCAAGTTATGTAAAAACAGATAACCACGCGAATTATTTTACGGAACTGAATAGCGGCGAAGAAGTAGATTATTCAAAAACCAACAATTTCCTCTACAAAGAAAATATCAATGCCGCCTATGTAAGTGTAAATAAACAATTCAAAAAAGTCGGAACCCAGTTGGGCTTGCGGTATGAAAATACTTCTTATTCAGGCAGGCAGTATGGTAATCCTGTAAGAACTGATTCTTCTTTTAAAAAGAATTATGGAAATCTTTTCCCGACACTTTTTGTAAGTTACCAAGCTGACAAGAATAATCAATTTGCTTTTTCATTCGGTCGCAGAATAGACAGGCCAGCTTACCAGGATCTAAATCCATTTCTTTTCTTCCTTGATAAGTTTACCTACCAGGCAGGGAATCCATTTATAAAACCACAGTTCACTAACAATTTCGAAGTGAGTCATACCTATAAAAACTTTTTGACAACAACAATTAATTATAGCCTCACAACCGATTACATGAACGAGACCTTTGAACAGGAAAAAGATATAAATGGCAGCAAAGGCTACGCAACAATTGTTCGCCAGGGAAATATTGGCAGACGCGATGCTGCGGGTGTCGCCATTAGCGCACAGGTCCCCGTTGCAAAATGGTGGAATGCTTCGATCTACACCAATTACAACTATAATAAATTCAAAGGAAGATTAAATGGAAATGGTGAGTATATCGATGTTGCTGCTTCAAACATTTTATTCAATGTAAACAACCAGTTCAAATTCAATAAAGGATGGAGCGGAGAACTCAGCGGATTTTATAGAACGAAGGGTGTTGATGGACAAATCATAATCCAGCCGCTTGGACAATTATCTGCGGGCATCGGAAAACAGGTGTTGAAAAACAAAGGCACAGTTAAGTTCAACGTTCGTGATATTCTTTATACGAACAAAGCAACGGGTGATATCAATTTTGAAAATACGATGGCCCATTTTGTTAACTCAAGAGACAGCAGGGTTGCGTCTGTATCCTTCACATATCGGTTTGGAAAACCAATCAAAGGCGGACAACAGCGAAGGAAAATTGGTGGTGCAGATGATGAACAAAACCGTGTGAAAATGGGCAACTAAGCAGGGTTGGTTTCAGATACAAACCCTTTCGTTAACAGTTTTTCACAAATAGTCCTTTGGTAATTGATATAAACCGTTTGTGTATCGGTAAGTCTTAATTTCCTTTTGCAACAGTTTATTTTATGTTTATCAAAATTCATATAAGATCCAATTTTAGACAGTCAATCTTTGCATTATAAATTTGAATCAAGCAAGTTATGACTTAAAATAAATTCTTAGTTTTTCTCATGTGCATGTTCGGCCCCTTTTTCAAAAGGGGCTTTATTATTTTAAAGGAAAATCGTAAATCTGCAATCGTAAACAAAAATCTATGCCTTCATTCGATATTGTAAGTAAAGTAGACGCACAAGCACTGGACAACGCAGTTAATGTAACAACAAAAGAAATCAGCAACCGTTTCGATTTTAAAGGATCGCATGTACTAATTGATTTGAATAAAAAAGAATTCAAGATCAATATTGAAACCGATGACGACATGAAGATGAGGCAGCTTATAGATGTTTTGATCAGCCGTGCCCACAAACAGGGTATTTCTCCGGAGGCTTTCGATACTTCTAAAGAAGGCTTTCAAAGCGGAAAGGTTTGGAAAAAAGAAATTTCTGTAACAAACGGTTTAAAGCAGGAAGATGCCAAAAAAATAGTAAAGCAAATAAAAGATTCGGGCTTAAAAGTCCAGGCCTCTATAAACGATGACCTGGTGAGAGTTACCGCCAAAAAAATCGATGATCTCCAGGCCGTAATTCAGGCCTCGAAAGGCTGGGGATTGGGCATCCCTCTCCAGTATGAAAATATGAGAAGTTGAACCCCGGTTGGCAAATTGATCTTGCTTAACAAAAAATCTACAAATAACAAGCTGAAATCTGCCATCTTTACCCTACATTTGCGCTCCCAATTGATAAAATAGTTGTTATGAAAAAAGATATTCATCCAGCCAATTACCGTTTAGTGGTTTTTAAGGATATGAGTAATGGCCATAGTTTTTTGAGCCGCTCTGCCGTGGCTACTAAAGAAACTGTTAAGTGGGAAGATGGAAACGAATACCCGCTGATAAAGCTTGAGATTTCCAATACTTCTCATCCATTTTTCACCGGCAAAAACGTTTTGGTGGATACTGCAGGACGTATCGATAAATTCAAAAAGAAATACGCTAAAAAATAATTTCCGGTTTTTATACCGGTATGACTCCCGTCAGGCGAAATGCTTGACGGGATTTTTTATTTTTACAGCTACCGATGAAGAAAATAGTTTTTACAGAAGAGTTTTGTCAGCCTGAGAATTTATTTCCATTTACACTTACCCGGCAAATCCAGGATATACGAATTGGTATCTTAACTATCCGGGAGAAATGGGAACGCTGGCTGCAGGTTGAATCGTTTGATAAAAAGGAAGGCGATTATAAAGACCTTGACCGCTCTGTTGAAATCGACAGTATTGGCGAAAAGGATATCATCTATTTGATTCATGGAAATATTTTACCGACTTCAAAGCTTGTCAGGCAGATCAAAAAATTAAAAACCGGGGAATTCATTTCCCTTCCCGGAAAAGAAAGTATAATCTACTGCATTTCAAAAAAAGAAATTCTTGATTCCAACAAAATCAAAGTAAAGAAAGCAATTGAATTTACGGATGAATTCAAAGAAGTAAAGTTTCCATGGGAAATATTTCAATGCAATGCCTGGGCAATTGAACAGGATTTTGATTTACTTACAAGCAACAGGAAGTCTCAAAAAATTTCTTCTACAAATCATGTTATAAAACCATCAGAAATTTTTATTGAAAAAGGCGCACAGGTGGAGCATTGTTTTTTAAATGGAAGCGATGGGCCGATTTACGTTGGGAAAAATGCTTTGATTATGGAAGGAAGCATGCTCCGCGGGCCGATTGCAATTGGAGAGAATGCTGTTGTGAAAATGGGAACAAAGATCTATGGCGCAACAACCATTGGTCCTAATTGCACGGTTGGTGGAGAAATAAAAAACGCTGTTTTCTTCGGAAATTCAAACAAAGCCCATGACGGCTATGTTGGCGACTCGGTAATAGGTGAGTGGTGCAACATGGGTGCCGGAACTTCAAACTCCAACATAAAAAATAATGCTTCATCCGTAATGTTATGGACCCCGAATGGCCCGGCCGATGTTGGTTTTAAATGCGGAATGCTTATGGGTGATTATACAAAAACTGCAATTAATACCTCGATAAATACAGGAACCGTAATTGGTGCTTGTTGCAATATTTTCGGCAGTGGATTAACTCCGAAATATATTCCAAATTTTTCATGGGGAAGCGATGGGGTAGAACGATATGAATTTGAAAAAGCAATTTCTGATATTGTAAACTGGAAACGATTAAAGCAACAATCACTATCTGCAAATGAAAAAACTATTCTGAAGCATATCTTTGACCACTTTTAAAGAACGTCAATAAGTACATTACCAAATTAGAACTATGAGAAAACAAATTGCAGCGGCAAACTGGAAGATGAATTTAACTTACCAGCAGGGCGAAAAGCTTTTAGATGAAATTTTGGATGCAAAAATTGAACTGGATTTTCATCAGCAGGTGATTTTCGCCGTGCCTTTCCCTTATTTGATTATGGCAAAAAGTGGCGTTGCTGATGAAATGAATTATGAAGTGGCTGCTCAAAATTGTAACGATAAAAAAAGCGGTGCTTATACCGGGGAAGTTTCTGCAGAAATGCTTCAATCACTGGGGATTCAATATTGCATCCTTGGTCACAGCGAGCGTCGTGAGTATTATTTTGAAACAAACAAATTGCTTGCAGAAAAAATTAATATTTGCCTGGAGCACGAAATCACTCCAATTTTTTGCTGCGGTGAGGCGTTGAGGATTCGTGAGGAGAACAATCAAAACCTTTTTGTTCAACAGCAACTGGAAGAATCCCTTTTTCATTTATCACCTGAAAAAATAAAAAATATTATTATCGCTTACGAGCCAATCTGGGCAATAGGAACAGGTAAAACTGCTTCCACTGAACAAGCACAAGAAATGCATCAGCATTTACGTTCTGTATTAGCAGGCAAATACGGGAAAGAAGTGGCTGATGAAATTCCGATCTTATATGGCGGAAGTGTGAAAGCTAATAATGCAAATGAATTATTCTCCTGCCCGGATGTGGATGGGGGTTTGGTGGGGGGAGCTTCCTTAATTGCCAAAGATTTTATTGCTATCATCAAAGCCTTGAAAAAATAAAACCCGTACAAAAACATAGAATTGTTGTTTTACAAAAAAATCAATTCCTGCTTAGGTTTTTAAAAGTTCGTGTAGTAATAAACGGTCACTACATCTATTCATTGATAAGAAACAAGCCTGTTGTGATTGACATGCCAACCAATCCAACAAAGTTGGTTGTAACAGATGGCTTCCATATTACGAGCCCGATAAATGTTACCTACTCACAAAAATATACAAGGTACTTTACGATAGTTTGTGTAATTGAAGATGGCCAGTTGATTTTTGGGTTTCTGATTATTTTGATTTTGTATGCAATGGGACTGACCTCCGGAATTTTATTTCTGAAAATACTGAGTATGGTTCCGGTTTTTTATTTTCTTTTCCTGTATTACATCAACCGAAAACAGTTTATACGGATTCAACCGGTTTGAGTTCGGGGAGTTTTACTTTGTCGAACTCATTGAGTTTGTCAATGTGAAGTAAGGTAGCATCTCCGGTTGGAGAACGTTCATACATCGGTTTAAATCTGCCTCCTTCAATAATTTCATCTGTTGTGTAAGAAGTTCGGGCAACCACGGTATTGGCAAAACCTTCATCAAAAGCTTTCAGGTGGACAAGCAATTCTGCTTTTGCTTCTTTCAGTTCATCCAAACTCATTCCATAAATCGGACTGTTTTCATTGATGGGGTGAACAATTGTCCAATTTAAAATCAACGCATTGATTTTATGAAATTCAACATTCAAGGTGTAGAATTCATTTTTTTCTTCTCCATTGCGAATCACTTTCATTCCCATTGTAAGTTTTACTTCCGCATCCATTAACTGATTGTTTTTATAGGGCACTGTTCGAAACATCAATGCACGACCCTCTTTGTATGGAGCGATTAATGCAATATCGCTGAAACGTAAGAAAGACCGTGGTCTTGAAAATCTTCCGTAAAACAAACCGGCGGCCAGCGCAAGGGTCAATACTCCAAGAAAAGATTCAAATGCAGCAACTGAACTTGTCAGCATTCCTGAAGGACTAACATGTCCATAGCCAACGGTAGTAAATGTTTGAAAGCTGAAGAAGAATGATTCAATATAATTATGCCATTGTGAGCCTTTTTCAATTCCATTTAAATGCTCAACACCAATGTTGAAATAAATAAAAGCAAAAAAAGCATTGACAATGATATAAGGGATCAGCAACCACAACCAGAATTTCCAGCTTGGCATTGAGATCATTGTATGATACCAGCTCAATTGATCGAAGAAGTTGATTCCTTTTCTAATCGTGTTTGGCTTACCATCTTTGCGGTAATAGCGGCCACCACTTTGAGTACTTCTTTCGCCAAAGCCGGTGGTGAGTTCAGTTGTCAAATTCTTTTTGTTATATACCATAATAGACATAACCAATTTAAGCAATTGTCTTTTCTAAACTCGTGAAGAATTGCTTCCAATTGTCTTTATAACTCGTTTTTAATTAGAAAACGCTGTTTTTTTCGTTTGAGGATTAAATTTTTCTTTCAGATACTTCATCAATTTATTTTTTAAAGAATATCTTCACTTTTATTCAGATCTAACGTAAGCTTTGAAAAAAACTATTTATGTAAACTATTTTGTTCAGTTGTTATCCTTAATAGTGAACTTTGTTTACTCTCTGGTTATTGTTCGTCAACTTGGGGCAACGGGCTACGGTGATTATGCTGTTTTTTATAATACTCTTGCTTTTACAATTTTATTTTTGGGTTTCAATCTTCCCTCGGTAATTATTTTCTTCATTACAAACAAGATTGTTAACTCATTGAAGCTACTTAATTCTAGTATACTTTTTATTTTTCTTGTCACCATTGTTCTAGTCCTTACCCTTTTTCAATCGCAGCAATTAGGTCTATCGCGTTTCATTTTCCCGGCAGGGTACAATAAGCCGATTTGGATATTTTTTTTTGCTACGCAATTTTTCTTACTTCTTACATCTCAATGCTTGAGTGCTTTTCTCAATGCGCATAAAATATTTATACCGGTAACCGTTTTCGCGTTGTTCTGTAATATAACCCTGCTTGTATTTTGGCTTTTGGTCCGATTTAATTTTATTCAATTTAGTATTTCATCTTTTGACCTGATTTGGTGGATAAACATCTTAATTAACTTTTTCATTGTCTGTTATTATGTATATCTTATCAGGGCCAGAATTAGTGTTGCTTCCTCGGGAAAATTTCTTAACAGGGATGAAATATCTACATTAAAGAACTTTACAATAATAGTATACCTGTGTAACGCAATACAATTTCTGAATTATAGGATGGATCTATATTTTATCAACCAATATTGTGATAAAAAGGAAGTTGGTGTTTATGCCTTAGCGTTAAACCTCTCCCAGTTAGTGTGGGTGCTACCAAATGTGATTTCATCAATATTGCTTAATTACTTTGAAGTAAACAGAAAAGAGAAAGCTATCGCGCTAGCCACTAAATACGGTAGTCTTAGTTTTTATTTCAGTTTCGTTTCTGCTGCGCTTTTGTCCTTAATATATTATTTCGCTCTTCCAAGAGTGTATGGTCACGAATTCAATGAGACATTTTCTTTGTGTTTGATATTATTTTTAGGAACAGTTCCATTTGCCTTGTCTATTATTATAGCAAATTTAAATTCCGGAATTGGCTTTGTTAAGCTAAATCTGTACGCTACTGTATTTATTTTTTTGTTAGGGTTGACACTCGATTTTCTAATAATACCTGTGTATGGCCCTGGCGGCGCTGCATGGGTGAAGGTAATACTGTCAATTGCAGGACTGATCTTTCAAATTATTTTCGGAAAGATTTTTTATAACTTGCCCTGGACGAATTTTTTTCAATTTTATAATCCACGTTCTTTATTTCAACTTAAATCTAAACCTGAATAAACTGTGTTGTTTGTCACTAAAACATACTTACCATCCAAAGAGAAATTCCTCAAATATGTTAATGAGATTTGGCAAAGCCACATTCTTACAAACAATGGATCGCTAGTACAGGCGCTGGAAGAAAAATTAAAGCAATACAGTAATTGTTCTAATGTTCTGGCATGTGCAAATGGAACTATTGTAATTCAAATGGCCTTGAAGGCGATGAATATTACTAAGGAAGTTATTACAACGCCGTTCACTTATGTGGCGACACTTGATGCTTTGCTTTGGGAAGGTTGTGTGCCTGTATTTGTTGATATTAATCCTGATGGATTTACGATCGATGTTGATAAAATAGAAAGTGCAATTACCGAAAATACCGAAGCTATTTTAGCCACCCATGTTTATGGCTATCCTTGTGATGTGGACCGAATTGAAAAAATTGCTGCAAAATATAATCTTAAGGTGATCTACGACGCATCTAACGCATTTGGAACGTCATATAAAGGGAAGTCAATTTTCCAGTTTGGAGATATATCTACCTGTAGTTTTCATGCCACAAAACTGTTTCACACAGCAGAAGGGGGGGGATTGTTTATAAACAAAAATGAATATTACGAACAACTTTGTTTATATCGCTCTTTTGGCCACATATATGATGAGTATTTTAGTATGGGTATCAACGCAAAAATGTCCGAATTGCATGCGGCAATGGGTTTATGTGTATTCGAAGATTTGGAAAAGATTTTAGAAAAAAGAAAAGAGGTTTCATTATGGTACGACCATTTTCTTCAACGGGGTGTTCATTTGGAAGTTTCAAAGTGGGATAGTGTGGACTACAATTTTGCATATTATCCGTTGGTTTTGGAAAGCCAGCAAAAAGTTTTTGACACAATGAAAAAGCTCGCTGAAAAAAATATTTTTCCACGTCGTTATTTTTATCCTTCATTAAACAAATTGCCTTTTTTGCGAACCTTTTATCCGTGCCCAATTAGTGAAAGCATAGCAGAACGCATTTTGTGTTTACCACTTTCTAATTATATTACCCAACTTGAGGTGGAGCAGATTTGCGACATTATTAATCGATCAAAATAAGTTTTTTATGTTGATTGCCGGCGCTGGTGGTTTTGCAAGAGAATCGTTGGAATTGCTGCGACAAACGAATTATCCAAACGAAGTTTTTTTTTATGACGACATCAACTCCGATCTATTAGTCTATGATAGGTACAAAATTTTAAAAACAGGTTTGGAACTAAAAAATTTATTTAAGCATAATCCTGAATTTATACTTGGCGTAGGTGAGGTTGGTTCAAGATTAAAGTTATATCAATTGATTACAGGACTGGGAGGAAAACCAGTAACCCTAATTTCGCCTTTTGCACGTTTGGGACAAAACAACATTCAAATAGACGAAGGGTCTGTTGTTGCTACAGGAAGCGTTCTCACTTGTAACATTACACTTGGCCGGGGTTGCCTGATTAACTTAAATTGTACGATTGGACATGATTGCAGCATTGGAGAATTCAGTGTTTTATCACCGGGCGTGCATGTTTCAGGATGTTGCACCATAGGACGTCATTGTTTTATTGGAACTGGAGCCGTCATATTACCAGGAATAATCGTGGGAGATAATGCTGTTATTGGGGCAGGCTCCGTAGTTAACCATAATGTTCCTGAATACTCAACTGTTGTTGGTGTACCTGCAAAGCCGATAAAAAACAGATAATGAATTTACATGTATTTAATGATGCCCACGGCTTTGTTTTAAATGTTACAATAGAACGCTTCGCGCAAGCAAATGCACTTCAGAAGAACTGTTTTATAAATCTCAATCAAAAGACAATTTATAAGAATGAAAAAGTAGTTTATCTGAAGAAGAATATTTTGGCTTACAGAAAAGCAGCCCGTGAACTAAGCTCTATACAATCAGTGACATTCTATCCTTTTGATGATTCAGCGGCCTGGTTTTTACGGGAATTAAAACGTTACCAACCCTCATTCGAAGTAAAATGGGTTTTTTGGAGTTATGAATTTTATTACCGCCCTGATCGTTATGCTGCTTTGCTAGGCAAGTTTTCAAGCCAGTATTATAAGAGACACCAGACTTATCTAAAAAAAATCAGGAACGCGATAACTTTAATTGCAAAAAAGGTATTACGTATTCCTTTCTTTGACCTTGGTCTCTTAAAGTCCGGATATCAACAGGTCCATGTGTTTTATTCATTTCTTCCGGAGGACTATAGGAATGTATATGCTGAAATAAATAATAATCAATGTAGCTTCCGTCAAATATCCTTTTTATCAATTGACCAGATTACTCATGATTTGCTACCCGCGCCACTTAGTCACAAAATTATGATTGGCCATTCTGCGGTGCCTACTGCAAACCATGCAGAAATGCTGGAGCAGCTTTCAAAAAAGCAGATTTTCAATAAATTATTTATTCCACTCGAATACGGGGAGAAGCAGTATAAAAATGAAATTAAACTTTTAGCTAAAAATCTTTTTAACGACCGGATTGAAGTTTTAGAAAATAGGTTAAGCATGCATGAGTACTATCAAAAACTTTCTGATATAGGCTATGCATTGTTTGCGTTTTATAAACAGGAAGCTTTGGGAAATATTCTTTTTCTCGTTTGGAATGGCGCTAAAGTGTTTTTATGCGAAGAGAGCAGTGTTTACCGCCAATTTAAAATCTGGGGACTTACTGTATTTTCTATCTCACAAGATTTTACCAAAGATCAATTTCAGCACTTGCTTTCCCCGGAAGAAAGTGCAAAAAACAAAAGAATAATTGAAGCTCTTTTTTCAGAGCAGCAGCTTAAGACTTATTGGGAGGCATTAATGGATTGAGTTGTTTTAACCCCGTTAGTAATCTAAAAAACTTTCTGTAGGTGTAAAATTCTTTTCATTTTCCTATTGGTTGCGTCAATAAGATAGAAATACTGATGTGTCCCGCTGAAGTGGAATCTTCGTGTTAAAATATTTATTAAACAAAACAGGAAAGGTGTTTATGTTGCTGATTGAGTCATATAAACCGGAATAATCTTTATCGGGAAAATAAAATGCTGAATAATTTTTGAAATGCAATTCTTTGTCTTGGGGACCACCATCAAAATCTGTAAATCCATGATCACTTTGGATAATAATAACAGCTTTGTCCCGTTCCGCCTGTAAAATGCTTTTGACAAATTCTAATATGATCTTGTTGGTGTATTTTAAATACGATAAAAATAACTGTTTATTCTTTTGACCTTTTTCTGTTATGATATAGTTGATATCATTGCTTTTCCCGTTTTCATCATAAAAAAAAGGAGGATGTGGTAAATAAAGATGCGCATAGACAAATTTGGGTGAACCAGTTTTAAAAAGGGGAATTTTTTTGAGTGAATCGATAATGGAATTATTATAATTTTTCTTCAGCTGCATTGCCGATACGGTTTCAGTTTCCTGGGTGTTGAAGAGTTTTGGAATAATTCCGAAAGCATTCTTTTTCACCGTAAAGTTCCAAAGTATATCTTTTCGGAATCTTTCAATTAGCGTATTGTACATCAACACACTTGTTTCGGGCAAGGTCAAAAATGTTTCCCTTTGAATAGACTTAGTGCCATCTATGTTGAATATCGATAAGTTGTAAAACCAGTAATTATTGTGTTTGAAAATTTTAGGAACCAATGAGTGTTCCATCGTTAATAAAGCTTTGTTATAATCTCTTGCATTAATGGTTGAAGAGCTTTTAAAGTCGTGCAGGTAGGACATGTTGAAGGTGGAAGACATCGAAAAAACAGTCCTGTTATAATTACTTTTAGAATTCGATATAATATGAAACCCTTTTTGTTCAAGGCTGCTGTCTAATGAGGAATTATCATACTGCATATAATTCCGTAGGAAACCGGTTCCCGGATAGCAATCAAAAACAAGAAAATATACATTAGGTCGTGAAGCAGGGTTGGGCAAATTATCCGGATTCAAACGTTCATTTGTACCCAACAGGTTTTTCTGCAAAAAAAACGAGTTATCAAAAACAAGCATTTCCGCGCCATCAATCAAAATCAAACAAAGAAAGAGTATGTTTTGAAAAAGATTAGTTCTTCTATAATCCTTTTTCTTTAAGATAATTCTTATTAAAAGAATCGTAATCAAAAGCGTTAAAGGCAGAAGTACTGAATATTTCGAAATAAAATGAACATGAAGTGTAAACTGGAAAAAATCTTTGATTACGCCGTAAAATAAAATCACACTTCCAAGCAAAGTAATTAACTGAAGGCTTTTGTTTACATTTTTAGTGATAAACAACAATAGCAGAAAACAAAATAAAAAGATAACGAGAATCTTAAAAAGAATCTTTACAGCCACATCTGCACTTACGAGTCCGTAATACTGATTATAATTATGAAGTATAAAAAAAACAGGTAACAGAAAACTATGGATGCCCCATTTCTCTAAAAAATTTTTTAATTGCCTCATTGGATTACGGGTAAAGCTTTTGTAAGGAATCTGCAACCCTTGAGCTTACATCAAATATTAGGTATTGCGAATGAATATGCCCAACAGGTTTAAGAGAGCGTACCCAATCATATTTATGCATCGTTGCAATATTCAAGTTTACAATTTCGCTTGCCGGCATAATAATTTCTCCTGCCATTGGCTTTTCAGGTTGGAAAATTGCTTTGTGATGTTGTCTGAGGTATTCACTTAAATAATTTTTTGCTTCTCCATAACCGAGACTTGAATCTGCAAATTTTTTGTACGCAAGTTTCTTGTCTAATATAAACTCATTTGTGTATGGGAGGAAGTCAGGAAAATATCTAAAAACAGATACTATCTGGTACGCAAAAAGCACGTATAACAATATTTTTTTCTTTTCAAGCAGAAAAGCAATCATTTTGCCGGAGAAAATGAACAAAATGGGGAAAATGATCATGATATGCCTGACACCTAATTGTGTCGAGTAAAAAAAGTTCATGTAAATAAGAAAATAAACTGCAGGTAAAATCAGAAAAATATCTGTTTTTGTAAAAGTACTCTTCTGGAAATTCCGGATAAATAAACAGATGCTTCCTATCCACAATAACAATATTGATATTGGCAGTTTATAAAACAGCGTCACGAAATAATAATACCAGAATCCGTAATTGCTGCTTTTGCCAAGAAGATAAACCGGACCGTTCAAACTGTGTTTAAAGCCACCACCTAATTGGTCAAAATACATAACTGCATCCATACTTCTTATGTAAGAAGACGGCAGCGGTACCGGAAACCTGGGCGTGAATCCCACAAAGGCTTTTTGAAGTTCTTTACATGTGCTGCTCATGAAAGTATAATCTTTAATGGGCAAAAAGATTTGATAGAAAAGATGAGATGCGCAAATTATTATCCAGTTGGTTAAGATAAATAAAGAGGTAAAAAAGACTGCTTTTCTGATAGTAATGTTAGAGGGTCTTGAGACATCATTTTTGGTGATAAAAACTATTAGAGCCAATAGGGGAAAAATTATGAAAAGATGAAACATCGAGAATTTTGAAATTTGGGCAAAACCTGTCGCCACCGACATTAAAAAAAAATACCTGGTACTAAATTGAAAGGAGAATTTCCAAAAAAAATAAAGGGCCAGCGTCATAAAAAAGCACGCAAAAATATCAGAGGAAACAAATATCCCGTGGGCAAGAAAGTTGGGACACAACAAATACAATGAAAAAACAATTAACGCTGTTTTTTCACTGTATATTTCTTTTGACCATTTGAAAATGAGCAACCCAAGTAAAATGGAGAAAAGAAGGCTGACATAACGCCCATGAATGACATCTGATGTTGAGGCGGGCCAAGTTTTCTTAAGATGCGGATTAATGATTTGTTCTGCCGCGCGTGGTATCATATTAAGCGCTGTGATTGGTAGTTTACTTTCATATAATAGCACGTCTTTATTTGGGTGGAGCTTTAAAATCGTTACACCATAGCTTGCAAAAGACCCCTCATCGTCATTAATAGTAAGTTGATTAATACAGTATACCTGAACCGACGCGTAAATAATTAGCAATAAAATGACGGTTCTTTTGTAAAGAGCTGCATTTGTCATTTTTAATTTTAGCTTTTGCTTTTTATGGTAAGAAAACTAAGGTAGAAAAAAGAAATAATTAGTTGAATGCCCAGGACCATCAGTACAACTGAAGGAACTACCCAACGAAGAACGACAACAGGATCAATGTTACCAAAGTGCGTGTGTCGCCAATACAACAATGATTTAATCATAAAATAAATCCCGGCAATAAAAAAAATAAGGCCAACAGCAATTCCTCTTTCCAGGCTAAAACGTTTATTGAACTCTCTTAAAAAATTTTCTTGATTAGGCCATAAGCCGTGTAGAGAAGCATACAACCTCGAAAAAAAATAAAAGCTTATAAATTGAAAACCGAGCAGAATAAATCCGGATGTATAAACAAGCGTGTGCACGTCAAGTTTTTTGTGTGCTATTTCAATAGGCCCAACAGCCAAAATAACGGTTCCAAGAGTTCCCAAAATCATTAAGGCAGTGCCGGGAAAAAGAAATAGCCATCTTGGGTTATAAAGCAGCAGAAATTGCAAATGCCTCCAACCGTCCTGCCACGTTTTCAAATGCGATTTTCTTGTTCGTTTGTCCCGGTATAAACACACCGGGGTTTCCGTGATTTTCATTTTGTTAAGAGCTGCCTTGACAATCATTTCGGAAGCGAATTCCATTCCTGTGGTCTTAAGATCTAAATGATTATAAGAATCCTTTCTTATTCCCCTCAATCCGCAATGAAAATCTTTAATTGGAACGTGAAAGAAAACTCTTCCCAAGAAAGAAAGGAAAGGATTTCCAACATACTTATGTAAAAAAGGCATTGCATTTCTTTGTATGCCGCCTTTGAAGCGATTGCCGATTACCACATCATAGCCTTGCCTGAATAAATCAATGAATGGCATTAGCTGTGAAAAATCATAGCTGTCATCAGCGTCGCCAATTATTACATACTTGCCGTTTGCTTTTTCAATACCAGACATTATTGCTCTTCCGTATCCTTTTTCTATTTCGAATATAACAAGAGCCTTATGTCGTCGTGCAATTTCAGCGGAATTATCGGTGCTTCCATTATCAACAACAATCACTTCACCATTTATATTATTTACGGTAAGAAAACTGAAAGCTTTTTTTAGGCAATACGCAAGGGATTCTTCTTCATTAAGACAGGGGATTACAATCGATACTTCAATTGGACTTGCTTGCATATATGGATGCAATAATACAAACAAGCTGTTCATTTTCAGACTCCTTCATCGCGATTGAATGAGTAATTTATATGCTATGGGGGTGTGCCAACAAAAAGAACATAAATTCTATTCTTTAATAAATCGTTTGATATTTAGATGCTATCTTTGCGACCCCAAATCATTTTGGGATGATTGCCTGAAGAGGCCCCATAAGTTTTCGCCGGTGCGAAGCGCCTCAAGGGTTTAACTCGAATAATAATTAACTGGTATGCCAAAAGTTAAAACAAACTCCAGTGCCAAAAAGCGTTTTAAAGTAACGGGCACAGGAAAGATTACTCACCAGAAATCTTTCAAACGTCACATCCTAACAAAAAAATCTAAAAAACGGAAACGTAATTTGAGAAAAGACGGCGAAGTTGCAAAAGCAAATATGCGCTTCGTAAAACGTTTGCTGAACCTTTGACCGGTTTTCAGCTATCAACTTTCAGCTGATAATAATTCAAAACTTAAAACTCAAATTTTTAAAACTTACTTGATATGCCACGTTCCGTAAATGCAGTTGCTTCAAGGGCACGCAGAAAAAGAATCTTAAAACAAGCCAAAGGCTTCTATGGCAAGCGTAAAAATGTTTACACTGTTGCCAAAAATATTGTTGAAAAAGGTATGACTTATTCTTACGTTGGTCGTAAGAATAAGAAAAGAGAATACCGCCGTTTGTGGATTGCCCGTATCAATGCGGCCGTTCGCGAAGAAGGTCTTACTTACTCTCAATTCATAAATGCACTTAACACCAAGGGCATTACCTTAGACCGTAAAGTGCTTGCTGACTTAGCAATGAACAACCCGGAATCTTTCAAGGCTCTTATTGCTCAGGTTAAATAATCCGCCCGGGCCACTATTTTGGTGATCTTTAGGATAAGCAAGAAAAGAGAATCTATTATAGAGGAGTTTCACAATTTGTGAAACTCTTTTTTTTGTAGAATGTTTTTAATTCCCCCAAATCTCCGTTCAGATTATATTTGTAAAAAAACATAGCGCATAAGTGAACAACCCATTAAACTCGATGAACAATACCTACATGGATCTTGTTCAACAAACCTTCAACTTTCCGCAGGAAGGTTTAGATGTAAAAGATGGTTATCTCCGCTTCAATGGTTTGGATTTAAAAGCTCTCATTGACAAGTATGGAACGCCTTTAAAAATTTCCTATCTGCCTAAGATTGGAATGCAGATTAAAAAGGCAAAAGACATGTTTGCCAAAGCCATGAAGAAACACAAGTATGAAGGCAACTACTACTATTGTTATTGTACAAAAAGTTCTCATTTCTCATTCGTGGTTCAGGAAGCATTGGAGCATGATATTCACTTGGAAACATCTTACGCTTATGATATTGAGATCATCAAAAAGCTTTACGAAAAAAGGAAAATAAACAAAGATATTTTCATTATTTGCAATGGTTTCAAGCAAAGGGCTTACACAAGAAGAATTGCTCAGTTGCTAAATGACGGTTTTAAAAATGTGATTCCTGTTCTTGACAATAAGGAAGAATTAAATGCATACCGCCGCTCAGTAAAAGTTCCTTTCAAATTAGGTATTCGGGTTGCTGCGGAAGAAGAACCGACCTTTCCTTTTTACACTTCCAGGCTAGGAATAAGGGCAAAAGATATTTTGGAATTTTATGTAGATAATATTGAAGGATATGAAGACAAGTTTCAGCTGAAAATGCTTCACATCTTTTTGAACAAAGGTATCAAGGATGATATTTATTACTGGTCGGAGTTGAACAAGATCATCAACCTGTATTGCCAACTAAAAAAGATTTGTCCTGAGTTGGACTCCATTAATATCGGTGGCGGTTTCCCAATCAAACACTCTCTTGGTTTTGAATATGATTATCAATTCATGATCAATGAAATTGTAAGCAATATCAAGGCTGCCTGCAAAAGAAATAAGGTTCCGATGCCAAATATCTTCACCGAATTTGGAAGTTATACAGTAGGAGAGAGCATGGCCCATATTTACAGTGTAATTGGGACAAAAGCACAAAACGACAGAGAAACATGGTACATGATTGATTCTTCCTTCATTACTACTTTGCCGGATACATGGGGAATTGGTGAAAAGTTTTTAATGCTTCCCATCAATAAATGGGACCAGGAATATCAACGTGTTGTGCTTGGGGGTATTACCTGCGACAGTCATGATTACTATGATTCGGAAGAACACATTAACGAAGTGTTCCTGCCAAAAACAAATGGTGAAGAACCTTTGTATGTAGGATTTTTTCACACCGGCGCATACCAGGATCAAATCAGCGGATACGGAGGCATAAAACACTGTTTAATTCCCTCGCCAAAACACGTAATTATCGAAAGAGATAAAAACGGCAAGCTGGTGGATTGGTTATATGCAAAAGAGCAGTCAGCGCAGAGTATGCTAAAGATACTTGGCTATATCAGGTAAAAAATCCCGCCGACCCGGCGGGATTTAAATTTCGTGCGGAACATTAGTTACCTAATACTTTTTTGCGAGCTTCATCTCGTGACCTGTTATCCTGTTGTGTAGGTCTTTGATCGTTGTTCTGATTGTTTCTGTAATAATAACCATCGTTCCTTCCATAGTTTCTATTTTCACGTCCGCTGTACACTCTTGACCCATAGACTCTGTTGCTATAAGGATAAGTTCGGTATGTGTTAGGCGAACCTACTTCATAATATCTTCCTGACCATGGGTCTCTTTCCAAAACAATTGTGCCCCTGTATGGATCCTCAACATAAACCCTGTCGCCGTAAACCTGTCTGCCATAACCGTCTTCCGTTCCGGCCATAGTTGTACAGCTAACAGCAGTAACCAACAGCACCATTGCAATTACTACTGGTAAAAAATTAAAGCTTTTCATTTTTAGTTTTTTTTATCTTGTTTTATAGACGCTAAAATTTGGCCAGAGTTTGATAAAGAATTCTTATATGAAAATGCTGTTTATAATCTTAACATTTATTGGAACAACTGCTTTGGCCCAAAATGATGAGGATGCTGTGAAACAGGCTGTCAACAAGCTTTTTGAAGGAATGAAAAAATCGGATTCTGCACTGATCCGCTCGGCGTTTTCTTCAAGTCCGATTTTGCAAACGGTAGTAAAAAACAAGCAGGCGGAAACAACAATCCTGTCGGAGCCTTTGGATTCCTTTCTGGTGGCAATAGCTAAACCACATGCAGAAGTTTATGACGAGCGAATCAATTTCGATGTTATAAAAATTGACGGCGATTTATCAATGGTCTGGGCCCCCTATAAATTCTATATTGGAGAAAAATTCAGCCATTGCGGTGTCGATTCGTTTCAGCTGATCAAAGAAAACGGCGAATGGAAAATTCAGTACTTGGTCGATACCAGAAGAAGGCAGGGGTGCAACTAATCATCTTCTTTTCAGACGATATTTTTTATTGACTTTCGGACTGTTAAAATAGCGGTTTAATTCTTCTTCCGACATGTTGTTCGTGATTTCAACAGGTACATCAATGAGTTGCGACTGCACTTGCTTCAGTTCATCTTTTAGTTTGTTTGTTTTCTTTGCAATATCCTCATCTTTTTCCCCAACCAACTGATTTTCCGTTAACATAAACTCAAGCCGTTTAATGGATGTTCGGATCAGCGATGCCTGGTTTTGATCGACAGGTTTTGTTGGTACAGCCGCTTCTTTTATAGGAACCAGCGCAAGACCCACACTTGGCAGAATTTTTCCGTACTTCTGTGTGTTATCATTGGTAGAAAGGATTGTTCCTGTCAAGGACGTAGTCGCAGAAGTGAGGTCGAACCCTGTTCTAAATGTCTTTGTCTTCTTCAGGCTTTTGTCTAATTGCAAGAAAGTATATTTTAGTTGAAGAACGTATCGATTTACATTTCTTACAGAATTGTTATAATCCTCAAGCGCAACCGGGTAATTCAATGCATCCTTCACAGTGAGTTTGATAATGGCAGTGTCTTTTATCTGAAATTTGTTTGATCCGATAAAATATAAATTCACTGTTTTTTGCTTGCCAGGATCCGTTTCTTTAACCAAGTCGTAAGGAACGGTCCAATTAAACTCATCGCCACATTTTTGCACCGTCTGGTATTTTCCTATTGGCATACTTGTGAGCGTAATAATATTGTCAATGGGGAAACTTCCGTCTTCACAAACTACCTTAAAATCTATAGTTTCTCCTTCTTCCACAGTTAAATTGTTGTCTACCGTGGGTTTCACTCTTGAGGGAATAATTTCAGTGTTGTAAAAAACGATGGTAAAGTTGGTGTCCACTTTTTCCTTTGGATCATTTAAGTTTTGGACGCCAACCAACACTTTGTAATTCACATCATATTTTAATTTTCCGGAAAGAAAATAAGATTTGTCTGCTTTGAAAGATATCAGGCCTGTTTCCTTATTGATGCGCAACCCGACAGGGGCATTTTTCAAATACCAGAAATAGTTCTCCGGGTTTTTATTGATTTGCAGCTGATAAGTAAACGTCGAATCGACGTGCAGGGAGAAATATGGATTCAAATCAATAATGCGAAGACTATCAATTGTACCTTGAATGGTTGTGTCCTGACTATATCCAGCTAAGCAAAAAAAAGATAAAACTGCTCCAACAAAAATTTTCTTCATGTGCCGTATCTATAGGATTAAGGAGATGCAATATTAAACAAAAAAAGAACCCCGCTAAGAATAGCGGGGTTATAAACCAAAACCAACTGCTTATGAGAAAAAATTTTATTACTGAATCGTAATTTGTTTTACTGGTGGTTTGACTGGTTGCCTTTTGGCCAGGTTTAAAGTCAAAACGCCATTTAAGTATTTTGCAACAATATTTTCCGCGTCAACATTTTCATCAATTGTGAAAGAGCGACTGAACGATTGTTGCTTGTATTCTTTACGAATAAATTTTTCATTCTTATTCTCTGTTTCTTCCTTCTTTTCCGCGGAAACAGTCAGGGTATTGTTATCAAGATTGATGCTGAAATCTTCCTTCTGGAAACCAGGCGCAACAACCTCCAACACATATTCGCTTTCCGTTTCCTTTACATTTACCGGAGTAAAAGCCTTCAGGTTTGAAGCAACAAGATCATCCCGAAATATAGACGGCACTGTTGCAAAAAAGTCGTCCACAAGATTGTTAAAACTTTTACCTACAGGCCTGTTATTAAATTTTACCACTGTCATAGTTCAATTATTTTTTGATGAGTGATTTGTATTTTCAGCGTTTGTTGCTCAAACAATATTCCATCAGGTAAATTGCTGCAAACTCCTGCCACAACTGCATTTTATCTTACTTTGTTATGACAGTTTGTGCTAAATAACTGCAGAATAGTCAAGCTTTGTTTTGTAACTTTGCGAAAATTTTGAACTATGTATCCAGTAGAAATAGTGCAGCCCATGAAGGAAGAATTAACCGACAATGGGTTCAAAGAACTGCTCACAAAAAATGAGGTAGAAGATCAATTAAAACAACAAGGCACAACTTTGGTAATGATCAATTCTGTGTGTGGCTGTTCAGCAGGTTCAGCAAGACCGGGCGTTTTAATGGCTGTAATGAATTCAGAAAAAAAACCTGATCATTTAACAACAACCTTTGCTGGTTTCGATGTTGAAGCGGTGCAGACAGTTCGTGAACATTTGCTGCCTTATCCTCCATCTTCGCCTTCAATTGCTTTGTTTAAAGATGGTCAACTCGTGCATTTCATTGAAAGACACATGATCGAGGGCCGTCCTGCACAAATGATTGCTCATAATCTGATTAGTGCATTTGAGCAATATTGTAATTGATAACTGATTTGAATTTTGACAAGCCTCTCCATCGAGAGGTTTTTTTTCGCACAATTAACCTAACATTGCCTTTCATTAGCTCTGCCTATGTATCCTAACTTGTACTATTTTTTTAAGGACGTATTTGGCGTTCAGATCGGCTTTCTTCGTTTCATTAATTCATTTGGATTTTTTGTAGCGATTTCTTTTTTGATAGGTGCTTCTTTATTATCTCATGAACTGAAAAGAAAAAGCAAACAAGGTTTGTTTCATCCAACCGAGATGAAACATATGGTGGGCAAACCTGCTACAACGGCCGAGCTCATAACTAACTTCCTGCTTGGATTTTTACTGGGATACAAAATCATTGCACTGTTTTTTCTAAGCTCTGATGCAACCCAGGATCCGCAGGCTTATATTTTCTCGAGCATGGGCAACGTGCCCGCGGGAATTGTAACGGGACTGTTATTTGCATTTTTGAAATGGTGGGAAAAAAGGAAGCATCAACTGGCCAAGCCCGAAGAAAGAACAGTTCGCATTTGGCCACATGACAGGGTAGGGGAAATAACCATTATTGCCCTGGTCGTAGGTTTGATCGGAGCTAAGATGTTTGATATTTTTGAAAATTGGAGTGGCTTCCTGCAAAATCCTGCTGCTTACATTTTTTCCGGGGGTGGATTAACTTTCTATGGTGGGTTGATCTGCGCTACAATTGTTATTATTTGGTACGCGAAAAAATATAAAATAGGAATTCGCTACCTGGCAGATGCTATTGCTCCTTCGTTAATGATTGCCTATGCCATTGGCCGCATGGGGTGCCAAACTGCGGGAGACGGGGATTGGGGCATTTATAATACAGCCTATAAAGTTGATTCAACCAATCATATCGTTGCAGCTGCTCCCCAGGACTTTCAAAACGCAATCCTTCTCAACTCAAAGTTCTTCCAGGAAGAGCCCAATTTACATAATGCACATTTTCAAAAACCTGGAGCTCTCAGCTTTATGCCCAATTGGTTTTTTGCTTACAACTATCCTCACAACGTAAACAAGGTAGGCGTTCCTATCCCGGGTTGCCAGGATAATTATTGTGCACAATTGCCTGTTCCTGTCTTTCCAACTCCATTGTATGAGATTATTGCTTGCACAATCTTGTTCTTTATTCTGTGGGGATTGCGCGATAAATTGAAACCAGCCGGAGCGCTTTTCTGTTTCTATCTTATCCTAAACGGGATGGAGCGTTTTTTCATAGAGAAGATCAGAGTGAACAACCGCATGGACTTTTTTGGTTTCCATCCCACCCAGGCCGAAGTGATTTCGTTTGGACTGATTCTTTTTGGTATTGCATTATGGATTTTTCTTAATCAAAAATATCGGGCCAAAGCATAATGCTGTGGATAAATCCCATTTGTAAAATCAAACAAACTTTTGTAAACCTTTACCAGACAGGTTTTCAGAATTATCCAACATAGTATAGTTTTTGTAGAAAACAATTTGACTCGAATCATTATGAGTTTTAGTGAATGCGAGTTATTTTTGCAGAATAGTCCGGAACGGTTTAACTATCCATTTGCAACTTTCTGTGAAAATCATTTGTCAGTAATTTATTCATCTTAATAACAAGGATTTAATTTATGAGGCAGCTCAAAATTGCTACCCAGATTACGAACCGGGATTCACAAGCCGTAGAAAAATACCTCCAGGAGATTTCGAAAATCCCAATGATCACACCCGAAGAAGAGACCACTCTTGCACAAAGAATTAAAATGGGTGATCAAAGAGCATTGGATAAATTGGTACAGGCTAACCTGCGTTTCGTGGTTTCTGTAGCAAAACAGTATCAGCACCAGGGTCTTTCTCTGAGTGACCTGATCAATGAAGGAAACCTTGGATTGATCAAAGCGGCACAACGTTTTGACGAAACCAAAGGTTTTAAATTTATTTCTTATGCTGTGTGGTGGATTCGTCAGTCCATTCTGCAGGCATTGGCTGAACAAGGTCGTTTAGTTCGTTTACCACAAAATAAAATTGGTACTTATAACAAGGCAAACAAAGCTTACATGGCTTTTGAACAAGAGCATGAAAGAGAGCCAAGTACTGAAGAGTTAGCAGACATTTTGGAGATGAGCGAAACGGAGATCAACAATATTTTCCAAAGCAATACACGTCACACTTCATTGGATGCTCCTGTGCATGAAGCTGAAGATGTAGCAATGGGTGATTTGCTGGAAGGCAGTGATGATACTGATGACGATGTGATGAAGGATTCTTTAAGAAATGAAATCCGTCGCGTGTTGAAATCACTTTCTCCCAGAGAAGCTGAAATTGTAAATGCTTATTTTGGATTGGATGGTGAAAACGGAACTACAATCGAACAAATTGGTCAGAAATATGATTTGACTAAAGAAAGAATTCGCCAAATAAAAGAAAGAGCAATCAAGCGTTTGCAAAAAGCCCGTTACAGCAATGCTTTGAAAGCTTATTTGGGATAAGAAGAAATGCTATCCATGGTTTCAAACTAAGGATAACTTAAAATAGCAAATTGATGGGTTTATAACAGCCTTGGTCGATAAGATCAGGGCTGTTTGATTTTATATTTGCACAATGAGATTTGTCGTTCTGGGAATGGCCCTGTTCCTTTTCGGATGTGAAAAAAACATTGATTTCAACTTAAAGAATTCTGCAAATAAACTAGTTGTTGAAGCTACAATTGAAAACGGTCAGGCACCAATGGTTATTCTTACAAAATCCGTCGGATTTTTTTCGAAGATCAGTCCTGAAATCTTATCGCAAAGTTTTGTCCACGGTGCAGATGTTTTTATTTCTAATGGAACCCGTACGCACAAATTGAAAGAATATTCTCAAACCATTTCGCAGGGCATCAGTTTCTATTTTTATACCACTGACTCGGGTAGCCTCTCAACTGCTTTCGTTGGTGAATTAAATCATGCTTATTCTTTGCGTATTGTTTCACAAGGAAAAGAATATACTTCTACCACCACAATTCCAAACATAACAAAACGGATTGATTCCTTGTGGTGGAACCAAGCGCCAGCCACTACCGATACAAGCAAAGTGATTGTGATTGTAAAAGCAACCGATCCGCCGGGCTATGGAGATTACGTTCGCTATTTTACAAAAAGAAACAACGAACCATTTTACCCAGGAATAAATTCAGTGTTTGACGATTTGTTTATTGATGGAACAACTTACGAGTTGCAGGTCGATCCCGGTGTTGACCGGAATGTTGAGCGAAATGATAACAACAGGTTTTTTAAAAGAGGCGATACCGTTACATTGAAGTTGAGCAATATTGATAAAGCCACTTATGATTTTTGGAGAACGATGGAGTATTCTTATGCTTCTGTCGGTAATCCATTTTCAACACCCGTAAAAGTTCTTAGCAATATTAATGGAGATGCTTTGGGGTATTTTGGCGGATATGCTTCTCAATATAGAAGTATTATTATTCCACATTGAGTGAACTTCTTTAACTCAACCATTTTATTTTTTACAACTAATTTCGTGCACTTAAGTACTTAAAGAATGGACAATCAAACCGAGAAAGTAAACTTACTTATCATAGGATCGGGGCCAGCAGGCTACACAGCTGCTATTTATGCATCAAGAGCTAATTTAAAACCGGTTTTGTACCAGGGGATTCAACCGGGAGGGCAATTAACGATAACAACCGAGGTTGAAAATTACCCGGGCTTTCCGGAAGGAATCCAGGGACCTGAATTAATGGTTCATTTTGAACACCAGGCAAAAAGAATGGGGGCAGATATTCGCTATGGTCTTGCGACAAAAGTTGATTTTTCTTCTCAACCATACAAGGTTCAGATTGATGAAGAAAAATGGATTGAAGCCAATTCGATCATTATTTCAACCGGTGCATCGGCAAGATGGCTGGGAATTGAAAGTGAACAGCGATTGAACGGCTATGGTGTCAGTGCATGTGCGGTTTGCGACGGTTTTTTCTTCAGGGGAAAAGAAGTTGCCATTGTTGGGGCAGGGGATACGGCAGCAGAAGAAGCATTGTATTTGTCCAAGCTATGCACAAACGTTCACATGTTTGTTCGAAGAGATGAGATGCGTGCAAGTAAAGTGATGCAGCAAAGAGTAAAAGACACACCGAATATCAAAACGTACTGGAACACGGAAACGGATGAGATTTTAGGAGACAAATCAGTGGAAGCTGTTCGCATAAAAAATGTAAAGTCGGGGGAGAAAACTGAAATTCCGATCAAGGGTTTTTTTGTAGCGATAGGCCATACACCCAACTCAGAAATCTTCAAGGGAGTTATAGACATGGACGAAGCGGGATACATCAAAACCATTGCTGGAACATCCAAAACGAATTTGGAAGGTGTGTTTGCTGCTGGTGATGTTCAGGATAAAATTTACAGGCAGGCGGTAACAGCAGCGGGAAGCGGCTGTATGGCCGCCTTAGACGCCGAGAGATATTTGTCCGAGAAAGGTTTTCACTGAAAAAGCAACTCTTTAGTGACGAGTAGAAGCTAGTACGCAATAAGTCAAAACAGTTCGTGATTTAAAATTTGTATAACCATTGGCAGGACATTTTACCATAGAGCTTAACTCTATTCGCTTTTTTGCTGAACACGGCATGTATGAAGAAGAAAAACGTGTAGGTAATGAATTTGAAGTTGATGTTTCGATTGCATGTAAATCACCAAAAAAGATCATTACTTCAATTGAGCAAACGATTAACTACGCTGAAGTGTATCGAATATTACAAGAAGAATTTGCACAAAGGAAATTTTTGTTGGAGACAGTTGCTATGCAGGTTGCCGATAAATTGCAGAATCAATTTCCTGAAATTGAAACCGTCAGAATCAGCATTCGGAAATTAAATCCGCCAATTACAAATTTCTCCGGCTCCGTTGGAATTACATACAGCAAGAGTTTTAAGTAATGAGCGACGGCTATTCAGTAATGAGTTGGTTGTGGCGAATTAAGCCATGACTGTTTGGATACTGGCCATTCCCGGGAAGGCAGGACCGGCCAGATAGGAGTGCAACAGGGGGCAAGTTTAATAGTAGCCATGTTGCCAGCTCATAAAATTCACCGAGCCACATTCAATCAAATTGTTCGCACAGCTGATTAAATCACTGTTGTTTTCCATCTACGGCTGATCATGTAGAAATAAGAAAGCGAAAACAAAACTGTCCAGTACAAAACTTCGGAAAGCCAGCCCCACAAAATCGAAAGATGTTTGACTTCAAGAACTACAAAAACATAAATGCAATAGAAAATCAGGGCTCCTATTTCTACCATGAACGTAACGCGGCTATTACCGGTTCCGGTTACGGCGTTCAGCCATACCGTTCCAATCGATAAAAAAAGCATCACAACGCCAATTAATCTGATTACAGGGATTCCTTCTTTTATAAACATTGCATCATGCGGGCGAAAAAGCGATAAATAAACATCGGGAAAGAAATTTAAAACACCACAAACAATTGCTGCAATCACTAAACTCAGCTTGCTTATTTTCCAAATCAAATCAATTACATGATCTCTTCTGTCCTGCCCAATTATGTTGCTTACCATGCTGTTGGTTGTTGCAGCTAAAGACCAAAACGCAGTTCCAAAAAATCCAAATACAGTTCTCACAGTTGTTGAAATTGCCAACCCGGTTTGTGATGCATTTCTTGCGATCAGCATGTAAAAGAAAAACCATGATAATACACTGCCTGCGTGTTGGAATGCAAGTGGTCCTGAAATTCTTAAAACCAGTCTTGCCATTCCCTTGTTTAATTTTAGGCTGCTGAATAGCGAAAACTTTTTTGCAATTCCTTTCCGGCTGATCACCCAAAAAATTACAATCATGCCGGTGAATTCAGCAATGATAGAAGACACGGCAGCTCCATTAAAACCCATTGCAGGAAAACCAAGTTTTCCAAAAATTAAAGTATAGTCGAAGAAAACATTCGTAACGGCTTCGGCAACTGTTCCAATAATTAAATAACGGCTTTGGTTAATGCCGACAAGCAAGGCGTTTCGAAGTTGATAAACATACAAAAATGGTAATCCAAGAATTCGTATTCTCAAAAAGCCAATTGATTTATTCGCTTGTTCTACAGACAAAAAAGCTTTCAAAATTGGAGGTGTGATCAATTCCGTTATGGTAATTCCTGCCACTGCAATAAACAAACTTGTAATAACTCCCTGCGTAAAAATTTTTCCAATTTCTTCCGGCCGGTTTTCTCCCGCTCTTCTCGAAATCAGGGTTTGTAAACCATTATTTAATCCATAGCCGATCCCTGCAAAAACCAGGTAGTAAACTCCCGTCAGTGCGGCAACGGCCAATGATTCCTCGCTGTAGTGCCCAAGGAAAATGCTGTTGGTAATTAAATTCAATTGCGGCACCAACATTGCTAACGCGATGGGCAATGCTATTTTTCCAATCTGTTTGTATGAAATCTCAACCTGTAAACCTTCTGCCATAAAATACACGAATTTAATCCACTAATGACACGATTTAATGTGATTTGAATTGAATTGGTTTAATTTATGATTGAGCCTGTTTACTGGGAGATTGAAAATTATGGAAGAAAAGAAATTCGTGTAATTCATCTTAATTCGTGTAATCAAGTTACTTTGCAAAAAATAAAATTTGTGAAAACCGTTTTCACAATAGGGAATTCAAATATGGCTTGTGATATTTTACTTCTTGAAATAGGGGAGGACTTTTGCTGCTATGCTTTATTGAACGGACAGCAGAGAAATTTTCAACAGATAAAATATTTTACGTTCGAGGAATCTGAGGCAATAAAAGAAATTACAGGCATTTTAGACGGTTTAAAAAATGAAAATTGTGAAAAAGTGATTGTAAGTTCTGCATTCTCCCAATCAATGCTTGTTCCCCATAAATATGCGCAGCACAATCAATCATTGTTAAATGCAGTTTATGACCTGCCTTCTCAAAAATTTTTCTCCGACAGTATTGCAGAATGGCAGATGATCGCAGCTTATTCAATTCCGCAGTCTATTTATGATTTAATTACAGATCGATTCCCTTCTGTTCAATTTTTTCATGCATACACCGCGGGTTTGAAAATTTATAATGGTTTTGTTGCCGCTGATCAAATTGATATCCATTTTTCAACACAACATTTCAGGGTGCTGGTCAAGAAAGATAAACATGTTCAATTAGCCCAAACTTATTCTTACAAAACGCCTTTGGATGTTGCTTACTATCTTTTGAAAATTTGTTACGAGTTCAAACTAAATCAATCGGAAGTTTTTATTATTGTCTCGGGCTTGATTGACCAGGATTCTGCAATGTATAACGAACTCCATAATTATTTTTTGAACCTTCATTTTGCACAGGCGCCTTCCTATTCTTTGCCTGGGGACGAACATCCGCATCATTATTTTACTTCACTGTACAATCTTGCTGCATGCGTATCATAAGTGGTTCACTGGGTGGAAGAAGAATTAATCCACCTGCAAATATGCCTTATACCAGGCCTACTACGGACATTGCAAAAGAAGGTCTCTTCAATATTTTGCAAAATCAAATAGACTTTGAAGAACTAACAACTCTCGACTTGTTTGGAGGGACAGGCAGCATTAGCTATGAACTGGCGTCAAGGGGTGCAAAAGATTTAACTATTGTTGAAAAAGACCCCAAAATGTTTGCCTTCATCCAAAAAACTGCGGAGCTATTGAAACTGCAAAATTTCAAACTGGTAAAATCGGATGTGTTTCGTTTCATTGAACACTGCACCGGCACATTTGATTTCATTTTTGCAGGGCCGCCTTATGCTTTGGAAACCATCGATGAATTGCCCCGACTGATTTTTGAAAAGCAATTATTGAAGGAAGATGGAAGGTTTGTGTTGGAACATACACCAAGAAATAACTATGAAAATTTTCCGCATTTCAAATTTGCAAGAAATTATGGAACAACTGTTTTTTCGATTTTTATTAATTCAAAAGAATAGAAATTTTTATGAACCGATCCTTCATTGCTACTATTAAACTTTTTTTGCGTCGCACTCCACTAGGTTCGGTAATCCTGTTGAGCATTATTCGCTATTCACCATTCAATATTCACTATGCTTAAATCCGAAGCCAGGAATATTTTCAAACAAAAGCGGTACACCATTTCTCAAACCGATAAAATGAAGTGGGATGATTTGTTACTGATACAATTTCAGTCCATCGAAATTCCTTTCTTAGACTATGTTTTGAGTTTTTATCCTATCGAGCAAAACAATGAGGTAAATACTTTTTTGATAACAGATTATTTGCATTTCCGTAATCCGAATCTTCATATCTGTTATCCAAAAACAAATTCGAAAAGTTGCACGATGCAGGCAATTGTGTGCAATGCTGATTCGATTTTTGAAGCTAACGAATTCAACATTCCCGAACCTCTTGACAGCGAAATTGCCGATCCGACTTCAATCGATCTTGTTATTGTTCCCATGCTTGCATTTGACGTAAACGGTAATCGTGTTGGTTATGGCAAAGGTTTTTTTGACCGCTATTTAAAAGACTGTCGTGACAATTGTATCAAGGTCGGCCTCTCTTATTTCGAAGCACTTGATTGCATAGATGACGCCAATGAATTTGACGTACCTTTAGATTTTGTTATTACACCGCAACGTACTTATGTTTTCTAACTGGTTTTTGAAATCGTTTCGTGTTCTTCTTCTTCCATTCGCAATTTTATTTTGGATTGCGGTTGCTATCCGAAACTGGATGTATGACAAAAACATTTTGAAATCAACTTCCTTTGGATTGCCTTTGATCTGCGTGGGAAATTTGTCAGTTGGCGGAACCGGGAAATCACCGATGGTTGAATACCTCGTATTGCATTTAAAAAATCGTTTCAAAGTAGCGACGCTTAGTCGTGGTTACAAAAGAAAAACAAGGGGGTATGCTTTAGCTACCGATAAAACGACGGCAATAGATGTTGGCGATGAACCTATGCAATTTCATTTGAAGTTTCCTGACGTGCCGGTTGCGGTGGGCGAAGAAAGATTGGATGCGATCCCTCAACTGTTGCATGATAAGCCAAATACGGAAGCCATCATTCTTGATGATGCATTTCAACACCGTGTTGTGAAGGCTGGATTGAATATTTTGCTTACCGATTGCAATAATCTATTTACAAGGGATTTTTTTCTTCCAACCGGGGATCTTCGTGATCAACGGAAAAGTGCCAAACGTGCGCAGATAATTGTCGTCACAAAATGCAAACCCGATCTTTCCGATGATGAAAAAATATCAATCACTGACGAAATTGATCCTTTACCAAACCAGAAAGTTTTTTTCACTACAATCTCTTACGGAACACCTTATCATATTACCAAACATGACTTCAAATTCGTAGATGAAAAAACCGAAGTGTTGTTGGTAACAGGAATTGCTAATCCACGACCATTAAAAAGCTATCTTGAAGAGAGAATAGAAACTTATTACATGATGCCCTACAACGATCATCATATTTTTTCGATGCTGGATTGGAAAGACATCAAAAAAAGGTTTGACAACATTTCGGCAGAAAAGAAAATTATTCTTACGACAGAGAAAGATTCGATGCGTCTGCTCAAGTTCAGACAAGAGATGGATGGCATGCCTTTTTATGTTTTACCGATTGAACACAAATTCCTTTTCAACCAGGAAAACGAATTCAACGAACAGGTAACAGACTTCATTCAAAATTTTAAACAACAACCATAATGGGAAGGAAACATCAAAAAAAGCCGGGCAAAAAAAGAAGACGCAGCTTTGATGAATACACAGGCGTATTGGAAATTACAAGATCAGGAATGGGTTTCGTTGTTGTAGAAGGATTAGAGACAGATATTTTAGTTAGGCCCAACGATTTCAATACCGCTTTGCATGGAGACCGCGTAAGAGTTGAAGTGAATCCTGAAAAAAGCGGGAAGCGAATGCAAGGTGTGGTGATTGATGTGCTGGAAAGAAAACAACTCGAGTTTGTTGGCAGGTTGGAAATGAATAAAGGTTTTGCATTTGCTGTAATTGAAGGTGACAGGCGGATTCCTGATATTTTTATTCCTGCGTCAAACTTCAATGGCGCACAGGATAAAGACCGGGTTGTGATTAAAATTAAGGATTGGGAAAAAGATACGGACAAGCGTCCTGTTGGCGAGGTCATAACTGTCTTGGATGCAGAAGATGCAAATGATATCGCAATGAAAGAAATTTTATTGGAGAACGGTTTTGCGATCGAATTTCCTGATGAAGTAGTGGAAGAAGCACACAGAATTGCGGATGTGATTTCGGACGATGAGATAAAAAAACGCAGGGACTTTAGAGAGATATTGACTTTCACAATTGATCCAATCGATGCAAAAGATTTTGATGACGCACTTTCAATCCGGGTGTTAAAAAATGGTAATTATGAAATTGGCGTTCATATTGCAGATGTAAGTCATTATGTGCAAGGTGAAACTGAGTTGGACAAATTTGCTTATCAAAAAGCAACTTCGGTTTATTTGCCGGATCGTGTCAACCCAATGCTGCCTGAACAGATTTCAAATGTACTTTGCTCTCTTCGCCCGCATGAAGACAAGCTTACTTTTTCTGCGGTTTTTCAAATGACGCCCAAGGGGCAAGTAAAACAATACTGGCTGGGAAAAACGGCCATTCATTCCAATCATCGTTTTACTTACGAAGAAGTTCAGGAAATTATTGAGAAAGAAGATGGCCTCTATTGCGATGAAATTTTATTGTTGAACAATATTGCGCAGCGCCTTCGCAAAAAACGTTTTGACGCCGGGGCCATTAATTTTTCAAGTACGGAGGTTCGTTTCAAATTGGACGAAAAAGGCAAGCCGATTGGTATCGTTGTTAAGGAAAGTAAAGAAGCCCATCAGCTTATTGAAGAATTTATGCTGCTTGCTAACAAATACGTTGCTTTATCTGTTTCAAAAATTGAAATCAATAAAAAGCCGATTCCATTCCCTTACCGCGTACATGATCTTCCTTCAGAAGAAAAATTATTACCCTTCATTGCATTTGCAAGAAAATTCGGTCATCGCTTTGATACATCGACGCCCGAGTCAACCGCAGAATCATTCAACAATATGTTGAAAGAGGTTCGGGGAAAGCCGGAACAGCACGTGTTGGAACAATTAGGCATTCGTACGATGGCCAAAGCTGTTTATACAACAGAAAATATTGGCCACTATGGATTGGGATTTGAACATTACTGTCATTTCACTTCGCCCATTCGCCGTTATCCTGATGTACTGGTGCATAGAGTATTGGAAGATGTTTTGAATAAGAATATCAAACCCGATAAAAAGATGGAACAGAAATGCAAGCATTGCAGCGAAAGGGAAAGGGCTGCAATGGATGCAGAAAGAGCGGCAAATAAATACAAGCAGGTGGAATACATGAAGGATTTTCTTGGTGAGGAGTTTGAAGGTGTGATCAGCGGCGTTGCTTCTTTTGGTTTTTGGGTGGAAACCATCGAACACAAATGCGAAGGAATGGTAAGTGTAACAAGCCTTGCCGAATATGATGAATTCAGGTTGATTGAATCGGATTATAGTTTGGTGGGAATGAGAAGCGGCAGAAAATTCAGAATGGGAGATAGGGTAACGATCAAAGTAATTGCGGCTAATTTAGAAAAGCGTCAATTGGATTATGAATGGGTATTAACTTCAATAATGGAAGACGGTGAAGAACCGGTAAAAAACATACCTGGAAATAAACCAAAACAAAAAAAGAAAAAGAAAACAGATTAATGCAAAACTTCGAGCAACTATCCCAGCAGTTCACCGAAAGATTTTCAATTGAACATTTTCCCGCGGAACCAGCCTCTTTGTATGAACCCAACCGTTACTTTCTTCAGTTGGGTGGAAAAAGGATTCGTCCTGTCTTGTGTTTGATGGCCAATGAATTGTTTGATGAGATTACAAAAGATGCATGGAACGTGGCCACTGCTATTGAACTGTTTCACAATTTTACTTTGATACATGATGACATAATGGATAAAGCTCCCTTGAGAAGAGGAATGCAAACCGTTCATGAAAAGTTTGGTGATAGCACGGCTTTGCTTGCGGGAGATGTGATGTTGGTGGCGGCTTATGAATATCTGAATAAAATTTCAGGAAAATATTTATTCTCTATTCTCAACCTTTTCAATAAGACGGCAAAAGAAGTCTGCGAGGGCCAGCAACTCGACATGGATTTTGAAAAAAAGAATGATGTAAACTTTGATGATTATCTCAACATGATCAGCTTAAAAACTTCCGTGTTGCTGGCGGCAAGTTTGAAGATGGGAGCCATCCTTGGTGGGGCAGGCGAAAGAAATCAAAACCTGATCTATGAGTTTGGAAGAAAATTGGGGCTGGCCTTCCAGGTGCAGGATGATTATCTGGATGCATTTGGTGATCCTGAAAAATTTGGAAAGCAGGTTGGTGGCGATATTAAAGCAAATAAAAAAACATTTTTACTCATACAGGCAATGGCTGTGGCTTCTGCAGAGCAAAAACAAAAATTACTTCAATTGCTTCAAGGTAATGATCAAAATAAGGTGGAACAAGTGCTTGGTATTTTTAAAGAATGCAAGGTTGATCAGTGGGCAAGTGAATTAAAAGAAAAGTTTTTTAATGAAGCACTCGGGCATTTGGAAGACATTGCGGTTCTTTCAAAAAGAAAAGAGCCACTAAAAAAGCTGGCTCTCTTTCTAACACAACGTCAGAATTAGTCGGATCAGATGTAGGTTTTGGCAATATCAAATCCGGTAAATGCACATGAGAAAATAATTGCGATATCAATCAGGGTACTAAGAATAAAAACAGGTATTGTGATTTTTGTAGGCATTGCAGCTAAATTGGTAACCAAAGTTGCTCCCATTGCAACCAGTGCAAGAACAAAGAGAAACATGCTATTTCCTGCGAAAAGAACTGCCATGATCGTGACAGGAGTAATGATGCAACCATGTGCAGTGAGGGCTATTCCTAACCAAAGCAAACGATTCTTTTCCTGGCAATTGCACCAGTTCATAATTTTTTTCAATAAAGAAATTTTGGGTTCTTCGGCGTAGCCTGTGGCTACTGTTTGATTAAAAGTTGTTTCCATTTCGTTTCAATTTTTGTGGGCACAAAATTCTCTTTCACAAAAAAGCTTTGACATGATTTATATAAACCTGAAAACTGATTTTTATCAGTTTTTCATATCATGTTTCTTCAAATAATCAATGTCATCAACTGAAATTTTTCTATTTTCCGCTTTTAAACCAACGGCATGAATCAACTATTCCGTAAGAAATCAATTCCGACAATTTTAAGAGAAGCACAGGAAGGATTAACAGATGGACATGGACACAACGCAGGCTTACGAAGAGTTTTGAAAGTGAAGGACCTTACATTTTTCGGTATTGCTGCCGTGATCGGTACGGGCGTTTTCACAGCGATTGGTTCTGCAAGCTATCACGGAGGTCCTGCAGTGATTCTTCTTTTTGTTTTGACTGCAGTTGCCTGCGGATTTGCGGCTTATTGCTATGCCGAATTTGCTTCAACAGTTCCTGTTTCAGGAAGTGCTTATACCTATTCTTATGTTGCCTTCGGTGAAATCTTTGCATGGATCATTGGTTGGGATTTACTAATGGAATATGCCATCGGTAATATTGCTGTTGCTATTTCGTGGAGTCAATATTTTGTTCGAGTGCTGGCAGGGTTTAATATCCACGTGCCTGCATGGCTTGCAACCGATTATTTTACTGCACATAAGGGATACACTGCTGCTATTGATGCAATGAGTCATGCACAAACAATGGATGAGGCCATGCGGAGTTCTTACAGTGCATGGACAACTGCTCCTGATTTAGGCAATAACATCAAACTGATTGTAAACATTCCTGCACTGCTTATTGTTATCCTCATCACTTATATTGTTTACATCGGCATAAAAGAATCGAAGAAGGCAAACAACATAATGGTGATGATAAAACTTGTCATTATTTTATTTGTGATTATTGCAGGTGCGTTTTATGTTAATCCCGGCAACTGGAGCAATTTTATGCCAAACGGATTTAGCGGCGTAATGAGCGGGGTGTCAGCGGTGTTCTTTGCCTATATCGGTTTTGATGCCATATCAACTACAGCAGAAGAATGTGAAAACCCCCAAAGGGATTTACCAAAGGCGATGTTCAATACGCTGATTATTTGCACTCTCCTTTATATCGTTCTCACTTTGGTATTAACAGGCATGACAAATTATACAAAGCTGAATGTTGCCGATCCTTTGGCTTTTGTTTTCCAGGATCAACATTCAAAAGCTGCTAACTGGTTTTCGGGAATTATTTCCATCAGTGCCATTTTTGTTATTGCTTCTGTGCTGTTGGTTTATCAGTTAGGACAACCACGCATTTGGATGAGCATGAGCCGTGATGGCCTGTTGCCAAAAGTATTTGCACGCATTCACCCAAAATATAAAACACCGTCCTTCTCAACAGTGCTTACGGGTTTGATTGTTGGAATACCCGCCATGTTTTTGAACCTGGATGTAGTAATTGCGCTGACAAGCATTGGTACTTTGTTTGCATTTGTGTTGGTATGTGGGGGCGTGCTGGTTTTACAATCTCAACCCAACAAGCCTGAGTCGAAATTCAAGGTGCCTTATGTGAACAGCAAGTTTATTATTCCTTTTGTCTTTATTGTTTCAGTGGTCTTGATTGCATTGTATGTTCCTCAACATTTTTCGGGATTGTTGCATAAGGAAGGACTTCCAATGTTGGTATTTTGGATTGTTGCTTTGATCGTAACTGTTTTTTCATTCATCAAAAGTTTTTCACTCATCCCCGTTTTGGGTTTGTTGAGTTGCTTTTACTTAATGGCGCAGGAAAGTCATACCAACTGGTACCGGTTTTTGATTTGGCTGGTGATTGGCCTCTGCATTTATTTTACTTACGGCTACAAGAACAGTCGCCTTGCATCGGAGAGGGTTGCGGCTGCAGGCTCCGAGAAAGGTTGATTGAATAGCCCGACCTATCGATGCCTCACCCTGTAATTGGGCTGATCACAGCATCGGAGCCTAAATTTTGGTGAGTCAAAACTATTTGTAATTGCCAGTTGAAGAATAAAGGATTTGATTTCATGTTAATCCTTAATCAATCCTCATCATCCTCGGTTAATTTTGCAAAATGAAGTTTCAGATCGGTGACAAGGTGTTGGTATTGCACTCCAACGAAGAAGGAGAAGTAGTAGAAATCATTAACAACAAAATGGTAATGGTAGATGTAAGGGGCGTAAAGTTTCCTGCCTACATTGATCAATTGGATTTTCCTTACTTCAAACGTTTTTCTGAAAAGAAGTTATTCCAGGAAAAGAAGGGCAAAAAATTTATTGAAGACATCAAAAAGGAAAAAGAAGACCCAAGGCACAAGGTTGTTGATGGTGTCTGGCTTTCTTTTTTGCCAGTGATGGACATTGATGAATTTGGAGATGATGTTGTAACTGAATTAAAAGTTCATTTGATCAACCGCACATATAAATCCTACAAGTTTTTTTATAAGCTGCAGTTCTTTGGTAAATCCGAATTTGAGCTGAAGAATGAGATTCATCCCTTTGCTGATTTTTATTTGCACGATGTCGGTTTTGAAGACATGAGTGATAGTCCTGCCTTTAGTTTCGAATTCTCCTTATCGCAACCCGACAAAACAAAGACCGATTTTTTTGAAGCAAGCATCAAGCTGAAGCCTAAACAATTGTTTGGGCGGATTGAAGAGATCAGGAAAAAAGGCGAAGCCACTTTTGCTTATCGTTTGTTTGAAGAATATCCTGCCAAGCCGGTCGAGGATAAACTGGAATTTGATTCACTTGTTTCCAAGGGAATTAAAATTTACAATGCAAAGGATGCAAGGAAGCATCTGCCTCCTGCACGAACGGTTGTTGATCTTCACATTGATAAGCTGCACAACGACTGGCAGCATTTAACCAATGCCGAAATCCTCGACATTCAATTAAGGGAGTTTGAAAAATGGTACGAACTGGCTGTGGCGCATCATCAATCGCAGTTGATAGTGATACACGGTGTGGGCAGCGGAAAGTTGAGAGATGAGATCCACGATCTTTTGCGCTTGAAGAGGGAAGTGAAATCGTTTATCAATCAGTTTCATCCTTCGTTTGGCTATGGTGCAACGGAAATTTATTTTCAGTATTGATTTTTGAATTGAGTTTTTATTGAAGGTGGTTGACATTTTTCTTAATCCATCGCAGCACACCTGAATTGAAAGTTTTTGCGGGCCAAGGATTTTGTACTAAACCGGTTGCTAGTATTAAACTTTCGTTGCATTGCACTGGTGTACTGCAACAATTCTATTCAGCCTGTTCATCTCTATTCAGAATTGTGCTTTGCAGGCCGTGCCGCTTCCTGGCAAAATAAAGCCTGCGATGCTAGGCATTAAAAGACTGCTCTTTTTTTATGGGACTGTCTAGCGAAGGGCAGGCGGGTAGCCGCTACAAACCGTCATTTCAATTTTTTAAAAGCGCTTGCTGTATTTGCTCACCTGCTTTTTAAAAGAGCTACTCCAGGCATAAAACAAAAATCTGCTTACATATTACCTGGCCTTTAAACGGATTGAAATTTTCACAATTATTATCTTAGGTTTCTCCGTGTATATGGAATTTATTTTCTCTTCTTAAAGCATCCCTCTTTTATTTTAAAGGCCATAGCTTCCGTGTCATATCTTTTGTTTGTACCAGCTAGTTATGTAATGAATAAATTAGTTGATTGGGCTTGGTTGGATAAAGGATATACCGTGGACTGCATTAGGATTGTAGCGTGTCTGCTACCCAATATTGTTTTTAGCATTCGGATCATTAATCAGACGTTTTATAAAAAGAAAAAGTCTTGTCCCAACAAGCAGATAATCTTAACCAAACCTGAAGTCTTTATCAATTACATTTGCCTTACTGCAAGCTGCGCTATCGATTCTATGAAAATAGAATAGGAAAGTCCGGACAGCACAGAGCACCGCATCCCGCTAACGGCGGGACTTTCGCCAATGGCGGAACGAGACAGTGCCACAGAAAATTACCGCCCGGGTTGCTGTGCAAACATCAACATGGGCAAGGGTGAAAACGTGAGGTAAGAGCTCACGGCTGTTACAAGAGATTGTAATTTCGGGTAAACCTTGCGGGCTGAAATGCCACATATAGAAGCGTCTGAGAGCTGCTCGCTCGAGCTTCAGGGTAGGCAGATGGAGGTAGCCAGTAATGACTATCCCAGATAAATGATAGCATAAAACAGAATCCGGCTTACGGGCTTGCAGTTTTTCCTTCTTTAACCTTATTTAAGTTAAGAATTCAGTTTCCCCATTGGTTTGGTACATTTTTTCTGCTTTATTAATAAATACAATGTATGAAAAAGATAATGATAGTGCCGGTGATGGCTTTGCTCTTGTCGGTGGTGTTTACCAGTTGTTACAGTCGCCGCTACGATCCTTATTATAATGGCAGGGATTATGGTTATCAATATAATCATCGTCATCATCGCGACAGAGACGATGATCATGACCGTGACAGGGACTACCGCAGAAATCGCAGCAGGGACAGAGATGGAGACCGGGATGACAACTATGGGTACGGCAGCAGGTATTAATAATGTTCAATGAAAATGAAGGTTGCCAAGATAGCCGCCAAGTTCCATCATCCATGCAATGCCCAGATGAACCATTAAACCTCCGAAAATGGTTCTTGTGTGATAGATGACGATGCCTAAGATCATTCCTCCAAAAAACGAACTGATACATTCGCCCAATGGTTTGCCAAAATGAATAGTGCAATAAAAGCAGGCCATTGGCAGAATGACGTCCTTGCCAAACCATTTTGCAAAAGCAAGAATCAAAAAGCCGCGAAAGAAAAGTTCAATGGTTAAAAAATCGCTGCCATAGGAAAGTTCGTACAACAATTTGTGCCAGGGCGATTGCTGGTTCGTTTTAAAAAAAGAAACATGCTGATATTTTGGATACATGGAAAGAAAATCATGTTGAGTTGAAGCAGCACCGATTAACGGCAGCATAATTAAAAGCATGATCAGATATGGCTTCACACTGAAGTCTTTTGTTGCTACTCCGTAAAAAGGTTGTTTCTCTTTTGTAAGTTTCCAAAGCAGGTAGAGCAATATGCTTACGACGATTAATTTTATTGGCCAGTAAACAACGTCGTTCCAATAAGCATTCCCTGTTCTGTCATTGGTAAAATGGAAGTTATTATCGGCAACCATTTTCCATGAAAAAATTGCAGGAGCAATTAAGAAAAGAAAAAGAAATTGTTTGTTTCTAAAAACATTTTGCCTTTTAAATACGGCAAGCAGTAAATAAGCAAAACAAAAAGCGATCAGAAAGACAAAATACCAGCAGGAGTATTGATAAGCCTCCGGGAGCTTGCCGACAAAGCCGTTTAGTTTGAAATGATAGTTGATGAAAATAAAAACAGCAATAAAAAATGCTGACAATAACAAGATGCGTTTGTCAACCTCGACAAAAAAATCTTTTACATAGCGGATGATTTTCTTCATTGCAAGAATGCAATTTAAAGCAGATTGGTAAGTTGAAATGCTTTGTTTGGAATTGATAAGAAATTTATCAGCACAAATAAAAAAGTCCCGCAAGTGCAGGACCTTTTTATTGCTTAGTGAGAGACAAACTATTGGTCAAGATTTAATGGATAAGTATAACTTTCTCCATAATCGGAATAAATTCCACGAACCCTGATGCTTCCTGTAACGGTTTGCAATAAGCTGTTTAAATCTTCCACCGATGTTATGGGTTGTTCTTCACCGTCGCTTGTAACAACCGAAGTAATGATAAAACCAGGTTGAACTCTTGCATTCCTCAAAGCACCATTGTCATAAACCTTATTTACAATCACGCCACCATCAATACCAACCTTGGAAGCTTTTGATTTATCAAGCGTTGACAAATCGCCCCCAAGTCTCGTGGAAGCATTGGCAGTAATTACGTCAGATCTTTTTTTTAGAGTTACGGTTGCCGTGTATTCTTTGCCACCACGCACATAAGTTACAGGCACTTTATCGCCGGGACGGAAACCTGCGATTTGCGCACTCATTTGAATACCCGAAACAACACCAGCTCCGTTCACTTTAGTGATTACGTCTCCTTTTTTGATTCCTGCGGCAGCAGCGCCGCCATCAGTTGCAACAGAAGTTACATACACGCCTTCAACATTTGTTGGAATGCCCAATTGTTTCATTTGCTCTTCGCTCAAATCATCCGCTGAATAATAAGTAACGCCGAGATAGCCCCTTTGGACATCACCATATTGAATAATGTCGTTAACAATTTTCTTTACGATGTTCACCGGAATGGCAAATGAATAACCCGCATAAGTTCCTGTTGGTGCAAGAATAGCAGAGTTGATACCGATCAGTTCACCACTTGTATTGATTAGGGCTCCACCGCTGTTTCCCTGGTTTACCGCCGCATCTGTTTGAATGAAAGACTCAACAGGAGTATCGCCTCTTTGCACCTGCCGGCTGTTAATGCCAATGCTTCGGCCGGTTGCCGAAATAATTCCTGCTGTAACCGTAGTTTCCAAAGTAAGCGGATAACCAACTGCCATCACCCATTGGCCCAGTTGAATATTATCTGAATTGCCATAAACGAGGTAAGGCAATTTAGTATCGTCGATTTTTAAAACGGCAATGTCGCTGCTTGGATCACGGCCGATCACTTTTGCCTTGTAAGTTTTGCGATTGTGCAGTGTAACCGTTATTTCCTGTGCAATGCCACCATTGTCGTCAGAAATAACGTGATTGTTTGTCACAATGTATCCGTCATCGCTGATGATTACGCCACTACCGGACGCCCTTTGCTCAGGAATGATGGTCGGACCAAAACCAGGACCAAAAAACTGGTCAAAGAAATCGTCCATACTATTGTTGCGGCGGCTAGGTAAATCATTTGTGACCTTGCGGGCAGGAATTTTCGTTTTTATGTGAACTACTGCCGGAACGGCTGCATTTGCAGCTTTGGTAAAATCAATCGGGTCGGCTGCAGTGCTGTTACTGTCGAAAAATTTTGCATAGTTAACAGGCATTTTGTCTCTTGCTTCACCGACAACGATTTCTTGCCTGTTATTAATCTTATTGTACAGTGCAACGCTTCCAACAGCAGAAGCAGAGCTGATCGCAACAATAAGAAGAATTTGTTTCCATTTCATGATCTATTCGGTTTGAATTGTCTTTAAAACTAACGTCAAATAACATGCCTTGACCAAACAAAATAACTATATGTCAGTTGTTTTGTAAAACCGGGCACCCAGTTTAACATTAAATTTACGAAGACCTTAGTAGATAATCTATAATGCTTTAATGCCCGTACTTTAGTTGAGCGTTTGAAGAAATTTCATGATATCATCTTCCACAGTGCTGCACGTTACCGAAAGCCTTGCTTCGCCAAAAGAATGATTGTTCAAGCTAACGATATTTTGAATCGTTTCATCATTTTGAAGTTTCTTCCTCAACTCATATTCGTCTTTGTAATATTCGAAATGTATTTGGCTGATGGGCGAAAAGTTTGATTCATCTTCGACAAGTAAAATGCTTCCGTTCGTCATGTAGTATTTATTATTGAGAATGTGAGCAGTAAGCATGTAGTTGTAATTGTTTTTGTACTTGTGATGATCGATCAAATAATCGTACTTATTAAAAGCATTCAGCAGCGGGATGAAATCATAATCTTCGGGAACAAAAATTTTAGAAACGTTTTTACAACTTAAACCGAAATATTGAAAAACATCATCGGCCAGCTTCTCCAAATCTTCATTTGTTTCTTTGCCTGACAAAATTGCAACACACGTGGCTTTCTTTCGAACGAGCGTTGGATATTTCTGAAAATATTTTGCAAAAGAGTCAGAAGAATGTTTGCTTTCTGTAACAACATAAGCATCGCAATTGCGAATCATTGGTGCAAGCACAATCCATTTTTCTGTCTCCGGTTCCCATTCAATTAATTTTTCGATAAGATGTTTTATCAGCGCTTCGTCTTTTGCATATGGCTTTATCAATGCATAGTTACCATTCAAAAAAACACAAATGACATCATAAAGACCGATGAGCGGAATATTTCCTGCCATTACAATTCCTATCTTTTTGGGATTTCTGTTTTCTTCGGCCAAATGGTAGGTGTCGGCCAAAGATTGAAGCTGCGTTGGCTGTAAAAACTTTTGTGCAATGTTGTTTACAGCAAGATCAACAAATTGAGGGATGAACCAGTGGTTTTCCAAATAGGCTTTTTGTTTCGTGTTTTGCCATTGTTCATTATTGCCTTGCATGTAAGTTCCTAACCGTGTCAGTAATTCTATTCTTCTTTGTAAATTCATTATTGTTGAAAATTTTTCCGGTCTGCGTAATTATTAATCCCGGGCTTTAATTAATTTCAAACGATAATTCGATTTCGAACTATAAATTTGTCAGCAAAATTAATTCCCAGGTAAACCAATTAATTATGGCGATCAAAATAACTGAAGAATGTATCAACTGCGGAGCCTGCGAGCCCGAGTGCCCAAACAATGCAATTTACGAAGGAGGAGTGGAGTGGGCTATTGCAGACGGAACAACCGTAAAAGGTTCTTACACTTTAATTGACGGAACGCTTGTCAGTGCCGATCAAAGAAACGCTCCGATTGCAGTAGACACCTATTATATTGTTCCGAGTAAATGCACAGAATGTCAGGGGTTTCATGAAGAGCCTCAATGTGCATCAGTATGTCCGGTTGATTGTTGCGTGCCAGATGAAATGTACCAGGAAACCGTGGAAGAACTTTTAGCTAAAAAAGAAAAGTTGCATATATAATTTTTGACCGGCTGGTAACGAAGAGTGCGGTTCAAGTGCTTAAATAAACAGGTCATTTGTCCTGTCTAAAAAGGTGAAGAATTAACAGTCTTCACCTTTCTTCTTTACAAGGATTTAAAGTGTGTTGAATGAATTAAAGTGATGATGGAGAATTGTTCACTTCAATCACCGAACGGACAAGTGAGTGACAAAGCGCAGACCTAATGGTAGGGGTTAGCCAGATAGGAATCATTCTTATTATACTTTCTTAAGTTTGACCTGACATCAATCATATCCAAAACGTTTTCAACAAAACAATTTTGCACCTACTTTTGCTGCCGCATGAATACCAATATTTCTTTCGATAATACCGAGATTGCTTTTGCTTATAAGTCCGACAAAGAACTAAAACACTCACACTGGCTTTACAACTTAATGGGAAAGCCATGGCTGGTGAACTTGGGAACAAGACTGGCGCCGTGGAGTATCAAGGTTGGATTACCTGTGAAAGGTTTGCTTCGCCAAACGATTTCCAAGCAATTCATCGGTGGAGAAACGTTAGAGCAAACAATTCCGGTCGCCAAAAAACTGGCTGATTACAATGTGGAAGTCATTCTTGATTATGCTGTTGAAGGCAAGCAAGGCGAAGACAATTATGAACATGCCTGTAACGAGTTTATCCGGGTGATCAACTTTGCAGCAACGCAGCCAAACGTTCCCTTCATGAGTGTGAAAGTTACTGGCATGGCAAGTTTTAATTTATTGGAAAAAATTCATTCGTTGATGAATGCTTCTAATGAGGAGAGTTTAATCCAACGTTACAATGGCGCGTTGGAGCAATTACCAGCACAAGAAAAAACTGAATGGCAACACGTTGTTGACCGCGCTGTAAAAATTTGTGAAGCTGCAAGCAAAGTCAGTGTTGGATTTTTGGTTGATGCGGAAGAAACATGGATCCAGGATCCGATTGATGCGCTGACGATGTTGATGATGGACCGGTACAACAAAACAAAGCTTGTTGTTTGGAACACACTTCAAATGTACCGTAACGACAGGCTGGAGTTTTTGTATAAATCATACAATGCTGCCAAAGAAAAAAACTTTTTGCTGGGCATGAAACTTGTTCGTGGTGCTTACATGGAAAAAGAAAGAAAAAGAGCAGAAGAAAAAAATTATCCTTCGCCCATTTATCCAAATAAAGAAGCAACCGATAAGGCCTACAATGATGCGGTTCGTTTTTGTATTGATCATGTAGAACAAATTGGGGTAATGATCGCAACACATAACGAATACAGCAATCAGCTTGGGGTTGAATTGCTTGAGCAAAAAGGATTACCACTGGATCACTCTCATGTTCATTTTAGCCAGTTGTACGGAATGAGCGATAACATTACCTTTAATTTGGGAGAAGCAGGTTGCCATGTAAGTAAGTATTTGCCGTTTGGACCGATTAAAGATGTCGTTCCTTACCTGATGCGTAGAGCACAGGAAAACACGTCCGTTGGCGGCCAGACAAGCAGAGAACTGAATTTGGTAGAAAAAGAAATTAAAAGAAGAGGATTGAAATGAACACCGAATGCTTTAAGTGATAATACATTTTAATTTTCCTGGATTGTTAGCTCAGTTGGTTTAGAGCATTACCTTGACAGGGTAGGGGTCACTGGTTCGAATCCAGTACAATCCACTGGTTTAATCCTTAAAACTTAGTGCAGGTAAATCTTACTTTTTCACAACCAATAAACATCTGCTTTTAATACACGCTTCTGTTTTAAATTGCGCGCATGCAACAGTATCTAAATCTGCTTCAACATATACTTGATAATGGCGTGCAGAAAAATGATCGCACAGGCACCGGAACAATTAGTTGTTTCGGCTATCAAATGCGGTTTGATTTGCAGCAAGGATTTCCTTTGGTTACGACCAAAAAGCTTCATCTTAAAAGTATCATTCACGAATTGCTTTGGTTTTTGAAAGGTGAAACCAATATAGCTTATCTTAAGGAAAATGGTGTGAGCATTTGGAATGAGTGGGCAGACGAAAATGGTGAGCTCGGCCCCGTGTATGGAAAACAATGGCGTAGTTGGGAAGGTGCAAACGGGCAAGTTGTTGATCAGATTTCAGAACTTATTTTGCAGATCAAAAAAAATCCTGACAGTCGCCGGCTAATTGTAAATGCCTGGAATGTTGCTGATCTTCCAAAAATGGCATTGATGCCATGTCATGCACTGTTTCAATTTTATGTAGCTGAAGGAAAGTTGAGTTGTCAATTGTACCAGCGGAGCGCTGATGTTTTTCTTGGCGTTCCTTTTAACATCGCATCCTATGCTTTGCTTACAATGATGATTGCGCAGGTTTGTGATCTGCAGCCCGGAGAATTTATTCATACGTTTGGTGATGTACACATTTACAACAATCATTTGGAGCAAGTCCATTTGCAGTTAGGCAGAAAACCATTTCCTTTACCAACAATGAAACTTAATCCGGATGTGAAAAATATTTTTGACTTCAAGTTTGAAGATTTCACTTTGGAAAATTACCAGTTTCATCCCGCTATAAAAGCTCCTGTTGCAGTATGATCTTAAGTTTTATTGTTGCCGCTGACGAAAATAATGTAATGGGGAAGGACAATGAGCTCCCGTGGACATTACCCAATGATATGCGTTATTTCAAAAACCAAACATGGGGAATGACGGTGATCATGGGAAGAAAAACATTGGAGTCGCTTGGAAAGCCATTAAAGGGAAGAAGAAATATTGTAGTCACAAGAAATAAGAACTGGAAGCAGGAAGGTGCTGATGTTAGTCATTCTTTAGATGAAGCAATTGAAGTGGCCAAAATTTATGGGGCAAATGAGATTTTCATTATTGGTGGTGCTGAAATTTTTAAAGAAGCACTTCCTCAAGCCAATCGTATTTATTTGACACGAATTCATCATCAATTTGATGGCAATGTCTATTTCCCTGAAATTGCAACCAACGATTGGAATTTAATGAAGAGCCGTTTTTGCCACGCCGATGAAAAAAATGCCTACTCTCACACCTTCCAGGTTTGGGAACGCAAATAATTTCATTCTCCATTTCCATTCTACATTTGAACCGTGTACAACTCCTTTCAATTAGCAAAAAAGTTTTTCAATTATTACAGATTTGCGTCCAACAGTAAGGGTCATGGCATGCATTCGCCCTTTGTTTTTGATTTCATTTTAAATGTTCTCAACAAAAAAAACGACTATGAGGCACCCGAGGAAATCGAGCAATTGCGAAAAGAACTTATTAAGAACAAAACTGCCTTAAATATTGTAGATCTCGGCGCAGGTTCAAGAGTAAATTCTTCCCAAAAAAAATCAGTTAGACAAATTGCAAAATCGGCTTTAAAATCAAAGCGGCTTGCCCAGGTTTTGTTTCGATTGGTGAAACATTATCAGCCGGAAAACATAATTGAACTGGGAACTTCATTAGGAGTTACTACTGCATATATTTCAAAGGCAAATGCTGCTGCAAATGTTACGACCATTGAAGGAAGCGAATCTGTTGCTGCTGTAGCAAAAGAAAATTTCCGGAAGCTGAATTGCAGCAACATTCAGTTATTGCACGGCAATTTCGATCAAATTCTGCCTTCTGTCATTCACCAATTGCCGTCAATCGATCTGGCTTATATTGACGGCAATCACAGGTATCAACCAACCATCAATTACTTTCATCAGCTTTTACCAAAAATAAGCAGCAATTCAATTTTGGTTTTTGACGACATTCACTGGAGTCAGGAAATGGAAAAGGCCTGGGAAGAAATTAAATCCCACCCTTCCGTAAAATATACCATTGACATTTTTTTTCTTGGATTTGTTTTTTTCAAAGAAGAGTTCAAGGTAAAACAGCATTTCTCTATTCGATTCTGATGCTTGTTAAAAAAAGAAATGAGAACTCTCATACATTTGCATCTGATTTTACTATAAATTGTCCGCATGATCGTAGGAATTTTGAAGGAACCTTCACAGGAAACGAGGGTTTCTCTGTTACCCGAAGCTGTTGCACAACTCACAAAAAAAGGGATCACCGTTTTAGTTGAATCCGACGCCGGTATCAAAGCGTCTGCTTCCAATGCTGATTATGAAAATACAGGTGCAAAAATTTCTTCAGCACAGGAAATTGTTTCTTCCGCCGATATTATTCTTTGCATTCATCAACCATCAATTGCCATTGGCAGTTCAAAAATTTTGATTGGCGTTTACCAGCCTTTATTCAACCAGCAATTGATGCAGCAGTGGGCACAGCAAGGCTTAACTGTTTTTAGTTTGGATATGTTGCCACGCACAACAAGAGCACAAAGTATGGATGTGTTGAGTTCGCAGGCAAACATTTCGGGGTACAAAGCGGTATTGCTTGCATCTAATATTTATCCAAGATATTTTCCAATGTTCATGACGGCAGCCGGAAGCATTGCTCCTGCAAAAGTTCTGATTTTGGGTGCGGGTGTCGCAGGCTTGCAAGCCATAGCCACTGCAAGAAGGTTAGGTGCGGTAGTCGAAGTTTTTGATACGCGTCCGGCAGTGAAAGAAGAGGTGATGAGTTTGGGTGCAAAGTTTGTGGAAGTGGAAGGTGCAGCTGATGCATCAAAAGCCGGCGGTTATGCTGTTGAACAAACCCAGGAATACAAACAGAAGCAACAGCAAAGAATTGCCGATAGCATTGCAAAAGCAGATGTTGTAATCACGACTGCACAAATTCCGGGGAAAAAAGCTCCGATATTAATTACCGAAGAAATGCTCAGCAAAATGCGCAACGGTTCCGTGATCATTGACATTGCTGCTGCAACAGGAGGCAATACCCCATTCACAAAAAATGATGAAACGGTTGTCCATAACGGAGTAACGATTGTTGGCAACAGTAATCTTCCTGCAACCATGCCGTTTGATTCAAGTAAAATGTATGGAAAAAACATTCTCAACTTTTTGCAGCTGATAACAACGAAAGAAGGCCAGTTGAATTTAAATTGGGATGATGACCTGGTAAAAGGAAGTTGTATTACGCATAATGCTGAAGTCGTACACGAAAGAGTGAAGAGCCTCGTTGCCTAAAGAGTTCTTTAAATAAGCTGATGATAATTTAGTCAGCAGCACTGCTGCTACCGTGGTCGGTAGTGTCACTTACTTGTGCTTTCGGTAACTCTGTTCAACATTACTGAAACGGTTTTACTAATCGAAATAAGTTACAAACTTCCACGTTGGTGACAGGAATTACAGAGAGATGAATAAGATGGGGGCGACATGGGATCAATCGTAGCAATGCAGTTTGGTTCATAACTATTCAAAAAAAACTTAAGTCAATAAATAATTAACTCAAACGAATGAATAATGCTCTTAATTGGATTTCTGCTAATCGAGAAATGATCTATATCGTCATTCTCATGATTTTTTTAGGCATTGAAGTAATCAGCCGGGTACCGAGCGTTTTGCATACACCGTTAATGAGTGGTGCCAATGCCATCCATGGAGTGGTTATCATTGGTGCCATCATTGTTATGGGCCGTGCCGAAGCCGATAATTACCTGGCTCTCATTCTGGGCTTTTTGGCCGTTGTGTTGGGGACATTGAATGTTGTGGGCGGCTTTGTTGTTACCGACAGAATGTTGGAAATGTTTAAATCAAAGAAGAAAAAATAATTAATGGAACCTAGTTTACTTACGATCCTTTATCTCATTGCATCCGTTACATTCATCATCGGATTAAAGATGTTGTCGCATCCTGAAACTGCAAGAAAGGGAAACCTTATCGCTGCGGGAGGGATGACACTTGCCATCATCGGAACAATTTTCATTTACAGGGACCCTTATACTGATGAACGTTTGCATAACTATGGATGGATCTTCGGTGGTTTGGTTATAGGAGGCATTATAGGAGTGATAGCGGCAAAAAAGGTGAAGATGACTGCAATGCCCGAAATGGTGAGCATGTTTAATGGAATGGGAGGTGCTTGTGCTGCACTGATTTCTCTTATCGAGTTCAATCATTTTTTGAAAGAAAGTTTTATAATCAGGATAAGTGATCCCAATGATACTTCGGTATTATCGGAAGGGTTGCCGGTGAATTACGGAATGCTGGTTACAATTTTTCTCGGACTGATCATTGGTTCTATTTCATTTGCAGGTAGTATGGTTGCGTGGGGAAAATTAAATGGCAAAGTCAAAGACTGGTCATTTAAAGGACAGCATATTGTGAACCTTGTTGTATTCGCATTAATACTTGGTCTAACGATTTTTTTAATTTCAACAATTAATTCTTCTTATGAAATTGAAAATGGCTATCTCACTAATACTGCTAAAGCCGTTTCAATAAATGCTATCGTCAACATTCACACTTCAGTGTATGTTTTGTTTTATCTCATCCTTTTGCTGGCACTGATCTATGGAGTTTTGTTTGTGTTTCCAATTGGCGGGGCTGATATGCCTGTAGTGATTTCATTGTTGAATTCATTTACCGGTGTGGCCGCGGCCTGTGGCGGATTTTTATATGGGAATAAGGTCATGCTCACGGGAGGAATTTTGGTTGGTGCCGCTGGTACTTTGCTAACCATTTTGATGTGTAAAGCAATGAACCGTTCATTGGTAAACGTGTTGATCGGTTCATTTGGTGGAAATAAATCCGGGGCTGCAGGAAGCAAAGAACAGGGTTCCTACAAGGAGATTAGTTTGAGTGATGCTGCGGTGGTAATGGCTTATGCAAATAAAGTAATGATTGTGCCCGGTTATGGATTGGCTGTTGCACAGGCACAGCATGTATGCCATGAACTGGAAAAGATTTTGACGGATAAAGGCGTGGAAGTGAAATATGCAATTCATCCTGTTGCAGGACGTATGCCCGGGCACATGAATGTGTTGTTGGCAGAAGCCGATGTGAGCTATGAGAAATTACTGGAGATGGAAGATGCTAATAACGAGTTTCCTTCAACAGATGTTGTATTGGTACTGGGTGCGAATGACGTTGTAAATCCCGCTGCTAAAAATGATCCTTCCTCACCGATCTATGGTATGCCAATACTCGATGTTGAACTGGCAAAAACCGTGATTGTAAATAAACGAAGCATGAAACCGGGTTATGCCGGAATTGAAAATGATCTTTTCTTTCAACCAAAAACATCTATGTTGTTTGGCGATGCAAAAAAAGTGTTGCAGGATTTGATTGGGGAGATTAAGAATTTATAAGGTCATTGCATAATTCTGCAGGCAAGCAATCCTGTAAGTATTGCAATAGTAATACTGATCAAGGTTCCAATTAACAAGTATTCTGTTTTTACTTCGGGCCTGTTGGCTTCACTGAATCTCAATAAACTTTTGGCAGCAATCAATAAACCGATTGCTTCGTATTGATTGTTGAATACAAGGGTAAGAATCACAATTCGCTCAATGATTCCGATCCATTTTCCTGCATTTCCCAGTGCAGGTGCATCAGCAATTTGCTCTCGCCAGTTTTTTGTTAATTGCCCAATTAAAATTCCTGCAGGAAATGTTACAAACACATAAGCAGTGATAATTGCCAACGTGTTTTTGGTATTAATTGACTGTAACGCTGAAATTAAATCATCGAAATTCAGGAAGAGAAAATACCAGCAAACCAAAATCACAAGCAAGTGCAGGCATTGGTCAACCAAAAAATATTTGATGTCATTTGGCTGGTAAGATTTCCAACCATCAATGATTGTATGCGTAACCAGGATGATGATCGCAATGAGCCAGTAATGAACTCCTATTAGTAGTAAAGCAACAATTGCAGTAATCGATCCATGTAAATACAAATGAGCAGAGCTGAAATGCTTTTTATTTCTGCTTTCAATCCAACTTGCTGGTTGAAGAACAAAGTCGGTAAGAAGGTGAGCGAGAATAATTTTTATCAGCCAAATGATTTGCATAGTCAAGGTTCGATTAACGCTATCAAATTCTCATAATCTTGCAATAGCATTTCTATTTGAGGCCAGCCGGCAGCTTGTGTGTGTTTGTGCACTGTTGCCTGTGATTTCTTCAATTTTTTAGCTGCTTCGATTTGTGTTTTTCTCATCATTAATTCGGAAACAACGGCAGCTTGCTTTATTGTCAGCTTTTGAAAAATAAAATCTATAAACTGGGCGATTATTTTCAGTCCTAAATTAACGGCTTTATTTTTTTCATCACAAACAATTGCCAACCTTTCTTCTTTTGCCATTTTGTCGAAGGCTCTTCCGGATAGCACAAAAGCCTCTCCTGACGCAGTTTTTAAGGATTTGACGGGAAGTTTAATGCTGCTGATTCCAATGCTTGCCCTGATATCAATGGTTTCTTGTGAAGAAATTTTTATGGCTGCTACTCTTAGCTGCAATAAAAGGCGCAATGCATCATTTGGCGATTTTACAAAAACCTGCATGCTGTCTCCTCTGAAAAATTCGTGCAGGTAAGGTTCTAATAACGCGGATAAACCTTTCTCCAGCTTTTTGTATTCAGCCCTCGAAAGTTTTGTTGAATTGACGATATCTGCGGTGATAACGGCTCCTGTCATTTTAACGAATATAGCCTAAAAAGGCGAATTGTCCGAATTATAGCCTAAAAAGGCGAATTTTTGAAATTATAGCCTAAAAAGGCGAATTTATTTTTTTCGGCAGACTGAAAATAGTTTTCCCCTAATTTTAAGAACTTAAACAGCAGCACATGAAGTACGCCTTCCTTATTTCCACTTTTATTCTTTTTATTTCATCTGAAGCACAACAAAAGCTCATGGGATTCACCGATGCTGACGCATCAAAGCAAGTTAACTGGGAAAAACAGTTTGATGCGCAACTCGACGCGAAAAACCTGGATACCTGGATGAGGTTTTTGTCTTCACATCCGCATCATGTTGGTTCGCCGCAGGATAAAGCAAACGCTGAATACATGGCGAACTTATTCAGGCAATGGGGCTATCAAACTGAAATTGATACGTACTATGTTTTATTTCCTACACCTAAAACAAGAGTATTGGAATTGTTGGGTTCAAAGCCTTACAAAGCAAAGCTTGAAGAATCGACAATACCTGAAGACAAAACTTCCGGACAAAAATCAGAGCAGTTGCCTGGTTACAATGCTTATTCTGCCGATGGTGATGTTACAGCAGAATTGGTTTTTGTGAATCGCGGAGTGCCTTCGGATTATGAAGAGTTGGAAAGAATGGGTGTGGACGTAAAGGGCAAAATCGTAATTGCAAAATATGGTGGTTCTTGGAGAGGGATCAAACCCAAAGTTGCTTACGAACATGGAGCAATTGGCTGCATCATTTATTCTGATCCTGCCGACGATGGTTATGTTCAGGGTGATGTTTATCCCCAGGGAGCTTTTCGTCCGAAAGATGGAATTCAGCGTGGTTCTGTAATGGATATGCCTGTGTATCCCGGCGATCCGTTGACACCGGGCATCGGTGCAACTAAGGATGCAAAGCGCTTGGATAGAAAAGATGCAATAACAATCATGAAAATTCCGGTGTTGCCAATTTCTTATGAAGATGCATTGCCTTTGTTGCAATCATTAAGTGGACAGGTAGTTCCTGCATCATGGAGAGGCGGTTTGCCAATTACATATCATGTTGGTCCAAGCAAAGAAAAAGTCCATTTAAAATTGGAATTCAATTGGGATTTAAAACCGGTAAATAATGTGATTGCAAAAATGCCCGGAAGTGAGTTCCCTGATCAATGGATCATTCGCGGCAATCATCATGATGGTTGGGTGAACGGTGCAAGCGATCCTTTAAGCGGAATGGTTTCCGAGCTGGAAGAAGCCAGGTCCATTGGTGAATTGGCTAAAAAAGGATTCAAACCAAAAAGAACATTGGTGTACTGTGCGTGGGACGGAGAGGAACCTGCACTGTTAGGTTCAACAGAATGGGCTGAAGACCACCAGCAGGAACTGATTAAAAAAGCAGTTGTATACATCAACACAGATAATACCGGGCGGGGATTTATCGGCGCCAGCGGTTCGCATACATTGGAACCATTTTTTAACCAGGTGATTGAAGACGTTACAGATCCGCAAACCGGAGTAAGTATCAAAGAACGCCGTTATGCGAAAGCATTAGTTGATGCAGATAAAACGGCAAGAGCAAAAATGATTGGGAATAAATATTACAAGATTAGTGCTCTTGGTGCGGGTTCAGATTATTCTCCTTTCATACAGCACATGGGAATTGCATCGCTGGATTTAGGTTTTGGAGGAGAAGATAATGGTGGAGATTATCATTCGATCTATGATTCTTACGATCATTACATAAAATATGGTGATCCCGGTTTTCAATATGGCGTGGCCTTATCAAAAACTACAGGCAGGGTGATGATGCGTTTGGCAAATGCCGACGTGTTGCCATTTGATTTCAATAGTTTTTATAAAACCCTGAATGACTATTCAGCAGATGTCAAAACTTTGTTGGATAATGAAAGAAATGAAACCGATGTAGAAAATAAGATGGTGAGAGACAATGTTTACAATCTTGCTAAAGATCCGAAGAAAACTTATCTAACGCCGCCCGTGAAAGAACAAGTTCCTTATTTGAACTTCAGCGATCTTGATAATTCAATTGTACAATTAAAGAATCTGGCGGAAGAATACCAGAAAACATTTAGCAACGCAACGCAATTGCCTGTTGAACAACAAAACAAGTTGAACCAAATCCTATTCAATGCCGAAAGAAGCTTGATTTCTGAAAATGGTTTACCGCGCAGACCATGGTACAAGCATGAAATTTATGCACCAGGTTTTTATACCGGCTATGGAGTGAAAACTTTGCCGGCAATTCGTGAAGCCATTGAACAAAGAAACTGGAAGGAGGCACAAGAAGGAATTAGTACGGTTTCCAAAACAATTCAAACCTACAATGTACAGGTTCAGCAAGCAGTTAATTTGTTGAGCAAGCCAACTTTTTAATTCAAACAAAATACTCAACTACCTTTGGCTGATTCGTTCAGTCAAAGGTTTTTTATTTGTGAAAAAGCTACCCGAAATTTTTCTGGAATCATTAAATGGCATAGAAGGATTCAATAAAGAATCATTTGTGAAAGTGCATGAACAGGAAGAGCAGGTTACGTCGATAAGAGTTAATCCTGATAAATTGAAAACAGGTAACAGACAATTAGCAAATGCGAAATCCATTGGAACAATATATGGTAACGATACTCAGAATGAGTTTTCAATGGCCGATTACCGATTGCCGGTCGCCGGTTCTGTCCCCTGGTCACAATTCGGATTTTATTTAAAACAGCGTCCTTCATTCACGTTCGATCCATTATTTCACGCGGGATGTTATTATGTTCAGGAAGCATCAAGTATGTTTTTAGAACAGGCATTAAAACAATTACTCGATCTGTGTCAGCCTTTAAAGGTTTTGGACCTCTGCGCTGCGCCGGGCGGCAAATCAACACACATTCAGTCACTGATTTCTGCAAAAAGTTTGTTGGTGAGCAATGAAATCATCAAGAGCAGAAATCTTATTTTGAAAGACAATATTATAAAATGGGGGTGCAATAATGTAATTGTTACAAATAACGATCCGTCTGTATTTCAAAAACTGGAAGGTTATTTTGATGTGATGGTTGTAGATGCTCCCTGCAGCGGAAGCGGTTTGTTTCGCAAGGATGAAGAAGCAATTGATGAATGGAGCTTGAATAATGTGCGATTATGCAGTCAACGGCAGCAAAGAATTTTGTCTGATGCTTTGCCGGCATTGAAAGAAAACGGAATTCTGATTTATTCTACCTGCTCTTATTCAAAAGAAGAAGACGAAGACGTGATGGACTGGCTGGTTGAAGAAATGGGAATGAAAAATGAAAAATTAAAAATTAAAAATGATTGGAGCATTGTTGAAGCATCTTCGCCGAAGACAAATTCAAAAGCTTATCGTTTTTATCCCGATAAATTAAAAGGAGAAGGTTTGTTTCTTTGCTGCTTCAGAAAAAAACAATTTGTTAATGAAAGCAAACTGCGGCCGGTTAAATCGGAAAAAATTTCATCGAAAGAAAAAGAACTTATCCAGCCCTTTATTACGAATGATGCCATTGAAATTTTGAAAGAAAAGGATTTTTTCTTCGGCCTTCCACAGCATTTGCTAAACGAATATGCAGCTTTACGGTCGGTTTTGAATATTCAATACGCAGGAACGGGCATCGGGCGTATTATGAAAGAACGTTTGGTGCCGGAACATTCTTTGGCATTGAGCACAATTGTTTCCGATGAAACCTGGTTTACCGAGCTATCTTATGAGCAGTCAATAAAGTATTTACAGCGCCAGGATTTAAATTTTGAAACGAAAAACAGAGGTTGGCAGTTAGTTTGCTATGAAGGACAGAATCTTGGCTGGATAAACGCTTTGCCGAATCGAATCAATAATTATTACCCGAAAGAATTACGAATTTTAAAACAGCAGAATGATTCCGCTTTTGAGAAATAATAAGCATATTTGTAAAGCTATCCATACCACCTGAAGCAATTCAGACGTTTTGAAAAAAATATCCAAATGAAAAAAACTCTTTCCCTTGCCGTCGTTCTCCTTTGCAGCTTTTTTGTATTTGCACAAAATCAATTGTTGGTTCAAAGCAGCAACAAAGGACTTTATCTTGAACATAAAGTTGTTGCCAAAGAAAATTATTATTCGATCGGGCGGTTGTATAATGTTTCTCCGAAAGAAATTGAAGCTTTCAATGGATTGGATATGAACAAAGGGTTGGTTATTGGACAAATGATTAAGGTTCCATTGAACGCAAATAATTTTTCTCAAACTACAACCAATGGGCGTGCGGTCTATTATGTTGTTGGTGCTAAAGAAGGTTTGTACAGGGTGAGTTTAAAGAACAATAATGTGCTCATGGCAAATCTTCGCAAATGGAATAAGCTAACCACAGATAAAATCAATCCTGGTGAAAAATTGGTTGTCGGCTATCTGGTTTCAAGCAATGCCAATTCAATTGTTCAAAGCAATCCTGAACCTGAAGTAAAACAACCGCCGGTTGAAGAAAAGAAAACGGAAGAAAAAAAAGAAACTGTTATTGAGGAAGTAAAAGAAGAACCAAAAAAACAAGAGCAAAAACAATCCGAAGAAAAAAGGGTGGAACCTGCAATTACTCAACCCGTAAAACAAACTACCAGCCAGGTTGCTGTCACCGATGGCAATGGCGGTTATTTTAAACCCCAGTTTGAATCGCAGATCAAATCACAGCCTGTAAAATCGGATGTAACCGCATCGGCAGGGATTTTTAAAACGTCGAGCGGCTGGCAGGATGCAAAATATTATGCTTTGATGGATAATGTTGAGCCAGGAACAATTATTAAGATTGTGAATCCAACCAACAGCAAAGCTATTTATGCAAAAGTGTTGGGGGAGATGAGCGGCATTCGTCAAAACCAGGGATACGATGTCCGTATAAGCAATGCGGCCGCGTCTGCACTCGACGTTTCCGACACAGAAAAATTTATAGTTAGGGTGAACTACTAATGCTTTCATCGCTCAAATTGCTTCTGAAAAAAATTCCTGTTCCTTTAACAAGGAATCATCGCTATGATTTGCTTACCAAAAAGATTATCCGTCAGTGTTGTCATGAAAATTTCAATTGTATTGACGTTGGTGCACACAGGGGTGAAGTGCTTGATTGGTTTTTAAAATATGCTCCGAACGGAATTCATTTTGCATTTGAACCGCTTCCATTTTTCTTTGAACTTTTAAAAAAGAAATACGAATCGAAGGCCCGGATTTTTCCGTTTGCTTTGTCCGATAAAAAAGGGATTTCTTCATTCAATTATGTCATCAGCAATCCTGCGTACAGTGGATTAAAAAAAAGAAGTTACGACAAAAAGAATGAAAAGGATACAACCATAGAAATTGAAACTGATACTTTGGATAATTGCATTCCATCAAATTTTGTTGTCAATTTTATAAAGCTTGATGTAGAAGGAGCAGAGCTGGATGTATTGCAGGGAGCAAAACGAATTTTAAAAGAAAATCATCCCATCATAGTTTTTGAATTTGGAATTGGCGGGAGCGACGTGTATGATGCAGGTCCTGAAAAAATGTTTTCTTTTTTTGAGCAATTCAATTATAAAATTTTTCTGCTTGAAAATTTTATTAAAGGAAAAGCTGCATTAACCTTAAGTGACTTGGAAGATCAGTTCTACAACAGGAAAAATTATTATTTTGTTGCAGGTTAAACCATTAATCATTCAGTCCTTTTCCTTTTAAAATTTTGGGCACATATTTTTCAATTCTCGATTCTCTTGTTTTGGCTTGTTTGGGCTGCGAAAAATGAAAAAGATAAGCTCTTTGCCTTCCAGGTGTTAATGCGTCGAAAGCATCTTTCAAAAATGGCACAGTTTTCAATTTGTTTTGAAATTCTTCCGGGAAATTAAAATCAGATGTTTTTTTAAGATCCACTTTCAAACCTGCTTTCTCTATTTCAGCAGCTTGTTTGATGTATCGTTTCAAGCTTAGTTCTAACTTAATTATTTCGCTGACATTTTTAAACCGTATTTGTCTTGCAGCCTGCACATTTTCAGTTTGTTGAACTAAAATATGTTTTGGATCTTTCAGTAAGGCACCTTTAAAAAAAAGCAGTGCACAATACTCTTTAAACCCGTGAATTAAAACGATATTGCGTTTGTCAATCGTATAGCATGCACAGCCCCATTTCAGTTCTTCAGTAAGTCCGCAGTCAAGAACAATTGTTCGCAATTGTTCAAATTCGTTTTTCCATTTCTTTTCTTTCGTAAAATAGAAATCCACTTTTGGATTCATGATACCTGTTACCATATAAAGTGCTTATTAGAGTTTTGACATTACTATTAGAAATTAAAGATCTTTTTCAAAACTTAAAACCTCTCAAGAAATCTTCGACATTCATTTTTTTCTTTCCTTCTAATTGCAATTCTTTAATACATATAAACCCATCATTGCAGGCAAATTTCAAAAATGTTTTTCCGTCCGTTTCAAATTTGCCCGACGCGATTGTTGGTTGTGTTCTTTCTTTTTCGCTTCGGTAAATTTTCAACAGCTTTTGATTTAAAAAACTGAAAGCGCCGGGAAAAGGCGAGAGACCACGAATTAAATTATGTATTTCATCAACAGTTTTGTTCCAATCGATTTTGCAGGTTTCAGTAAAAATTTTTGGAGCGTGATTGATGATTCCGGATTTCAGGTTTGCAATTTCAGATTGCGGTCTTTCTTTCAATGTTCCTTCAAATAATCCTTTAACGGTGGTTAGCAAAAGCTTTGCCCCAATTTCTTTTAGTCGGTCATGTAATTCACCTGCAGTTTCATTTTCACCAATCGGGGTCTTTTCCTGCAGCAAAATATCTCCCGTGTCAATTTCGTGTTTGAGTTTGAAGGTTGTGATGCCTGTTTCTTTTTCACCATTGATGATTGCCCAATTGATTGGTGCGGCCCCGCGATATTGTGGAAGCAAAGATGCATGAACATTGATCGTTCCCATCGGCGGCATGTTCCAAATTACTTCGGGCAGCATGCGGAAGGCTACTACAACCTGCAATTGTGCATTTAATGAACGAAGCTCTTCGATAAACCCTGGATTCTTTAATTTTTCGGGTTGCAAAACTTTTAATCCTTTCTCGACTGCATATTTTTTTATGGCACTTTGCTGCAATTTCATTCCACGCCCGGCAGGTTTGTCGGGTGCGGTAACGACACCAACAATATTGAAACCTGCATTTACGAGGGCATCCAAGGATGCGACTGCAAATTCAGGGGTGCCCATGAAGATGATTCCTGCTGGTGCTCCGGAGGAGAGACTTGTATTCGAGCTGCCTTTACTTTGTTCATCATTCATTTTATTGCAATATTTTTTGCAAAAGAACTAATTATTTGTGAGTGATGACTTTTGTAGTGGATGGGTGATGTCTCAAGTAGAATGCGGAACCAAAGGGTCGGTAAAGCAACCAAAGTTCAATAGCAGTAATTCTGCTAAACACATAAAAAAAATCACCCTTCGACATGCTTAGGGTGACATAAAAAATTCAAAACCTGGTTAGAGATTTCTTATTCAAAATCCGGGTAGAGCAAATATTTTTTTCTGATCTTTTTAAACTCGTTCAACTTGGGCTGCCAGCTTGCCCGAATTTCCTCTTCAGTTTTTCCTTCCTGGATTTGTTTCATCAGTTCATCGTTTCCTGCAAGACGATTGAAGCCATTTCCTTTTTTGAAAAAGTTTTCTTTGTCGGGAAATAATTTATAGGCTTTCAACAAATATTTTAGTTGTAAACGACCATTGATCATTTTTAAAACTTCCTCTTGTGTGCCGCTTACGTTCCATCCATAACAAACTTCATCTTTGTATTTTGGATTGGGAGCACCTTCGGTGCTGTGCGGGGTAAAGCTGAATAAGTTTTTTGGTAGCAAAGGATGTCCCACGTATTCAAAAGGTTTTTCGGTTCCCCTTCCTTCACTTATGACAGTACCTTCAAAAAAACAATGCGATGCATACCAATAGACCGACTGAATTTCAGGGATATTTGGAGAAGGATTTATTGGCAAAACATACTTGCTTTTGTGTGTGTAGTTAAGGCATTTGACCACTAAAAAATGAAAAGGAGTATCGGTAGAGTTTTGAGCGGATTTTTTATACCACTCGTATTTAGTGTTTGCTTTTTCCGAGAGCCATTTTTCTCCACCCAGCATCATTGCGTATTCTCCAATGGTCATTCCATAAACCACCGGGATAGGCTCCATGCCAACAAAGGATTTAAACTTTGGATCGAGCACGGGTCCGTCAACATAAAAACCATTTGGATTTGGACGATCCAAAACCAAAAGTGGAATTCCGTTTTCGAGTGCAGCCTCCATGTATAATTGAAAGGATGAAATAAAAGTATAAAACCTCGTTCCAACATCCTGGATATCATAAATCATTATATCAACATCTTTCAAATCTTCTTTTGTTGGTTTATTTTTTTGCCCGTATAAAGAAACGATCGGGATGCCTGTTGCTTTGTCAACAGTTGTTTCAATTTTGGCTCCGTCGGGTGCATTGCCTCTAAAGCCGTGTTCAGGACCAAAAGCAACTTTGATGTTGATGCCGAGTTTCAAAAGTGTATCTACAAGATGTGTATGTCCTACAACAGCCGTAGGATTGGCAAAGACCGCAACACGTTTTCCTTTCAACAATGGAAGATAAACATCCAATCTTTCAGCCCCCGGGATAATTGATGAACTGGTTGGTTTATTTGTTTTGATTTTGACTTTTTCATTGCCAGTTTTAATTTTTGTTTTTACTTTTTGTGCAATGCAACTGGTTCCAATTAAAATAACGCTGAGGGGTATTAGTATTCTTTTTAAAAACATGATATTGCTTTTGAGCTTTCATCAAAGTAAAGTAAAAATTGCAGATCAAACCCTTAAAGATTAGTACCTTGCCGGCCTGCATCGGACATCATTCTGCTTTGCCCCACCTGGTTACTGCAGCAAAATGTCCCGCTATGCGGGAACAGATTAATTGATTACTATTTACAAAAACAATTCTATGCAACAAGCACAAAGTGGCGACAAAGTAAAAGTTCACTATCACGGAACATTAAAATCAGGAGAAATATTTGATAGCTCGCAAGGACGTGAGCCATTAGAGTTTACGGTTGGAAGCGGTCAGGTGATTAAAGGTTTTGATGAAGGCGTGAAAGGAATGCAGGTTGGTGATAAGAAAAAAGTTGAAATTCCTGTGCAGGATGCCTACGGTGAAAAAAGTAATGAAATGATTTTTGAATTTCCAAAGTCACAGTTTCCTGCTGATATGAACCCGGAAGTGGGTGCTCAATTAATGATGAGCGATGGTTCAGGACAATCGTTCCCTGTCACCATTACGGAAGTAAAAGAAGATTCGGTTTTGCTCGATGCCAATCATCCGCTTGCAGGACAAGATTTGATTTTTGATATTGAATTGGTTGAGATCGTTCCCACTTCAAAAATTATTTTGCCTCGTTAAAATCCAGCAATAAAAAATCGTCCCGTAAACAATGCGGGACGATTTTTTATTTCATAGGAAAATAGTTAAGCCATTTCCATCTCTGTTTCGTTCATTGCAACTGTTTTTGCCCGGGTTGGTCCCCTTCTTAAATACGATCCTAACCATAATCCTGTCAGTCCCCATGCAACAACTGCATCGGCTAAATATGCCCATATATCGGCCCATTTATACCAAATTGAATTGGTGTACGGTCCAAAAAGAAATGCAATGATGCCAACAGCTAACGAAGCCCCGAAAATTGTTCCGAATGAAGGCGCGGCCATTTTGGATATTATCCAACAAAGAAGAAATACCGCAATACCATCAACCAAAAAACCAC
>Ga0207647_10000058_pt1 | contig 84631 bp, 69 predicted proteins | sample KBSCornC2_FD_184295 | JGI IMG/M metagenome (GOLD analysis project Ga0207647, IMG submission 184295) | Corn rhizosphere microbial communities from Kellogg Biological Station, Michigan, USA - C2 (SPAdes) (version 2) | ecosystem: Host-associated > Plants > Roots > Rhizosphere ...
TCTGCAGTAATACCGTCGGTATTTAAGCAGCTCATCGCTGAAGCTGGTATTGCACCAGCCTGTCCTTTTAGATCACTGAATAAGACCTTAATATCATTCAATTTTTTTGCAAAAGCATAAATACCTAGCTGATAGCTAAAATTTTCACCGCGCGCGGCTGTATCGGTAAAGCTGGATTCGTTGGCTTTATTTACCCAACGCTGTGGCAGATTAGTATCCATGCTAACAGGATATACCCTGTTCTCAGGAAAGATCATATATGGCTGCTGTCCTGCATTACTGGCGAGCTTTTCGGTCTCTGCTTTGGTAGCGATTACCTCCATCGGATAAAGGTTATTCAGCGCATTGTACGATTCAAAATAATCGATCTTGACACCAGCCTTCGCGCCATCGGCCAATTTCAGCCATTCAGCTGATGCTATATTGGCTTCTTTCCTGTAAATAGCGTTCGGATAGTTTACCGGCTGTTTCAAATCATAAGGCAGAAAGTAGATATAATAATTCCCTTTGCCCGAAACAGGTTCAAAATCGACTGTACCTTCCTCCGGACCCACATTTTTTGTTTTCACATTGGTGATCTGCTGATTGGTTTTAGCATCTTGCACAATGATCAACTGATCAGGCTTAATTGTGCGGCAACGCCATGGTATTACCACTTCGGCCATCTTACCTTCTCCGGTAACAGTGACCACCGCGCGCTGATTTCCCAGTTTGTCCGGATCCCAGGTTTTATTGCCTGTTTTATAAGGAATAGTTTGAGCTTGTGATATACCTGCAGTCAACATGAATAAACAGGCTGTTAGCAATACGTAGGTTTTGCGCATCATTATTCTTTTATAGATGAGTGATTAGTCAACTGAATTTTTTGTTCCAGTTTTATTAATTGGTTGAGTAAAGTTAGCTGGTTATTGGCGCGATTCAGATTTTGCCCGGCATAAGATGTATAGTAATATACATCACCACTCAGATAATCTGCCAGGAAGCGGATCGCTTGCATGTAGATCATAAACTTACCGGCATAAACAAAGTGTTCTTTCTCAAAAGCCGTGAGCTCAGTTCCCATTTCTGAAAGATACCCACTGTAAATAGCGTCAAAGCAATGCTTATCTATCACTATTTTTGAAAGATCGGTTTCGTCCTCGCTGGCGGGCGACAAATAAGTCCGCAGCATGTCGCCTACATCGCTTATAAAGTAACCAGGCATTACGGTATCCAGGTCGATAAGGCATATGCCACTCCAATCACTGTCAAACAATATATTATTGATCTTGGCATCATGGTGGATTACGCGAATAGGAAGTTTTCCGCTATTTTTCAATTCATCATAGGTGGATAAAATATCTTTATGCTTGCTGATCTCGTCAATGGCCCATTTCGCCTGCTCCGCCCTGGCAGCAGTTGTGTTCAGGCGCGCATTCTCAAACTCATTGTAACGTAGGGTAAGATCGTGGAATGCAGGTATGGTTTCTCCTAATAATGAGGCATCAAAATCTTTCAGCAGAAAAGTAAACTTCCCAAATTGCTTCGCAGCTTCGTAAGCCTGCTTATAGCTATCTACCGAATTGATGCTGATCGAATTATCTATGAAAGGAAATAGCCTAAAAATCCCATCTTCATTAACCACCAATGATGATCCATCCAAAGCTGCCAGGGGTGCTACAAAAAGATAGTCAGGATATTTAGCATTCAGGTAAGATTGTAATTTTGATAGGTTTTCGGCAATCACTTCGGGTAACTTAAACACGTCTGTATTTATCCGTTGCAGAATATAGTTCTTTTCGCCGCTTATTTTCCACGTACTATTGATCAAACCAGCACCGAATTCTTCGATCTGGTAGTTCAGCGCATTAATTCCGAACTTTTCAAGTATTTGATTGAGCATTCTCAAGGTTTATTTCAACCAAACGTATATAAATGGATGCTAATAAAATTACGCAAACGTTTGACTGATTTTAACGCGCTATTGCCCCACTATTAATTCATTGCTTGGAGTTTTCAACCAGCTGCGATTCGATGATGCTTTTATAGTAAGCGCTTTGTTCATCAGGTGCATTTTTTTTACGTGAAAGCAGGTCGAGCAATATTTCAGCGGCTTTTTGTCCTTGCTGGTAAGGGAACTGCTCAACAGAAGCAATAGGAATATGCTCGATATAATTTACCAGGGGTAAATTTGAATAACTTACGAATTCAATATCCTTGTTAATTTCAAGATTTAAGCTGCGGGAGTGTTTTATAGCGAAGAGCGCCACATAATCATTAAATGTCACGATGGCCGTGGGCTTTCTTTTATTGTGAAGTAGCTCGTTCAATGCTGCACGGGTGCCCTCTTCAGTAAGATCGCAATTGACTATTAGCGATGGATCAAATTTCAGCCTGTTTTTCACCATTGCCTTGATATAACCTTCTTTCCGCTCGTTGGTGGCAAACAGGGTGGCCGGACCGTTGATCATACCAATCGCACGATGACCTCTTTTCAGTAAATAATTAACTGCTTCGACTGTACCGGTCTCCATATTACAGGCCACGTAATGAATATTGGGGATTGCCGGAATACGGTCGAAAAACACGACAGGGATATCGTACTTTTTCATGAGCTCAAAATGATCATACTTCGAGGTATTCTTCGCCACCGATACCAGTAGACCATCAACCCTGTTATTCTTCATCTTTTCAACCAATTGCCGTTCCCTCTGTTCGTTATCGTGCGATTGGCCCAACAAAACGGTATAGTTCTTCTGATAAGCGGTATCCTCAATTGCACTGATGGCAACTGAGAAAAAAGTTTCAGTTAGTTCGGGAAGAATGACACCGATGGTAAAGGTTTTACCCTTTTGAAAGAATATCGCGCTTTGATTAGGCTCATAGCTCATTTCATGCGCCAGTTTTTTGATCTTTTCGCGCGTAACAGCCCCAATACTGGGGTGATCGTGCAAGGCCCGGGACACAGTTGATATCGAAAGGTTCAACAAACGTGCGATCTCTTTTATAGTTACCGACCTCGACATAGAATAACCAGTTAATTGTCCATCGAAGGTAGCAATTTCAGAACAAATTCATACTCATGCAGCAAAGAAGCTCTTGTATTAATACACAACAAACGTTTGCGCTTAATTATGCTGATGGGTCACAGGTCGTTTTTCCTATCCGGGTCGGTTATTCATGAAAAAGGGAGCCATTTCTTTTTGAAAGGCTCCCTGCGTTAATTAATCAATCAATCCCAATTAAGGTTCTTTATTACGTTTAATAGCTTGGTTCAATTCCTCTTCCTTTCCAATAGTCAACAATAGGCTTGTATGGGCCATATTTATGCTGCCGTTCTGAGAATGGATCTTTGAATGGCCCCCTGTCATAATCTATTGCTTTTTCTTCAGGATTAGGGTATTGGTATTCCTTCACAAACGGCCGCTGATGTATCTTGTCATCATTAATAAACGCCGCCAGGTCAAGTGCTTGTGCCGAATTTAGAAACGGTTTATCATGCGTTGCCTTATCATAAGGCATGTTCGAAACCAGCCATTGCGCCATTTTAACAATCCGGTGCATGCTCGACCCGGGCTGATAAGCTTTCATGCCCCACAATGGTGGGTATTTATAGGTGATGTTATCGGGCCTCAATTCTCCCTGACCGGAAGTACCATGACAACGGGCACAATTATCAGCATATAACACAGCGCCTGCAGCTGGCGATGCAGCGGTATCAGGTAAATCAATTTCAACATTTTTAAGGCCTTTGGTGGTTTTAGTCACGCCGGCTGAATCGCTCAACCATTTCAGATAAGACATAACGCCGATCATCTCGCGACTGTCCAAAGGCAGCGGCTTACCCAAGTGCGGGTGCATAATGCAGTTATTGATCCTTTCAGCCAATGATAGCACCTTACCTTCCCGGGCACGGTATGATGGATAGTGACGAAATGCCGTTACCAGGTTTAAGGAATAAGGTTTGGTGCCCGCATCCTGGTGACAGTTGGTGCAATTCATCTTATTGCCCAAATATTTTCCATTAACACCGTTAGGGCCGATGTAGTAGGCCGTATGCAGCATTAACTCACGGCCATATTTTATGGCATCGCCGTACTTATCGTGCGGTATTTTTGTGGTATCCACATTGACAACCGCTGAGTCTGCCTTTGCCTCGTTTGCCTGGACATCACCTTTATCTTCGCCCCTGCTTTCGCTGCATGATGAATAAAGTTGCACCATGCCCACAACAATCAATAAATAAATAATGTACAGATAGCTCTTTTTCATTTTCCTCAATTTATTCTGTCAATATCATGGTTTCAAATAAGGGGCAAGGTCTCTGGTTCTTATAAACTCAGCCCTGTAAGTCGGCATGGCTGTCTCCATTGTCCACAGCAAATTGCCTTTTCTGTTAGTCAGCACTACTACGTGCCGTTTTGAACAGCATACTAATATCGATGTATCATTAACCAGGTAGGCGCTGCCCATTCTTCCATTAAAAACCTCTTTCGGCAGCTTGATGTGCATATCAATTTGCGAAGTCTGGTTCTGGTCATCCAGTTTGATTGCAAATACCCCCGACTGCCTTTTCTCAACACCGTTATCAAAAAACATCAGGTTACCCTGCGCATTGATATGTACGGCATGCGCCTGGGTAAAATCGCACTCAGCAGGCTTAACTATTGTCCCGCCCCTACCAAACTTCCATATCACTTTGCCAGTATGTGCATCAATCTTCCAAATCTGCCCATTATTGTAAAACGATATAATGTAATTACCATCCTTATCAAAATTCAGGCTATTGGCATGCATCCAGTCTTTCCTGGTTTTTAGAATGTTTTTCTCTTTTAATGGACTGAGTACATCAAACACACTCCACTGCCACAGCCTTTTCCCGGTTTTATCCAGCACGATAATACCATCTCCGCTTATCGTATCTTTTTTTCCACCGCCTATCGAGCTTAAATCCATGATCTTTTTATCGACATAGATCGTCACCAGCTGGCCCTTATCATTTTTGATCACTTCATGATGGATAATCTGTTTAAAATCGTTTTGACCTTGTTTTAGATGCAATACTGTATCACCCAGCATATTGATCTCCAATATCTCATGCCCATAGCTGGTTGGTTCATCATTCCTACCCAAAATGGAAAGTATAGTATGATCTTTTGTAAAGTGGATCACCTTAAAACCAAGGCTGTCCACCATATGGTACCATCGGATGGTCCCTCTCTTGTCGACGAAATAAGCAATGCCCGGCGCATACCTCTTATTGATCAGCATCAACCCGTCTGAGAAAGTTGATGGTATCTTCGCTGATTTGGCGCTATCTGCCTTAAACTGTTCCTGCAGGAACATAGGCAACGGATTCGTCTTGAAAGTGTAGGTTTTACTTACTTTTTTTATACCGTTCTTTTCAGTCACGATATGATAGGCGTAATCAGTTTGTGCTATGACGTTGCAAAGGATTAGCGAATGCTTTTCCGAATTATGCGAAATAGTCGATAATAGCCTGACGGTATCCCTTCCATCGGTTTTCCAATATTCCGCATATACATCAGCCGGTTGCGTAGTGACCACATTGATCTGAATTTTCAACTCGTTGTTGTTGTGCACACCTACCCTTATTTCCTCGATATTCACACCGCCGCCCGAGCACCCTGCAAGGGTTGCAATAGCAATGGTCACAATTATACATCTGGTCAAAAACTTTATCATTGTTGTGATCATAAATTCCCATTTAAAAATTCATCAGGATAAAGAAACCTCTACCCTGATGACGAAAATTTAATTTGGGTTTGTTTATTCTTGTCTTCCTGAATTGTTCAAATTAGGATTGATAGTAGTCTGGTTCAAAGGATATGGGAAATATTGATCCCGTGGCATTTGCACGTGCGCAGTCTGACCCGTCCTGGTCAAATAAGCATTTACAGTCACATCATATTTACCCATTCTCATCAGGTCGGCCCTGCGTTTTCCTTCATAGAAGAATTCCCATCCGCGTTCCTGTAAAATCGCATCACGCAATGTCGATTGGCTATAATTTGCAATGTTAAGCTGCGGTGCGTGTGACCTTGCTTTCACCTGGTTAATCAACAAAATGCTTTCAGCATTTGGTCCATTCAACTCGTTCAAAGCTTCCGCACGGCTTAACAGTACATCTGCATAACGTAAAATGTCGACACTATGGCCATCATAGTAGGTTTGCGGGCCGTTTGGATCAGCATATTTCATGGTAGCAACGTCTGGCATGTAAAAATCTCCCGCCGGAGGTGTAGCACCCGGTGTTGGTGCTTCCATGTGCACCAAACCATCCGTACCAGTGTACACAGGGAAGAACTCTTTCTTCCTGTCATCAGCATCGTCAAATGAATGGTAGAAATCCCATGTCACTGCATAATATTGCCACCTGTTTTGGATGATCGGGTGTGCCAGCGGGCCAAAGTGATTAAGCAGCTCTGTACCGTTCACATTAGCGTCGCTGAGCACTGAGAATATATTTTCTGAGCACCATTTATTTTCTTCGGCAAACAAGCCCTGGTAAGACGGATAAAGTTGGTAAATATTCAAATCCATTACCTGCTTGGCCATATCAGCTGATTTTTGCCACTGGTGCTGCCGCAGGTATAGCCTCATCAACAATGTCATAACAGCACCTTTTGTAGCGCGACCAGGGTCGTTTGAGGCATAAATGCTGTTATTGTCGTAGCTTACCGGCAATACGCTGATTGAATTGTTCAGATCATTGATCAGGAAACTTTCAATATCGGCAACGGAGGTCACAGGTGCGTTGGAGGTATAAGCAGGATTAGCAACGTCTTTTTCAGTCACCAAAACAACAGGCCCCCACAAATCTGTCAAATCACTGTAGGCTGCGGCACGCAAGAATTTTAACTCAGCAAGAAACTGGCTCTTTTGTGCATCGGTGATGCTTTTCATTGCCGAAATATTATAGATCGCATTGTTGGCATCTGCTATCAATTTATAGATTTGGCGCCAATCTTCGGCAATCAAACCATTAGCAGAGTTCCACGTTGCCGATGAAAGGTTGCCCGGGTCGCCGCCATAGCTGCAGTGACCGAGGTCGGTTGTCAGATCGGTCAGGGCGAAGTGCCTTACAGTCCAGTAATCAAAGTTATCACCTACTGCCGGGCCCTTCAAACGGCCGTATACTGCATTAACTGCAGCAATAGCATCTGATTCGGTTAAAAATGCATTGGTACTGGTAAGGCTGCTATATACCTTCGGGTCCAGGTTTTTATTACAGCTTACCTGCGTAAGTGCCGAAGCCGCCAATAACAGAATTATATATTTTTTCATTTTTTTCTAGTTTATAATGATCCACAAAGAATAAATCCAATTAATTACTGAAGCGACAGCCTTAAACCTAAAGCATATGTCCTGAATGCCGGGAAGGAATTAAAATCTAACCCTCCCCCAGTATTTATTGCTGTTGCGCTTGATGTATGCGCGTTCACTTCAGGATCGGTACCTTTGTATGAGGTGAAGGTTAGCAGGTTTTGCGCTGCTCCATAAATCCTCAATCCCTGTATGTGCTTAATATGTGTGAACAATGATTTTGGCAAGTTATAACCCAATGAAAGCGATTTTAATCGCAGATAAGATCCATTCTCGACAAATCTTGAGTTCACATAGTTATTGCTGTAAGTACCCATGAAATAACCTTCACGTGGTATAGAAGTATTTTCGTTTACACCAGGCACAAACCGGTTCAAAGCGTCGGTTGATGTTGTAGATTCCAGCACCAGGCGGTTCATATCAAACAAGTGATAGCCGAATGCGCCCTGGAAGAATACGTTCAGGTCAACACCTTTATAGCGAAAATCGTTGCCAAAGCCCAGGATGTAGTGTGGTGTGGTATTGCCTAAGTAAGTCCTGTCTGCAGGGCTTATTTTACCATCGCCATTCAAATCAGCATATTTAGCATCGCCAGGTTTCGAGCTGGGTTGAGGAGCATAAGTTTCACCCGTTTTTACCACGCCTGCATATACATAACCGAAAAGTTCACCTAATTCCTGTCCCGGAACCAATTTAGTATATTGTTGTCCCGAAACCACACCGCTCGGATTAGCCGTAGTTGCATCTACCTCAGCAACACCCTTGGCTAATGTCAGATCCTTTTGTTTATTGTATGCAATATTGAAGCTGGTATTCCATGAGAAATCAGTCGATTTAATATTCGCTGTATTAATGCTCAATTCAACACCCTTGTTCTCTATCGACCCACCATTTACCCATACGCTATTAAAGCCATAATATTGACCAATCGGAATCTGCATTAATAAATTGCTGGTTACTTTGCGATAAACGTCGACCGTCGCAGTGATCCTGTCGTTTAGGAAGCCCATATCTAAACCTGCATCAAACTGCGCAGTACTTTCCCATTTCAGGTTAGGATTAGCCAACGTGGTGGGCTCTACGCCCGGCTGTAAATTACCATCAGGAGTAAGCACCACGTTCCAACTGCCGAATGTACTCAGATAAAGATAGTTCGGTACACGGTCGTTACCGGTAACCCCGTAGCTTACACGTGCTTTTAAGCTTGAAAAAGTATTCAGGTTTTTGATGAAATCCTCATCACCCAAACGGTATGCCAGCGCTCCTGAAGGAAACAAACCATATTTGTTTTTTGGACCGAATTTAGAAGAACCGTCATACCTCATGGTGAAAGTTGCCAAAAGCTTATCCTTATAGGCATAATTTACCCTTCCAAAGTAGTCAGTAAGTGTGCTTTGTAGTTTGTTGCTGCTGTAACCGTTGGTTGTTGAACCTGCAGTTAAGTTATGATACAGAAATGCGTCAGTTGAAAAATTAGAACTACTTGCATATAGAGCCTCACTAACGTCTTTTTGGTTTGACGTACCTAAAAGCAGATTAAAATCATGCTGGTCAGTGATCTTAAATTTGTAAGTAAAATAGTTCTCAACCAACCACCTGAAGGCATTCAGATTTTGTATAGATGCTATCCCATGCTTTGCCTGGCCTGCCGGAATGGTACTTGGCGTATACTTTCCTTCGTTTGAATCAGTATATTCTGCTCCTGCATTTAGGTGATAAGTAAGGTTTTTTATGATCTGATAGTCGACAGTTGCGTTGCCATTAAATAATTTACTCTCTAAATTATCCGTTGGCGCCAACAAATTGGCTAAAGCATTTTGCACTCCGCTATTGCCCGGAGGAATATAAAAATGGAATGAACCATCTGCATTGTAGATGGGTGCAGTGGGAGGCGCTGTCAACAAACCATATAACGGAGCCGTAATATCACCGGAGTAGCTTTGCATGTTTGAGCTGGAACTAGCCCCATAGAAGTTTGCGCTTATAGTAAGATCGTCCCCGACTTTTTTTTCAGTTCCGATCCTGGCTGTATATTTTTGCAAATTGGTATTTTTTAATACACCAAGTTGGTTCAGGTAATTTCCTGACACATACAACTTGGAGGTTTCGCTACCGCTGCTAATGCTCAGGCTCCTGTTATTTACGTCAGCATTTTGCATGGCCGCGTTAAGCCAGTTGGTATTAGCGATCGGTGTACCTGCAGGAAATGGAGGAGTCTTCCCATCTTCAGTAAAAGTGGCATTTTGTATGGACGCATATTGAGGTCCCGTTAACAACGACGGCTTGTAGGTTAAGTATTGCCTGCCATTTGATGCATCGACATCAATGCTTGCTTTACCCAGTTTACCTTTTTTGGTTGTGATCAGCACAACGCCATTGCCACCACGCGAACCATAGATTGCTGTCGCAGAAGCGTCTTTTAAAACCTCGATATCTTCAATGTCGTTAGGGTTAATCACGTTACCATTATCAGAAATGAACCCGTCTACTACATATAATGGAGCGTTGCTGGTGTTAATGGAATTACCGCCACGAATGGTAATATTAATACCTCCGCCCGGGGCGAAGCTTGATTGCTGAACCTGTACACCTGCTGCTTTACCCTGTATAGCCTGCCCAACGTTGGCGGTAGTACCACCGAGGTTCAGGTCATCGCTTTTTACCGAGCTTAATGAACCGGTTAAGTCGCTTTTCTTTACAGCGCCGTAACCTACAACTACTACTTCCTGCATCGCGCGGTTGTCTTCCTGTAATTGTATGTATAAAGGACTAGTGCTATCAGAAACAGTAACCTCTTTGGGCAAAAAACCAACGAAGGTTATAACCAGGACATCGCCGGATTTAGCATCTATTGAAAACTGGCCGGAGGCATCAACCGCTGTGGCTTTTTGCGTTCCTTTTACTTTTATTATTGCACCCGGTAGTGGCTGACCTTTACTATCGGTCACTTTACCTTTTATTAAGGCTATTGAATTTTCGTGACCCGACGCTGCACTTGAGGAGGCTGATGCTGTCGGCAAGGCATTCAGATTCAAGGCCCCGATCAGGCACAACATTGTACCAATATTTCTGCAGGTCTTTAAATGTTGAAGTATATTTAGATTCATAATTAGTGATGTTTAGTTGATGTGGTTTATTTTGCAAGTGATTATTCAGGTAATTGGCCTGTTTTCCTAAAAGATCAGGGAGGTTGCTGGGTGCTTTCCATAAACAATAGCTTTAAACAATTAATAAATGAGTGTTAATTTTGAGTTATAAATAGTGGAAGGTAGAAAGGCCCGGAGACAGTTAAAGAATCTTACTTAACGCAAACGTTTGTGTTGCAAATCCTGTTAATCATTGATTTTAGCAAGTAAACATCCTCTTATTTAGTGCAATAGCGTTAGTTAATGGCACTAATCTTTTACCAAATTGAACTTTGATTATTGCGGCGGCGACGTATCGACAATTTGCCGCAGAAAGCGAGATGAATTTTATCGGAAAGATGTCATTTCAAACGTTTGCGTAAAGTTATATGTCTGATCCATGTCAGGGAACCTTCCGATTATATATCTGAAGCATTAACTAAATGTCGGATTTCAACCCCTCCTTTGTCGCACTCAGGTGTTCCGGGTGGTAATTTATCAGCCTAACTTTGGTTTGTCAACAAACAAGTTAAACTAAAACAATCTGGCTATGCAAAAGATAACCCCTTTCTTATGGTTTGACAATCAGGCCGAAGAAGCAATGAATTTTTACACTTCCGTTTTTAAGGATTCCAAAATTGGAGAGGTAAGGCGCTATAAAGCAGCAGGTCCTGGCCCCGAGGGCAGCGTAATGACCGCCTCGTTCGAATTGCTGGGTCAGCAGTTTATCGCATTAAATGGCGGACCTGTATTTAAATTTTCACCCGCTACCTCCTTCTTCGTAACCTGCGAAACACAGGAAGAGGTTGATTACTACTGGGAAAAACTAGGCGAAGGCGGTAGAACCAATCAATGTGGCTGGCTCGATGACAAATTCGGGATTACCTGGCAAATTGTACCTGCAATGCTCGATAAGGTACTCCAGGGCAGCGACCCGGCAAAAGCAAACCGCGCCATGCAGGCCATGATGAAAATGACCAGGCTGGATATTCAAAAATTGCAGGATGCTTACAATGGGAAATAACCTGATCAGATCAGGTTCAGCATTTTTTGAGTGGCTTTTATAGCAGCAACCGTCTGGTCGCTGTCCAAACCGCGTGTCTTGAATTCTCTGCCGCTGAAATCCCAGGTGATAATTGTTTCGCACAAAGCGTCTGATTTACCGCCCGGTGGGATACGCACCGCGTAATCGGTCAGCACCGGCAGTATCAGTTTCTTTTTAGAATAGATCACTTTTAAGGCATTCATGAAGGCATCATACTGACCGTCCCCTTGTGCATGCTCCTCAAATTCTTCGCCCTGAACATCGATCCTTAGCGTAACTGATGGGCGGAGATCTTTTGAATGGGTAAGCACATAGTTTTTGATATGTACTTTCTCATCTATGGCATTGCTATCCAGAATATCTGAAATAATGTAGGGTAGATCAGATTGTGTGACAACTTCTTTCCTGTCACCAAGTTCAATAACTCTTTCAGTAACTTTCTTTAAATCGACATCTGACAAGCGGATACCCAATTGCTGCAGGTTGTTTTCGATATTGGCCTTGCCGCTTGTTTTACCCAGAGCATATTTGCGCTGACGACCAAAACGTTCCGGCATCAGGTCATTAAAGTACAGATTGTTTTTCTTGTCGCCGTCGGCATGGATACCGGCAGTTTGGGTAAACACATTTTCACCAACAACCGGTTTATTTACCGGAACCCGGAACCCTGAGAAGGTCTCCACCAGTTTACTTACAGAGTACAGCGACTTCTCCTCTACCGAGGTCTGCACATCTTTTACATAATCATTCAGCACAGCAATAGTGCTTGCCAAAGGTGCATTACCTGCACGTTCGCCCATACCGTTAATGGTGAGGTGTAAGCCTTTTACACCAGCGTTTACAGCTTCCAGTACGTTGGCTATGCTCAGGTCGTAGTCGTTATGCGCATGGAAATCAAAATGAATATCTGGATACCTTGGAACAATAGCATCCAAATATTTCCTGGTTTCAGACGGGATCAATACACCTAATGTATCTGGCAGTAATATCCTCTTAACAGGTTGGGTCGCCAGGAAATCAAGATATTGAAACACATACTCCTGCGAGTGGCGCATGCCATTACTCCAGTCTTCCAGGTACACGTTAGTTTCAATGCCATTTTTGGCAGCATAAGCAATCACTTCGGCAACTTCCTTAAAATGCTGCTCCGGTGTTTTTTTAAGCTGATGGGTTAAATGATTTAATGAGCCTTTAGTAAGCAGGTTCATCACTTTTGCACCGGCTTCAACCATCCAGTCGACAGAAGTTGTGCCGTCCACGAACGTCAGCACCTCAATCTTATCAATAAAGCCATTTGCAGCAGCCCATTCGGTAATTGTCTTCACCGCTTTAAACTCACCGTCCGATACCCGTGCAGAAGCGATTTCAATACGGTCAACTTTTACTTCAGTTAGTAAGAGTTGTGCTATGGTTAATTTTTCGGACGAAGAAAAGGACACCCCGCTGGTTTGTTCCCCATCACGCAGGGTTGTATCCATTATTTCTATATGGCGTTGCAACTGGCTCATTGTATTAAAAATATTGCTGCAGATTAATAGATACTTTTTGCAGCAAAACCGCCTATCTCTTCTTTCATCGATTGCAGATAATCGATATCATCAAAGCCATTAAGCAGATTATGTTTTTTATAGCCGTTTATCACGAATGATTCCTGATCACCGGTTTTAACAATAGTGATCGTTTGATCATTCAAGTTTACTTCCAGTTCGGTTGATGGGTCGCCGATTACATTTTCGAATATCTTATCCAAAAACTCTGGGCTCACCTGAACAGGCAGGATACCTACGTTGATGGCATTGTTTCTGAAGATATCAGCAAAAAAGCTGGACACCACACAACGGAAACCGTAATCATAAATAGCCCAGGCGGCATGCTCGCGGCTGCTTCCGCTTCCAAAGTTCTTACCACCTACCAGTATTTTGCCCGAATAAGTAGGGTCATTCAATATAAAGTCCTGTTTAGGCGTATTATCTGGGTTATATCTCCAGTCCCTGAACAGGTTGTCACCAAATCCTTTACGTTCCGTGGCTTTCAAGAAACGCGCAGGGATGATCTGGTCAGTATCAACATTCTCTATTGGTAACGGAACTGCTGTACTTTTTAATATAGTGAATTTATCGTATGCCATTTTTTTCTTAGCTGAAAGCTTAAAGCGTAAAGCTGAAAGCCTTTTTGATTACATTATTTTTAATTGCTTTGAGCTTTCCGCTCAAATTACATTAACTCTCTCGGATCGGTTACTTTACCAGTTACCGCTGCTGCAGCTGCCACTAACGGGCTTGCCAGCAAGGTACGTGCACCCGGGCCCTGACGGCCTTCAAAGTTACGGTTGCTGGTACTCACAGCGTATTTTCCTGCCGGAACTTTGTCATCGTTCATTGCCAGGCAAGCTGAACAACCAGGCTGACGCAATTGGAATCCTGCTTCATTAAGGATATCGAGTATACCTTCTTCTTTAATCTGGCTTTCTACGATATGTGATCCCGGAACCAGCCATGCAGTGATGTTATCTGCCTTTTTGCGGCCTTTTACTAAGGACGCAAATGCCCTAAAGTCTTCAATGCGGCCATTTGTACAGCTTCCGAGGAATACATAATCAACCGGTTTGCCGATTAATTGATCATCCTCATGGAAGCCCATATAATCCAATGATTTTTTATAAGATGCTTCGCCGTCTTTTACTTCTTTAGCAAAAGGGATGTGGTGCGTAATACCGGTTCCCAAACCAGGGTTGGTACCGTAAGTGATTTGTGGTTCGATATTATCGGCATGATAAGTCAATTCCAGATCGAACTTAGCACCGTCGTCGGTTTTTAAAGTTTTCCAATAAGCTACTGCTTTATCCCAGGCCTCGCCTTTTGGAGCAAGCTCTCTACCTTTTAAGTAGGCGAACGTTGTTTCGTCAGGGGCAACCATACCGCCACGTGCACCCATTTCGATAGAAAGGTTACAAACGGTCATACGGCCTTCCATACTCATATTTTCAAACACCTCGCCGGCAAATTCTATAAAATAGCCGGTTGCGCCGCTGGCAGTTATCTGCGAAAGGATATATAAAGGAACATCCTTGGGAGTAACGCCTTTGCCCAGTTTGCCATTGATGGTAATGCGCAATTTTTTAGGCTTTGGCTGCATGACGCATTGTGAAGAAAGTACCATTTCCACTTCCGAAGTACCTATACCAAAAGCAATAGCACCAAATGCACCATGCGTAGATGTATGCGAGTCGCCGCAAACAATGGTCATGCCCGGCAGGGTTATACCATTTTCAGGACCAACTACGTGCACAATACCGTTCTTTGGGTTATTCAGTCCCCAGTGTGATATACCATATTTAGCTGAATTCTCTTCGAGGGCTTTCAACTGGTTAGCTGAAAGCGGATCCTGAACAGGCAAATGCTGGTTAATGGTAGGCGTGTTGTGATCAGCTGTTGCAAACGTTCTGTTTGGGTACATTACTGAAATGCCCCTGGTCTTTAATCCGAGGAAAGCCACCGGGCTTGTCACTTCGTGAATAAAGTGCCTGTCGATAAATAACACATCCGGGCCATCCTCAATCTTCCTCACCACGTGTGAGTCCCACACTTTATCAAACAGGGTACTTGGACTAGTGCTCATTTTATTAAGTATTTGAAATTAGTTTATAATCTTCTAAAACAGAGGTGCAAATTCGGAAAAATAGTGCAAAATCACTAATCTTTTTTCAAATTTCTTTGTTTAAACAAAAATGATAAAGAAAATAGCCCAAATACCATAATAGACTAAGGTCTCAAAACAGGTCAAAATAAAAGGGATGGCATTGTTTGCCGTCCCTTTTATTTTGAAACTTACGTATAGTACAAAATTACTTTACTCTGCTCTTTGCAGGGGTAAGAGGTACTATAATGATAGCTAACAACAGAGCAACTTCTAATACAGTGATCATGACGTTTGTTTTTATTTATTAATTATTAATGATTAAATAGCTTTCAGAAAAATAAAACTGTCTTACGGCTACACCTCAAATTTTGCAATTCAGGGCTCAGGTTGAACAGAACAATCGTATTCTTCTGAACAGATCACGGCGAAAAATATGCCACATTTGAAAATATTTTTTTTGCCAAAAAATGAGCGAAAATGGGATTTACTAAAAAGAAAAAATCATTTTAAAACTTCGGGCACCTCTTAAAAATTTTTCGCGATAAAAATTCATCAATAAAAAATATCGGCCTCGGAGAAAGAATAAGTTTCATTTTTGAAAAAATCACCAATAACCTGAAACATCCGGGCAGTTTTACCGATCAATAGCCGATTTGCAATCAAAATCCGCTCGAAAATCAAGAAAACGGAGTAATTCTCAACCCAAAATCAATAAAACCGACAGCTTTTTGTCAAAATTCGACCTATGAGCCAGAATTTTTCTTCGAAAATATTGCCAAATAAAATTTTTGACAATTTGTCACACATCTTAAAAAACGAGCATTTTATGCCAACATGTCATTTAAAAATAACTGACAAGCGCCTGACAAAATGACAAATTAGAAAGAATCATCGAGATAGGTCCCCAAAATCGCTTATGCCAAAGTTTTCATTAAGAGTATTGAGCAAATATAATTTGCTATTATGCCTTATGTTATAAATCTCCATGAGATATAGATGGCTCATTAATTATTGCTTTATTCTTAGATAAACGTCAGCGAATTTTCGCAATAAATATGTGTAGCCTTTACTGACGGCACATTGTCCTTCAGCCACTGCAGCATAAACGCCGAGCCCGGCTCTTCGCTGGCAATGTGGCCCAATACAACTAATGAGATATTATCGCCTTTAGCACGTGCATCGCGGATGTATTCAGCTGTTTCCCATTCGGCTATTTCGCCGCATATCAGCACATCGGGTTTTACACTACCTATACCTTGTATTTGTCTTGTACCGCCCGGCGCACCCGGCATAAACAGTACTCTGGTGCAGCTTTGGTTTGGGTCGCCTATAAATCTCACCTTTTCAATGTGCAGCTTTTCTTTCGCATGAGTTATAAGATCTTTTAAATGCGTTTGCGGGAAGGTTAAGATGTTTGGTATATCCCTACCGGCATATTGCTGCCATTCTAACTGTTCTAATACGCCTTTGGTAACACCATCAGGTTTTAAACGATGGATAGTATCATGATTTCGCCAAACTGCAATTCCATGTTTGTTCAGCAAATCCATTTTATATCGCAGCACATCATCGTCCTTTATCCAATTAGTTGCGTCCAGGTGATTATAAAAAGTCGGTTCGTGCGCGATAATGAAATTTGCACCAAGATCAATCGACTTACGAATGACATCGATAGTGGCAAACATTGTTGTCACAACACCGGTCACCACGGTATCAGGGCTGCCCGATTTCAAAGTATCAACTGTATCTGGGAACGGTGCACCCGGCACCTGTTTTATAAACAGATCGATGATCTGTTTAACCGTATAGCTTTCGGGCTTTTTAACTAATAAGGCTGCATGACTTGCCAAAGATGACGACAATACCATACCGGTTCCGACGGCTGCAGCGTTATAAATAAACTTACGCCGGCTTTGATTGCCGGAACTTGACAGGCTATTTTCTGGTGTCATAATTTATTTTGCTATGACATCAAATTTATCATTTTATCAATGCCGCACTATCCTCGTCCAAAAATAAAACAGAATCCGTATGCGTACGTAACACTGAGGCCGGACATTGCGCGCTTATCTTTTTATTCAAGGTGTTGTAAACCGCGACGGTCTTATTTTTGCCGGGGACGACAACGTACACATATTTACCGGCCATTAAAGCGGGGACAGTTAGTGTAATAGCCAGTTTAGGAACGCAGTTTAAATTCTCAAAGGTACCATCGGTCACCTGCTGGCGCCTGCATTCAAAGTCCAGGTCGACGATCTTCACCCTTAGCGGATCCTCCAGATTAGCAACATGCGGATCATTAAAGGCAAGATGGCCATTCTCTCCTATTCCAAGACAGACTATGTCCGAAGGATATTCCTGTAATAACTCGGCGTATCTGCCGCATTCTACAAATGGATCGGGCGCACTCCCATTGATATAGTTCAGCGTACGGAATGGTAAATACTTAAATATCTTGTCCCACAGAAACGAGCCGAATTTTTGCGGCGCATTTTCGGGCAGGCCGATATATTCATCCACATGAAAAGCATTTACACGCTTCCAATCGATACCGGGTTGTTTAATTAAAGCTTCCAGAAATTCGTTTTGGGACGGCGCCGAAGCGAATACTACATTAACGTATTCTTGCTGACCTAATAGTTTAACGATCTGTTCACCCACCGCGGAGGCCGCTGCCTCACCCATTTTAGCTCTATCCTTATATATTTTTACTTTTAAATCGTCAATCTTTAGTTCTTTTATCATGTATCCGTATAAACTATTTTACCATTCACAATGGCGGTAACAATATGAACATTTTCATCAAAAATTACAACGTCCGCATCATTCCCTTTTTTAAGCGCGCCTTTTTTTTCAATTTTCATGATTCTGGCCGGAGTCTCCGATGCCATACGCACCGCCTCAATTAAAGGAACCCCTGCAATTTGGACCATCGTTCGTACCAAACGATCGAAGGTAGTAACACTTCCAGCGAAAGAATTACGGTCGGGCATTTTAGCCACGCCATCTTCAACGATCACTTTTGTGCCATCCTTTTTGCTACCTAAAATACTTTCGCCCGGCGGCATGCCCGCAGCACGCATGGCATCAGTGATCAATGCTGTTCTTTGCGATCCTTTTATTTTATAAATTAATTGAAGCAATGGTTTAGGAAGATGGATTCCATCAGCGATGATCTCCACATCCATGTCATCAATCAGGTAAGCGCTTTCTATCACCCCGGCATATCGGAATGCATTCCTTCGCGTTACGCCGGACATGGCCGAATAAAAATGCGTAGCCAGGGTATAGCCATTGTTGAAAGCATCTACCACGTCTTCATAGATGGCATCGGTATGCGCAATAGCTGGTAAAACATCATGTGCTATCATGTATTTACCAAATTCGATAGCACCCTTTAGCTCGGGTGCGGCGCTCCATCTTCTTATGGATTTCGAGGAGGATAATATCTCCTTGTATTCCACCGGATTAGGCTCACGTATGTATCGGGGATCCTGTGCTCCCCGCTGGTTCATGGCGAAATAAGGGCCTTCGATATGGATCCCTATAAATTGCGAGCCTTTCTCATTCAGCTTGTTTGCTTCTTCGTAAATGCGGAGCGTTTCCAACAAATCAGCCTTTTCACAACTCAGGGTGGTTGGTAGCATGGCCGTTGTACCGTGCTTCACATGCAATTCTGCAATGCCCAAAAAGGCTTCAACGGTGTTATCCATAAAATCATGCCCGCCGCCACCATGTATATGGATATCGATAAAACCGGGCGAAATATATTTGCCCTGAGCATCCAGCTCCGCAGCATATGGTGCGTCGATATTTGAGCTGCTCACTTCGATAATCTTTCCATCGTCGACCAATATACTCCCGTTCTTTACGATGCCATTAGGAGTAATAACCTGTCCGTTAAATATTTTTAACATCATAATTTATCTTTTGCGCGACAAGCGGTTATATAACAGGCGCGCTTTAACATCTCGCAACTCATTTTCCTGAGCCAATTCCGCAGGATAGAGATAATCTTTGTTTAGAGCGATGAAACGTTTGTCTAATTGGTCATTTGTCGTCATTAATGTCTTTAACCTGCCTAATATCGCAGGCACTTTTTGAGGATTGAATGAAGGTGAATTAACTTCTTTTTCTATTTCTTCATATCGCAAATAATGTATCCGGATATCAGTCATCAGGCGGTACTGCTCAAACTCCTGCAGGTTCTTTGTTGGCTTAAGGGTATATAATATTTTTGACGCCTGTAAAGTACTATCCAGCAGTTGCTTTATTGTCAATGGCGCGCGTGCTAATACCTGGCCCTGTTGGACTTCATATGGCGCCGTCTTCAAGGCCTGCCAAAACTGGTTAGCTTGTCCTTTATCTAAACCGTATTGCTTTTTGCAGTAACCTGTTATAAAAGCATTGATATCGAGCGGTTCAGTTGATTTGATACTTTGAGCATATGCAGCCAATAAAATATTGAATCCGCTTATCGGGTACACATGCCGGATCGCATACAGATCGACAGGGTTCTGATCTGTCTCCCAAACAGGCGAATAGGCCCCGGAGGTAGACCAGGAAGTCATCACAATTCCTTTATAGCCAAGCTTCCCCGAAGCCGGAACAAAATTGCGAATGTTGTTAAAGTGCTTTTCCCATTGCGTTAGAAAATAATTGTCCGGATGTGAACGCAGTGCCGGCGCCCCCCATATCTCATAACCGCTTTCGGTAAGTTTTTGATGATCGCCGAAATTGTTCATGCTCCAACCATAGTTCCAGTCGACCAGCACTGTGCCTTTTGGCAAAAGGTTGATAGCTTCAGGATATTTAAGCGCGATATCAGCCCAAAGTACAGGCTTTTTACCCATCCGTATCACAATATCGCAGAGCATCCTGATATAATCAATATATAATTTCGATTTACCTTCTTTTTCAACCTTTGCCTTGCAACGCTCATCATGTCCTAATAAATAAGTTTCATCGCCTCCTATATGAATATATTTCGAGGTGTGCGTAGATGCTAACTCAGTATATAGATCGCTAAAAAGTGCGCTGTCCAGTTTGGTTTGCAACGGGCAGACCTGGGAATAATCCTTCTGATCCTCGCGCAAATCTTTATACTTCTCGTTGCGGAGAATGTACTCCACATGCCCAAAGCTTTGCTGCAGAGGTATCACATCAATACCTAAATTGTTGCAATATTTGACAAAATCGGCTATCTCAGCCTTGGTATAAGCGTAGCGATTAGGTATTAGCGGGTGCTTTTCGAACGGATAAGTGCCTTCCCATTCCATGATCAGCGTATTAATGCCATAGCCATTCAGTTTTTTTGCGAAAGCCTTTAATTCGGGCATGGGCATTACCTGGATCCGAAGATCGAGATGAAAACCGCGCACTTCGAATTGATTATTGGAACCCGAAACTGCTTGTGAAAAAACGGACGATGAATGAACGACAAAAAAAATAAAAACAACGAGCAGTTTTTTCATATCGGTATAATTGGTTCCAACAGATACCAAATTAAAAAATATGCTATTAAAACCGGTTCTTTATTTGAAAATGATGGTAAATTCCGTTTGCCCTTCCGCGACTGTCTTCAATGAAAACTCAAATCCATGATTGATCAGTATTTCGCGTACTAAGGTCAACCCAATACCCTGACCATCCTTTTTAGTACTGTAAAATGGTGTAAAAAGATTTTCGTTTTGCTCAGCGCTGATACCTTTTCCGTTATCTGAAATAATTAACTGCCTTAACCGCAGGTCGGTAACAAACTTGATCTGACCGTCTCCTTCAATAGCTTCCATCCCATTTTTTACGATATTAATGAAAGCCTGCTCCAACTGTTGTACATCCGCAGAGATATAAAATGGTTCCTTACTAAGTTCCGTGTCAATCCTGATATTCCTCTCAGCCGCCCGTAACTCCATTAGTTTCACAATTGAATTGATGAATTCATGCAGATCGATGCGTTTCTTATTAGCCTGTGGCAGTTTCACAAGATCGGCGAAATTGCGCATGAAAAGGTTTAAGTTTTGGTTACGATCTAAAGCTACCTGTAACGCATCCTTTAGCGAGTCTGAGTGGTGTCCGTTCCACAGATGATCAGTTTTTAAAGTAGAATCGATGATCGAATTTACCGGGCCAATGGTATTATTTACCTCGTGCGCCATCATGCGGATAACCTTGCCATACACATTCTTTTCGGCAGCCAGTATTTCGGCGGTGAGCTCTTCCATCATGATAAAATCCCGCGCAAAGCCCCTGTCAATAAAATGGGCGCGTTGCAGTTTATAGGTAGTCGCCCCGCTCAGTTTAATAGTTTTGGTTTCGCCAGCTTTCAGGGTCCTGAGGTGTTTTAGAAGATATTCGGGCAGATCAGTTACGGGATGATTAATCAGGCTTTTTTCGTCCAAATTCAGTATCTGCAATGCTTTGGAGTTAATCTGCTGGATATTTTGGTCATAATCCAGGATAATAATACCTGTAGGCGAGGTCAGGATCAGCTTTTCAAGAAAAAAATGCTGTTCTTCCTGAAAAGTACGTTCGGTGCGCAACTGATCTATCATATGGTTATAAACATCAATTAGCTGATCTACTTCATATTTACCAGTCGGCAAAAACCTCACATTAAAATCACGGTCTTTTATAGCATTAACTCCCTGCATCAATGATTTAAGGGGCTGTATCAATTGTTTATACAAACTCCACGAAATACCGATCGAGATCAAAATAAACACCTCGGAAGCGATGAAAAAAATACGGTTTTGCTCAAAAATGACCCAGGTAAGCACGAGCGTAATCAGGTGCAGGATGACAACAAATAAAAGGTATTTAGTCCTCAGCTTCATCGTAAGGGATCCGGTATTTGTCCAGTCGCCGGTATAGTGCGCTGCGCGTGAGCCCCAATGACTTTGCCGCCCTGGCTATCTTATTTTTATGATATTCGAGCGCCCGTTTGATCATCTCGACCTCCATTTCCTCAAGCGTGATCGCACCTACTCCCGGCAACTGCAAATTACCTTTTTTTACCGGGGATAACTCCAACTGCGAACGGAAATCATCAATTTCCAATACATCTTTCTTACTGACGAGTATAGACCGCTCGACCAAATTCTTTAACTGCCTGATATTGCCTGGTAAAGGCAAAGCCTGCAACCATTTCATCGCGCCCGACGAAACAGTCAGCTTTGGGCGGTTATAAATTTCTTTCAGATTATTAATAAAGAAGTTGACCAGCAACGGAATATCCTTCGGTCTGTCCCTTAAAGCCGGCAAAACAACCGTGATCAGGTTAATACGGTATAGCAGATCTTCGCGGAAGCTATGCCGATCTACCATCTCATTCAGGTCTTTATTGGTGGCGCAAACCACACGCACGTCAACCGACTTAGTGCGACTGCTACCCAAAACCTCATAGTTACGATCCTGCAATACACGTAAAAGCTTCACCTGGCTACCGGCATCCAGGTCGCCTATCTCATCCAAAAAAATGGTTCCCTTGTTGGCCATTTCAAAACGGCCAACCCGGTCAAACCGGGCATCGGTAAAGGCCCCTCGCACATGGCCAAACATCTCGCTCTCGAATAGTGAGGTAGAAATTCCGCCCAGGTTCACTTTGATAAAGGGTTTGTTCCTGCGTAAACTATTCTGATGTATGGCTTCTGCAATCAGTTCTTTTCCTGTGCCGCTCTCTCCCATTACCAGTACCGAAGCATCGGTTTCCGCTACACGGCCGATGGTTTCCAATAGGTCCAGCATTTTCGGGTCTTCACCAATAATGTGCTGAAAGTTGTATTTGCCGTCTAATTGTTTGCGCGTACGGTGTTCTGCTTTTTTATCCTGAAGGTCGATCAGTGTTCTTACCGATTGTAACACATGTTCGTTACTCCAGGGCTTATTGATAAAATCATTCGCGCCCAATTTCATTCCCTTCACAGCCAATTCAATACTTCCCCAACCTGTTATCAGTATCACGGGCACAGTAGGGTTGATCTTTTTAATGCTCTGCAGCAAATCCAACCCCTCTTTCCCCGAAGTATCGATAGAAAAATTCAGGTCGAGAATGATCAACTCAGGATTTCGTTTTTTTATGATGGTCAAAGCCTCGCCAGGTAAGGGCGTCCCTTCTGCTAAGTAGCCTTCACCTTTGAGGAGCAAAAGCAATGAGGTACGCACGGCGATGTCGTCATCAATAATCAGTATCATAAATAGTTAGTCGTTCTGTACAATGTTTTTTATGCCATCGCACATTTTTTTAAATTTAGTATAATCCGCCGTATTGTTTTTTCTTTTGTCAAATTTCAACACCAACTCATTCTCGTTAGACTTTATATAAAAATTGATTCCTCCGGTTAAAGCTAACTGAGCATCCATTCGCGTGTTTCTAAATGAGAACCCGGTTTCCCTTAAAGCTTCGGTCATATACCGTTGAATTTGATCCGTTTTATTCGAATTATATTTAGCCTTAAAACTGAGCATAGTATCAGACTCCGACATTGTAACAGCAGCGTTTTTCTGCTGCGCAAATGCATATCTAGTGCTCGTAAAAGAAATAAATAAGATTGCGATTACCAATAGAGCTGGCTTTGTTTTCATTTTATAATTATTAAATAGTTATCTAATTATTCTTCATGCAATGCTACTGCCGGATAAATAGCCGCTGCCTGTTTGCCGGGATAAAGCGAACAAACCAATACCAATAGATAAATAAATATGATCGAAAGGATCATAGCAACGATGTAAATTCCGGCTTTCAGATCGAAAACATTCAACAGCGGAAACTGAATAGCAAAGAATGTCCCAATGATTAAAGACAATGTAGCCAATATCAGCGACTCTGAAACCAATTGTGACGACACCGATTGTCCCGAAGCACCTATCGCACGGCGTAAGCCAATCTCACCTTTGCGTTTATTGATATTATACCACAACACGCCAAACAACCCGAGCGCAACATTAATTACTAAAAAACAGGCTACAATCAGTGTCACAATCATCGGCACCAGGTTAAACAGGTTGGTGCTCTTGCGCTTGTTTACCATATGCTCGATCTCGATATTCGAGTCTCTCATATAATTGGCCAAAGTTTTATACAGTTTACCTTCAAAAGCTGCATCTGCATCGGGGGTGACTTTTACCATCATTTTCCCCAGCCAACGATACGATCCGGTGTCCGTTCTACGATAAATGGCTTCTCTGGCTGGCGAATAATCTCCTTTTGCCTTAACTCCCTGTATTACACCGATTACTCTCAAATCCAACTTTTTATCTTCGGTTCCTATCATCTTACCAAGAGCTTCTTCGTTACCAAATAACTTGTCTCTTAACGCCTCACTAATAATCGCAGATCGGTTTTTTGCGTTCACATCTGCTTTGTTAAACCACCTGCCTTCCAACAATTGCAGGTTCATTGCATTCTTGTAATTATCATCGGCAATATAATTATCACCAGCGGTAGATACATTTTTATAGTGAATTTCACCTGTCCATTGGTTCTGTGATAAAGGAACATTGCTGCTGCAAAAACTGACTTCCTTTACCTGTGACATAGATTTGATAGTTTGCCTCAGGTTGTCATAAAAAGTATTGAGTGAATCGGTACTTTTAGTTTGATAGGTGTTATTATAATTCACTACCCAAAGGTTCTCGTAATCAAAACCCATAGGCTTTTTGTAATTGGTATAGTAATATACCATCAGGGTAAACACAGCAAATATGACCAGGAACGAAACCAACATTTCGGACATTAACAGAAAGTTCTGTTTCTTCTTGTTCCAGATCAGTTTAAATAAGTGCTTTATCATAATGTCTTTATTTAAATTATTCTACATTAATTATTGCGCCTTTAAGGCAGTTACCACATTGAGTTTCGACATACGCCAGGCCGGGTAAACGCCAGATATCAACCCAAAAACAAGACATACCAGTAAGCCAATAAATAATACCATAAAATTGATACTCAACTCCAGATTGGCGATCAGGTGGGCGCTGTTGATTACCTGTAATACAATGGATGACAGCATAACACCTATCGCACCACCGAGCAAAGTCAGTATGATATTCTCGACGATAAATTGGTAAACCAGCGTACTGGAAGAGGCCCCGAATGCCTTGCGTACACCAATCTCCGATGAGCGTTCCATAATACGGGTGATATTGATGTTCACCAAATTCATTGTTGGTAGTATCATTAGTATAAAAGCAAATATGCTGATAGCGGTTACTGCAATGAACACACCAGAACTTCTGTCATCGCCTGTATCTACATACGATCTGAGATAGGTATCGGCATGGCTACTTACCTTATTAAATTCCTTTTGCTCAGGAGGCAGGCGCTTTACCAATTGTTCATATTCGTTATGTATTTTATCCAGATCGCCTTTTGAGTTAGCCAACAAAATGCCATAAAAACCTCCCTGATAACCTTTGTTGCTTTTATAAGCACCATCCTTAGCCACAGTATATGGCAGGTAAATGTCGCTATAGGTCATGTAACTGGTTATCGGTACATTCTGCACCACGCCTATTACCCGGTATTTTACGTTATCAGCTTCAATGTACCGACCAACTACACTTGATACATCTCCAAAATACTCTTTCTTCATATCTACGGATATTATGGCAACTTTATCTGAATTGGTTACCTGTTGCTTGTTATAGGCTTTACCTTCAAGGAAACCATAATCCAGCACATCCCAATATTCGGCGTTAGTGTATTTATAGTTTACTGCTATCTTCTTGTTATTCACATAGGTATTGGTACCGTTAAAGCCAGACGATATTGCAATAGTAACCGGCGTTTTTATGGACCGGGCATAACGATCCAGAAAGTAAAATGATGGTGGTCCGGACTGCATAGTATTTTTTCCTGTCTGCGATATACGCGAAATGTAAAGAGACCTATCGCGTTTTTTATCGGGGTAGTTATCACCTACCACCTTATCAATAAATGCAGTCAGCACCAGCAGGATAGTCAACGTAAAACTTATCCCAAACAGGCTGATAAAAGTGAAAAACTTTCTCCTCCTTAAAACCGCGATGGCTATTTTAAAATAATTCTTAAGCATGATCTTCTTTCTTAAAAGTGATTACTGGACCTGCGATCCGTCGAACAAACGCACCAACCGATGGGTCTTATGGGCCATATTTTCATCGTGCGTTACCATGATGATGGTGGTACCATCATTTTTATTCAGCTGCAACAGGATGTCCATGATCTCGTTCCCCATAGCGCTGTCCAGGTTACCTGTAGGCTCGTCAGCCAGAATAATTTCAGGCTGACCAACAATTGCCCGGGCTATTGCAACACGCTGTTTTTGACCGCCTGAAAGTTGTGACGGAAAATGCTTGACCCTATTTGACAAGCCTACTTTCGCCAATGCCTCAGTAGCCAACTGCCTTCTCTCTTTGGCTGTTGTCGAACGATAAAGCAATGGCAGCTCCACATTATCCAATACTTGCAGATCGTTGATTAAATGATAGCTCTGGAAAATGAAACCGATCTTTTTATTGCGGAATTGAGCCAGCTGCTTATCGGACAGGTTATCGGTTTTCTGGTTGTCGATTTTTACTTCTCCTTTCGAAGGTTCATCCAGCAGGCCCATGATATTGAGCAAGGTACTTTTACCACAGCCCGATGGTCCCATAATTGACAAGAATTCTCCTTTGGCTATTTCGAGGCTCACTTTGTTAAGGGCCAGTGTTTCAACCGTGTCGGTACGGTAAACTTTTTCAATGTTCTGTAAACGTATCATATTGTGTTGATGATTATTTGATGTTATTTATAGTTGATTTTTTCATTTTTTTCAAAGTCGAACAGCGACAGGTAGCGCAGCTGATAATAGGCCCCCCAAAAGTCGCGCAGGGCCGCAATGTAATCTCTTTTTGCCTGGTCATTTTCCTGGAAAGCGATGCTCAGATCGGTAATGCTCAAATTACCCAAAACATAGCGTTCCTTTGCAATTTTATATTTCTCGCCAGCTATACTGTCGGCTTGCTCTGTTAAAGCAACCTGCTCTTTCATCTGGTTAAATAAAGTTACCTGGGTTACTATCTGTTGTTTAAAAGTTTGTTTATCCTGCTCCACAGCGTACTCGGTAAACTTTTCATTTGCTTCTGCTGTCTTTATTTTTGATTTTGACCGGCCCCAGTCCAATACCGGGATCGAAAATGTTAGTTGTACCAACTGCTGATTTTGCGGCGAACGGTAAACATCCGGGATATTGGAAGCCGTGTTGGAAAAGCCCAGGTTAGCTGTCAGCGATGCAGTGAGCCCGGTTTGGCCCCTTGCTAAGGCAACATCACGTTTGGCCTCGGCGATCCGGCGTACAAAGGCAATTGCATCCGAACGATTAGTATAAGCTTCGGCCAGAACCCTATCGGAAGTCACACTCATATCACTGATGGTTTCGGGCAAAACAAGCTCAATTTTATCATTCCCTTCCTGGCTGATATAGCTTCGCAATGTCAGGGTAGATACTTCAATGTCCCGCTTAGCTATTCCTACCGCTTTTTTGGCATTCAATAATTCCAGCTGAAGTTGCAGTATCTCATTACGGGTTACTTTCCCCAGATCGAATTTCATTTTAGCGATCTTGAGGATATTCTCCGTATTGGTGTAATTGGTTTGCGCTATTTGGAGATTGACCTGTGCCAGTAACAAGTCAAAAAAGTACCCGGTTGCTGTTATCGATATTTGTTCCTTTGCTTCTACATATGCCTGCTTGCTTTCGTTATATAGCAATGGCTGTATTTTTTTATCCCATTTTAGGTTGTTGTACTGCCCCAATGGCTGACTGATCCCCACCGCATAAGGCACGCCATTATACAATACATGATGCCTGTCGAAATCGTCAAAACGCTGCAACTGGCTTTCCCCATAAATAGTAGCGCCTGTTGCAGTAATACTTTGGCTGAAATTGAGTGTCATCTGCGAATTATCATTGTGCACCTGTTGAAATAAAATAGCTCCATCAGGTTGAACTACAGGCGTAGTTGTTTTACTGTACCCGGGCAAATTACCAGTCAATGATAACTGCGGATTATAGTTGGATTTAAATGTGCGCCATACCCAGTATTTAGTCTCCCGGGTAGTAACAGCCTGTTTTGAAGCGATAGAATTGCCCTTTGCCAACTCAACCACATCGCGCAGCGAAAGTCTGATCGTGTCGCCGCCTGAGCAAAATGCACTTTGGCTGAAGATTAAAAGCAATATGATGTATAGATATTTCATTATTACACGATTAAATGATTTTTCGTGATTATTTTCCTGATCACTGATTAACTGATCGCTGATTAACTAATCTCTACTCCCCTTCACCGTCAACTCCTTCGAATTCTTAAACTCCGTCATATCAGAAGTGATTACCACATCGCCGGGTTTTACACCGTCTTTCACTTCTACAAAATCAAAGTTGCTCAGCCCGGTATGTACACTGCGTTTTTCGGCTTTGCCGTTGCTCAGCACAAAAATCTCCTGCGGACTTGCTCCTTTAAATGCCGGGCCATTGGCTACGCGCATTATCTTGTTGTGCACCGAAGTCACCAGGTACACATCCACTTTCATATTCGGCCGTAATTGCTTGTTGTTGCGTTCTTCCAATTGAATATCAAAAGTGATGATGCCGTTTTGCACCGACGGATACACATTAGACACGCTCCCGCGCAATTGGATATCATTAAAGCGGACGATAACGGGCATACCATTATGCAGTTGATCCAGATAACTGTCCGACAAACTACCGGTCACTTTGAAACTGCTCAGATCGGCTATTTTGGCCAGCGTTTCGCCTTCTTTTATATTGGCACCAATATTTTTGTTGACATAGGTCACCACACCGCTACGGGTTGCTACCACATTAGCCAGGTTCAGTTTGCGCTGCAATTCGTTCAGGTCATTTTGCTGGATTGCAGCTGCTATCTCTGCTTCCTTTTCTTCGAGCTGCATAGTTTTTTGCTTGCTTTTTATCTCATTCTCGATCTGCTTTTTTTCCAGTTGGGCCACTTTCAGGTTCAGCTCGGCCTGCTCTATATCTTCACGTGTACCGCCGCCGGCTTTAAATAATCTTTTAGCATTTTCGACAGCATCAGTCAGGTTACCTATGCGAAGCTGTTTTATATCGTTATTGGATTGAATATCGTAGTAGCTTTTTTCAAGGTCGAGTTTCAGTTTGCTAATCTCATTCTTCTTAGTCTCCAACTGGAACTTCATTTTGGCGTAGTCATTTTCCGCGGCCGATTTATCGAGCGCGAGGATAGATTGCCCTGTTTTTACTTTACCGCCCGCATCCGTTACTACATTCTTGATCGAGGCATTTATCGGGCTTGTTATCACCTCCTCGAACTCCGGCAAGACCTCGCCAGAGGCATTCAGCGTATTTTCAACATTCCCTATCTCTACTTTAGCGGTATTGATCTCAGAAGCATTTACGGTTGATCCCAGCCACACCCTGATCAATACAATGATCACGACTATAATAGCTGTAGCTATGAGGCCATAAATGATCCCCTTTTTCCTTTTTTGTTGAATTACTTCCGCTGTGATCTCGGTATCCATGTTAATATTTTACACAGTACCTTGCAATACCTATACCAAAGCCAACTTATTTATTTTCAATTAGTTATGACATTTATTCTTAAAAAAAGCGTCCGATATCGGACAAAGTTTCTGATTATGGGCAAAATGAATATATCGATTTAAGATGTTTAAAAACTTTAAATCTGCATTTCAAACTTTCAAACTAGCTATATTAGTCGTGTTATTCTCCGATTTTAAACCCTCTTATGAAAAAACTGCCCGGCTATCTCCTATTGATTGTATGTCTGTGCTTTTTTATACAGGCGCAAGCCCAGCAAAAGCGCCTTACCTATTGCAATCCGCTTAATTTGGACTATGCTTATACCCCGTTCAAAGATTTTTCAAAATGGGGACGCCACCGTGCAACTGCAGATCCGACAGTTACACTATTTAAAGGCAAATATTACCTGTTCTCAACCAACCAGTTTGGATACTGGTACAGCGACGATATGCTGAACTGGCATTTTGTTTCGAGGAGTTTCCTTCGTCCTTATAATGAAAACCAGGGTGATAACCTTTGCGCCCCGGCTACTTTAGTGTTGGGCGATACTTTGCTGGTGATCGGCTCAACCTATAATAAAGATTTTACCCTGTGGATGAGCACTAATCCCACTAAGGACGAATGGAAAGCGGCTAAAGACTATTTCAAAGTTGGTGCATGGGACCCGGGGATGTTTGCTGATGATGATGGCCGTGTTTATATCTATCATGGATCGAGCAATACATTACCGTTATATGGGCAGGAGATTGACCGCAAAACCTTCGAGCCGATCGGCCCAAAAGTAGAAACATTGCATCTCGATTATAACGAACATGGCTGGGAACGCTTTGGAGAGAATAATGACAATGTATTCCTGGGCGGATTCATGGAAGGATCGTGGATGAATAAACATGACGGTAAATATTACCTCCAATTTGGCGGGTCAGGGACCGAAGGGCGCGGCTATGCAGACGGCGTTTATGTAGGTGATAAACCGCTCGGACCATTCACTTATCAAAAGCATAATCCATTCTCTTATAAACCGGGCGGTTTTGCAAAAGGCGCGGGCCATGGCGCTACTTGGGCCGATAAATATGGCAACTACTGGCATATCTCCACTATGGTTGTAAACGTGAAGAACAACTTCGAACGCCGTATCGGTTTCTGGCCAGCTGGATTTGATAAGGATGGTGTACTTTATTGCAATACTGCCTATGGCGATTATCCGCAATACCTGCCAACAGGCAAAGAAGATCACCTGAAAAGCAATTTTACAGGTTGGATGATACTGAACTACAATAAGCCAGTTGAGGTGTCTTCAACACTCGGTGGCTTCGAACCGAACAATGCCGTAGATGAAGACATCAAAACCTATTGGTGCGCCAAATCAGCCAACAAAGGCGAATGGCTCAAATCTGATCTGGGCGAAGTAAGCACTGTAAACGCCATACAAGTAAACTATGCCGACCAGGATGCTGAATTCCTTGGCAAATCGCATGGTGTGTATACCCAATACATTATTTATTCTTCATTGGATGGAAAAAACTGGAAAGTACTGGTTGATAAAAGCAAAAACAAAACCGATGTTCCGCATGATTATATCGACCTGAAAACGCCCATTAAAGCCCGTTATTTAAAGATCGTCAATATTCACATGCCAACCGGCAAGTTTGCTTTATCCGGCTTCCGTGCTTTCGGTAAAGGCTCAGGCGCAAAACCGGACACCGTGAAAGAATTTATGGTACTCCGCGGCGACGCAGAACGCAGAAATTCATGGATCAGATGGCAGCCCGTTGATAACGCCATTGGTTATACCATTTATATGGGTATTGCTCCGGACAAATTGTATAACAACATCATGGTTTATGGCAAAAACGAATATTTCTTTAATGGTATGGAGAGAAGCCTGCCCTATTATTTCCAGATCGAATCGTTTAATGAGAATGGCATTTCGCAGCGGTCGAAAGTGATAGAAGTGAAATAGTCAAAGAGGCTTTACAGAAATATTAAAGACATCTTTTAACGCACGTTTTGCTGCATGGTAACCGCACATACCGTGCACCCCACCACCTGGCGGCGTAGATGAAGAACAGATATATAGCCCTTTGGCTGATGTCTGGTAAGGCGACCATCTTAAGGCAGGACGCGTGAACAATTGCCCCAGGTCAAATGCGCCGCCGTTAATGTCGCCACCTATATAATTGGGATTATATTCTTCTACCTGCGCTGAATTCATTACATGCTTTGCCAGTATACGATCCCTGAAACCCGGTGCAAATCGTTCCACCTGCCGCTCGATGGCGTCAGTCATATCCAGGGCTGAGCCACCCGGCACGTGGCAATAAGCCCAGGCTGTTTGCTTGCCTTCCGGCGCACGCGAACTATCAAAAATGCTTTGCTGCGCTATTAACACAAACGGCTTCTCACTAATTTGACCATTCCATGCAGATTTCTCTGAGGAGGCTATTTCAGCAAAAGTATTTCCTAAATGTACTGTGCCTGCTTGTCGGCATAAGTCATTGGTAAAGGGTATTTGTCCATCCAATGCCCAGTCGATCTTAAAGATGCCCATCCCATAACGGTAACGCTGCAATTGCCATTTGTAGATGCCGGAGAATTTGTGCCCGGCTATCTGCAATAATTGCCTCGGCGTAATATCAAACAATACAGCATTTGAGGAAGGCAATTGATCCAGCGAGGTGATATAAGTGCTTGTTTCAATTTTTCCACCCAATGATATAAAATATGATGCCAACGCATTCGCGATCTGCTGTGATCCGCCTTTGGGTAAAGGCCAGCCTTTTACGTGGGCTGCTGACATGAGTACAAGTGCAGTAGCAGCAGAGCTTAAGTTAGTAAGCGGCTGCATGCAATGTGCCGCCATCCCGGCGAATAATCCTTTTGCTTTTACCGTTACAAAACGCTCTTCAACAGATGAGGCCGAGCGCAGGGCCTTCAGACTGAACCTGGCCATCGCAATAGGATGTTTTGGAATATGAAGCGGACCTAAGGCATCGGGAGCAATCAAAGGCCAATCGGCGACGACAGGCTGGATCAGATCGATATAAGCTTTTTGATCTATCCCAAATTGAAACGCTGTTTCTTCTATTGAATGTTTTAAAATAGCCGCACTTCCGTCATCAAAAGGATGTGCTGCCGCAATCTCGGGGTAGATAAATTCAAGCCCATGTTCAGCAAGCGTAAGTGTCTGAAAAAAAGGTGAGGAAACTGCCAAAGGATGAATGGCAGAACAAATATCATGAAGATAGCCGGGGAGTGTCAGCTCTGTTGAGCGCATCCCCCCGCCTATCGTTTCTTTACCTTCGAGAACTAAAACCGAAAGTCCGTTTTGTTGCATTAATATGGCTGCCGCCAATCCGTTCGGACCGGAGCCAACTACTACGGCATCATATTCGCGCTTTTCAGGCTTCATTCATGACTTTAAATCTTAAAAGTCGGAATAATCTGCCGGGTGTAGAAATATAATGTCCGCCTTCGATACATTATGCTGGTACTCGGGCTTTGCCACCAACGTTTTCCACTCCGCGTCATTTGAGAATGCATCCCAATGCTTATCCCGGTCTTCTTTACTGTTAAATGTCGTCATATACATCAGGTTTGGCTGGTGACTTCCGGCCAACACTTCAGCATAGAACACCGCATTAAACTTAAGGCGATTAAACAACACTGTTTCTCCCCCATCATTAAACATCTTTACCTTATTGATGTTCAATTTTTCCGTTGGACTTTCGTAGCTGCGCAGTTCATAAACACGATCCGCTTTATTGGCTGTCAATTGCGGCACTGTAGCTACCGGCCATTTCGGGAATGCCTTCAGTATGATGGTTTCTACTCGGGTATAAGGTTGCTCATTGTATGCTGCATCAAGGTAATCTTTACCTGCCTCCACGTATTGTTTATCCTGCATCAGGCTCTCTTCTACTTTTTCTATCTGTGCCAGGCTGGTAAAAGTGATCAAAACATATACACGTTTATCGGTATCCTGCTCCAGGGTTCTGAAAACTCCTACGTTACCTAAGCCTTTGCGGTGCAACGCAGGCAGATACGCATCTTTCAAATATTTGTCCAATTTTTCCTGCTGGCTTTGCGTTTTTATGCGATAAACTTTCAGCTCATAATACTGCTGAGCAGCAGCGGCAGCTTTTAAGATAAATCCCTGAAGGATAAGAAACAGCACCAGTGCTGTTTTGATTAATTTATTCATTGGTTTATTTTGTTGTTTTTGTCAGCCATTTATTTGCAAGTACCTGCATAAAGTACCCACCAACCACGCTCCTTGCCTGGAAACCCACCATTCTGCCATCAGTCGTTTCATGCCAATCGCTTAAAGGCACTTTAGTCGATGTTTCTGTAGCATACTTATAAATCGGATCGGTTAATGCTTTAAAATTCGCTGAGTTATTGGTCAAAGTCGCTGTCCACATGATCCAATCTGATTTCGTGTAGGTCTTCCTGCTATCCAAAGGTAGCCCGAATTCGTTTTGTTTGGTCAGGTAGTAAGCAATCTCTTTGTTATAAACGCTCTGCGGAAACAAGTTTAATCCCAGCACTTTATCCCAAACCATGTTATATTTTTGGCTCCAGCTATCCTTGTTGCCAAACACCAAAGAATAATGGTCACCTGCATCATCTATTTTCATCCAGTTCTTGACCATTTCAGCAGCCGTTTTGCGATATTTTTCTGCAATGTCTTTTTTTCCTAACTGATCGGCTAGCCGGGCATAGCAAGCAATACCTACAATAGCCTTAACAGAAAGGTTGGCGTTGTGTGCCAAATGTCCTGCAAAATCGTCCGTACACAATTGGTTTTCGGGATCGAAACCCGCCTTCTCCAGGTATTTGACCCAGGTAGTCAAAGTTGCCCAGTGTTTTTTTGCAAAAGCAGGACTATTTTCTGCCTTAACAATGGCTTCTGTCATTATAATCATATTGCCTGATTCTTCTACCGGCATGCCTTCGCCATAAGTTTGACCGTTGGCCAATGGATAGGTTCCTAAATCGTGGGCTGCGAAATCATTTTTAAACTTACCGCTTTCGCTATAATAGAAGATACCGTTCAGCATACCTTCTAAAAACTTGGGCGCATAAGCCAGGTAAAGGGGCGCTGATGGATAAGTTACGTCCACGGTATTGATAGAACCATTACTAAAATTCTCCTTCGATAAGAACAATATCTCACCTTGCGGACTTTTAACCAATGCATGGGCAGCAATGCTTTGACGGTAGGCCAATACGCACAATTTCGCATACTTTTCGCCACCTGCTTTCAATGCATCCTGATAAATCTTATTGTTGAAAGCGGTGCATTTCTTCATTACTGTCACATATTCAGTTGCCGCAATATTTAATTCCTGGTCAATCGTCGCGCCACTGTTTTTCCACCATGGTTTTAACTTCGTGCCGAAATATTCTACTGCATACAGGTCATCATAGCCAAGCTCTACAAATTTCTCGGCATACGTTGAACCAACGTTGCCAAAGGACAAGATTGTATTCAACGATAATTCGCGCCCTTTTACAGCCTTTTTGCTCATCAAGGCTTTGGTCTGGAACGGATTGCCGATCTCTTTCTCACTGCTGATATATTGCGATATATTAGCCGATTTTGGCGCTGCTACATACATATAACCCCAGTCGATACGCAGGTCATCACCTTTTTTCTTGAGTACAGGTTGTTCAACGGTACCTGCTTTTAGTATCAATAATGACGCGTCATCTGCTGATTCAGCTGCAACTTCCTGTATGGGCTTGTTTACAGCAATTTCAGTGGAAGCGCCGAAGAATACTTTTATATTATGCTGTTTACCATCATTTGAGCGAACTTTATAAGTGATATAGGATACTGGTCTTTGAAAGATCGCCAGGTCGGTAAGCAATAGTGGCGAAGTAAATGTCAGTGATAAATCAGCTTTACCACATTTGAATTTGTAATCGGTTTGAGTAGCTGTAACGGTCACGCCGGTTTGCACGGCTTGTTTGATGGATTCGTCAGATTTAGCTTTTTCCTGTTCGGCCAATCCCGCGTCAAGAAAGGTATCGCCGCCAGTATTTTTGCAGTGAATAGCCAGAACGTTTGTCCCTTTCTTCAAAACGTTTTTTATAGGGAACATTTCAAAATCTCCGTTTGCGCCTGGTCTGTCTAATACTTTTTCGCCGTTCAGATATACGTCCGCATCATCATCATGACTTAACTTTAAAAATAGCTTATATACATCGGCATTGTTGATCTCAAAAGTGCGGCGGATCCAAAGGTCATTTTTCCATACGGTTTTGCCCTTTGGTTTGCTGTCAGCAAAAGGAGCTGCGCCGGTTTCCCAACTGCTATCATTGAATTTTTCTGATTGCCAGCCTTCAGCTGGTTGTGCTTGGGTGTATTTACAGTCGTAAGCTTGCTCGTCGGCGGCAGGCAAAATGGTTTTGTAAGATTTTGGCTCCTGGCCCATAAAGCAGTACACATCACCATCTACTTTTATAAAACCTATCATTGATTGATCCTTGCCGGTCCAGTGTTTAGTAGGTGATTCATTCAACTGATCGGTAAAGGACCAGATACTGAAATAGGTGTTGTGAGTGATTAATGGGTAGGCCGGCGCTTTCTGAATTTGTGCAAAAACATTTGCACAAAACAATAGAACAGCCGACAATAAGAAAGCTTTTTTCATGTTGGTAAAAAATATTTTTTTTAGGTTATGAATGGCAAATATAATTTAAAAAATGTTGGACAAACAGTTATTCCCTGCCATTAACTGCCAAATGCCAATCATCAATATATTTGTTACAAAAGCAAAAAAGGGCATCATATTTAAATGATAACCCCTTTGTTATAGTTTAGCTTTAAAGATTACAATTCGCGTACCCAGATATTGCGATAGCTAAGCGGCTCGCTCTTGTCTCCATGGGCCTGTAGTTTTATTGGCGAAGCTCCGTGCGCTTTATATTCAGGCTTGCCGATATATAATGTTGGACCTTTCAGTTCAAAATTATTTTCAACCAGCACGCCGTTAAAGAAAACCGTAGCATGGGCCGGAGTCTTAACAGTACCATCTTCGTTAAATGCCGGTGCATTCCAGATCACATCATAAGTTTGCCATTCGCCCGGTTTACGGCCTGGATTTGCCAATGGTATAGCTTGTTTGTACAAGCTCCCCGCCATCCCGTTTACATAAGTCTTGTTATTGTACGAATCCAGAACCTGTAATTCATATCCTGCATCGCCTTTGCCAATTGATGCTAAAAATATCCCGCTATTACCTCTCGCCTGGCCACTGCCTGTGATATTTGCAGGAACGCGCCACTCAATATGCAGTTGGTAGCTGTTAAACTTGCGTTTTGTTTCTATGTTGCCGTATTTTTTGTTTACGGTTAAGATACCATTGGCAACATCCCATTTTGCAGGAGAGCCATCAGCGTTCTGAACCCATTCGTTGAGGTTTTTACCGTCGAACAGAACGATGGCATCCGAAGGTGCATCTCTGAAAGTTGCACCGGGGGTAACCACTTTCGGTATAGGTTCCCATATTTCAGTGTCTTCAGGTTTGGCTTGCTGTGCAAATGCCATAACTGTTCCTCCTGCTAATAAGGCGGTTAGTATGATCGTTTTTTTCATCATTAATTGGTTTGGTTTGAACAATTGGTATTATATGTGTAAAGTATTCTTCATGTAGTTGCAGCTTTCGGTGATGCTCACGTAAGGATCGATATTCGTGAAGTTTTCCTGCTCCATCATAAAGTGCTTCACACCTGCAGCCTTTGCTTTCGGAATAATCGCTTTGAAATCGATGCTTCCTTTACCTATTTCTGTGTTCAGGTCGGTTTTTACTTTGTCCCTGTCTTTCACGTGGGCAAAAGCAAATCTTCCCGGGTGTTTTGCCAATATCTCAATAGGGTTTTGCCCCGCGCGAACTACCCAGAAAATATCCATTTCCATATGTACCAGCTTAGGATCGGTTTCTTTCAGGATAGTATCATAAAAAGTAGCACCGCCACCAAGTGGTTTCCATTCGAAATTGTGGTTATGATAGCCTAGTTTTAGGTTTGCTGTTTTTAGCAGATCGGCAGCTTTGTTCATCTTTTCAGCTACGGCTTTGCATTCATCAACTGTTTTAATGAATTCGCCATTCAAAGAAGGGATGATAATGTAGCTTTGACCAATTGTTTTGGCTACCTCAATATAACGTTTCAGGTCCTCAGTATCTCCTTTTCCAAAAAACGAATCGAGTCCGTAGTGACCGCTTGGTGAGCTGAGGCCGTTATCTTTCAAAAGCTTGCCAAAATCTTTCGATTGCAAACCCCAGTAACCTGTTTTTGCATCGTAGCCGAAAGTTTCAACCTCTTTATAACCTGCTTTTGCAACTTTGCCAATTACGCCTTTTACGTCTTTTGGTAACTGGTCACGTAATGAATATAACTGGATGCCTGGTCTGTGTACAGAAACTGCCTTCAATAATGAAGGAGCAACCAGTGCGCCCGCAGTCGCTAAACCGGCCTGGGCCAAAAATTTTCTTCTGGTAGTCATTATATTTTAGTTTTTAGATAGATTTATTATTACACGTCGCATATTTGGATCGCCTTGCGAAGTGACCCAATTTTATCTTTCTGCTTTGGCACAAATTCCTGTCCAACATAACCCTTGAAACCGGTCGCAGCGATGGCTTTCATTACTGCCGGATAATACAGTTCCTGGGTATCGTCGATCTCGTGACGACCAGGTATACCACCGGTATGAAAATGAGCGATATATTGATGATAATCAGTAATATTCCTGATGATATCGCCTTCCATTATCTGCATATGATAAATATCAAAAAGCAGCTTAAAGTTTTCAGAATTAAGACGTTTGGCTAACTCTACGCCCCACTCCACGCGGTCGCACTGATAATCCTTATGATCGATCTTGCTATTAAGCAATTCCATGCACAAAACAACCTTGTGCTTTTCCGCAATTGGTATCAGCGGTTTAAGTCCTTCCACACAGTTTTGCCAGCCTTCTTCGTCGGTTTTACCACGGCGACTGCCGCTAAAGCAGATCAGGTTGGTATAGCCATTTTTGGCTACCAGCGGGATCATTTCGGTGTAGTTCTTCTGCAGTTTGGCGTGAAATTGCTTATCGCCAAAGCCATCCGTTAGGTTGATCTCGGCCCCATTGCACATTGGCGAATACATGCCATGTTTTTGCAGCGTAGGCCAGTCTTTAGGGCCGCACAGGTCGACCCCTTTGATGCCAATACTTTTAGACACTTCGCACAATTGGTCAAGTGTAAGCTCGCTGTAGCACCATGGACTTACTGAGTGATTAATATTTCCTTTTAACGGTAAAAATTCCTGCTCGTTATCGGCAGGCGAAGTGAACGATGTGATCATTCCGGATGCGGTTATTGCTGCCGTGCCTGTAATCAGGTTCTTAATTGCCGACCGGCGGTTTTGTGGTTTATCCATTGGTTAGTTTATTTGAAAATTTGAAAATGTGATGATTTGAAAATGGTTCGTGGATCATATAGCCAGTAATCTTCAAATCGACACATTTCAAATCGTTTATATTTCTGTACTTGGGGAAGGCTCCTCAATATCCAGACCTGGTTGTGTTTCTGTTTTATTTCTATCGGTAAAAAGCAACATAAATAATATCAATACCACCATAGCAATTCCACATGGTACCAGCCAAATAGATTGCCAGTTATGCGAGGTTGAAGATGTTTGCCAGTGGCCAACCACTGATCCGGCGATAGCAAAACCGATAAGCATACCCACGCCATATGTAGCCAAAGTGATAAACCCTTGTGCAGCGCTCTTAAATCGGTCGCCTGCCAATCTATCCGTATAGATTTGCCCTGTCACGAAGAAAAAATCATAGCAAACGCCGTGTATGAGAATGCCAGCTATAAGCATCCAATTATTTGCACCCACATTGCCATATGCAAAACAGATATATCTTATTGCCCACGCCAACATACCCATTGCCAGCATTTTTTTGACACCCAATCTGACGAAAAAGAAAGGCATTGCAACCATAAATGCAAGTTCGGAGTATTGTCCAAAAGTTTGAATGAACGCTGCCTTTTGCATATTGATCTCGTTCAAAAACTGATTGGTTTTATCATAATAAAATGCGAGAGGGATGCATATCGCTACTGATGCAAGAAAGAATACCAAATATGATTTGTTCTTCAGAAGCCCGATTGAATCTAATCCTATTAAGTCACCAAATGAGGTCTTCTGCCCTTTCTTTGCCGGAGGAGTATCAGGAAGAGTAAAACTTAATAGTCCTAGGATCAAAGAAGCAATTGAGGCCATTCTAAATGTCAATATTAAAGTGCCATTTTGCTCCCAACCCAATATCCCAATTACAGTACCAGCTACTATCCAGCCAGCTGTTCCAAAAACTCTAACCCAAGGAAACTCCTTGCTCGGGTTAGTCATTTGCTTAAAAGAGACAGAATTAACCAATGCCAAAGTAGGCATATAGATAATCATATAACTTAACATTGCCGGATAAAAAGCAGCAAAGTTTGCCACTTTTGATTCATAGTACATTAATGCAGCACCAAGCAAGTGTAGAATTCCTAAAATTTTCTGTGCAGAGAAGTATTTGTCAGCAATAAGTCCAATTATAAATGGTGCCAAAATTGCCCCCAAAGATTGAGTAGCGTAGGCTGACGAGCTTTCGATATCTGTCGCATGAAGGGTCTTCGTCAGATAAGTACCCATCGTAACAAACCATGCCCCCCAGACAAAAAACTCGAGGAACATCATCGTAGACAATTTAACCCGGATACCTGTGGTCATGGCTTGTTAAATTTGGGTAAGAAAAATCTTATCCTTACTTCTTCAAGGATAAAATATAATTAACCATTGATTTAGCGTCATCCGTAGAAATCGTTGGGTGCGGGCTCATCGGAACAGTTCCCCAATGACCGCTGCCGCCTTTGATGATCTTATTAGCAAGGGTATCTACGTCGGAAGAGCTATATTTTTTTGCGACATCGGCAAAAGCAGGGCCGATCAGTTTTTCTTGTTCTTTATGACAGGTACCGCAATCAGATTTAGCGATCAACTGGGCTCCCGCTGCTGAAGGTGTACCTGCAGCTTTTTCTGTACCGTTATGGCTTGCCGCTGTATCCTGAGCTGCGTCAGAATTGGTTGCCGTAGCAGTTTTGTTAGCAGCTGATGTGCTGTCTGCTGATCCGCCGTTTGATTTATTGCCACCGCAAGCAGCAAGTGCAAGGCTTAAGCCCAGAACGATGAATGTTTTTTTCATTTTAGATTGTAATTATGGCTTGATTAAAATAATTAAGCGCAATTTATAAATTTTTCAGACTACGGGATTAGCTAACGGTTGTGTTTTGTGTTTTGTCCGCATATACAGCACCAAACCACCAAAAGCTACTATTAAAATTAAAGGGATTATCAATGTTGCTTGCAAAATTTTTGGACCCGCGGTTGCATTATCCCCATTAGCGGCTTTAACTATATCATCGTAATACCTGCCCATCACAATTGTATATAGTGACACTGCGAACATTCCAGCTCCGCCCATCAGGTTAAGTCCCAAGGCGCCCGTTTTTGGAAGATTCTCGTTAACAAAGCCAAGCATTGTCGGCCAGAAATAACACACTCCCATCCCAAATATAATGGCCGCGCCATAAATAGCCGGACCTGTAACTGTACTCAATAAGTAAATTCCCAAAGCAGCCAATGTGGTTGATATTAACAATAACACCTGAGGTGGGAAAAGTTTTAATACCGGCTTGGCAAATGCACGTCCTACCACCATTACGCCAGTATCAAGTGTTAATATAAGTATTGCATTGTCAGTGACATTTTTTAATAAAACGTCTATCCATTGTCCGGTAAATAACTCTGTTATGGCCGTACCAAACATGCAAATAAACATGAAAATAAATAATGGATTCAGGAGCGCCTTATACATACCTGCAGTAGAAACACCCGAAGCAACACGTTCGGTAACAGGGAAGTCTAATTTCGAGAATAAATAACCGTAAATAAGTGTTGGTATAAGCATCACACCAACTTGTACCTGCCAGCCAATGTTGATCTTGTTTAATAATAGTACTATCAATGTGCCTATAACGATACCACCTGGAAACCATAAGTGAAAGTGATTCAGTTTGGTTGTTTTAGTTTGTGGGTATAAAGATGTTACGAGTGGATTACATGCTGCTTCAACAGTTCCGTTGGCAAGACCAATCAATAAGGTAGAAAAGAAAAGTGTCCAATATCCTTGAGCAAATACGGTAAGCAGGATACCGGCCAGATGAAATACGAAAGCCATTACCAGCAACCTTTTCATGCCGATGAGATCCACGATAATTCCGCCGAATACTACAGCCAGTGGGAAACCCCAGAAAGCAGTTGCGGTAATTGATCCTAATTGAGCCTTGTCGAGCTGAAAATCGACGCCAAGTTTGTTAAGTATACCGGCGCGGATGCCGAATGATAATGAGGTAACTAACAATGACAGGCAACTTGCCCGGAAAAGTTGTGTACGGTTGATATTCTCCATGAATTCTATTTTAGGGTTAAATTGGTTCTTTAGTTTAAATATAAAAAGGAAAACGATTATTTCAATCCCAGCAGGCTGCGATTAAAAGCTTCGTCTGATCCGGAAGCAGCAAAATCGTCAAATGCTTTTTCCGTTACCCTTATAATATGATCTTTAATAAATCCGGCGCCTTCTCGTGCACCATCTTCCGGATGTTTCAATGCACATTCCCATTCCAGCACAGCCCATCCGGTATAGTTATATTGAGTCAATTTACTAAAAATCCCTTTAAAGTCAACCTGTCCATCCCCTAAAGAGCGGAAACGGCCCGCACGTTCAACCCAATTCTGATAGCCCCCATACACGCCTTGTTTACCTGTCGGATTAAACTCTGCATCCTTCACATGGAACATCTTTATACGCTCATGGTAATTATCGATGTATTCCAGGTAATCCAGGCATTGCAAAACAAAGTGTGATGGATCGTACAACAGACAAGCACGTTTATGTTGATTTACATGGTCAAGAAACATTTCATAAGTGATGCCATCATGCAAATCTTCACCCGGGTGAATCTCGTAGCACAGATCGATCCCGCATTCTTCATAATAATCAAGAATAGGCGTCCAACGTTTGGCCAGCTCAGTAAAGCCTGTTTCAACCAAACCTGCAGGGCGCTGCGGCCACGGATACATCATTGGCCATAATAATGCACCGCTGAAAGTTACGGATGCATTCAATCCTAAATTTTGTGATGCTTTAGCGGCATATTTCACTTGTTGAACAGCCCATTTCTGACGTTCAGTTGGGTTATTTTTATAAGCTTGTGGCGCAAATGCATCGAACAGTGTGTCGTAAACAGGGTTTACAGCCACCAATTGCCCTTGTGAGTGAGTAGACAATTCGGTGATCTCTAATCCGCAGGCATTTACCTGGCCTTTTATCTCGTCTGCATAAGTCTTGCTTTCAGCAGCTTTTTGCAGATCGATAAAACGGATATCGTTTGTAGGCAATTGTACACCTTTGTAGCCAAGGCTTTTTGCCCACTTGCATATCGATGTTAAGTTATTAAACGGCTCCTGGTCGCCAATAAATTGCGCCAAAAATATTGCCGGACCTTTGATGGTTGTCATAGCCTCACCCCAGCCCTCTCCTTTGGAGAGGGAGTTTTAAATTTTTATTTATTGTAAAATCTTATCAATTCAGTTCATCTGCACATTCGCACATCTACTAATTAATCACGTAATCAGTCCATTTTTTATCCGACTGGCTCGAGGCAACAACATTGTCAATAAATGCCATCCCTCTTATGCCGTCTTCAATTCCCGGAAAGTCCAGCCATTCTTTGTGCGCCTCTTCACCATTCAGTTTAGCGCTCAGGCTCAAAGCAAAATTACGGTAAAGGTTACCAAATGCTTCCAGATAGCCTTCAGGATGCCCTCCCGGTGTACGGCAGTTACGTGTGGCGTAAGTCGACTCGCGATCCGAATAATTATTACCTGCGCGGAAAGTCTGAGCAGGTTTATCGCTCCATCTAACCGTTAATGTATTTGGTTCCTGCTGGGCCCACTCTAAACCGCCATTTTCGCCATATACGCGGATCTTCAGTGCATTTTCTTCACCAGCTGCTACTTGTGACGCGGTAAGCACGCCCGTTGCGTTTTGTTCAAAACGAAGCAATATACCGCCGTCATCATCCAGTAAACGGCCTTCAACCACAGTATTTAACGAAGCACACATCTGGGTGATCTTCAACCCTGAAATGTATTCAGCCAAATGAGCTGCGTGTGTACCTATATCCCCCATGCAACCGCTTTTTCCTGAACGTTTAGGATCGGTTCTCCAGGCTGCCTGTGCATTGCCTTCGCGTTCTGAAAGCTTGCTCAACCATCCCTGGTGATACTCCACATATATTTTGCGAACTTTACCCAACGCACCTTGCTTAACAAGCTCACGCGCTTCTTTTACCATTGGATAGCCTGAATAGGTATGAGTCAGTAATAACATTAATCCGGTTTCTTCAAGCTTCTTTTTCAGTTGCTTGGCTTCGTCCAAAGTAAAAGTCACAGGCTTTTCGATCACTACATTAAATCCGTTGTCCAAAGCCATCATGGCCGGAGCAAAGTGTGCGAAATTCGGGGTAACGATCGTTACGAAATCCATGCGCTTATCCGCAGGCAGTTTTGCCTCGGCAGTAATCATTTGCTCGTAACTTGTGTAGGTTCTGTCTTCAGGAAGGAAAAGCATTTTACCGCTTTCTTTTGCTACATCCTCGTGTATGCTGAGTGCACCGCAAACCAGTTCGATCAATCCGTCCATGTTTGCAGCAATGCGATGTATGGCTCCAATAAAGGCGTCTTTACCGCCTCCAACCATACCCATGCGCAATTTTCTTTTGCTCATAAATAGTGTAGTAGTTTGTTGTTTAGTAGTTGAATGGTTGATTAAGTTGACTAAGTTGATTGAGTTAAAAAGTTACTAAATCATTCAACTCAATCAACCATTTAACCTAATCAACTAATTATCACGACAATGCCCAGGCTTTATCGCCTTTTTTGTAAGGGATGCAGCCGTCAAATCTTCCCGGTACCGGTACATAGCGTAAAGCTTTTGTACAGCCCACTTCTGATGTAAAGTAACCTAGTAAGGTTAGTTCCTTTATCATACGGAAGTAATGGTTAGGATCTTTCGGTTTTTTAGTTTTTGAATATTCTTGTTGCTCTTTGTCCAGGTCGGTCAATAATGCAGTACGCTGGGTCGCGTCCAGGTCCATGAATTTTTTGCTGAATTTTTTATTTGCAGCTTCATCAATTTTGTCCAGGCCTTTCAAGAATATATCCTGATCAGCAGGCTCGTAGCAATCTCTTACCATCACAGCCATAAAGTTGCCTACATCAGCAGCTTTAGCGCCGGGTGTGCTTGTAGTTGGTAAAATGGTTTCGCCCACCTCGTTTAAGAACGTTACGTGATCTGTATTGAACAGATCTTCTACCTTGGCGGCTTTTGGTTTACAGCCCGATAAAAGATATTCGGCACCTATCATGGTTCCGCCCATAATCAGGGCTACTCGGCCGATGGCTTCTCTTCTATTCATTTTCTTTAGTTGGTTTATTGAATTAATGAATTACTGATTTACTAATTGGTTTGACAAGTGAAAGTACTAATATAATTTCTAATATACATGCTCATTTGCACATCTTCTCATCTGCTCATTTGCACATTCACCTATCCTTTTAAAACAAATCCTTCTCTATAGTTACGTTTTACGTACTGGTTTACAGCGTCAAAATTGCTCACTTTCATAGCGTTGTTATCCCATTCGTAAGTGATCTGACCGCCTCTCAGGTCGTGACCGCGGACAGCAAGGTTAGCCATCAACAAAGCTTCAGTCAACGGACCGGCTTTATCAAATGATGAGCTCATCTCCATTTTGCCATAACCAGCTATACAGCCTTCTACCCATTGTGCATAGTGGCCGTTTGCACCACCAGGTACCCTGTCGTATTTTTTATCGACAGTTACTTCTTTGGTTCGCGCTAAAGGCAACAATGTTGCGCCATCAGAATACGTGCTTGCATACATTTTTCCTTTAGTGCCGATAAATAAGGTGCCATTACCCTGTTCGCCAGGGAAATGTTCATTCGGACCTAATTCTACTGGCCTTTCGGGCGTAATGCCACCATCCATCCAGTGAAGAGTTACATCGCCCTGAGTCCTATCTGTTTTTGGGAAAGTCATTGTAATATGGCTCGATGGTGGACAGCTTTCCGGAAAATGGCCCTGTTTAAATTCATCAACAAACACGGTTCCGACACTAGCCTGCACATCTTTAACATATTGTAAGCCCAGTACTCTGAAAGGAGCTTCAACCAGGTGGCAACCCATATCGCCCAATGCACCTGTACCATAATCCCACCAGCCGCGCCAGTTGAATGGTACGAGTTTATCCACGTAGTCTTTTTTAGGGGCTGTTCCTAACCAAAGGTTCCAATCCAATTCCTTAGGAATATTTGGTTGCGGTGCAGGCCATGCAATACCCTGCGGCCATACAGGACGGTTTGTCCAGCAATAAACAGTATGCACGTCACCGATTATACCGGCGTCATACCATTCAGCCATCTGGCGGGTACCATCGTTTGATGCGCCCTGGTTACCCATCTGTGTAACTACTTTATATTTCTTAGCGGCTTCTGTCAACAAACGTGCTTCCCAGATATCGTGGGTCAATGGTTTTTGAACATAAACGCCTTTGCCTAACTGCATAGCAGAGTAAGCAATAATAGCATGGTTATGGTCGGGAGTCGATACCGAAACACCATCGATATGCTTATGCTCTTTGTCGAGCAGTTCGCGCCAGTCTTTATAGTATTTTGCTTTGGGGAAATTTTTAACGCTGGTTGCAGCCTGGCGATCATCTACATCGCACAGGTATGCGATATTGGCTTTGCCGCTTTTAGCAAAATTTGCAATATCACTCTGTCCTTTACCACCAGCACCCACACCAGCTACCTGCAACATATCACTTGGTGCAGTAAAACCTTTACCGCCTAAAACAAAACGCGGAACAATCATAAAGCCTGCTGCTGCAAGCGATGTATTCTTAATAAAATCCCTCCTTGTGGGATTTTTAGGGGCATCTTTTGGTTCTTCAGTCATTGGTATATGTTTTTTTAATTAGTGAATTAGTGAATTAGTGAATTAGCGATTGAACCGCTGATTAAGTTGATTAGATGATTTCGCAGATTTGGCCACGGTTTCACCTGATTAACTAATCACTAAACTAAATATTCCCTTTCTTAAGTTCCTCAACTGCGTGGTTAGCTGCACGGGCTGTTAATGCCATGTAAGTTAACGATGGATTTTGACATGCCGTTGATGCCATTGCTGCGCCGTCTGTTACAAAGACGTTTTTAGCATCCCACACCTGGTTCCATTCATTCAGAACTGAGGACTTAGGATCGCGGCCCATACGAGCTGTACCCATTTCGTGGATCCCACGACCCAAAACAGGTTCGCTGTTAAAAGTATGTACCTTTTTCACTCCAGCCGCTTCCAGCATTTCTTTGGCGTCATTCATCATATCGATACGCATCTTCAGTTCATTATCTTTACAGGTAGCATCAATGGCCAACACCGGCAAGCCCCATTTGTCTTTTTTGTTCTTATCCAGGTAAGCGCGGTTCTCATGGTAAGGTAAAGTTTCTCCGAAACCACCCATGCCGAAGCTCCATTCGCCTGGCTCTGATAAAGCATCCTTAAAGGCTGCGCCAATGCTCATTTCAGGAACACTTCTGCCCCAGCCTTCGCGGCCTCCGCCTCCCTGGTAACCAAATCCTCGGATGTAATCGCGTTTTTCGCCATTCAGGTTTCTGAAACGTGGGATATAGATGCCGTTTGCACGGCGCCCGAAGTAATATTTGTCTTCATATCCTTCAATCACGCCTCCAGCACCCACACCTAAATGGTGATCCATCAGGTTGTGACCAAGCTCGCCGCTGCTGCTTCCCAAACCGTCAGGCCAAATGTCAGTCGCAGAGTTCATTAAGACCCATGCAGAGTTTAACGCCGAAGCATTTACGAAAACGATCTTTGCATAAAACTCATAAGTCTTGTTAGTTTCTGCATCCAATACCTCTACACCTTTAGCTTTTTTGGTGTCCTTATCATATAATATTTTCGTAACGATTGACCATGGCCTTACAGTCAGGTTACCGGTTGCCATAGCTGCAGGCAATGTAGATGACTGTGTGCTGAAATATGCACCGAACGGACAACCTAACCAGCATTTATTACGATACTGGCAATTGGTGCGGCCCGGAAGCGGTTTAGTGATATTGGCAGTACGGCCAATGATCATATGACGGTTATGTTCTTTGTAGAATTTATTAAAGCGATCAGCTACGTCTTTTTCAACGCAGTTCATTTCCATTGGCGGCATAAAGTTGCCATCCGGAAGGATAGGCACGCCATCCCTGTTACCTGAAATACCGGCAAATCCTTCTACATAGCTATACCATGGCTCAAGGTCTTTATAACGGATCGGCCAATCAGTGCCGATGCCGTCTTTTGCGTTAGCTTCAAAATCTGTGTCGTGCCAGCGATAGCTTTGGCGGCCCCACATCAGAGAACGGCCTCCTACGTGATAACCACGGAACCAATCGAACCTCTTGATCTCCACATACGGGCTCTCTCTGTCATCCACCCAGTAATCAAGATTGGTTTCATTCAGTGGATAATCCCTTTTCAGGACCGGATAATCATGGATCATCTTTTGGGTTCGTCCACCACGGTGTTCAAATTCCCACGGAGCCTTATTGGCGTTCACATAATCTTTTACGTGTTCAATGTTACGACCACGTTCGAGCATTATGGTCTTCAATCCTTTTTGAGTAAGCTCTTTCGCTGCCCAGCCGCCCGAGATACCGGAGCCAATGACGATTGCGTCATATGTGTTTGTAGACATGATTTTTTGTTAAAATTGGTTAGTCCGACTAATGTATAAAAAAATAATTTTCGTTCCTATGTTCCATTGTGTTTTTTTAACACAATAATGCTTTTTTAAAGCCCCTACGGTGATTTTACGCCATTTTATATAAGCTTTTGAGAGCTAAAATCAACCTAAACATTGCCCTTTTTCATCTCAGAGACGGCATAATCTGCTGCTCTTGCGGTTAATGCCATATATGTAAGCGACGGGTTCTGACATGAAGTAGACGTCATACTTGCGCCATCCGTTACAAAAACATTTTTACAGGCATGCATCTGGTTCCATTTATTCAGCACCGAAGTCTTCGGATCCAGGCCCATTCTCGCCCCGCCCATCTCGTGGATATCCAATCCCGGTGCCTGGTGGTTGGTTTCAGCCTTAATATTTTTGAAACCTGCGTTGGTAAACATCTCTGTCAACTGCTCCACATAATCCTTCTGCATTTTGGCGTCATTATCGTCATAATCGACAGAAATTTTAAGCAGCGGGACACCCCATGCGTCCTTTTGATTTGGGTCGAGCGATACGAAATTGGTTACTTTAGGAATGGTTTCGCCCATCATGTGCGAGCCTATACGCCACGGGCCATATTCCTTATCTGACAGGCCGGCTTTAAAATCTCCTCCCACTCCTTCGTAGCTATGTTTATACCCACGATAAGCCCCTAAACCACAGGCATATCCGCGCAGGAAATCGGTTTCCTGCTTAAATACATTTCTGAAACGCGGGATATAACCACCGCCGGCAGGGTTTCGGCCATCGGTGGCCCACTCTTCAAAGCCTTCTACCTCGGCGCCAATATGTGCCGAATAATTATGGAATGCTACATATTTTCCCAATACGCCACTATCATTACCCAAACCATTTGGAAAACGATGTGAGGTGGAGTTGAGCAAAACAAGATTGGTATTTATAGCCGCCGCATTTACAAAAATGATGCGGGCATAGTAATCAATTGTTTCTTTGGTATTGGTATCCACCACACGAACGCCAGTTGCCTTACCTTTTTGCTCGTCGTAAATAATCGACTGCACGACTGAGAATGGTCTCAAAGTCAAATTGCCAGACTTTAATGCCCATGGAATTGTCGAGGCATTAGCGCTGAAATATCCACCAAATGGACATCCACGCTGGCATAGGGTACGCCTTTGACATTGAGCACGTCCCTGATCCAGATGTATCTGATTTGGAGTTGATAAATGTGCGCAACGCGCACTGATCACGTGGCGATTTTTATATTTTTCTTTGACGTGTTTGCTAAAATAAGTTTCAACCGCATTTAAAGGGAAAGCAGGCAAAAACTCGCCGTCAGGTAGCTCAGCCAAACCATCTTTATTGCCCGATATACCTGCAAACTTTTCTACATAACTATACCAGGGCGCAATATCTTTATAACGGATAGGCCAATCTACAGCAAAGCCGTCACGTGCAGGGCCTTCAAAATCGAAGTCGCTCCAGCGCTGTGTTTGCCGAGCCCAAAGCAGCGATTTACCGCCTACCTGGTAACCTCGGATCCAATCAAACGGTTTGGTTTGTACATAAGGATGCTCATGGTCTTTCACAAAAAAGTGCATGGCATCTTCTTTGAAGGCATAACAGCGGTTCACAACCGGATTTGCCTCCTGGATATCCATTGACACTTCCCCCCTGTGCTCAAACTCCCAGGGATACATATTGGTGGTAGGATAATCTTTCAGGTGCTTTACGTCTCGGCCACGCTCCAGCATTAAGGTTTTTAGCCCTTTTCCGGTAAGCTCTTTTGCTGCCCATCCGCCGCTCATGCCTGAGCCTATTACGATGGCATCAAAGGTGCGCTCTTTGGCGTTATCGATATTTAAATTAGCCATTTTTTGCTACTGCCTTCCCATTTTTTACCGGATACCATGCATTGTATCTGCCGGGAACCAATTCGTACACAATTTCCTTCGTCATAAAATACTTCGATTCAGTATATCCAAACACGGTTAAACCTTTTACACCCTTATAAAACGCCTGTAAATCTTTAGAATAACGGTTATCTTTCTGTTCAAAACTCTTCAGCACATCTTCCCTTTCTTTCTTACTGCAATCAGCGAAAGTTTTATTGAACATTTTTTTGGGCACCGAATCAAATTCACCCAAGCCTTTCATAAAAGTTTGCTGATCTTCTTTTTTTGTGCATTCGTCTACCATTTTCATAATAAAGCCATACAGGTTAAGATCGGTAGCCCCAGGTGCATTGGTTTTAGGAATAATAGTTTCAGCCATGTCGGTGATCAGCGTTTGCTGATCAAATGTTATGTCGAAATGCTTAAAATGCGCGGTTGGATTACTTTTGCTGCAATGTGGTAAAAGTACGGCACCGCCTATTACTAAGGCAAGATTCTGGATCGCTGTACGCCTGTCCATGTTTAAAATCGGTTGTTAAATTGGTTAGCTGTTTCTTTCAAAATAGCCGGGCACAATATAGACTGTATATTTGACATTATTAAAATAGAAACGTGAAAAAATTCAGAAAAATATCGATTTATCTCCCTGAATTTCTTTGCGTCGTCACTAAGTGTCTAATTTACACGAAAAACGGGTTAGAATCCCCATTTCTTCATGGTTTGTAAATCAATTTTTACACAATCGAACGGATCTTTCCCCTGGTATGATTCCTGCTCGATGATAAATTGTGAGGTACCGCCTATTTTACGGGCTAGTTTTACAATTTCTTTTACCGGCATCACGCCTTGACCAAGTATGGTACTGTCATAGCCATCCATACCACCTCCTGTTGTGCTCTTAATTTCGTCCTTCACGTGCATCAATTCAAAACGGCCCGGATATTTTTTAAGCAGATCCATGGCAGTACCACCCGCGCCTAACATGTTGCCAATGTCCATTTGTTGAGCCACCAGTTTAGGATCGGTATTCGCCAGGATAAAATCATATAAAGTACCATCGCCTACTTTTGTACTGAACTCGAAATTGTGGTTATGATATCCAAATTGAACACCAGATTTTTGAGCTAATTCGCCGCATTTATTAAACAGGTCCATAAACCATTTCAATTTATCATGATCGTGGCGTAAGCTTTCATCCAGCCATGGGCTCACCAGGTACCGTTGCCCTACTTCGGCAGCGTCTTCAATTGTATATTTCCATTTATCTGTAAAGTCGTTTTTTGATGCATCCCAATCGTGTTCGGTCATTACTACGTGGCCACTTGTCATCTGCAGAGCCAAGTCGCCCAATAGCTTTTTAAAATCTTTCGCACTATAACCATAAAACTTCCTGTCTATATAATTGGCATGCTCAACGTGTAAATATCCCATGTCGGATAACTTCTTCAATGAGCCTTTAGGATCAGCATGCATCGCATCCCGTACCGAATAAAGCTGTACACCAAGACGCTCAATTTTTTTGGGTGATGATGCAAACAGATCACTTGATTTTGATAATAAAGCTGCGCCCGCGACGGCCATGCTGGTATTTTTAATAAAATTTCTGCGTGAAGTATTCATTTTTTATGCGTTTGTTTTGGTTTAAAATTTATTGGCCTATCGGAAATACAGGAAACAACAGGCTCGAATTACTCACAAAAGCAAGGTGCTTGCTGTCCGGCGCCCATGACGGCGTGTTGATGGTACCCTGGCCACCATATAGGTAAGCAACTACTTTTGAAGGGCCTCCGCCAACCGGCATCACTCTTAAGTAAACATGTTTATAAAAAGGGTGATCACCGGGTGAAACCTCGTCCTTCATAAAAGTAATGTAAACAATCCATTTTCCATCAGGCGAAACATGTGGGAACCAGTTGTTAAAATCATCATTGGTTAGTTGAGTTTGCTCGCTGCCATCGGCCTTCATGCGCCACACCTGCATCAAGCCACTGCGGACCGAGTTAAAATAAATGTATTTGCCATCAGGGCTGTATTCCGGCCCGTCATCCAGGCCTTTTGCGTCGGTCAGGCGAACCTCAGGACCACCATTGGACGGGATTCGGTAAACATCATATTCACCATTCCTGTTACCACAAAAAACAATATACCTGCCATCGGGCGACCAGCCGTGCATATATGATGGACCGGTTGGGGTAATCTGTTTTGCCTCGCCACCGCCAATCGGGACAATAAAGCCCAGTGAAGCACCTTTTTCACCGTTACCACTACTGATGGCCAGCATCTTTCCGTCGAACGAAATCACATGATCGTTATTATTTTTATTTGCCGCACCTGTATTGATCTCCTTAGGTGTGCCGGTAGCTAAATCAAAATTATAGAGCTTGCCATCGCGATTGTATATAAGCGATTTGCCGTCTTTTGTCCAGTTTGGTGCTTGCAGGGAGTTTGGAATCTGATAAATGATCTTGCTGGTTGCTTTCTCTACATCAAGTATCTCGATGCTACTGCCCAGGTAGTCTCTATATGGAACAAGGTTCTTTCCTGCCGGAACGACAATGCGTACGTTATCAAAAGTTGCTTTCTCGGTTATATCGGCATTGTGCGAGCAGATAAATATCCCTACATAGACATCGTCCCCTAAATCCAAATTATCTAACTTCTCGCTTACAAAGGTCTCTCCTTTATGTGCCACCGACATGATATACGAATTACCTTGTCTCTCCAATTGTATTACATCGGCATGCGTAAGTGTCGATTTCTTTTCCTCAGTAGTTCCGCTGACAGTCCGCCTGAATTGCAGTGAGGTTAAACCATCGCCATGCAAAACAGCATTAATGTGCTTTGAATTGGTATCAAGTGTTGAGCGCACCATCCACCCTATTTTACGATGATCTTCAACACCCTTGCCAATAAACGCAACATTTGCCCGCAGAATAAAATCACCCTTCATTTTTTTCCAGACAAAATGGAATTCATCGTGTGTTCCCCAAATATTGGCTCCGGAGCCTGTCAAAGTATATTGCTGGGTCGCGGCATCGAAAGAGGCCATACCGGGATGCTTTACCGGGCCGACATCAGATTGGTTATCAAATACGCCCACCTGTGCATAGACATTACCGGCCAGGACCGTTAAACAGAAAAAGGCACAAACCAGCCATCTAAGAGTTTTGCTTTTCATTCAAGAAAGGTGTTTGGTTTACACTAAATAATTGGGTTCACTAAATTATAAATAACATTGATAAAAGCTATAGTACTTTCTTATCAATTTCCATAAAATAGCAAGAGAGATACGTTTGTATCTCTCTTTTTACAAAATGAAATGATCTTTATTTAATTGGCTCCGGCTCTAATCAAAGTATCCGCTACGTCATTGTATCCTTTCCTTATAGCCCATGTTAAAGGGGTTGACCATCTTGCACCAGAAAGATTAGGGTCTGCACCTTGCTCAAGTAAAAAAGCCACCATTTCTTTATGCCCCCATCTTACTGCCAAACCCAGGGGCGTTGATTGGTACTCGTTCTCTATCGGATTTATTGCTGCGCCATGTTTTATTAATAATTCAGCTTTCGGAATATTTCCTTTTTGGGCCATATCGTGCAAAATGGTAACGTGATGCCAACTCATTGTATCCGGATTCATGCCATGTTCTAAAAGATATTCTGCGCTGTCAAACCGCTCGAAGTAATACTTCTGCGTCCACTTCAAAATATTGGGCACCCGGGCTCCATAGTACATCAAAAGCTCCATCATTTGAAGATGAAAGCTCTTGGAGGGCATCATCAAAATGCCTTCACCCCAGAAGTAATTTTCGTCATGCGCAAATTCGGGGTTGTTTCGCAGTATTTGCCCAACTCTTTCAATATCATTTTTATCTACTGCTTTTTGGAATTCCTTTTGCAGATCACTCCTGGTGATACGAATTCTTCCGTTGTCTCCCTTATACTTAGCCCGCGCAGGTTCGTTAGCATACTGATCTAATAAAGATGCTATTTCATCGTATCCCCTGTCTCTGGCAATAACGTTAAGGCTGTCTAAAAACGGATATATCTTATAATCCGGGTCATGAGCGCCATTATCAAGCAAATATTTCACCAGATCCAAATGTCCTTCCCGAACAGCAAAATGAATAGGCGGTGTATAGTTATATTGGGCGTAAATCAGTTCAGGACAGTCGTTAACGAGTTCCTTTACTTTATCTATATTTCCGTCACTGCTCGCAACCAATATTTCCCACACTTTTGCTGTTGTGGATACAACTCCGTTTGAGAGGTCCATCGGAACGCTAAGCTGCATTTCATTTGGTTGTATCATATAGCTTTTCTTTACGCTTTTATGAATAGGCGTAAGATAGTAATCTTCCGGTCAGGCGTACTCAGGATTCAAAGGCAGACTAAAAAAGAAGGTACTACCTTTTCCAGGCTTTGAAGTGATCCAGATTTTCCCACCGTTGAGTTCCACCAGTTCTTTGCATAATAATAAACCTATGCCGGTACCATGTTCTCCTTGAGTGCCCGGTTGTGAGAAATGCGTCTGAGGATAAAATAATTTATTTACCTCATCCGCCGTCATTCCTTTTCCGGTGTCCTGAACACTGACGATCACATTATTTTCTTCATAAGTCGAGTTTAGTTTAATCGTACCATTAGTATCAGTAAACTTAATGGCATTACTGATGAGGTTACGCAGTACTACTTTGATATGATTTTCGTCGGCCATAACGGACTGGCCGGCAGTTGCCTGATTTAAAAATTCAATGTTTTTCTGGTGAAGTGCATGATTAAAAGTTTGCTCCATCTCAACGCCTAATAAGAATATATCCAGCCTGCTCGAATTAATGCTTTGTCCTTTTATCTGACTACAAGCCCATTCCATCAGGTTTGACAGTGTCAATTCCGCACCCTTTACCAGCGGGTTGATGTCCCTCATTAGCCAATGGACTTCATCTGCCGATATATAATCAGCCTCAAACATCTCGACCATATTCCGCAAATTGGCCAGAGGCGTACGCAGATCGTGACCTATAACTGCAAGCAGCTTATCCTTTATTTTACTGACCATTTGAAGGTTCTCAGTCTGTGCCTCGATAAGTTTTTTATGCTCGAGCAAGGTATTATGCTTTCTGCCCAACTCGTCACTAAGCTCCTTTTTCTGTTTATAAAAGTAATAGGTGATCAGCAATAGGACAATAACCGTCAGTAGTGATAAAGTCAGCGAAATAATGATGATACGCTGAAACTGCATTTTGGCTTTTATCTGTTTGGCATTTTGTTCAAAAGCAGCGATTGCCCCCAGGCGCCTATCCAGGTCAAAATAACTTTGTATCAACTGCAAGTTTTTGGTACGATAAAACCCGTTCAGGCTATCCTTAATGGCAATATATTTCTTTTGATAAAACATTGCTGCTTTCAAATCGCCTGTCTGCTCGTAGCTCGTTACCAATTCCTGATATGCGGTTGATAAGGCATCCATTATACCTATGCTATCGGCCAAAGCTGCGCCATTTTTTGCATAGGGGACGGCTTTGATATAATTATGCTGTAGGTTATAAATGGTAGCATACCCTATCATGGTTTTTGCCCGCAGGCGATTATTACCAACCTTTTGACTCATCTGGTAAGCTGTATCGGAATAGGCCAATGCAGCTTTATAATCTTTAATATATATGGATATGCTACCTAACCGACCATAAACAATTGCAATATTTTTAAAGTCTTTCGCGATTTTATTTAAGGCTAGTGATTGATTAGCTTCTTCTATAGCCTTATTATAATCTTTAAGAAGCATGTAAACGTAGGAACGTTCGCTATGAACCTCTGCCAGTTCATCAGTATTGTTACCGGCAAATTTCTCAGCAGTCAAAAGGTCATCAAGGGCTTCTTTGTAATTCCCAATTTCGGCGTAAGTACGCCCTCTTAACTCGTAGCAATCGGCTAATTGCAATGGCTTCGCTTTTGGCAGGCTGATCAGCGCCTTATTAAGGTAGACTAATGCCATGGGGTAATAAGACTGCGACCAATAAACGTGCGCGATATTGAGAAAACTGCGACCAATGCCGGCTTTATAATTAGACTTTTCAGATAAAAGTAGGGCTTTTTCTGCGATGGACCGGGCAGAATCCGGGGCGTTCAGATAAAGGCCGAATGCGACATCGTTAAGATAATCAACAGTTTTCTGAACCGCATAAGTCGTATCTTTTGATGAAGGTGCAGACGAAGTACTATCGGCAAAAACAGCCTTTTGAGTTAAAAGTGCCAATATCAGACCGATAAAAACCTTCATTTAAATTAATAGGGTAAAAAAAGCAAAAGCTAGCAGGGAATGCGTTCTCCAAAGATAAGCTTTAGGACGATATAATGCAACGCTCATCTGCCAACATTTCCATGCATTGTTCCTCGTTTTCAGGCACTTTTATCTCGCTCTCCTCGCGTTTGTAGTTTTGTTTTAATTGCCTTCGGCGTTTGGCTTCTACAAAACGTCTTACCTGCTCTTTATTTTCCAATACTAAGCCGGGTACCAATACAGGCATATTCTGCTCGTCTTTGGCAACCATGGTAAAATAACTGGTATTGGTATGATAAATTTTATTGGTTTTGATATTTTCCGATTCTACCCTGATACCAATCACCAGAGATGTTTTGCCAACATAGTTTACAGATGCCATAAGCGATACCAAATCGCCAACTTCTACGGGCTGCAGGAAATCTACCGTGTCAATTGAAGCCGTTACACAGTAATTGCCTGCGTGTTTAGCCGCACACACGTAGGCTACCTTATCCATTAACGATAATAAAATCCCTCCGTGTATCTTCCCTCCGAAGTTGGAATAAGAGGGTATCATCAATTCGGTAATGGTGGTTTGCGAAAAACTTACGGGTTTATAGTGTGATTGATCGTCGGTGATTGGCATGATTGTGTTTTGTTTACAAGTTTAGTGATTGTTGGTTGTATTGGTTGCTGGGTTAGCCAGGGTACCAAGTAATGACTACTGACAAATTTTATATATTTCAAAAATCGGGAAAGTATCCCTATTATTGCCACAACCGACCAAATCAATTTTGAAGAATTTTCTGCTAGTTGTTTGTTTTCTTTTCTGTCTTGCCGATTGCTTTGCCCAGGAGACAATCGAAAAAAAGGCCAGGCTAAATGGTGACGTTATTGAGAAATTCCAGGTGTTGAAGGAGCACCAGGATATAAGAAACGGACCATATCAAGCGCTGTACAGGCGCCGCGTCCCAGTTGCGCAGGGGAATTATACCAACAACAAAAAGACCGGTACGTGGCACTTTTATGATCCCAAAGGTAAGCTTATGCAGGTATATGATTATGATAGCAAGACAATCAAATATGAGTCAAAGGAATATGCCCAGGCATCCGATTTTTATTATGGTATCGATAAGGAGATATCAGACACCGATAAGGTAACCAAACCTTTAAAGGTTGGCGGGCGGTATTTTGGATATCTACCTTACCTGGGCTTATATCAGCCCCCGTTTAATCCGTATGAATATGGCACCTATGGTTGTGTTGCAATTGTTGAACTGCTGATAAGTCCGCTGGGCAGGCTCGCTGATTTTAAAGTAAGAACAAACTGTTCGTTAATACAATACGATCAAACTATTAAGATGCACATTAATCTGTTTAAAGAAGAGGATCGGCAATTTATACCAGCTACCTACAATGGTCAACCAGTAGTGTCGCGTATTTTGATCCGTTGCACGCTCAATTCATCCGGAGGCCTTGAGTTTATGAGCTATTGAAGAAGTCGGAAGTCAGAAGTCGAGAATTTTATAAATCCGACTTCGGACTTCAATAAATATTCAAAGTTAATGGTGAGCTATTGAAATATTGAACACCGAATTTCGAATGCGGAATAATGAAATGTCACTTCAACATTCGAAATTGGATATTCGAAATTCGATATTAATGGTGATGATGTCCATCCGGGCCGTGCGCATGGCCGTGGGATAATTCTTCTGGCGTAGCCGGGCGAACGTTTATGATCTTTCCTTTAAAATGCAATTCCTGGCCGGCCATAGGGTGGTTCAGATCAACAATAACTGAATCTTCAGCAATCGATACTACCTGGCCCTGGAAATGATTACCATTATTATCCTGCAAAGGCAGCATACTTCCTATTTCAGGGATATCAGTTCCCTGGAACATTTCTTTTGGCAAGCTGGCTACAGCTTCGTCGTCATAATTGCCATAGGCGTCTTCGGCAGCCAGTCGGAATTCATATAAATCCCCCGTTGAAAGGGTGTTCAGGTGCTCTTCAAATTTCGGTAGCATTTGACCCGCGCCAAATAAAAAAGTGAGGGGTTGTTCTTCTGTAGCACTTTCTACAAGGCCTTCAGCGCCGTCATCCTGTTTAACATACAGATCATATGTTAATGACACTACGTGTTTTGGTTGTATCTTCATTTGTATCTTTTTTTGATAAGTGATTAACTCCAGATTTGTTTTAGTGCTTCTTCGGTATTTTCAGATGGTAAACCACAGGTTTTGTCTTTACAAATGAATATGCGGGTAGTAGCGGCAAACTTGTCTTGCAGCAAAGGTAAACTTCCTTCATTACCTCCCAACATTATTTTATTTGGAATGTAATTTTTTTCCATTTCAACCCGCAGCGCCTCAGCCCGATCACCCACAATTGCCACTTCATTTATGCCAAATACCTCATTCAATAATAGCGAGCACCAGTTGGAATAGGACGAGCCATATTTAGCAATCTGCCCTACCACATTGCGTAAAAGCTGAGCAGATATTTCGATATAATCCTCATCGTCAAAAAGCAAACCCAGTTTTTTAAGGTTGTTGGCCATTACCGAATTGGAAGCAGGGATCACACTATCCATGATTTCCGATTTACGTGCAATCAACAGCTCATCATCCGAAGCAGTAAAATAGAATATGCCCGTTTGCTGATCATAATAATGTTTTATGGCCTGGTCAGTTAGCACCTTTGCCTTTTGCAGCCATTTTTCGTCAAAAGTAACCTCATATAGAGCGATAAAGGCATCTATTATGTTGGCATAGTCATCAAGAAAAGCAACCGTATTCTCTCCTGGTTCGCTTTTCTTATTGTATATGCGCTTTAATCTACCTTCTTCATTTATCATATTGCCTACGATAAACTCCGCATTCTGTAAAGCTAATTCCAGGTACTCTGTTTTGTGAAATGCCCGGTAAGCTTCGCAAAGTCCCTTCAGCATAAGCCCATTCCACGATGTTAATATTTTATAATCTAATCCCGGCCGAACACGTTTACTTCGTTCTTCCAGTACTTTACTTCTTAATGAATTGATTTTGGCTATCAGATCGCTTTCACTTAAACCTAACTTTTCGGCCAGTTGCTGATCAGGTTCTTTTCTGAAGAATACATTGGTTTCTTCCTCCGCCCAATTCCCGTCATCAGTCACATGGTAATAAATGCAGAACAGGTCTGCATCCGGACCGAGTATCTTTTCTATTTCTTCTTTAGTAAACGTATAAAACTTACCTTCAACACCTTCGCTGTCAGCGTCAAGAGCGGAATAAAAACCTCCTTCAGGCGAGGTTAATTCCCGTTTTACAAATTGAATAGTTTCATCTACGATCTGGGGATATAGCGGATCGTATTGCCAAACAGCCGCTTCAGAATAAATGGCAACCAGTTGTGCATTATCATACAACATTTTCTCAAAATGCGGTACATGCCAGCGTCCATCAACCGAATACCGTGCAAAACCACCACCAACATGGTCGTAAATACCGCCAAAGGCCATTTTATGAAGCGTGAGTTTCACTTGTTGGCCGACGTCATCATCCTGCATTAAAAACGCATAACGCATCAAAAACTGCCAGTTGTTCGGCATTGGGAATTTGGGCGCATTGCCTATTCCGCCCTCTACCCTGTCGAAATAGCGTTTCCAGTTTTTTAAGATTGTTTCCAGATCTTCCTTTGCATACTCAGGCTGACTGTCGATAAATTTTATCGATTCATACTGTTGGATGCCTTCTGTCAATTTAACGGCATATTCTTCTGCTTCCTTAGGTTTTTGCTTGTAAAAGTCCGCGAGATTAAACAGCAGGCTTATCCAGTCGTTTTTCCGAAAATACGTACCGCCATAGATAGGCCGCTGATCGGGCAGACAAATACAGTTCAACGGCCAGCCGCCCCTCCCTGTCATCAGTTGCACCGCGCTCATATAGATCTGGTCAACGTCCGGCCGCTCCTCACGGTCTACTTTGATGCAAACAAAATATTCGTTCATTACCGCCGCTACCTGTTCATTCTCAAAGCTTTCGTGCTCCATTACGTGGCACCAGTGGCAGGCTGAATAACCGATACTCACCAGGATCAGCTTGTTTTCTTCCTTCGCTTTCTTCAAGGCTTCGGCGCTCCAGGGGTACCAGTCGACAGGGTTATTGGCGTGTTGTAAAAGATAGGGAGAAGCAGAGTTTGCCAGGCGATTCATAGCTGAAAAATTAATACGCGAAGGTGCATATTCAATTCAAGAATTATGTAATCTGAAAGTTTTAAAAAATGTGCAATTATCACATTTTCAAACCTAACCTGCTTTGAATCGACATTTCCTCAATTTTATTTGGTTTCTTTGCCCTCTGATTATCAAATTCTCAATTAATGAACCGTTTTAAATTAAAACATGTGGCAGGCATCGGCCTGATGCTGCTGATTGCCATTAGCGCATCAGCACAAACTACCGATACCATTAAATACGACCACCAGGATTTATTTGGCCCCATTACCTGGCCTGTAACCAGCGGTAACACCCGCTCAGCTAATGGCAATCCGGGAGAGCATTACTGGCAAAACCGTGTCGACTATTTAATCAAGGCAACACTTAACGAAGCTCAACAAGATACCACTATTAATGGTGAAGTAACCATCAACTATACCAACAATAGTCCTGATCAATTGGATCATTTATGGTTACAACTGGATCAGAATTTGTTTAAACCAGGTTCACGCGGTGCAGACGTTACTCCATATACAGGCGACCGCTTCGACGTAAAAGGATTCAGCCGCGGCGGTTATCATATCGAAACCGTATCGGTAACTTATAAGAATCAGACTTACAATGCGGAGCCGGTTATTACCGACGCCCGGATGCAGCTGCGTTTACATACTCCACTGGGTGCCAAAGGCGATAAAATACAGGTAAAGGTGAAATATTATTTCTCGATACCTTTTTATGGTGCCGACCGCATGGGCCGCAAGAAATTTAAAGAGGGTTATGTGTATGAGATCGCTCAATGGTATCCGCGCATGTGCGTTTATGACGATGTAGAAGGCTGGAACACCCTGCCATATATGGGTTTAGGTGAGTTCTACTGCGAATATGGCGATTTTGACTATTACGTTACTGCTCCGGCTAATATGACTGTTGTAGGCTCCGGTGATCTTCAAAATGGCGCACAAGTACTTTCACCTACCCAGCAATCCCGGTTGGCCGAAGCGCGCAAAAGTGATAAGACAGTGGTGATCATTAAACCGGAAGAAGTTGGCCAAAACGCTAACGCAACCGGTACCAAAACCTGGCATTTCAAAATGGAGAACAGCCGCGATGTGTCCTGGGCAGCATCAAAAGCATTTATCTGGGATGCAGCGCGTGTGAACTTCCCTTCGGGCAGAAAAGGTATCGCGATGTCGACCTACCCGGTTGAAAGCTCAGGCAATGACTCATGGGGACGCTCAACTGAGTACCTAAAAAACAGTATGGAGATATACTCCAAAAAATATTATGAATATCCATGGAACTCAGCTGTAAGTGTATCAGGTGTGGCTTTGGGTATGGAATATCCGGGCATCATTTTCTGCTTAAGCAATCTGAAAAACGGCCAGCTTTGGGGCGACGTTACTCACGAGATCGGCCATAACTGGTTCCCGATGATCGTTGGCTCAAATGAACGTAAATACATGTGGCAGGACGAAGGTTTTAATACCTTTATTAATGAATATGCTACACAGCAGTTTAATCATGGTGAGTATAATGATACCGCAAAACGTGCTCAGGCTATTTTACGCCAATTCAAAAACAGCAAGGATCCGTTGATGACCCCTCCTGAAGCTATCGGTTTGAATGATTATGGTCAATATTATGTTAAAACCGCTTTAGGTTTGGATATGCTGCGCAATGTAGTTTTAGGACCAGATCGTTTTGATTACGCCTTCAACGAATACATCAAACATTGGGCATTAAAACATCCGCTGCCTTATGATTTCTTCCGCGCAATGAATGATGCATCTGGTGAAGATTTGAACTGGTTCTGGAAAGGTTGGTTCTTCACTACCTGGAAGATCGACCAGTCGGTACAGGCTGTCAGCTATGTGAAAAATGATCCTGCCCAGGGCGCATTGATCACTATTGTAAATAAAGAGAAGCTGGCTATGCCTGTCGACCTTTTGATCACCCAGGAAAACGGCACAAGTGAAACTTTGCACCTGCCAGTGAATGTTTGGCAGCGCGGCGGTATATGGAAATTTAAATATCCGTCCAAATCAACCATTAAAAGCATCATTCTGGATCCGGGCCATGAGTTACCGGATATCGACCTGAAGAATAATGTTTGGAAAGCACCCGTTAAGCAGTAGGACGGCTGGCGCCAGACGCATGCCGTAAAAAGTTTTAATAATGAAGACCAGGTTGAGAGCCTGGTCTTTTTTATTTCGATATTAATCCGTTTAAATAGAATACTGATAGTTTGATCTTTTTGATATCTTAGCTTCTTAAACTAAACCTATTACATTAAAACATGAGTTTGTCTCTATTTAAATCAACAAAAAGTAAATGGGTAATAAACCTCAGCCTGGGCTTATTCTTTGTATCCCTTACACAACCAGCCTATTGTACAGAAGGTATTTGTCAAAAAAATTGGGCGGGTGTTAACCTTGTGCTATTCGGATTTTTAGGCCCTTTCACATCATTCGCAGGACTAACCTGGCTCGCTAATCCTGCATTGATAGTTTCATGGGTATCATTTTACAAAAACCGGAAAACATCGCTTATCGCGTGTGCATTAGCTAGTTGTTTTGCATTGCCTTTTCTTTTTTGCACAGAAATCCGTGAAGATGAAGGTGGGTTCCTTCATAAAATTTCAGGGTATAGATTGGGTTACTTTCTATGGTTAGCAGGTTGTTTAATAATGCTATTAGGCAATTTATATTTAATGTTATCTAAGACCACATCAAACGAATCGTCTTAAAATGACAATGTTATGCTGTCCGAAGCTTGCAACTGCGGACCACTATACTATGTAGTCTTTAGACTAGCTTCATACCCCCTGGTAGTTACGGCAAGTGTGGATTTTCTCAATTCTCATCAGTTAATATTTTTAACTATTGCGGGTGTTCCACATCGCTCCACCTGTACCAAAATTGTTCACTGTTCCGCGGAACACCCAGATTTGCCCTAAGTATTGATTAAACGCCTGCATATTCAAAAATAAATCCGAAATCCAACATCCGAAATTCGAAATTCGAAATTCAGAGCCCTTACCCTTTCCTGCTTTCGCCTCAAAATCATAACTTCGCAATTCAGAAAAGAGGATAAAATTTTGGATTATTTAAAGGGATTAAACCCGGCCCAGCGTGACGCAGTATTGCAGATGAACGGACCGGTAATGATCATTGCGGGTGCAGGTTCGGGTAAAACAAGGGTGATCACTATGCGTGTGGCGCACCTGATTGCCAATGGGGTTGATGCTTTTAACATACTGGTGCTGACGTTTACCAATAAAGCCGCCAAAGAGATGCGTGAGCGTATTATGCATGTGGTGGGCGAAGAAGCCAAAAACATCTGGATGGGCACCTTTCACTCTGTCTTTGCCAAAATTTTACGCGTTGAGGCCGACAAGATTGGCTATCCAAACAACTTTACCATTTACGATACTGACGACAGCAAAAGCGTCATCCGTGCCATCCTGAAAGAGATGCAACTGGATGATAAGCTGTACAATGCCAATTTTGTTTACAACCGAATTTCGGGTGCGAAGAACAACCTGATCTCGTGGCAGGAATACCAGCAGAACGACCAGATACAGGCGGACGATTTTTCCACCGGTCGCGGACAATTGGGTAAGATATACGAAACCTACTCGAACCGTTGTTTTCGTGCCGGCGCAATGGACTTTGACGACCTGCTATTCAAAACCAACGAGTTGCTGAAGCGCTATCCCGAAGTACTGAATAAATACCAGCACAAGTTTAAATACCTGATGGTAGATGAGTATCAGGACACCAACTTTTCGCAATACCTCATCGTGAAGAAGCTGGCGGCGGTAAATGAAAACATTTGCGTGGTAGGCGACGACGCGCAAAGCATTTATGCCTTCCGGGGGGCCAATATCCAGAACATCCTAAACTTTGAAAAGGATTATCCTGACCTGAAAGTATTTAAACTGGAGCAGAACTACCGCTCTACTCAGAATATTGTAAACGTTGCCAACAGCATTATTGCCAACAATAAGGAGCAGCTGAAAAAGAACGTGTTCTCCGAAAAAGAAGAAGGCGACAAAATAAAGGTAATGCGCGCCTTTAGCGATAATGAGGAAGGTAAGATAGTGGCTGAGGCCATTATGCAGGAGCGTTCAACCAAAGGTATGAAATGGCACGATTTTGCCATCTTGTACCGCACCAATGCTCAGTCGCGTTCAATGGAAGAGGCATTGCGTAAACTGAACATACCTTATAAGATATATGGTGGTCAATCTTTCTACCAGCGTAAGGAAATCAAAGACCTGATCGGTTATTTCAGGCTGACTATAAATCCCGCCGATGAGGAAGCACTAAAGCGCGTGATCAATTACCCTCGCCGCGGGATTGGCGATACTACCGTCGACAGGATCATTCTGGCTGCCGACCAGAACATGGTGACCGTTTGGGAAGTGGTGATCAATCCGTCAAAATATCTGGATGGTCGCAGCTCGGCCGCAGTTGGGACATTTGCTACCATGATCCAGAGCTTCCAGGTGATCACAAAAACGCAATCGGCTTATGATGCGGCTCTGCATATTGCACAGCACTCGGGTATCTTAAAAGACCTGTATGAGGATAAATCAGTTGAGGGCCTGAACCGCTACGAGAATATCCAGGAATTGCTGAACGGTATTAAAGAATTCTCGGAACGTGAGGATATAGAAGAAAAGGGTCTTGAGGTATTTATGCAGGACGTGGCGCTCCTAACCAGCGACGATAAGAACGATAATAAAGATGCCGACACAGTATCTTTAATGACCATACACTCAGCTAAAGGGCTCGAGTTCCCGCAAGTATTCGTGGTGGGGTTAGAGGAGAACCTTTTTCCTTCACAAATGTCGCTGAACTCACGTAGTGACCTGGAGGAAGAGCGACGGTTGTTTTATGTAGCCGTTACCCGTGCTGAACGCAGGCTTCATATCAGCTATGCTACTTCGCGCTTTAAATTTGGCACTTTGATCAGCTGCGAGCCCAGCCGCTTCCTTGACGAGATCGATGCCCGCTACCTCGAGCTTGATTTTACCGCGAAACCTGCTGCATCAGCTAATAATCCATTTTTTGATGATGAACGCAATAGCTGGAATAAGCGCAGCGGTGATGTATTTTCAAAACCAAAACCTGCGGCTGCACCGGTTAAAACTACATCAATCCTCGCTAAGGCCCATGTACCTACGCCCGGCTTTGCACCGTCAGACACTAGTAACCTGCTGGTAGGTATGGAAGTAGAACATGAACGCTTCGGTTTTGGAAAAGTCATTAACCTGGAAGGTAATAAACCCGACGTTAAAGCAACCATTTTCTTCAAGGAAATTGGGCAAAAACAACTCTTGCTTAAATTTGCGAAGCTTCGTATATTATAAATTATTAACTAATTGTTTATTGTCTTTTCTAATAACTAATCGATCCTGATTAGTATTTCCAAATACATTAAATCATTGAGAATTGGTTAAAATTACATGACAAATATTTCCAACTCGTAGAATTATTTCCCCAATACTACCCGAAACAAAATTGCTTATAATGCAATAACTGCCTAATTCATTGCAAATTAGCCTATGGCACATAGTTTGGTTTGTGTTCAACACCTTAAACAATTTAACTTATTGAATTATGAGCGATCCAAACAAAAGAACCGCCAACAAATCAATCGGAAAGAGCATCAGAATTTTGCGCCACCAACATGGGTGGAGCCAGGAAGATATAGCTAACCGTTTAGGTATTTCAATTCCTGCATTTTCAAAAATTGAAACTGGTGTAACTGACGTTAACTTATCACGCCTTGAACAGATCGCGAACATCTATGAAGTTAGCGTAGTTCAGTTATTAACTGTAGACAACGAACAGGCTGAAGTAGCCCCTTCACACTTAAACCTTATTCAGAAGAAATTAAGTGACCGCGAAAACGAAATTGCTGCACTGCAACGTAAAGTAATTGAATTGTATGAAGAACTTCGCAACAAAGGTTCAATGGCCAGTTAATCAAAATTGTGTGCTAAATACTACATTTTAAGCTCATTTTATCATTTTTTATACAATGATCAATATGGGCTTATTTGCATTTATTAAACACGGGGAAATAATATTAATTATAAAAAAATAAAGATTTCCTACAAATAAATTAAACTTAATTTTATCGAATAAATTGCGTTATTCCCATTTTTTGGAGTAACAATTGTGGCACTTACAGATAGTAAATCGAATCTGTGATGTTCAACTATCTGATTTCAATACCGAAAAATGATGCCTCTAAAAAGGAAACCATTCACGACCCTGAAACCAAATTAAAGATCAAAGTATTTGACCTTTTAAAGTCAAAGTCTAGTCCTAAGCAAGGCGAAATAAGATACTTTGTTACGGCCGGGAATGAAACACTTGCCTTTGAAACCGAAGGTTACAGCAACCGCCACCGCAATCTCCTTATTTTACAAATGATATCCTGGTACTGTGTTTATCTTGGATTGTTTGAAGCACAGATCCATACTAACTGGCCGTGATTTTGAAGTCTTAAGTCTTGAGTTCTTAGCCCAAAGTCTTTATCTTATTTGACTTATGACTTTCGACTTAAAAACTGGTTCTTTTGGGGTCATGCAGAATATCAGTCATATCGATAATTTTGTCATCGATATCTGATACACATTTATTCATCATATTGATACATTCCTCCTGGTCTACAAGCCCTTCTTTTTCAAGGTTCATCAGACCTTTAAGAGTAGCGATAGGGCCGCGAATCTGGTGCGATAAATAAGACGAATACTCGGAAAGCTTTTTGTTTTTAATCTGAAGGTCGCGCGTACGCTCATCAATTATTTCTTCAAGATGATGATTGATGCGATCGAGATTATCTTTTTGTCTTGAAACTTCACTGTTCAGCTCAGTCAATCTCACATTGGTTTTCGCCTTGCGCTTCACGTTTCCTACCAACAACGCAACCACGATGAGCAATAAACCCGATGCGGAAACAGCCCACCAGAATTTCACCCTGTCATTTTTTTGTCGTTCAATGATCAGCTCATTTTCTCGTTGTTTTTCCTGCTGATCGTGTTGTTTTTTCATCAGTGCTAAGTCCGACGAAAGCATATTTGCCTGAAGCGTACTATCCCGTAAATATATCTTATGCAGGTAAGACAATGCCTGCTGGTAATTTTTTTTGCGATACGCTAATTGGTAGGAATTGTAAGTAAACTGTGCCTCACGGTCGGCATCTTTAGTTTGTTGTGCATAACCAATACCCTCATCAGTAAATTTTTGGGCTGTGTCATACATCCCTTTTTCTGTATAAAGTGATGAAAGTGTGAGATCCGTATTTGCAACCAGTGTATTCAAATCCTTACTTTTTGCCTCTTTATTGGCTTGAAGAAGCAACCGCTCAGCTTTGTCATATTGTTTCAAGCTATAGTAGATTACACCAATATTTTGCAGTATTATAATAGGATATACCGGTTCATTAATTTTCACAAAAAGATCGCGGCTCTGGTTATAATAATCTAATGACGTATTAAAATTCTTTTTCCGCTGATATACATTTCCAATATTCAAATAAGCCGAAGCTATTAGTTTATCATTTTTTAATTGCTTCGCCATTGCAAGGCCTTTTTGTAGCCACACCAATGATTCATCATAATCTAATTCCAAATAGAGATTACCGATATTATTAAAGACTTTTGCCTGGCCAAGCAAATTATTCGCGCGTTTAAAATACAGAAGGGCATTTAAATATTGTGCTATCGCCATTTGGCTATTGCGGGAATAAGCCTCGCCAATACCTAACATTCTGTATGACTCAGCTATCCCATTAGTATAATTTAGTTTTTGAGCCAGATCCAGTGCTTGTTCAGCCTTTGCAATAGTCTGTTCATGATCTGTAAGGTGAATAGCGTATGCTTGTCGGTTTAGCTGATTCACCTGTGCCGTGTCCTGCCCACCACCAAGGGAAGCATCAGCGTGTACCTCGACAAAAGGAATAAACAAAAGAAATATAAATAATAAATAAACTTTTTTCATCAGTGCTCAACAGGCCTTGAAGCTGTGCTAAGAACCTATTACGATAAAAGAATTAAAAAGATGCGTTAAATATTTTTTTACTAAAATTTTTAATTTCCAAAAACATCTTTATATTTGTAAAGCAACTTTAGTTAACAACTATAAACAGCTAATAGCTAGCTTTTTATAACTTGATTTTTTATACGTTTTTAAGGCTGATTTTTGTGATATTTTATCATTTTTTCATAAAAAAGCATAGAAAAGTATAAAAAAAGCAAAAAAGTGATAAAAAACAGGTCTTTAGTTATTTATACAGTTTATATAATTAAAAAGGCAGAAACGCTTTTTGACATAATTCTAAGGGAGCATATACCTAGATGAAAGACGCCTTACTTTTCCGTTTTTTTCGGAGAATAAGGCTTTTTGCATCTAAAGGGAAAAATTAAAATGCATTTATTAACCACCAAATTCTATAACCATTATTAATTAACATTCACATGAAAAAAGTAATCTTGGGTGCTCTTCTTGTCGCGAGTATCGCTACATTATCTTCGTTCACAACGAAATCAGATACTGTAAAAAGCGGTGCCGTTGCTGACAGAACTGCGTTAGGGACTGCTGATGACAGAACCGCATTGGGTACTGCCGATGACAGAACCGCATTAGGTACTGCCGATGACAGAACTGCATTGGGTACTGCTGACGCAAGAAAATTGAAGCAGCACGTTGCTGACAGAACTGCATTAGGTACTGCTGACTAATTAGATTGGTCAGGAAAGACGATTGGTAAAAACTGATCGTGGGATTAGTATAAGACACTAAGTATCAGTGCTTATACACCATTTCACCCGATTAAAGATAATGCTGGCTTTAAGACCCTTGTTTAGAGGATCTTAAAGCCTTTACATTAAATCTTTTCATTGGAAAGATATTATTTTGCTTATTAAACAATAATAATATCTCCTACCATTACAAAAACAGCCCTTTTTAATACTCTTTTATTCACTGGTTTTTGACCAGGAAGGAATCTTTTTGCGTAATTTTTTGCTTTAGCAACTGCTCTATTAGCATAAAAACTATATTTGGCTCAAAATTCATCGCTATGCAAAATATAAAGCAATATGTGGAGCTGAATAAACAGCGCTTTTTAGACGAACTGTTTGAATTGCTGCGTTTTCCATCAGTTAGCGCCGATCCAAAATATAAGCCAGAAGTACTAAAAACAGCGGATCATGTGGCCCAGAAACTGCGTGATGCTGGTGCCGATAATGTCGAAGTATGCCAAACAGCCGGCTATCCGATTGTTTATGGTGAAAAGATTGTTGATCTATCAAAGCCTACAGTATTGGTTTATGGACATTATGATGTTCAACCAGCCGATCCATTGGAGCTCTGGAAAACTCCTCCTTTTGAACCTACCATTCGTGATGGCAAAATATATGCACGCGGGGCCTGCGATGACAAGGGACAGTTTTATATGCATATAAAAGCTTTTGAACTGATGATGCAAAATGACGGATTGCCCTGCAATATCAAGTTTATGATAGAGGGCGAAGAAGAAGTGGGTTCGTCAAACCTGGGCATATTTGTAAAGGAGAACAAAGAGCGACTTAAGGCTGATGTGGTGCTGATATCTGATACGTCTATGATCAGTATGGAACATCCATCATTGGAGACTGGCCTAAGGGGCTTATCTTACGTTGAAGTTGAAGTTACAGGTCCAAACCGTGATCTGCATTCTGGTGTATATGGCGGCGCGGTAGCCAACCCTGCGACCATTCTTGCAAAAATGATAGCTTCCCTGCATGACGAGAATAATCACATTACCATTCCCGGCTTTTATGACGATGTAATTGAACTGACACCAGAAGAACGCAAAGCCTTAAACTCTGCGCCTTATGACGAAAAGGAATACAGGAAAGATTTAGGCGTAGATGAATTATGGGGCGAAAAAGGCTATTCGACCTTTGAACGAACCGGAACCCGTCCTACCCTTGAAGTAAACGGCATTTGGGGGGGATATATCGGTGAAGGTGCTAAAACGGTGTTGCCATCAAAAGCAAGTGCCAAAATATCGATGCGACTGGTTCCCAACCAGAGCTCAAATAAGATCACTCAATTATTTACAGATCATTTCAAAAAAATAGCGCCGCCTTATGTGAAAGTGAAGGTAACACCTCATCATGGAGGCGAACCTGTGGTTACTCCTACTGATAGTATTGCCTACAAAGCTGCTCAAAAAGCAATAGCTGAATCGTTCGGTAAAGGTCCTATTCCGACCCGCGGTGGCGGCAGCATTCCTATTGTGTCCCTATTTGAAGCTGAATTAGGCATTAAGACAGTTCTGATGGGCTTCGGTTTGGATAGCGATGCCCTGCATTCTCCAAATGAGAAATATGATATTTACAACTACTACAAGGGTATAGAAACTATTCCGCTGTTTTACAAGTACTTTGCGGAGTTGAGCCAAAAAAGTTGATTTTTTTTAAAACAGGCATGGCTATTAAATTATTATAATAATAAATTAACTTAAAATTTAAATCATGCCTACTAAAGAAAAATCATCAAAATCTGAGGCATCAAAAGAGATGCGCAGCGGTAAATCTTCAGAACAAAGAAGCAATGCAGCAAAAGAAATGGCTCAGGGCAACAAAGGAAAAAGCCACGGTAACAATACCAACAAAAGCCACTAACTAATATAAAGGCCGGGTATTTGATACCCGGCCTTTATATTAAATGGAAAAATGCTCGCAGGATGAGAGAAAGCTATCATCCGCATCAGCGCCGATACCGGGCTCACCGTCAATATTCAGAAAATAGCCGTCATATTTTACACCACCAACACAAGGATCAATTAAATGACCCAGCATACAGGTATCCATATCATAGAACATGACATTCGGGCTGGCGTATACAAAATGCAGTTTGGCGCTTAATGCAATACGGCTCTCCAGCATTCCACCCATCATACATGGAATACCTTTTTCAGCAGCCAGATCATGAATCCTTCTGGCTTCATTAATACCACCTGATTTAGAAAACTTAATATTGATGTAATGGCAGGAAGCGCTTTCAATCTGTTTCCTGGCATCATGATGATTAAAAACGCTTTCGTCAGCCATTATCTTAACAGGGGACAACTTCTTCAATTCAGGTAAGCGATCGTCATACCAGGTACGCATTGGCTGCTCACAGAATTCAATATCATATTTAGCTATATTGTTCAAAGCATAAGCCGCATCATCAAAACTCCAGCCCTGGTTAGCATCTACCCTGATCTTCATTTCATTTCCTGCCGCTTCGCGAATTTGTCTAATCCGCTCAACATCACTTTTGGCGTCCTTTCCAAGTTTGATTTTCAATATAGTAGCGCCTGATTTTTTGAATTCAGATGCTTTTTCAGCCATCACCACAGGCTCAGCAATTCCTATAGTGATGTCGCTTTCAACCTTCCGTCTGGCCCCACCCAAAAACTGGTATAATGGCAATCCTGCATTTTTAGCAGTGATATCGTACAAAGCCATATCAAATGCGCTTTTTATAGTACCATTACCGGCCGTAAAATCATGCAGTTGCTGCAAACGTGCAGGAATATCCAAAGCATCTTTACCCTTCCATAAACGGGCAAATTCCTTAGCCATCACCAGGCAGGTTTCCTGTGTTTCGCCAACGATCATTGGAAAAGCAGAGCACTCTCCTACGCCATAAAAACCGGCATCTGTGTGCACCCGAATAAATACGTTCTGGGCGTGGGTCATGGTACCCGTAGCGATGGTAAAAGGCACCATCGGTATACTAAACCTGTAAATATCGATGTGGGTTATTTTAATCTCTTTCAATGCTGTAGGGTAAAGTTGTATTGCAATATTAACGACAAATGATCAATGACTAATAACTGACGGTAAATAATTTGCACTTTGCACTAATTGCACTATCTTTGCTTTACTTCCATAATATTTCAACTTTAGCCGCCCGGGCTGTTTATCTTCAAGGGATCTGCGCTAATTTCATTTTAATTGCTAATTTTTATTAAACTCATTTTATATGGCTATTCAAGAAACGCCGCAATTTGATTATAACTCCACCAGGAATAAACTAATATTATCCGAGTATGGCCGCAATGTGCAAAACATGGTTAAGTACATTGTTGCGTTGCCAACCAAAGAAGAACGTAACCGTTACGCCCAGGTTGTGATTGACCTAATGGGCTTTCTGAACCCTCACCTGCGTGATGTTGCTGATTTTAAGCACAAACTATGGGATCACCTGCACATCATCTCTGATTTTCAGATTGATGTGGACTCCCCTTATCCACTACCCACTCAGGATGCCATCCATTTTAAACCACAGCCGCTAAAATACCCTCACCAGCGTATTAGGTACAAACATTATGGCAAAACCATTGAGCTGATGATTGAAAAGGCAAAAAGCATAGAAGAACCTGAACGCAAACAGCACATGGTACAAGCTATAGCTAATTTTATGAAAATGGCTTACGTACAATGGAACAAAGATTCGGTAGCTGACGAAAGTATCCTGGCTGACTTGAGAGCGATGTCGGGTGGTGAATTGAAGCTTGAGGAAAACGTAAATCTTGCCAAAGTAGAATATCGCACCAACAGTAACCAAAATACCAGCAGGGGACGTTCTAACAACAACAACCAGAACAAAAACCGCAATAACAACCCGCGGAACAACAACCAGAACAACCGTAATCGTAACAGTGGTGGAGGTGGTGGACGCAAATACTAATTTTTGTCCATAGTCCATAGTTGATAGTCCATAGTAATTAATAATTTTGTGGCGTTCGAATACTAAAACCATGGACTATGGTCCATTAACCATCGACAATTCAATCTATGAATAACGCATTTGAAATAATTGGCGGCAAGCCGTTAAAGGGCGAAATCGTGCCACAGGGTGCCAAAAATGAAGCACTTCAGATTCTTTCGGCGGTACTACTCACCAGCGAAAAAATAACGATCAGCAACATCCCGGATATAAAAGACGTGAACAAGCTGATCGAGTTATTGGGCGACATGGGCGTTGCTGTAAACCGGCTGGCACCTGATACTTATACCTTCGAGGCAAAAAATATTGATCTTAACTTTTTTGAATCAGATGCTTTCAAAACCAAAGGCGGTGGCTTGCGTGGTTCAATCATGATCGTAGGTCCATTATTAGCACGTTTTGGCAAAGCATCAATCCCCAAACCTGGTGGTGATAAAATTGGTCGCCGCAGGCTGGATACACACTTCCTGGGTTTCGAGAAATTAGGTGCCAAATTCAACTATAACTCCGACACCGGCTTTTTCAATGTAGACGCGTCTGACCTGAAAGGCACTTATATCCTGCTTGATGAGGCATCAGTAACCGGCACTGCCAATGTAGTTATGGCTGCAGTACTATCTAAAGGTATTACTACGATTTATAACGCGGCCTGTGAGCCTTACCTGCAACAATTATGTAAAATGTTGAACCGTATGGGCGCAAAGATCAGCGGTATTGGTTCAAATTTACTGACCATTGAAGGTGTAACCGAATTACGTGGTACCGAACACCGTATGCTGCCAGACATGATCGAGATAGGCTCCTTCATTGGCTTGGCTGCTATGACCGGCTCTGAGATCACTATAAAGGATGTGCATTATGAAGAGTTGGGAATTATTCCCGATACATTCAAACGCTTAGGAATCAAATTAGAGCGTCGCGGTGATGACATTTATATTCCGGCTCAAAGTCATTATGAGATCGAGACCTTTATAGACGGTTCAATCATGACTATCGCCGATGCGCCATGGCCTGGCTTTACTCCTGATTTGCTGAGCATCGTTTTGGTAGTTGCCATACAGGCCAAGGGCTCAGTTTTGATCCATCAAAAGATGTTCGAAAGCCGTCTATTCTTTGTGGATAAACTGTTGGATATGGGCGCGCAAATTATCCTTTGCGACCCGCACCGCGCTACCGTAATCGGCCTTGACAACCATGTAAAATTGAAAGGTATTTCCATGACTTCGCCTGATATCCGTGCCGGTGTTGCTTTACTGATCGCAGCGTTATCAGCGCAAGGCAAATCAACCATTTACAATATCGAGCAAATAGAACGTGGATACCAGCACATAGATGATCGTTTAAGAGCGTTAGGCGCTGACATCAAAAGAATTTAATACAGATTAACAAAGCAAAAGAAGCGGGCAAATTGCCCGCTTCTTTGCTTTGCAGATATCTTATATCAGGCCAACCAATACAACTCCGCTCATCGCTATCATCAAGCCATCTTCAACAATAGTCACCGTACTCATAGGCAAGTTAAAAATTGCTCCGAGGCAAGCACAGCGTATAGCTCGTTTATTTAGCACGCTCTGGAGTACGCCTATTATACTAACCCCCATTACAACCACGGTCACAAGGTTGGTTACTAAAGGATTAAAGTTTATGGCATAAGCGATTCCGAGAAGCAGCTCTATAATCGCGTACAAATAGCCCCATGACTTAAACTTTCGTGCAATGACATCGTACATCATATAACTGTCTGCAAACGCACCCAGGTCCAATAGCTTAAAGAACGAGAATACCAGGAAAAAACCAGCCATAAATACGCGCATAGCCAGCATCCGATCAAATGCAGATGAATTATAGCCGACTATAACCGAGACAGCAAGGACATAAACGAAAATAAGTAGAATCGGCTTGTAAGTTTGCAGCCACGTCTTAGGTTTTTCACCGAAATCATCGGGTACCATTGCATGGCTGGTATGATTCTCGCTCAATTGATATTTTGGATAGTCTTTCAATGCACTTTGCAGGGTTGCAGTATCCACATGACGGTTCATTTCAATAATGACTTCGCCCGATGGCAAATCAATATCAACCTTTTTTATCCCGTCAATTTGCATCAGCAGATCAGTTACTTTTTTTTGGCAACCGGAGCAGGTCATTCCGCTCACGTTATAGGTATGTTTCATAATTTATTAATTATTTACATACAAAATTACCGCCGGGTAGCCACCGAGTTATTACGATATTCTTTGATTGTTTTATGACATTTACAGGTCTTCTATATTAAGTCGCTTTTGTTCTTTGATTTTCTTGAAATGGCCTGGCGTGAGACCGGTAACCTTCTTAAACTGGCTCGACAAATATGCCGAACTGCTATAACCCATTTTATAGGCGATTTCACTTAACGTTAACTCATCATAAGTCAACAATTCTTTCACCTTTTCTATTTTTTGATTAATAAAGTACTTTTCAACGGTGCTACCCTCTACCTCCGAAAATAAATTGCTCAGATAATTGTAGTCATAATGAAGCTGATCAACCAATAAAGAAGAAAGATTGACAGACAAATGGTCTTCAGAATGATGCACCAACTGAATAATGATATTCTTTATTTTTTCTACCACCCGGCTTTTCCGGTCATCAATAATATCAAAGCCAAGATGTCTTAACTTAATATTCAATTCATCTATCTGCTGCTTGTTTAAATCCTCCTTAATATCTGCTTCGCCTAATTCGAGTGAGTTTATATGATATCCTGCATCTGCAATGGTGGCATTAACAGCCATCTTGCAACGATTGCATACCATATTTTTTATGTACAATTTCATGATTTACCCCCTGCCCGCAAGTTAATACTTTATCGAATTGTTATTAACTTTAGCAAAATCTTCTTGATAAATGTCCTATAAAAACCGGAGATCCACCTATTACTATTTCATACTGATATTCGTTGCCATCAAAATAGGATTAAACCTGTTTGCTATTTCCAATTATGGGTTTCATCGCGACGAATTACTCCACCTGGCATTAGGAGATCACCTGGACTGGGGGTTTAAAGAAGTGCCTCCATTTATAGCAGTCCTTGCTAAAATCACGACAACTGTACTTGGCGACTCTGTTTTTGCCGCACGGATATTCAGTACAATATTCAGCGGACTGATTATATGGTTTACGGGGCAGATCGTGATCGAATTGGGCGGTAAGAAGTTCGCCATTACCCTGGCTTGCCTGGCGTTGATATTTTCACCGGCGTTTGCGGCAAGTGGTTACCTGTTTCAGCCAGTCGTGTTTGATCAATTGTGGTGGGTGCTTGCTGTATACCTACTTATCAGATATATCAATACATCACTACCAGTTTATATGTACCTCTTAGGCGTCGTAATAGGTATTGGCTTGCTAACGAAATACACGATGGCATTTTTTGCCATTGCGCTGATGGTCGGATTATTGTTCACTAAACAAAGAAAGATATTGTGGAACAAGCACGTGTTGTTTGCTGCAATTATCGCATCGGTCATATTCCTACCTAATGTGATATGGCAGTTCCGGCACCATTTGCCTGTAATTACCCACATGAAAACCCTGCAGTCTGAGCAACTGGAATATATTAAACCGGCAGACTTTATTAAGGAAGGTCTGTTGGTTAATGGCATTGCGTTGTTTATCTGGCTTATTGGCTTTGGCTTTTTATTATTTTCAGCACGCATCCGCAAATTCCAGTTTCTGGCTTTGGCTTTTATAGTAATATTCATTTTCTTATTTGCGATGCAAGGGAAGGTTTACTACATATTTGGCGCGTTCCCTATGCTGTTTGCTGCAGGTGGTTATGCTTTTGAGCGCTGGACCAAAGCTCGCGCTTATGCCTTGCGCACAGTTGTAATATTATTTTTTACCCTGCCTAATTTGTTATTATTCCCGTTGGTATTGCCCATACTCCCATTACAACAAACAATGGTTGCATATAAAACCCTACACATTAAGCCAAAATGGGAGGATCAAAAAGAGCATTACCTGAGCCAGGATTATGCTGATATGTTCGGCTGGGACGAAATAGTCGGAAAAGTAGCAAAAGCTTATAACAGTCTTACTCCTGAGCAACAAAAGCATACCCAGATCTATGCTGACAATTATGGAGAAGCAGGCGCGATACATCATTTAGGCAAAAAATATAACCTACCTGACGTTGCCTGCCTGAACAGCAGCTTTACTCTTTGGACTCCGGACAGCCTTAACGCGCATTATATTATTTATGTTGATGATGATGGCGGCAAGAATGTCTTGAAATTTAAGTCTTTCATGGATAGTTATACAAAAATTGGTGAAGTTGAGTTTCCCTATGCCCGGGAAAAAGGCACAGGGATATATTTGTTCGTTAATCCAAAGCCGGAAGTGAACCAGGTTTATATGAAAGAATTGGCACAGAAACGGCTGGAGTAGATGTGCAGATTTTAAATGTGCAAATTGGCTAGCAATTATATAAAATTGCATTTTTAAATACCTATTACATGCGCGGACTAAAAACTGTTATCCTCCTCTTCATTTCCAATACCTTTATGACCTTTGCCTGGTACGGGCACCTGAAATTTAAGGAATATTCATGGGGTAAAAACCTGGGGCTAGTTGCCATTATTCTGATCAGTTGGGGATTGGCTTTTTTCGAGTATGTTTTCCAGGTGCCGGCCAACCGGGCTGGCTCGCGGGAAACAGGTGGGCCATTCAGCCTGGTTCAGCTTAAAACCATACAGGAAGCTGTTACACTTACTGTTTTTATGATATTCACCCTGATCTTCTTTAAAACAGAAAAATTGGCGTGGAACCACCTGCTAGGCTTTTGCCTGATTGTGTTGGCGGTGTTTGTGATATTTAAAAAGTGGTGAGTTGGATTTGCAGATGAGTAATATGCAAATGATAACTACTCTGTAAATTTTTCTTGAAGATTAGTTATGATTTCAAATGTATCTGCGACATCCTCTACGATTGTTCTTAGTGGATAAACTGCCTTAGGATATTCATCAATAAATTCGATATCACTTGTTTCAGAGAGATTGAACCTACTCATAATGCCCATGAATGAAATTTCATCAACACCCCAAAATTTAATGTATTTAGCTTCAGCAATAAATACTTCTATAAGTTTTGATTCCGTATGATGAATTAACCCTAATTCTAAGTGACAATCTTCAGAAATTTCTCTTCTATATTTAGAAAGTTCAAATATAATCCTCTCCTTTTCTGTATATCTACCATAGTTTAGATCGTTATCATAGAAGCCAAATAATAATGCTGCGTTATTGGGGAGTTCTTCACATAATGAAATAAATAAATCCCAAAGACGGTCATTATCTATATTTATTTCAGCACCAAAAATGAAAGGGAATTCTGATTTATTTTCATTTTGAAACAGCTTAAATCCTTCAATAATTCTTGCAGAACGTTTAGCCCTTCTCTGTTCCATTGCAGATGAATTACCTGGAACATCTTCCTCACTAATGTCTCTAATCGTACGCGGAATTTTCAACATAACTGATTTGTTCCTATTATCCCTTCAATCTAAATTATGCTGATATCGCATTAATAATGTCATACTGCGTAATAATCTCCATATTGCCCTGATCTTCTACCAAAACGGCTATATTGTCTTTATTGATCATCGCCGAGATTCGATCAATTGATGTGTTGACATCCACAAACGGAAATGGCGCCGTAGTAATGCTTTGTATCGGATGTGATTTGAGCGCAGGATTTTCAAGCAATGCATCCAGTATATCACTTTCTGTGATTTTGCCTATCACCATGCCTTTTTGAGTTACGGGTATCTGGGAGATATTGAGCGATTTGATCATGTTTATCGCCTCTAATACACTCTTTTCGCAATCAATAGTGATGATATCCTGTCTTTCCTTTTTGGAGATGATATCCTTGGCGGTCATTTTCTCATCCTTCAAAAATCCGCGTTCGCGCAGCCAGTCTTCGTTATACATTTTGGCCATATAGCGTGATCCGTGATCCGGAAATATAATAACCACTATATCACCTTCTCTAAACATGTGCTTTAGCTGTAATACACCTGCGACAGCGGAGCCGGTAGAGTTTCCCGCGAAAATGCCTTCTTTTAATGCCACTTCACGTGTCATGAGAGCTGCGTCTTTATCGGTCACCTTTTCAAAATGATCAATTAAGCTAAAGTCTACGTTTTTCGGCAGAAAATCTTCTCCAATGCCCTCGGTGATATATGGATAAATCTCATCTTTATCAAAAATGCCTGTTTCCTTATATTTTTTGAACACCGAACCATAGGTATCAATACCGATTATTTTAATGTTTGGGTTCTTTTCTTTGAGATACCTGGCAATACCAGATATCGTACCACCAGTCCCCACTCCTGCCACCAGGTGAGTTATCTTACCCTCGGTTTGTTCCCATATTTCGGGAGCAGTCTGTTCATAATGCGCCTGCATATTGGAAAGGTTATCATACTGATTAGGCTTCCATGAATTTGGCACCTCACGTTCCAGGCGTGATGAAACAGAATAGTATGAACGTGGGTCTTCCGGATCAACATTGGTTGGGCACACAATTACCTCGGCACCAAAGGCGCGCAATGCATCGAACTTCTCCTTGGATTGCTTATCGGTACTCGTAAAAATACATTTATAACCTTTTATTACCGCAGCGATGGCCAGGCCCATGCCGGTATTACCCGATGTGCCTTCGATAATGGTGCCGCCCGGCTTCAGTAAACCATTCTTCTCCGCGTCTTCGATCATCTTCAACGCCATGCGGTCTTTGATCGAATTACCCGGGTTAAAAGTTTCTAGCTTGGCCAGCACCGTTGCCGGAATGTCTTTAGTAATTGTATTTAACCTAACCATGGGCGTGTTGCCGATGGTTTCTAATATATTGTTGTACCACATAACGTTAGTTTATTAGTTGATTGGTTGATTAAGTGGTTATTACAAATCTACTACTCACTCAATCAACTACTCACTTTTTCAATCTAAAATTTAAGATGTTTCACTGTCAAGCCATTGTTGATCAGTTGTTTTAATGATTCGATGCCAATATGCAAATGCGTTTCCACGTATTGCTCGGTAACAGATGAATCACTTTCTGCTGTCTTTACTCCTTCTGGAATCATTGGTTGATCTGACACCAGTAACAAAGCCCCGGTTGGGATTTTATTGGCAAAACCCGTTGTAAAGATAGTGGCAGTTTCCATGTCTACAGCCATAGCACGTAAAGTCTTTAGATATTTTTTAAATTCCTTGTCATGCTCCCAAACGCGGCGGTTGGTGGTATAACACGTTCCGGTCCAATAGTCGCGGCCAAAGTCACGTATGGTGGTCGAAATTGCTTTTTGCAGTGCGAATGCAGGCAGCGCCGGTACTTCAGGCGGCAGATAATCATTCGATGTTCCTTCGCCTCTAATTGCTGCGATCGGCAATATCAAATCGCCAACGTTATTCTTTTTTTTCAATCCGCCGCATTTTCCCAGGAATATCACTGCTTTAGGTCTGATAGCTGTAAGCAGATCCATGACGGTAGCCGCTACAGAACTGCCCATACCAAAATTGATAATCGTAATTCCGCCAGCCGAAACGCTCTGCATGGGTTTATCTAACCCTAAAATCGGTGCATTCTCATTCCATTCAGAAAACAACTGCAGGTACTTAGAGAAATTGGTCAGAATGATATATCCGCCAAAATCACTCAAAGGGCGACCGGTGTACCTCGGCAGCCAGTTTACTACAATGGCTTCTTTTGTTTTAAGTCCCGATTTTATAGGGGTCTGTATTTTGCTTATTTCTTTGGGATCGAGCTCGTCTTTTTTTATTTCTTTTTCTTCGTTCATAGTGTATTAGTTAGCTGTGTAAAACGCTTCGTTTGCCTGGCAGGAATACCCTGAAACACAGTCAGGATGACGATTTGTAACTATACAACAAACCCCGGCGTTTCACCAGGGTTCGTGTTTTGATATTTCAAATATAAGTTTTTAAACTTACTGTGCTGTTAAGCTACTTTTAATTTTTTGAGATCAGATTTCTCGAATTTTTCATGCGCGTAATCCACTGTCACGTTTAGGCGTTTAATGTCCTTCTTTGATGGGAATTCAAACATTGCATCGATCATAATCGCTTCACAGATAGACCGTAAGCCACGGGCACCCAGTTTAAACTCCATCGCCTTGTCCACAATAAAATCAAGCACCTCGTCCTCAAATTCCAGCTTAACACCTTCATACTCAAACAATTTTTTATACTGTTTCAGTAACGAGTTTTTCGGCTCGGTGAGGATATTGTGCAGCGCTTCTCTGTCTAAAGGATTCAGATAAGTCAGCACCGGCAAACGACCTATCAACTCTGGAATTAAACCGAATGATTTCAAATCCTGTGGTGTGATATACTTGTACAGATTTTTCAGGTCAATCTCGCCTTCATGGTGTGAAAGTTTATAACCAACGGTTTGCGTACGCAGCCTGTTAGCTATCTTCTTTTCGATACCATCGAACGCGCCGCCGCAAATAAACAGGATATTGTTAGTATTCACGGTGATCATTTTCTGATCGGGGTGCTTACGGCCTCCTTGTGGCGGAACATTCACCATAGTACCCTCCAGGATTTTTAACAACGCCTGTTGTACGCCTTCGCCGGATACATCACGGGTAATGGATGCATTATCGCTCTTGCGGGCGATCTTGTCGACCTCATCGATGTAAACAATACCTTTTTCGGCGGCAGTTACATCATAATCAGCAGCCTGAAGCAAGCGTGTCAGGATACTTTCCACGTCCTCTCCTACATAGCCTGCCTCTGTCAGTACAGTTGCATCGCAGATACAGAAAGGAACATTCAATATTTTGGCCAGCGTTTTTGCCAATAGGGTTTTACCGGTACCGGTTTCGCCCACCATGATGATGTTCGATTTTTCAATCTCTACTTCATCCTTTTCAACCCGCTGATTCAATCGTTTATAGTGATTGTAAACTGCTACCGAAAGTATCTTCTTAGCATCATCCTGCCCGATCACATACTGATCGAGATGGGTTTTAATTTCAGATGGCTTTAATAATGCAGGCAAAGAAGGCGATGTTTTAACCTTACGCACTTTCAACTCTTCAGCCAATATCTCATTGGCCTGGTTCACACATTTATCGCAAATGTGTGCATCCAACCCGGCGATAAGCATGAGTGAATCCTGCTTACCGGCACCACAAAAGGAACATCTTATTTCTTTGCTGTTCTTGTTCATTATTAGTCTAGCTAACCAAATTTAGCAAATTAACGCAACTAATGCAACGTTTTTGCTTATTCGATTATTATTTAATACGTTATTGACAAGCGGTTGTTTCTTATTTCTTGCCTTTTGTTCCGCGCAAAATCTCGTCAACCATACCAAACTCCACTGCTTCTTCAGCAATCATCCAGTGGTCACGGTCCGACGCTTTATCAACTTTTTCATAAGGGGCGCCGCTGTGATCAGCTATGATCTGGTACAATTCTTTTTTCAATTTGGTGATCTCATGATAGCTGATTTCGATGTCCGACTGCTGACCTTGTGCACCGCCCGATGGCTGGTGGATCATCACCCTTGAGTGCGGCAGAGCAGCTCTTTTGCCTTGCGTTCCTGCACACAATAGTACCGCAGCCATTGAAGCAGCCATACCGGTACAAATTGTAGCCACATCATTCGAGATAAACTGCATGGTATCGTAAATACCCAAACCTGCATAAACCGAACCACCCGGAGAGTTGATGTAGATCTGGATGTCGCGTTTGCTGTCTGCTGATTGCAGGAACAACAGTTGCGCCTGTATAATATTGGCAATGTTATCATAAATGGCATCACCAAGAAAAATGATGCGATCCATCATCAAACGCGAGAATACGTCCATCTGTGCGACGTTTAACTGGCGCTCCTCGATAATGTAAGGAGTCATGTTTGATGGTGTAACGATACCCATTGGGGTATTACCTCTTTCTATACTACCGATATATTTATCTACATAAAGGCTGTTAATACGGTGATGCTTAACGGCATATTTTCTGAACTCGTTTCTATCTATATTATCCATGATTTTGGGTTTTCTTTATTTGATTGCGTTAAATATAGTTTTTAGTTGAATATAAATATTCATATAAAGTTTGGTAAAAGTAAAAATAACATAGTTATAAAAAACGAAAGCAACCCACTAAGAGCTGCTTTGGTTTTAGTACGATATGTTTTTAGACCTTATTCTACAGAGCTGAAATCTTTAGCGTCAACTTCTTTATTTTCCAAAGTAACTACGCTTTTCAGGTAGTCTAATGCTTTAACGGCTTTTACTTCTTCAAATATTTTGTTTGCTTCGTCCCTGTTCTGCAGATACTGAACAGTGTATTGACCCAATTGCTCTTCGCTTAAAGGCTGAGGACTGTACATTCTGAACTGAGCATCCAGGCGTTGTTTTGCCGCTGCGAACACTTCTTCGTATTTGATCTCGATCTTGTTATCCTTAATGATCTTATTTTCGACCAAAGTCCATTTTAGATTTTTAGCAAAATCTTCGTAACCGCCCGTTAATTCCTCTTCCGTTAATTTTTCGTTGGTGGCTTTTAACCAGCGTTTCAGGAATTCGTCAGGCAATTGGAAAGTTGCTTTTTCGATAGCCAGCTTATACAGGTCGTTTTGCAATTTGCGCTCAGCATCCTGTGCAAACATAGCTTCTACTTCTTCAGTAATTTTTGCCCTGAATTCGTCTTCAGTAGTTACTGTACCTTCACCAAATAATTTATCAAAGAACTCCTGGTTCAGATCGCTTTCCTCTAAACGGTTAACATTTTTAACTGTTAGACGGAAGTTCGA
>Ga0207647_10000061_pt1 | contig 83985 bp, 88 predicted proteins | sample KBSCornC2_FD_184295 | JGI IMG/M metagenome (GOLD analysis project Ga0207647, IMG submission 184295) | Corn rhizosphere microbial communities from Kellogg Biological Station, Michigan, USA - C2 (SPAdes) (version 2) | ecosystem: Host-associated > Plants > Roots > Rhizosphere ...
ATACAGAACTTACTGAAGATATAATCTAACTGGTCTTCATTAGTGATCTCACCAGTGATTTCGCCGAGAAATTGAAGGCAACGTCGTATATCCAATGCCAACAAATCGCCGGAGATTTTATTGGTGAGACCATTCATTACATCATTCAAAGCTTCATTTACCTGAACAAGCGAGTGATAATGTCGCGCATTGGTAACAATAACATTTTCAGAGGAAACCTTGTCTTTTAAAACAATATCAAGCATTCTTTCTTTTAAAACCTCCAGGTGCAAATGGTTTTTTGCAGAAATGAAAATGACACCGCTAAATTGTGAAAAGTTTTCTCTTATTATTGATTCGTTCCGTTCAGTCTTATTGCCTACGAGGAGATGGTTGATTTTTTGATCCTGCAAATCAAGCTCAACTGTTTTTAATTCATCCGGTATCATTTCATTTACATCGAATAGATACAAAACAATATCAGCCTGTTTCATTTTTTGAAGGCTTTTTTCAATACCAAAGCCTTCGATGATATCTTGTGCGTGGTTACGAATACCAGCGGTATCAATCAGCCTGAACAAAATTCCGTCGATATTGATTATTTCTTCAATTGTGTCTCTTGTGGTGCCTGGGATATCACTTACGATCGCACGGTCTTCATTGAGTAAAGCGTTCAATAAAGTGGATTTGCCCGCATTGGGTTTGCCGATGATTGCAACACTAACTCCATTCTTGATCACATTGCCCAGTTTGAATGACTCAATAAGTGCTTGAGTCTTCGTCATTGCCTGGTGCACTAAACTTTTTAATTGAGAGCGGTCGGCAAATTCAACATCTTCCTGTGCGAAGTCAAGTTCGAGTTCAATAAGGGCAGAGAATTTTATCAGTTCTTCGCGCAGATCTTTTAATGCTTCTGAAAACTTTCCCCTGATATTGTTCAATGCGGTTTTATGTGATGCCGACGTATTGCTTGCAATCAAATCTGCTACAGCTTCGGCCTGGCTCAAATCGAGTTTACCATTTAAAAAAGCGCGAAGTGTAAACTCACCCGGCTTTGCCAATCTTGCGCCGGCTTCTATACAGGCATCGATTATTTGCTGATGAATATAAGGAGAGCCGTGACAACTAATTTCAATCACGTCCTCACCCGTATAGGAACGTGGTCCTTTAAATAATGAAACGACAACTTCATCCAATAGTGTATTCCTATTATGCAAATAACCAACATGCAATGTATGAGATCGCTGAGCTTTTAAATCTTTTGAGGCAAACAACTTACCAACGATGTCAAACGATTTTTTTCCGCTCAGCCTGATAACACCAATTGCACCAACCCCCGGGGGCGTAGCCAACGCCACAATAGTTTCATCCCATGAGGCGAATTGATTTGTCATAACGATTAAGCAAATTATTAATAACGCGCTGTAATGTGGTTTGTTTTATAGCCATTAAACACCACATACATTGGGTTGATAAGAAAGACAAAGACTTTTTCTGCGAAGTTAAACCCGTTTCTTTTTAATAACATTGTTGTTTGATGTTCCAATTCGCCAATAAAAAAGCCTGCGACTGGTGTCACTATCAAATCCTGGATGCTTGGCCGCTCGGCAACTGATTCAATAAAAAACTCAAAAAAGGTAGATTCCCCGACCGCAAAGAAAAAAGACTGCAATTGAGAAGCACCTTGGCTCCTTACGCCATTATAATAGATTGCTCCGGCCAGGGGATGCTGAATGTAATTGACAAGAAAAGGGTCGTCATCAAATTTCGGGGGCATCGTAAAGGCTCTTTTCCAGTTAGTTGGCGCATGATCATAAAAATGTTTGTTCCAGTTTGAAAAACTGGCCGGCATTGCAGCAAGAAAAGCCATCGTGGCCACCTCTCCACCAAATATTACCCTTGCGGCTCTCCATGCCTGCCTTTTAAAATTTCTTTGCTGTTCAATTTTTTCGATTGGCTTTTCATACCTGGGACGTGCCGTATCAAGCATGATCCAGGTGGGGCCGTCGCCCAGGGAAACAGGGTTCAAAATCAATGAATCGTTTGAACTACCAGATGTTTGAGCCCAGCAAAAAAGTGAGGGGAAAATTAAAAAGACGATCAACACAGTTTTCATCTGTAATGATTTTTAAAAAGCAGCAATGATAAGGCATCTTCATTAAAAATCAGGAATTATACAAATAAAAAATCCTTCTTATTCAGAAGGATTTTTTATTGAAACAGTTTAAAAGCTTTATTGTTCCTGGATTACAAATGTGATGGGTTGCGTGTGGTACGAGCGTACCTGCTTGCCGTTTTGAATTCCGGGGTTCCATTTAGGCCCTTTTTTAATTACATCCATCGCAGCTTTACCTAAGCCATATCCCGGATCGCTGCCTACAATAGAAACATCGGCAACCGATCCATCTCTTTCAACAAGAAATCTTACCTGGACTGTGTAGGTTCCGGGCTCCATTCCTGAAGAAGCCGCATCTTCAATTGCTCTTTGCAACTGGCTCGTCAGCCACCTGTTCCAGGCTTTTTGGTCAACGGAAGCTTCAATTTCTACCTTGGTAAAAATTTGGTTCTCGTCAACTTTAGGCTCCTCAACAACTTTTTTTCCTTCGTCCACAACCGGTGGAGTAGCGATATTCTGGTCTTTAATACCCTCCTGGTTTTGAACATCGATCTTTGTGTCCTCCAATTTTTCTACCGGGGGAATTTCTTCCTTTTTCACTTCCTCATCTTTTTTAATTACCGGAGGAGTAAACTTGGTCATCTCAACCTTTGGAGGTGGAGGTGTTTTTGGAGGTGGTGGCGGAGGTGGTGGTGGTTTTTGCTCTTCGGGCTGCACGTTTTGAATCACCACTTCACTTACATTCACCTTATCATCATTTTTTCCGCCGAATTGTTTAGCAAGGACACTTGCCAGGATAGCTGCAACTGCAATAGCCGCAGTGATTGCCAAAGCCAAAGTAATACGCTTATTGTACTTTTTTCTAAGTTCATAAGCGCCATAGTCTTTGTTCCGGCCTTCAAAAACCAGGTCAAGTATGTCGGCGTTTAATATTTTATTCGCTTCCATTTTTTTGATTTAATAAGTAGATGCAATAATTGTCATTTTCCACAATTATTTGATTCCATTGCTTGCTTCTGTAGCTTTTACCAATTTATTTTCATCATCGGTTATATCTACCAAGGCAAAACGGTGAACCTGGTTAATGGTCATTTCATCCAGAATATCCACCGTGTTTTTGTAAGTGGCTTCTGTATTCGGCTTTATAATTACCATAAAGTCCTTATCTAAAGTGTCTTTCGGATAACCCTGGGCTTTGCCCATTTCCATGACATCTTTCTTCTTTTTGATGATGACGTCCCTGATCTCTTTATAAGTGCTGCTTTTAAAGTTAGAGCCGTCTTCCTTCAACTGGCCTTCATAGTAATAAATACCGTTGCCTTTACCCAGTAAGATGGTCAGGGCACCAGATTGTTTTACTTCAGTTTGGTTTTTAGGATCTTTTTCGTCCTTGGGCATGTACAACTTCATTGTTGAAGGTGTGCTCATTGTTGTTGTGAAAATGAAAAACGTAATGAGCAGAAAACCCAAGTCCACCATTGGCGTCATATCCACTCTCGTGGAAAGCTTCTTGGCTTTTTTGACCCCCGGGCCTTTCTTATGGCCACTATCACCACCTGAAACATCTATATCTGCCATATCAGTATTTTTTAATTGTTAGAAAATTATTCTTCATCCTTTTTACCAGACTCTCTTTTGGTATAAAGTTCTGTTCCGGCAGGAACTGCTTTAGGATCGGTAATGAGTTTGTACTTGTACTCGTCATTCTTTTTCAGAGCGTCAATCACGCCTTTAAAAGTTGGATAAGTAGCATTGTCATCCCCTTTGATCATGTAAAGCACCGTATGCCCCTGAAAAGCTACTTTGGCAGCACCGATCCATGTGGCCAATTCATTGTTAGTTGAATCGACAGGGATTCCTTTTTGCTTCACTTTATCTCTTTGGTCTTTTGGCATATCCAATAAAGATTTTATCTCGGCAAAAGGTGACCCTACGGTAGTATAATTCATAAAGCTCTTCATCTCGGCATCATTCAAACCCAAATTGCGATTTGAGTTTACAGCTCTGATCAAATCAAGTTTCAAGTTGTTATCACTTGTTTTTTTTGTGTTCATTGTAAAATAAACATGACCTACAGAGTCAAACTCGACAAGAACTGCATCCTCTTCTTTTAATTTATCTGATGATACGGAATGAGGGGTTGTAATTGTAATGGGAGCCGGCGGCTTGAACTTTGTCGCCAGCATAAAGAATGAAAGAATAAGGAAAGCTACGTCCACAAATGGAGTCATGTCCGTAGCCGTACTTTTTTTTGGTATTTTGACACTTGGCATTTGCTGTAATATTTAGTATTGAGATTCGATCGGTTCAAAAATCCACAGATTCAATTGCTATTATTTGTATAAAGAAGCAAATGATTGTGTTAATGTGAAACCTGATTCGTCAATACCGTATGTAATAGCGTCAATTTTAGTTGTGAAAACGTTATACATAATCAAAGCTAAAGCTGAAGTACCGATACCCAAAGCCGTGTTATACAAGGCTTCAGAGATACCAACCGCCAGTGCACTTGCATCACCGCCACCCGATTCACCAAGAGCGGAGAATGAACGGATCATACCCATTACCGTACCTAACAAGGCAATCAAGGTACCTACTGAAGTAATGGTTGATAAGAACACCAGGTTTTTCTGCAACATTGGCAATTCCAAAGCGGTCGCTTCTTCAACTTCTTTTTGGATAGCAATTACTTTTTGCTCTGTATCCAGTTCTGTTACATTGATCATTTCTTTGTAACGACGCAGGCCAGCCTTCATCACATTTGCTACTGAACCACGTTGCCTGTCGCATTCTGCAAGAGCAGCATCAACATTTCTGTTAGCAAGGTGGTATTGCACTTTGCGAATGAAATCTGCAATAGAACCTCTTCCTAATGCTCTGCTAATGGTTAAGAAACGCTCAATTGAAAATGTAATCACCATCAGAAACATACCAATCAACAATGGAACGATGATACCACCTTCATAAATTCTATGAAAGGCATCTTTAGGATTTTTGTGCTCAGGCCAAAACCAGCCTTTTCCAGGATTAGCAAAGCCATTTGGATCTCCCATTAAATATCTCCAAATGCAATAACCTGCAATTACGCAAATGATTGGTGCTAACCAAGAAATTGCATTACCACCTTTTTTAGGTTGCACTGATGTGGACTTAACTGATGTGGAACTTGTACCTGCAGTCGGTCTAGTTTCTGCCATGATTGTAATTTTTAGTTGTTTTAATTTAAAATCCGAATTGAAAAAATATTGGGTCACAATTCTACTGAAAAAAAACATTCAAATGTTTGCGCGGTTGTACTTTTTTCAGCAGAGTCTAAAAAATTTATTTATATATAAACATTCATTTTAAAGTTAAGACGATACTTATTGATAATACTCAATTATTTTGCCGGTGTTGATTTCCTGTTATCTACTCGTATCTCAATGCTTCAATAGCATTTAGCTTGCCTGCCTTCAATGCAGGATATAAACCTGCCAGCAATCCAACTGTTCCGCAAATAGCAATTCCATATCCAACCCATTTCCACGGAACAACAAAACCCGTTTTTAAAACCATTGAAAAAAGATTGCCAACAAACACTCCTAAAATAATTCCGAAAATGGCACCAAGTACGCTAATTAAGATTGCTTCAAGCAAAAATTGTTGACGCACCGCTTTTTTCTTGCCCCCAATTGCTTTGATTAAACCAACTTCTTTTGTTCTTTCCGTTACAGAAACCAGCATAATGTTCATCAATCCGATCGAGGATCCTATTAAAGTAATGAAACCAATTACAATGATAGCCGCGGTTAAAAACCCTAGAACATTCATTGCTTTTTCTGCAACGCTGTCACTTCTTTCCACAACGAAATTGCTCTCTTCAGTTGTATTTAGTTTCCTGATTGCCCTGAACAATCCCTCTGCTTCACCCATCGCATTTTCAACCTGGTTGATTTCGTCTGTCTTGATCCCGATTGTATAGGCATTGGAACCGAAATATTTTTTTGCAGCTTTATATCCAATGATGACAATATTGTCCCTGCTAAAACCAAATGAAGACCCGCGGGTCTCTAAAACACCAAGTACCCGGTATGGAATATCGTTGATGCGAACAACATGGTTGATTGCAAGATTTGGATCCAGCTTAAATAATTTGTTTGCAACATCAAGGCCAATTACACAAACATTTTGTGCTGATTGAATTTCCTGGTTGGTAAAATTTCTTCCTGCCTGTAATGAAAATCCATTCAGGAAAAGATAATTTTCATCGCCACCAAATGTAAAAACATTGGGGTTTGTTTTTAATGACTGGTAAGAGATAATAGCATTTCTATTAGCAAAAGTGGAGATGCCGGCAACAGCGCCTGAAAACTGGTAGTTCTTTATGAACTGTTCGGCTTCATCATCCGTGATTAATTTATCAAGACTTGATTGCTTTTGCTTTTTTGCTCCTTTCTTTGAAAGCTGCACATTTGATCCATCACCGCCAAAATGAAAATTTCTTTCCTTGTAGCGAATGGTAAAACCATTTGCGCCCATTGAAGAAAAACTCTCCGTAAGTTTTTGGTTCATTGCCTTGATTGCAGTGATGATCCCAATTAATGCCATAATACCAAAAGCAATAATGGCAATAGTAATTCCTGTTCGAAGCCTATTACTTCTTACACTGCGGTAGGACAACGATAAAGTATCAGAGAAGTTCATCAAAACAAACAGGCTTACTAAATTAGTAAACCTGCCACTGATATAAATTTATTTTTTTGGTCTTAGAAATACAACCATGAAATTAGAAGGTTCGGAAATATCCCAAGTATAACAGTAATTGCTGCAAGCGCAATCATTGTATATTTAAAACCGGGAGTCAATGTAACAACAACTCCTGCATTTCCATCTTTAAAATACATCGCCTGGATCAACCGGAAATAATAATAAACGCTGACTGCGGCCATTAATACGGCAAATAATGCAAGCCATAAATTTCCTGCGTTGATGGTGGCACGAAGCATATAAAACTTTGAAAGAAATCCTGCAGTCAATGGAATACCCGCTAATGAAAGTAAAAAGACCACCATTGTTGCTGCAATTACAGGTTGTTGTTTTGCAAACCCGTTGAAACCCTCAAACGTGTAATCATTCATTTTTGCAAGCATGCCAAAAATTCCAATGGTTGCAATGCAATAAGCTGCTCCGTATAAAATCAAGCCCTCTCTCGCATCGGAATTCAAAGAATAAATAGCCAGCATCATGAATCCTGCCTGCGAAATACTTGAATAGGCAAGCATTCGTTTCACACTCTGCTGGAAAACAGCTGTAAGATTTCCAATGAATAATGTAACTGCAGCAATAATTCCTACCAGTAACTTCCACTGCGGTTGAATATCACCAAATGCATCATTGAACAGGCGCATGAAGGCAATAAAGCCTGCTGCTTTTACAACTGTGGCCATAAAGGAGGTAAACACCGTTGGTGCCCCGTCATAAACATCCGGCGTCCAGAAATGAAATGGAGCTGCTGACACTTTAAATGAAATGGCAAATAACAGCAGCATCATCCCGGCGATCATCAGTACAGGAACTTTCCCCGCTGCAAATAAATGCGGAACTCCAGTTTGAAAGGTTCCAGTTGCTCCATACACCAGTGCAATTCCCATCAACATCAATCCCGTTGAAAAGCTTCCCATCAAAAAATATTTCAACGAAGCTTCATTGCTTTTCAAATTTCTTTTGTCGCTCCCCGTAAGTATGTAAAGGGGGATGGAAAGAATTTCGATACCGAGAAACAGCATCAGCAATGATTTAAAGGAAACGGCAATAATCACTCCGCTCAAAACAAAAAAGATCAGCGCAAAATAGTCACTGTAATTGACTCCCACTCTTTCCATATCTGTTGAAGACAAGAGAAAAAAAGCAAGCGTTGAAACGTTTGCAATCAACGAAAACAATAAAGCAAAACGATCGAACACCAGCATGTCTTTGGTGTCAATATGAAAAAGTGAGACATTTTTTAACTCCAGGAAATTCACAACAATCACTGCCAGTAAAAGCACGTGGGCCAATGTTCGCACGGATGCTTTATTCTTCAGCAAAAAACTGCTGAACATCATAATTACACCACTAACAGTCGATAAGATTAATGCGTTCATATTATTTTACAATCAGGTTGGCAACATTTACATCTTTCAATAAACCATCAACAAAACTGCTTCCCAGGTTCAGTAAAGGTTGCGGGTAAACTCCAAGTACAACAATCACTATTACCAAAAATGCAAGAATTAATTTTTCATTTCCAAAAGCATCGTGAGCATTTGCGGTGACAGCATTTGTGTTTCCATAAAATATTTTCTGAATCATGTTCAATGTATACACTGCAGAAAGAATAATTGCAATGATGGCAAACACGGTAAAGATGATTCTGTAATCACTTAACGAATTCCATATTCCATTGAACATTAAAAACTCCCCGACAAACCCATTAGTCAAAGGCAAAGCAACGTTTGCTAGTGCAACAACCACTAACAACGCAGTTAATCCCGGGGCCTTTTGTGCAATGCCTCCGAGCTCGGAAAGTTTTCTTGTTCCAAACTGTCTTTCGATCAATTCAACCACGATCCATAGCCCAATGATGTTAATTCCGTGGTTGAACATTTGCATCATCACGCCATTCATTGCTGTTGTGTTCTCAGAAAAAACCGCCATCACCATTAATCCCATGTGTGCAATGGATGAGTATGCAATCAATCGTTTTAAATCGTCTTGTTGGATAGCAATAATTGAAGCGTAGATAATTCCGATCACTGCCATACTCATGGTCACGTCTCCCCAAGCATGCACTGCTGATGGAAAGATTGGCCACACCCAGCGTATCAACCCATAAAGTCCCATTTTCACCATAATGCCGCTTAACACCATGGTTGCAGCAGTTGGTGATTGTTCATAGGTATCGGGCTGCCAGGTGTGAAAAGGAAACACGGGCATCTTAACTGCAAATGCCACAAACATCAACCAGAACAACCAGCTTTGCGTACCTGGCGAAAGTTTTAATGCATAGAATGATTTGATCGCGAAAGAATGATCAGCTGTTTGAAAATATAAATACAATATGGTGACGAGCATTACTACCGAAGCAGTGAATGTGTAAATGAAAAATTTGAACGTGACCGGAATTCTTCTTTCATGACCCCAACCTGAACACAGAAAGTAAACAGGAATTAATGCAAGTTCCCAGAAGAAATAAAACAGCAATGCATCTGTTGCCAAAAACACTCCCATCAGTCCTGCCTGCGTTAGCAACATCAATGCAAAAAAGTTATTTGGCTTTTTATACTCTGTTCTCCACGTAGCAATTAAAATAATTGGATACGCAATAGCAGTCAACAGAGTCAGGATTTGCGATAACCCATCGAGCGAAAGCGAAAATGAACTTCCCAAATTTCCCATCCACGGTGCAGAAAAATTTAATTGATCTGCCGATTTTATGAATGTGTTGGATGCAATGGAAAGAAATAAAGCGACCAGTGAAACAAGTAAAGACCAAACCCGGACAGTTTTATCATTCTTTAAAAAGAACGATAACAAACCGCCGATCAATGGAACTAAAAACAATAATAAAACGATCATATAAAGTCAAAATGAAAAAGTCAACAGAAAAAACAACCTATGACTTCTTACTTTTTAAGTTTTTTTACTTCTTCAAAAAGAACTCCAGCACAAAAAAGATCACCATACTGAGCACCATCAGCAAAATATAACTTCCAACCTGCCCGCTTTGCAACCAACGCAGCTGCCGCCCGCTATAATTTACTGCTCTCCCGACACCATTTACCAATGCATCAATTCCACTTTTTTCTAACACTGTATTTGCAAAGGAGCCTAAAGCATTCAATGGTTTTACAATAATGCTATCGTATAATTCATCGACATACCATTTGTTCTGCAACAGTTTTCCCAGTGCAGAAGGCTGTTCTTCTTTATAAGTTTTATATCTACTCCATGCAATGACAATGGCAACAACTGCAATTGCAGTTGCCAACCCCATCAGCATCCATTCGGTTGAATGGCCAACGGTTGTTTCTGCATCGGGAACAACGGGAGATAAAAATTTCGTTAGCTTTTCTCCACCCCTTGCAAATACTCCAGGAATATTTATAAATCCACCAACTACGGAGAGTATTGCCAGGACAATCAAAGGGATTGTCATTGCAGAAGGACTTTCGTGAACATGATGTCTTTGTTCTTCCGTTCCTCTGAAGGTTCCGAAGAATGTGATGAACAACAAACGGAACATGTAAAACGCGGTTAATCCTGCAGTGAGTAATCCTATGATGTATAAGGCTTTGTTGTGCTCAAATGCAGCAAGCAAAATTGCATCTTTTGAAAAGAACCCCGAGAATGGAACAATGCCCGCAATGGCCAGGCAGCCAATCAAAAATGTCCAGTAAGTAACCGGCAATTTTTTTCTCAGTCCACCCATAAAGCGAATATCCTGTTGGCCGCTCATGGCATGAATTACAGAACCAGAGCCAAGGAATAACAAAGCTTTGAAGAAAGCATGCGTCATAACATGAAAAACTGCAGCCACGTAAGCACCGCTTCCCAAGGCAAGAAACATATAACCGAGCTGGCTCACGGTTGAATATGCCAATACTTTTTTAATATCATTTTGACGAAGTGCAATGCTTGCTGCAAACAAGGCAGTTGCCGCACCGATGATGGCAACAATATTCATTGTCAAGGGAGCAGCTGAATACAAAACATTGCTTCGTGCGATCATGTAAATACCTGCAGTCACCATTGTTGCCGCGTGGATCAATGCCGACACCGGAGTTGGACCTGCCATCGCATCGGGCAGCCAGGTATACAATGGGATTTGGGCACTTTTACCGGTGGCACCTAAAAATAAAAGAAGTGTGATTCCCACCAAATCGCCGGAAGAATAATTGCTATAATTAAAAACATCAACAAAATTGGTGGAATGAACTTTTGAAATGATCCAAAAAATCGCAAGCAAAAAACCTGCATCACCAATCCGGTTCATCAGAAATGCCTTCTTTGCTGCTTTTGTATAATCAATGTTCTTGAACCAATACCCAATCAACAAATAAGAACACAGGCCAACACCTTCCCAACCAATGAACATGATTACATAATTCGATCCCATTACCAGCAACAGCATTGAGAAGACGAACAAATTGAGGTAAGAAAAATACCTTCCAAAATGTTCTCTCCTTTCTTCATGCATGTAAGCAGTGGAATAAACATGAATTAAAAAACCAACCCCGGTGATGATCAAAAGAAATACTGCAGACAGTTGATCAATTTGAAACGCAAAAGGGATTTTTAATCCCGGAACATTGATAAAGTCAAAATAGCGAATAACAGGATCGGAGATAAGCTTTACATTTTTTGAAATCTGCTTTCCGGAAAATTCATCCAGGTTAAAAAATGTCATCAGGCTGATGATAAATGAAGCCAGTACAGTTCCGCTTCCAATAACACCAAGCATTGCTTTGGACAAATATTTCCTTCCCAATCCGTTGATCAAAAAACCGATGAAAGGCAAAAGCGGAATCAAGAGAATTAAGTTCTTCATATTAGTCAGTTAGTCGCAGATCACGTTTGACCCTTGACCAATCAATGTTTTAGTCTGTTCAAAAAATTTACATCAACCGAATGCGTATTGCGGTACAACATCACAATAATTGCTAAGCCTACACTCACCTCTGCAGCTGCAACCACCATGATGAAAAACACAAACAATTGTCCATCGCTTCCTGCAGTAATATCTTTAGCTGCGCTGGCCAGGTGAATCATTTTCGAAAAGGCCACCAGCAACAGGTTCACCGCATTCAGCATAAGTTCAATACACATAAATATGATGATGGCATTGCGGCGTGTTAACACACCAATAATGCCGATAACAAACAGCGCAATGGAAAGAAATATGTAATAGTTAATTGGCATAACCGGCCCCCTGTCCCCCGGTGGGAGAACTTAGTTTTGATTTGTCTTTATTTATTTTGAAATGCTTCAATTCGAAATTTATTTTTTATCAACCGCCTGGTTGCTGCTATTGAACTGATATTGCGTCCCAATCCTGTGTGTGTTCCCTAAAATTTATCATCACTTTCCGGGTTACCACACTGAAGCAATCAGCTATTCTTACCCCTCAGACTTAAAAAGACGTCACAACCTTAAACTGAGTGACACAACAGGCGTTGATCCAAGCAACAAAGCTGGTTACACAATCATCAACTTATTTAAAGAACTCCGAAGCCTAAACAAGATCGTCAATACCCATTGCTTCCCTTGTTTGTTGCATTCTCTTCGATTCCTTTTCGACAGGACTATCTGCAACCCTGGTCTCGTCTCTCTTACCGATTACAACTGCACCAACCATTGCACTTAAAAACAAAATGGAACTTAATTCAAACGGAACCACATAATCTTTGAACAGGACTTTTCCAAGATTTTGAATCAATCCTATATCGCCGGTTCCTAATTCAGTCATATTTTTTTCTGTATGGCGCAATGCAGCAACCAATACCAAAAGCAATGTTCCACCTGCAACTGCCCCTGCCAATTTCAACCATTTGTTTTTTTGGGGCTCAGTGTCTTTGTTTAAATTCATCAACATGATCACGAAGAGGAACAACACCATAATGGCGCCTGCATAAACAATGATGTTGACGATGGCAAGAAACTGCGCATTCAATAAAATATAATGTCCTGAAATGGTAAAGAAGGTAACGATCAGCCAAAGCACGCTGTAGACCGGATTCTTGCTGATAACAACCATCAATGCACTAAACAATGCAACAACGGAGAGAATCCAAAACAATATTTCTGTAATACTCATTCTTGCAGTTGGTGTTATTTTATTTCCTTGCCAACGCTTCCTTTTGCTTTGGCATATTCTTCAGGTTGTGTAACCGGGTTTGGAATCAGCAAATCTTCTTTGCTGTAAATAAAACCTTTGCGGGCATAGTTAGCCGGCGCAAAAGTTTGCGTTAAATAAATCGCGTCTTTCGGACACGCCTCTTCGCAAAATCCACAAAAAATACACCGCAGCATATTGATCTCATATTTTGCTGCATACTTTTCTTCACGATACAAATGCTCTTCGCCGGGCTGACGTTCTGCAGCTTCCATTGTTATGGCTTCCGCAGGACAGGCAACAGCACATAAACCACAGGCCGTGCATCGTTCACGACCTTCTTCATCACGATTTAATATTTGCACACCCCTGAACACTGAAGAAAATGTTCTTTTTTGCTCAGGGTATTTTATCGTAGGCTTTCTTTTGAAGAAATGGCTGATTGCGATGCCCATGCCTTTTACAATTGCCGGCAGGTACATTTTTTCCCAAACCGTCATGGGCTTGCGATCAACCTGTTTCTTTCTGTTTGTTAATGATTCCATCTCAAAATCCTTTCACTTTTAACGGCGCAAATTTAGCCGTTTTCAGTAAGGCTTTATTTTTAATAACCAGTTTATTTATTCAGCAATAAAACAACAACTGCTGTGATTAACATATTCACCAAAGCCAGCGGCAGCAAGCCCTTCCAGCCAAGGTTCATCAATTGATCGTAGCGAAAACGTGGAATGGTCCAGCGAATCCACATGAAAACAAAAATGAAAAACACCGCTTTTGCCATTAGTACAGCAAACCCGATTAATCCAACCCACCAATGATTTCCCCATGCCGCTTCGTTTACAAAAGGAATATCGTAACCACCAAAGAACAAGGTTGCCATCACTACCGATGAAATGAACATGTTGATATATTCTGCAAACAAATAAAACCCAAGTTTCATTGATGAATATTCCTGGTGGTATCCCATGTTTAGCTCGTTCTCTGCTTCAGGCAAATCGAATGGAGTACGATTACATTCTGCAAGAGCACAAACAAAGAAGATCAAAAATCCAAGTGGCTGGTAAATAATGTTCCATCCATGGGCAATTTGTTCATTGACAATCACACTCAACCTTAATGAACCGGAAATCATCAGTACTGCAATCAATGATAATCCCATCGCCAGTTCATAAGAAATCATTTGAGATGCGCCACGAATGGCAGCCAACAATGAAAATTTATTGTTTGATGCCCATCCGCCGATCATGATCCCATAAACACCCAGGCTCACTACACCAAAAATGTAAAGAATGCCAATGTTCACATCGGCAATTTGCAAAGGCACCTGGTGGCCTGAAATATCAATGGTGCTTCCCCATGGAATTACCGCACTGGTGAGCATGGCAGTAATCATTGCCAGCATTGGCCCCAGGATGAAAAGAAACTTTGAAGAAGTCAACGGAATGATCTCTTCTTTCATGAATAATTTCAGACCATCAGCAAGTGGTTGAAAAATTCCGAATGGACCTGCACGGTTTGGACCAATACGGTCCTGCAAAAAAGCAGCGATCTTTCTTTCTGCATAAGTGCTGTACATGGCAACAACCATTGAAAGCGTAATAATGGCTGCAACTAAAATCAGCTTTTCAAAAAATATCCACCAGTCTATTTGTAATAAATACATAGTTCAAAGTCAAAAGTTCAAGCCAGGCAAATTAAGCATTGACCTGGTTAGTTTTTATGGTGTGTTAGGGTTTGTAGAATCTGTTCCTGCCAGATTCCTTCCTTTTCCCTGTTTTACATCCGTTGGATTTTGTCCAACGGCATGGGCATCCCCGTTAAAGGTTTTGCCTGTTGCCGGGCCCGCAATCTCATTCAGATCAACGGTATTTACCTGGCTGATTGAATGAATGTCCATCAATAATTTCGGCGTTCTTCCCATCAATGGCTCAAATGTTTCATGCGGTTTATTTATTCCAACATAGTGTCCGGCACTGATCACTGAATGACGATCCACTCTTGTGGGTCCTTCGATTACCCAGTCGCTTACTTTCTTCTTTTCGAAACGGCATTCGTTACAAATCCAATCTTCCACCTCTCCCCACTGGTCTTTTCGTGCAGTAACACGCAAAACATCATCACCACGCATCCACAATCTTACGCTGCCTTTGCAATGCGGACAGTCACGATGTGCATCAACAGGCTTTGTAAACCAGACACGATTTTTAAAACGGAATGTTCTGTCAGTTAAAGCGCCAACGGGGCAAACATCAATCACATTTCCAATCATCGGACTTTCCAGCGATTTTTGAATGTAAGTGGCGATTTGTGCATGATCGCCCCTGTCCAAAACTCCATGTTCACGGTTTCCCGCAATTTGGTTTGCCGTATGTACACAACGATAGCAGAGAATGCATCGTGTCATGTGCAGTTGAATGTAAGGACCTATGTCAATGCGTTCAAATGTTCTACGCCTGAATTCATAACGGGTGCCCTCGCTTCCATGCTCGTAACTTAAATCCTGTAAATCACATTCACCTGCCTGGTCGCACACGGGGCAATCCAGTGGATGATTGATCAGCAAAAATTCGACGACACCTTTTCTTGCCTCGAGCACTGCCGGGTTGGTAATGTTTTCAACCACCATTCCATCCATCACCATGGTCCTGCAACTTGGAACAAGTTTAGGCATCGGACGCGGATCGGCGGTTGAAACTGCCGCTACTTTTACCAAGCATGTACGGCAATAGCCACCCGTTTTTTCCAGTTTGCTGTAATAGCACATGGCAGGTGGAACAATATCACCACCAATTTTTCGTGCAGCCTGGAGAACGGTTGTTCCCTGCTCCACCTCAATGGTGATGTTATCAATTGTTACTTTCAATAATTTTTTTTCTTCAGCCATTTTTATAAACTCCGAATTATCGGCTTATTAAATTTATCCGACTGCAACCTGGATTGGATCAGCATAATGCGCTAATCCAAAATTTCTTTTTTGTGATTCCTCAGGATTCAATACATGCCATTCAAATTCATCTCTGAAATGACGAATGGCTGCTGCCACGGGCCATGCTGCTGCATCACCCAAAGGACAAATGGTGTTTCCTTCGATCTTGCTTTGAATATCCCAAAGCAAATCGATATCCTTCATTTTTCCTTTTCCGTTTTCAATGTTGGCCAGAATTTTTTCCATCCATCCTGTTCCTTCCCTGCAGGGCGAACATTGTCCGCAACTTTCATGGCGGTAAAAACGGGCCAATGTCATTGTATGACGAACCACGCATTGGTCTTCATCCAAAACAATAAATCCGCCGGAACCCATCATCGTTCCAGTTTGAAAGCCGCCATCGGCAAGGCTCTCATAGTTCATCATCCTTTTTTCACCTTTTGCTGTTTTCAACAAAAGATTTGCAGGAAGAATGGGAACTGATGATCCGCCGGGAATGCAAGCCTTCAATTTTTTTCCCTTAGCAATGCCTCCACAATATTCATCGCTGTAAATAAATTCTTCAACAGAGATCGTCATATCAATTTCATACACGCCGGGCTTGTTGATGTTGCCGCAAGCCGAAATCAATTTTGTTCCTGTTGATCTTCCAACACCAATCTTTGCATATTCCTCAGCACCGATATTGATGATGGGGACAACTGCTGCAAGTGTCTCTACATTGTTAACAACTGTGGGACAATCATATAAACCCTTTACAGCAGGGAAAGGGGGTTTGATCCGGGGATTACCTCTTTTGCCTTCCAAGGATTCAAGCAATGCAGTTTCTTCACCGCAGATATAGGCACCTGCACCTCGTTGAACATAAATCTCGCAATCGAAACCACTTCCCAAAATATTTTTACCAAGCCACCCTGCATTTTTTGCCTCGGCTATCGCCTGTTCTAAAATATCGACGATCCATGCATATTCACCACGGATATAGATATAAGTTCTGTTTGATCCTAAAGCAAATGAAGAAATGATTAAACCTTCAACCAGCAAATGCGGAATGAATTCCATCAGGTATCGGTCCTTAAATGTTCCGGGCTCCGATTCATCTGCATTACAAACTAAATAACGGGCAACGCCTTCGGGCTTTGCCAAAAAACTCCATTTCATTCCTGTTGGGAAACCCGCGCCACCACGACCACGCAATCCACTTTTCTTTACTTCATCAACAATATCGGCCGGCGCCATTTTGAACGCTTTCTCCAATGCAGAATATCCTCCGTTGTTTCGATAAGTATCGTAGTAACGAATTCCCTCAATATGCGCTTTGTCTAATAATAATTTTCTACTCATAGTTAAATCCTCGTCAAGGATTTATTTTTGTTTATGTAAGCGGCGACCTTGCTACTTTCATCTTTCGCTACGTCGCACTCTTTTGCGTTGTGTGATTCTTTTCAGCAATTCTCACTTTTCATTCAATGCTACGGCCTGTCTTCCCATCAATCGCCACTTCCCTTTTTCTTTTACCCAAACCAGCATCATTAAAAAATCCAAAGGCACTACCGTTCCATCTTTTTTTATCTCTTTTGCTTTAAACAAATGTCTTACAATCGCCGCATCATCTTCCAAAATAACCTGCACGTTACTTACCGCCGTATCAGCATAAGTGGACTGGTTGTGATAGGCTCCAGCCAACGCTTCCTGCCTGTTCTGCAATTTGCCGTGCGAATGACCATAAGTCAATTTTTTTGCAAAAAGGTCATCAAGAGTTACACTGTCCCTGGTTCCAAAAACAGTATGACTTAACAGGTATGTTCTCTCGATGATTTGCCTTTCATCCTTCGACTGGGCAAAAACAAAAACATTTGCAAACAAAACTGTCGATATAAAAAGAACTTTCTTCATTAATTATTCTTTGCTGCAGTTTTTCTGCACTCCTCGATAATCTGGTCCACTTTTTCTTTGGTCAGATGTTCCTTATAAAATTTTCCCATTTGCATCATTGGCGCATAACCGCAAGCACCGAGACATTCTACGGTTTTCAATGTAAATAAGCCATCAGTAGTTGTTTCTCCAACGCCTATTGCTAACTTCTCTTTTATGTAAGCGATGATGTTATCGCTTCCGTTGAGCATGCACGGTCCTGTTTGACAAACTTCAAAAACATATTTACCAACAGGCTTTAAATTATACATGCTGTAAAACGTTGCCACTTCGTAAACCTCAATTGGCTTTAATTGCAGCAGCTCGGCTACATAGTCCATTGCCTCTGCACTTAACCAGCCATTATTTTCTTCCTGGGCCAAATGCAAAACAGGAAGCAAAGCACTTTTTTGTTTTCCTTCCGGATAACGTGCAATGATTTCCTTTACCGTACTTAATTTTTCTTCTGAAAATTTCATTTATAAAAAATTGAATTAGCTAACTCTTACATCAGCTAATCAGCTAATTTGGTTATCCATCCATTTCGCCCGCAATCAAATTCAGAGACGACATCACAATAATGGCATCACTCAACATTCCTCCCTTGATCATTTCTTCATAGGCCTGATAATAAATAAAACAAGGGCGACGGAAATGCAATCTGTACGGGCTTCTTCCGCCATCGCTGATCAGATAAAATCCCAACTCACCATTGCCACCTTCTACGCTGTGATACACTTCACCCGGTGGCATGTCTATTTCTCCCATAGTTATTTTAAAATGGTAGATCAATGCTTCCATTTTCGTGTACACATCTTTCTTTGGGGGCAGGTAGTACTCAGGAACGTCAGCATGATAAATGGTTGCTGCCTCACCTTTGAAGTCCTGCAGTTTTTTGTAGGCCTGTTCAACGATACGCAACGATTGCCACATTTCACCATTACGAACTAAGAAACGGTCGTAGGTATCACCGGTTGTTCCTGTTGGAATTTCGAAATCAAAATCCTGGTAACTGCTGTAAGGCGTGTGAACTCTCACATCATAATCAACACCTGCCGCACGAAGATTAGGCCCGGTAAATCCATAATTCAATGCTCTTTCGGCACTGATGGGCCCTGTTCCGATCGTCCGCTCCATGAAAATCCGGTTGCGATTAAATAGATTTTCAAACTCTGTCAAGACACCGGGAAATTCATTCAAAAACTTTTCAAGCTTGGTAAAAGCAATGTCATTGAAGTCTCTTTCAAAACCGCCAATGCGGCCAATATTTGTTGTCAGCCTCGATCCGCAAACTTCTTCCCAAATTTCATAAATTAATTCCCGGTATTGCATCACATACAAAAAGCCTGTGAAGGCACCCGTATCCACACCAATTACCGAATTGCAAATAATATGGTCTGCAATTCTTGCAAGTTCCATAATGATGACACGCAAATAGTCAACACGTTTAGGCAATTGAATACCCAACAATTTCTCGCAGGTCATATGCCAGCCCATGTTGTTGATTGGCGCAGAGCAATAATTCAAACGGTCGGTAAGTGGAGTAATTTGATAAAGTGGACGACGCTCGGCAATTTTTTCGAATGCCCTGTGAATGTATCCAACCGTTTGTTCGGCAGAAACAATTTTTTCACCATCCAACTCTAAAATATTTTGAAACACACCATGCGTTGCTGGATGCGTTGGACCTAGATTGATCCTCGTAGTTTCTCTTTCAATACTTCCTTCCGGAAGTGGAATATGTTTTTCTGTAACAGACATTTTTTATAAAAACGAAAAAATATTTTCTTACAAATAATTTTTATGCATTACTACTGTAAACCTTTCGCCTGGTCGCAATCTTTTACGTTCGTCAGTTCTGTTCAACGAGATTCCAATCATCCTCACTTACCTGTCAACCTCACCTGAACATTTTCTGGTCAACCGTTCAATATTTCTTTATTCGGATCTTTATTTTCCTCTGCAATTGTTCTTCGATGGTCCGCGGTCGGCATATCACCAAATCCAATGCTTCCACCTCTGCCGAACATTTCATCATCCTTATCAATTCTTGTTTGATCTTCCAATGGAAATTCTTTCCTCAAAGGGAAATAATCCATTTCTTCAACGTTCATAATACGCTTCAAATTCGGATGACCAACGAAGTTCACTCCAAAAAAATCATAGGCCTCTCTCTCCTGCCAGTTGGCCGAAGAAAACAAACCTGTTGCTGTGTAAACATCCGGGGTTTGAATGTCAGTGAAAACTTTGAAACGAATGCGAACATTATCAATCATGTTGTGCAGGTGATAAACCACTGCCAACTCCTTTCCCTTGTAAGCAGGATAATGAACCGCTGTCAGGTCAGTGAGAAAACGAAACTTTAATGTTTCATCATCGTAAAGAAAATTGAGCACTTTCAAATTAAGTTCCTTCGGTGCTTCAAAGGTGAGCATACCATAAGGTTCTTCGAAATTGGAAACCTGGTCACCAAATTTTTCTGTCAGTCTTTGTTTTATTACTTCGTTCGAAAGGTCCATTATTAAATCGACAATTTGATAATTCGGCAACCCGACAATTAAATGGCCAAGCCACATTGTCGAATCGTCACTTTGTTACTGTATTCCGTAACTATTTAATAAGTTTTTATAATGCTCACCGTTTCTTCTGCGAATACTTTCTTTGCCCACGAGCTCCTGCACTTTCATAATTCCATCTAAAATTGCTTCAGGTCGCGGCGGACAACCCGGTACATACACGTCGACGGGAACGATTTGATCAATTCCCTGCAAGACGCTGTAGCTGTCGAAAATTCCGCCACTACATGCACAGGCACCAACAGCCATCACCCAACGTGGCTCGGCCATTTGCAAATAAACCTGCTTCACTACCGGCGCCATTTTTTTCGCTATTGTTCCCATTACCATCAACAAATCACACTGGCGAGGCGAAAATGCCAGGCGTTCGGAACCAAAACGAGCAAGGTCATAATGCGAAGCCATCGTTGCCATGAATTCGATGCCGCAGCAAGAAGTAGCAAAAGGCAAAGGCCAGATTGAATTCTTTCTTGCTAAACCAACCACATCACTCAGCTTCGTTGTAAAAAACCCTTCACCCTGGTAGCCCTCGGGCATTTCAGCCAGGCTGATATCTCTTTCGAGAGGCTTTTCTTTTATATTAAACGATACAGGACGAGCCATAATTTAAAATTTAAATTCTAAACCCAGAACACTAATCTTCCCATTTTAATGCCCCTTTCTTTATGATGTAAATAAATCCACACAAAAAGAAAGCAACAAACAGTACTACAGCCCAAAAACCGGTCCAACCCAAACCTTTAAAATTAACAGCGTAAGGATAGAAAAAGATCACTTCTACATCAAATAAAACGAACAGGATCGCCACAAGAAAATACTTAATTGCCATTGGTTGCCTTGCATCGCCGTGGCTTTCTATTCCACTCGCAAAATTTTGAAGCTTATCAGTTGTTTTTCTCTTTGGACCAAGCAAATGCGTAACTACAACCAGGAAAACGATCAACCCAACAGCAAATAAAATTTGAAGCCCTACAGGAAAATAACTTCCGGCACTGTTAACGTCGGTAACTTTTTGAGTAAAGTCAGTTTGAAGAAGGTAAAACATAGTTTTTCAAATGGGCACGCAAAAATAAGTCAGAGTATTGAATTGCAGCATTAATATTTAAAATGAGCTTAATCATAAAAAAAGCCTTCCGTAAAGAAGGCTTTCCAGTAATTTACAACTATCCTTTTTTGACCTTGGTCTTTGTTTCCGTTTTAGCAGCGTTATTCGATGTACTGCTTTTCTGTTGTGATTGTTGAGGAGTTCTCGACAGTGCTTTTTTATAGCCTAGCAGCGTTTGATTGTTCGGATCAATTGCCAGGCCTTTATCGATGTAGGATAAAGCCGTAGTTCTGTCCGCCTTGGTATTGTTGTAATAACCAGCTAAATAACCGGCGGCCTGTATTCCCAAACTTTTATAAAAGCTTCTTGCTGTGTCAGTAGCTGCAACCCGTAATACTTGCTCATATTGAGGAACTGCCAAACCCTGCGACATGTTTGAATCCATTTGAGATTTTATCCTTGAATCCCAATAATATCCATAAATGCTATCGGGATAAGCTTTGCTATATGCCTGGAACAAGCTATCCGCCCTGGTTAAATCACCACCTTGCGAGAAAGTTACCCCAATTGCTACCAGGTTTTGTGCGTTTGCGTTAGCTCCTTGCATTTGATAAAGAATCAAACTCAACTCAGCTTCCAATAATTTATTACCTGATGTTCTTGAATCATCCAAAGCTTCTTTCAAAACCCTCACCGCCTGCTCAGGATCTTTTTGTCTTGCTTTATTAATATCTGCAAGAATTACATCCGGATTTTTCTTTCCGCAAGCTTGTGCATGCATCAAATAGTCCGATGCAGCAATGTCGTCTTCGTTCTTTGTTTTGGCAAAAAACTGGGTGGCATAATCACATGCTGTAGCGGTGTCATTGTTAGCCATATAACTATATGTCAGCAAACGATATACTCTTGGATTAGGATTGCCATTGGTTTGTGAAATTATATTCTTACCAAGATTGATGGCATCCGTAAACTTCTTTTGTACAAAATCGGTTTGTGCTCTCAGATAATCGTTTTCAGGACTAGGATCTGATGCACTGATGTATTTATTAGCATAGCTCTCTGCTGTGGCAAAATCCTGTTTTCCTCTTAGATAATAATTGTAGAGGCTCATATATGCAGGAGCAAATCTTGAATCGGCAGCAATTGCAGCATTATAATTTTGAAGAACGACATCCCATTCGTTTGGCTGTCTTAAGGACCGCTGTGTTTCATAAATCTGGCCAATGCGATACAGGGCCGGGGCATAATTTCCTGCTTTTGTATAAGCCACAACCGCGTTACCACCATCGTGTTTTTTACGATAAGCATTTCCGAGATTGTAATAAATATCAGGATTGTTCGAGGCCAGGGAAGCGGCTTCATTTAATTTCGCTATGGCATAATCCAAATCTGTTTTGATATTATTCGTTTCGGAATAAGATTCAACAATTGCACGGCCAATTGCATTCAACACATTTGGGTCGTTGCCTTTTTTGCCATGGCTTGCACTGATTGCTGCATCAAAATGTTGTTTTGCTTCAGCTTGTTTGTTTTGCAGCGCCTCGATTTGTCCTTCGCCTACCAGGATCAAAGGAGCATTATTGCTTGCCGCCAATGCTTTATCATAAACTGCTTTTGCTCCGTTAACATCGCCATTGGCAATATAAACCTGGCCCAGCCAATAATTGGCTTCTATATTATTTGGATTTGCTGCAAGCAGCTTTTCGAACGTCGATTTTGCACTTTGATACCGTTCTGCATACAGATCACTAACTCCCTGCTGAATATTCTGGCCTATTGCAGCCGCCGAAACCAATGCAGAAAAAAATAAAACGATTGCGGATTTCTTCATTGTTCTTTTTCTTTTTAAGAGTTTAAAATTATTCTTTTCGTTTACTTATTACTTGTTAATTGTGTCGTCTAATTCTGCATCTCTGACATAGTTCGGTAAAATTACAGGCATTAAATATGCCCGCCTGAAAATTAGTTGACCTTGCATAACTGTCAAAAAATGTGCAAAGCCATGACCTAAACCCTGATGCCTTTCTTTTAAGTTATACACTAAATCCCGTACCATGGGATAACTATTTGTATAAATAAAATATTGAGAGGGTTTAACATAGCCTCCTGCACTATCGGTACTTTCAACAAAAGCCGTTTTGACTTTTCTCATGTAAGCAACCTGGCTCGTATCATCTTGGTTTCCTACCCAGCTATAGCCGACAAATCCAACCGCATTCCGGGTTTTGGAGACATAGTTAATTACGTCTACGCTGCTTTGGGCTGCCACCACATTTTTTCCCAGCGACTGCCCTTTGAGCACTGAATCAAGCATAAACCGCACCGTACTTGTTGCCCTTGTCCCATCAAATACGGGAATTAAATTTTCTTTAGAGTTTCCAGTTAAAAGATTTTTAATGTCACTCATGCTAAAAAAACTGTCCCTGGCGGCGGGATTAACAATCACAGCAATAAGATCTCTTGCAACCACCAGTTTGTCCGGCTCAACATGAAGCGAATCTTCCATAAAATGTTTTTCGGGTTCGCTAAATCCTCTTGTTGCAATTACCATTCTTATCGAATCAACAGCAAAATCTTTTAAACACTCTGCTTCAGGCTTGTAATGAACAATGATTTTTGTATTAGGATAAATAGATTCATAAACTTTCACTTCTTCATCAATCACAGGTTTGAAACTTTCATCACAACTAATATGAATGGTGCCCCGGTTATACAAATCGGGCATCTCCGCTCTTTTTTGTTCGTCAGATTTGCAACTCATCATAAAAAAAACCGGGATCAACAAAAACGGATTCAATTTCCTAATCATTGAAGTATTTCTTTTTATAGCCCCGATAAATTCTCCAAATGCCATATAAAATAAAAAGTACTCCCAAACCTTTTCGGTTGAATTGCTCCAAAGTGCCAACCTGGTAAGTCAACAAAACAATTCCTATCGCAATAAAAAGACCACCCATCGTGAAATCCATGAATGATCTTATGCGAATAGTTTTTTTTCTCTGCTGCTCCTGAAAATCTTCAAGCATAGTTGTTTTTTGGGAAAGGCAAATTAAAACAAATTACTGTTCCACACCGATAAAAGTAACCGGCTGAGTATAGGACCGCTCGACGGCGAGGCCGTTTTGAATGGCCGGTTTCCATTTTGGCATTTTCTTCAACACACGAATCACTTCATTATCAAAACTCTTCCCTGCCGATTGCATAATTTGAAAACCTGTAACGGTTCCATCTTTATCAACTATAAAACGAACCTGCACCGTTTTCTTTTCGCCTTCCTGCAACTCCTGCGGCGAGGAAATATTTTTTCTCAAAAAATTGATCCATGCTTCCTGACCCCCGGGAAATTCCGGCTCTTTTTCAACAGCGGTGAAATCAGACGTTTTTGGTTCCTTTATTTCAGGTTTATTTGACTCTGCACTCTGCGGAATTACCACCTGACCCGTTGGAGCAAGCCCGCTTTTTGTAACATCAGAGATAGCTGTGATGTCAAATATTCTGAGGTCTGGGGGAGGATCAATAGTCTTTTCAACCATTACCAACCTCGTAAATTGATGTTGACGAACCTGTGGCTCAATTGTCTTCGCTTTCGGCGGTGTGATTTCGGTTTTGATTTGCTTCGGACCTTCAATTGTTCTTACAACTAAATCCCCGTGATCTTTTTCTATAAAGCCGGGATCAGAATAATTTTTCGGAAACACAATGAATAACAACAGAACCGTACTTAAAGAAATGCCTAAAGCAAAACCTAACCTGTTGTTGTAATTTTTTCTGAGCAGGTAAGCACCGTATTGTTTATTGCGGTTGTCAAACAGAATGTCTAATACATCTGCCTTGAGAATTTCATTGCTGGTCATAGTTATTTGGTTTATGTGCATGAATGTTTGTGGTTCAGGGAAATTGGATGATTCTTACCGGTAACTATCGCAGCGATTTGCTATTGAGATGAAGAAGGTTTTCATTTCCACAATCTTTTCTAAACTTTCTTTAAGAAGCGCTCACCTAACTTTGCCCCGCAAAAAATCATTCGATGAAAATTTTAATGGTGTGCCTGGGAAATATTTGTCGCAGCCCCCTGGCAGAGGGTGTTTTAAAACACAAAGCAAAAATTGCAGGACTCAATTGGCAAATTGATAGTGCAGGAACAAACGGTTATCATGTTGGCGAAGCGCCCCATCATCTTTCGCAAAAAGTAGCACAACTCAATGGCATTGATATTTGCGAGCAACGTGCAAGGAAATTTGTAAAGGAAGATTTTGATCACTACGACAAAATTTATGCAATGGCCGATGATGTGGTTGACGATATAAAAAGAATTGCCAAAGACAAATACAATCCTGAAAAGGTGGATTTGTTTTTAAATGAATTGCGTCCCGGCAAAAATTTATCGGTTCCCGATCCATGGTATGGGCCGGAACCCGGCTACCATGAGGTATATAAACTCATTGAACAAACCTGCGATGCGATTGTAAAACGGTACGCGGGTCAACACCTCGATAAATAACTTTTACTTTTGAATTTATGATGAAACCTTCTCTTCCACAAGGCACTCGGGATTTTGGTCCTGACGTTGTTCGCAAACGTCAATACATTTTAAACACCATCAAATCTGTTTTCGAATTATATGGATTTCAACCGCTGGAAACGCCTGCAATGGAAAATCTTGAAACATTGATGGGCAAGTACGGAGAAGAAGGCGACAAATTAATTTTTAAAATTCTAAATAACGGTCTGGATAATCCGGCAAAGGAGCAACAAGCAAGAGAAGAATTTGAAAAAGTTCTACAGGGAAAAAATACAAAGTCAATTACTGAAAGAGCATTGAAATACGATCTCACCATTCCGTTTGCCAGGTATGTTGCCATGAATCACAATCAACTCACCTTTCCATTCAAACGTTATCAGGTTCAACCGGTATGGCGGGCCGATCGCCCGCAAAAAGGAAGATACCGTGAGTTTTATCAATGTGACGCCGATGTTGTTGGAAGCAATGCTTTGATCAATGAGGTGGAGTTTGTAAATATTTACAATGAGGTTTTTCAAAAACTAAAAATTCAGGACTATGAACTGAGAATCAATTCAAGAAAAATTCTCACTGCCCTGGCTGAAATTGCTGGTGGCCTTGATAAAATGATGGCTATCACCGTTGCCATTGATAAACTTGATAAAATAGGCATTGAAAAAGTAAAAGAAGAACTTTCACAAAGAGGATTGAGCAAGGATCAAATCCGGGTTGTTGAAAATTATCTGGACGTAAATGGAACCAACGAAGAAAAACTTTCGCAGATAAAAAATCTCCTTGGTCATTGTGAAAACGGCAAAAAAGGGATCGAGGAAATTCAGTTTGTAGTAAACACAAGTTCAGACACCAAAATTGAAACCCAAAACCCGATCATTGATTTTACACTTGCCCGGGGCCTTAATTATTATACCGGGATTATTTTCGAAGCCAAAGCTCCGTCCGAAGTAAAAATCGGAAGCATCGGTGGTGGTGGAAGATATGATGATCTTACAGGCTTGTTTGGCGTTCCAGGCGTTCCCGGTGTTGGAATTTCTTTTGGCGTCGACCGAATTTACGATGTGTTGGAAGAACTGAAACTGTTTCCCCAAACCGTAGAACAGGGAACAAAAGTTCTGTTTTTCAATTTAGGAGCCGAAGAAAGTAAAACAGCTTATTCATTTGTTCAACAATTCAGAAAAAAAGGAATTGTCGCTGAAATTTACCATGAAGCAGTAAAGTTTGACAAGCAGTTCAAATATGCAGAAAAGAAAAACATTCCTTTTGCTGTCATTCTTGGCTCAAAAGAGTTGGACTCAAAAACAGTTGTTGTTAAAGATTTAAGAAGCGGCGAACAAAAATCAGTTTCATTCGAAAATCTATCCGATTTTTCTTTTATTTGAGATACCTAATAAATCCTACAATGAATCGTACTCCAATTCTAATTGCTGCGGCTATCGCAATGTTTTTTGTTTCGTGCAAAAATTCATCTACCGGTTTGCCCGTTCCCAAAGATGCTGCCGTTGTGGTGCACATCAATGCTTCTTCATTGTCCTCCAAATTAAGCTGGAAAGAAATCCAGGCAACCGAATGGTTTAAGGAAGCTTATAAAGATGCCGATGATTCTTTGCAAAAAAAATTGCTGGACGATCCTAAAAATTCGGGCATAGACATCAATTCAAGCTTTGATTTTTTCGTTAAGAAACAAGGACACGGTGGTATTGTAGTTTTTGAAGGTAATTTGAAAGATGCTGTTGCTTTTGAAGCAATGGTAAAAAAAATGAACCATAATCACGAAGTGGCAAAAAATGACGATTTCGCTTATCTCAAAGACAACGGAACCAATCTGATAAGCTGGACAAATTCAAAATTTATCTTCATGTCCGACGCGCCATTTGGAAAGACATCAATGAATTCATTTGACAATAATGAGGCAAGTGGTTTTCACCAGGATAGTCTGCTGGTTTTCACAAAGGATCTTCTGCATTTATCAAGCGGCAACAGCATCGAGTCTGACAAACGGTTTACTTCTCTTATCAAAGAAAATGGCGATGTTCATTTTTGGGTCAATATGGAACAATACATGTCGGCCGTCCAGGAAATGATGGACAACAAAATGTTTATGATGTCGCAGGGATTGAGCGGTTTGTTTGAAGGCAGTGTTTCAACGGGCACCTTAAATTTTGATGATGGAAAGATTTCAGTAACATCAAAAAGATATTTGAGTGACAAGATGAAAACGGTAATGGATAAATACCAGTTCAAAAATGTTACTTCCGATGAAGTCAACCGCATTCCGTCATCCGATGTTGATCTTGCGCTTGTTGCCAATTATCCTCCTGAAGCCTCAAAAGAACTTTTTAAAACTCTGGGATACGACGGTTTTATAAATGGATTTCTTGGCAGGTATAATACAAATCTCGATGAACTGGTCCAGGCAATGAAGGGCAATATTGTTTTGTCGGTTAGCGATTTCAGTATGAGCGCTACCGAAACAACCATTCCCGGAACAAATCAAACGATCAGGGTTCCGGAGCCCAAAGTGAAATTTTTACTGGGATTATCCGTAAACAACAAAGCAACCTTTGATAAGCTGATTGGAATTGCACAACAACAAATAAAAGATCCGGAAGTCTTGACAAAGATCAATTTCAAAACAACCAACGATTGGTTTGCCCTTAGCAACAACTCCGAAACGGTTGACCAGTTTTTAGCTGGTGGAAATAACAAACTCCTGTTCACAGATAAAATTACGGGTCATCCTTTTGGGATGTACATCGATCTTCAAAAACTAATCAAAGCGGTTCGATCCAATACGTTTATGTTCGGAGTTGATGTGGACACAACAGCCACTTCAATGTGGCAGGATGTTGTTGCAACCGGCGGCGATTATAAAGATGGGGTGGTCACGTCGCAGGTTGCTGTCAACCTGGTTGACAAAAACACCAACAGTTTGAAACAACTCAACCATTTGATGGAAACAATGTATGAATCGCAAAAGAAAAGAAGGGAAGCATGGAAAACTTATAACGATTCCACTGCAACAACATTACCACAAGAGCCCGATACGACAGCAAAACCACAATAACTTTTCTAAAAAACTGTGTCTGCAAAAATTTACAGTCACAGTTTAAATTTGATCAATGCACTTACAGCTTCAAAATCTTTTGCCTGTTTATTTTGATGAATCAAGAAAACAAACTTCTGAAATCTGGGGAAAAGATTTGCGTTTCGAAAATGGCGAATACATAAAAATTGTTGCCCCTTCAGGAAGCGGCAAAACTTCTTTAATGCATTTCTTATATGGTGTTCGCAAAGATTATTCGGGATCGATTTGTTATGACGCGACGAACATTCATGATCTTTCAGTTGAAGATTTGGCAGTTTCAAGAAAAGATAAAGTGAGCATTGTTTTCCAGGATCTGCGCCTGTTCGCTGAACAAACTGTTTTCGAAAATTTAGAAATAAAACGCCAACTTAATCCCTATCATCCCCCTGGAAAAATTAAAGAGATGACGGAACGTTTGGGTATCGGCAGTAAAATAAATTCAAAATGCAAAACCTGCTCCTATGGCGAGCAGCAACGTGTAGCCATCATTCGTTCACTGTTACAACCTTTTGATTTTCTATTGTTGGATGAACCGTTCAGTCATTTGGATAATAACAATTCTCAACGGGCAATGCAGTTAATGCTTGAAGAAGCAAAGAGCAGAAATGCAGCAATTATTTTCGCAGATCTTGAACGCATCGATTATTTTCCTTTTACCAAAATATTTCATCTGTAAATTTTCATTGTGGCAATTTCATTCAAACCGATAAAACCTCTTTTGCAAACAGGAACCAACAGTGCTTCACGCTGGCTTTCCTACATCGGCCTGGGGATTGGCGTGTTGTTGCTTCTTTGTTCAATACAGATGTACATCAATATTCAATCGCTGCTGGGGAAAGACGCCGTTCGCAAAAATGGTTTTGATTTTATTTCCATTACAAAAACGGTGACCAATGAAACGATGGGACAGGTTGGAAAAAATTCGTTTCAGCAAAACGAAATCGATGAACTAAAATCAAAATCATTTGTTACCGACGTTGCGCCACTGGTTTCAAACCGGTTCAGGGTTCAATTAAGCGGCGGTGAAAGCATTCCCTTCAGAACTGATTTTGTTTTGGAAAGTATTGATAATGATTTCCTGGACACATTACCACCGAACTTTAGCTGGCAACCCGGCCAATCATCAGTGCCTTTAATTATTTCATCCGATTATCTTGAAGTATTCAACCTGTTTGCTCCAACGCAAGGTTATACACAAATTTCTCCGCAGTCAGCAAGTGTTGTCCGTGCAATCATTTCAATATCAGGGAAGGGACAGCAGGGAAATTTTATTGGCTCAATTGCCGCTTTTAGTGATCGGATTAATTCAGTGCTGGTTCCTAAAACTTTCCTGGACTGGGCCAATGAACGTTTTGCAGAAGAACCGTTTGTTGGTTATTCAAGATTGTATATTAAGACAAAAGACGCCAACAATCCGGATCTTATTTCCTTTCTGGATCAAAAACATTACAAGGTCAACAAGGAGAAAGTAAAGTTTGGAAGGACCAAACAGACCTTGCAGGGAATATTTTCAGGACTTGGTTTATTTGGATTGCTGGTTGTGATTATGGCATTGATGTTATTTTCTTTTTACCTGCAATTAGTCATTGCCCGAAGCAAAGAAAGCCTGCAACTTCTTTTATTATTAGGGTACTCGCCAAACTGGTTAGGGAAAAACGTATCGAACCGATTTGTTCCGGTTTATGTTTTAATTGTGTTGAGCGCATTGGCAGTGACACAAATTCTACAATGGTGCTTTCATCATTTTGTGATGTATGACCGGCCCGAATTGGAAACCGTCGTAAACTGGATTGTTATTGCAGTTGCGGTCGTATTAATCCTGCTATCAATTTTTACGAACTATCGCCTTGTCAAAAAGATGCTTCACAAATTGTATTAACCGCTGTTTAATGACAATTAAAAATTGTTTTGCTTATTGACATAATTCGTAAATAACACTCGCACCCTGCCCCACGCCTACGCACATCGTTGCTAACCCATACTTGCTTCCTCTTCTTTTCATTTCATGAATCAACGTAGTAGACAGTCTTACACCACTGCAACCCAAAGGATGCCCCAGGGCGATTGCACCACCATTCACATTCACTTTATTTTTTTCTAACCCAAGATCATGAATGCAGGCCAGGGATTGTGAAGCAAATGCTTCATTTAGTTCAATCAAATCAATATTTGCAATGGAAAGACCTGCCCGCTTCAATGCTTTTTGTGTTGCAGGCACAGGACCAATACCCATAATGGAAGGATCAACTCCTGCAACTGCCATCGATATCACTTTAGCGAGGGGTTTTAGATTATATTTTTTTATGGCCTCTTCGCTTGCCAGTAGCATTGCTGCCGCACCATCGTTGATTCCCGAAGAATTTCCGGCGGTAACGGAACCATCTTTTACAAATGCCGGTTTCAACGCCGCCAACTTTTCCACTGATGTTTTTCTTGGGTGCTCGTCCTTGTCAACAGTTTTTTTCAGGCCCTTTTCAATCTCTACTTCAAAGGGAACAATTTCATCTTTCCAGATTCCCTTTTCCAGAGCAGCAAAATATTTCTGCTGTGACTGCAATGCAAATTCATCCTGGGCTTCCCTGGAAATCTTCCATTGCTTTGCAACGTTTTCTGCAGTCTCTCCCATTGAATAAGGATAATGAATATCGGCAAGTTTGTTATTGACAAACCGCCAGCCTAAGGTGGTATCGAACACTTCAGCGCTACGTTGAAAAGGTTGCGTTGATTTTGACAAAACAAATGGTGCACGGCTCATGCTTTCCACTCCGCAAGCAATGATGAGTTCCGCATCTTCGCACATCACTTGCCGCGACGCGTCCATGATTGCCTGCAATCCTGAAGCACACAAACGATTTACCGTATTGCCTGCAACAGATGTTGGCAAACCCGCAAGCAGAGCGGCCATCCTGGCCACGTCGCGATTGTCTTCTCCCGCCTGGTTTGCATCGCCGGCAATCACATCTTCAATAGCAGCCGGGTCAATTGATTGATTTCTTTTCAGCAATTCCTTAATTACGTGGGCAAGCAAATCATCTGGACGAACAGAGCTTAATGCGCCACCATATTTTCCTATCGGCGTTCGGATGGCATCGATAACGTAAACGTTTCTCATTATTGAATGTTTGTGAGAAGTGAACCAAGCTTCACAACTTGTTAAAGCCTTGCAAGATAACGCTAAGGTTTTATTCAGGTCTTTTCTTTAAAGTATCTTTGTACGATGGCCGAAACAGCAACAATAAAGCAAAAAGGTATTAAGAATATTCGTCAGCTAAAGCTGCAGGACATTGAAATTTTTTTTGAGTCTGTTGGCGAAAAAAAATTTCGTGCAAAGCAGGTTTGGGAATGGCTTTGGCAAAAACATGCCCGGTCTTTTGCGGATATGACCAACCTGAGCAAAGAACTTCGACAAAAGCTTGGTGAGAATTTTTCGTTGCCTTCCTTAGTTGTTGATGCCACGCAGCATAGTGCTGACGGAACTGTTAAATCAAGATTCAAAACGCACGAAGGCTTCTTGTGTGAAGGTGTTTTAATTCCAACTGAACACCGTTTGACTGCCTGCGTTTCTTCCCAAATCGGCTGTTCTTTGAGTTGCAAGTTCTGTGCAACCGGCTACATTGAAAGAAAAAGAAATTTGGATTTCGATGAGATTTATGATGAAGTCGCACTGATCAATCAGCAATGCGAAAAGGTGTATGGCAAAAAGCTTACGAATATTGTTTTTATGGGAATGGGCGAACCTTTGCTCAACTATAAGAATGTATTGAAAGCAATTGACAGGATCACTGCCGATGATGGGCTAGCCATGAGTCCTCGTCGCATCACAGTTTCAACCGCGGGTGTGGCTAAACAAATCAAGCAGCTTGGTGATGATAAGGTGAGATTCAAACTGGCGTTGTCGCTTCATGCAGCCAATGATGAAAAGCGCCACCAAATCATGCCGATCAATGACACAAACAATATCAAATCCCTGGTTGAAGCCCTCAATTATTTTTACAGGCAAACAAAGAACGAGATCACTTTCGAATATATTCTCTTTAAAGATTTCAATGATTCGCTAAAGGATGCAGATGAACTGATCAAACTGTATCGTCAGGTTCCTGTCGATCTTATCAATCTCATTGAATACAATCCTATTGACGCTGCAAAATTTGAAAAGCCTGATGAGAAAAAAGTTGAAGCATTTATGGCTTACCTGGCAAAGAACAGAGTGAACGCACGCCTCCGCAAAAGCCGCGGAAAAGATATTGATGCTGCCTGCGGACAACTGGCCAATAAGAATTAGTAGAACAATAATCTTCAAATTTAAAAGATTGAATGGTTGAAGTGTTTGTGAACCAAACACCATAACATCCGTGTTACCTTCTTTGCCCCGCACCCTTCAACGCTTTATGATCCTTATCATCATTTCCCGGCGGTAAAAGTTGGCACTTTAGTTCAGCTATTGCAGGATGCTGAATAGAATTTTTGAACCTAAAGCTGCTTGGTACAACGGAAGATAATAGTAGGAAAGCAGCTCACCATCAAATCATGACCTTTTTAAAAACAATGCCTGGCAGCAATTTCATTTTTATGAACTGCATTAACCATAATTAACCCTGATCAACGTCTTTTAATTTAAACCCTGCCTGCCAATCCTTGTCTTTAATACGTGACTTTAAAAACACAAAATATTTTATGAAAAAAATACTTACTGGAGCATTAGCGATCGTATTGTTTGCAGGTGCGGCACAAGCACAATCAAAACAGGACACATCTTTCCAACACCACAGGGATGGCCACCAAATGGCAATGAAGCAATTAAACCTAACAGCTGATCAGAAGGCTCAATTAAAGAAAATTCATGAGTCCGAGCGCCAGGATATGCAGGCCCTGAAAAACAATTCTTCTCTCACAGCCGATCAATTAAAAACACAAAGGCAGGATTTGCACAAAAAATATCATGAGCAGGTGCAATCGGTGTTTACTCCTTCCCAGAAAGAACAATTGAAAAAACTTCATGCAGAAAGAAAGGAAAACGGAAATAAAAAAGGCGATTGGAAAAACGGTGGAAAGGGATTTTGGAACAGCGCCGAGTTTCAAAAAGAACTGAATTTAACAGAGCCGCAAAAAACCCAGTTGTCGCAAATGAGAACTGATTTTAAAGGCCAAATGCAATCTGTCAGAAATGATCAATCATTGACACAGGACCAGAAAAAAGAAAAGATGCATTCCTTGATGAAAGCCCAGCACGAAAAAATGAAAACTGTTTTAACCAAAGAGCAAATGGAAAAAATGCAGTCTTTAAGAAAAGAACGCGGGGCAAAAAACACTAAATAATATCGTCCACTTAATATATATCGTCCCGCCTCGGCGGGACTTTTTATTTTTGCGGGATGAAGAAGAAAACAGGCTTTGAAAAATTTATGTCGAAGGAAAAGACCGGGGCAGCAAAAAAGGAATATTTCAGGCAGGAAAAGAAGAAAATAACCAAGGAACGAAAAGAGTATTTCGAAAATAAAAGAGCAGAAGAAGCATTGGCTAAAGGCTACACCACCGATAAAAAGTTTCAAAAACCTGGGGTCACAAAAAATGTTGAGGAAAAAATGCCTTTGAACAAATACATTGCCCACAGCGGTGTTTGTTCAAGAAGAGATGCAGTTGATGTAATCAAGGCAGGAAAAGTAAAGGTGAACAATGCTGTAGTTACGGAACCGGGCTTGAAGATTTCAAATGGTGATGTTGTTATTGTAAACGGGAAGAAAATTACGCCTGTCAAAAACCTTGTTTATATTTTAATTAATAAGCCAAAGGATTACATCACCACCACTGAAGATGAAAAAGGAAGAAAAACGGTTCTTGATTTAATTAAAAATGCTACCAAAGAAAAAATATATCCTGTTGGCCGCCTGGACAGGAATACTTCCGGCGTTTTGCTATTAACAAACGACGGCGACCTGACTCAAAAGCTTACACATCCAAGCAACGAAATAAAAAAAGTTTATGCCGTAACACTTGATAAACCTTTAGCAAAAACTCATTTTGATGAAATATTAAAAGGTGTACCGCTCGAAGATGGTGTTGCCAATGTGGACTCTCTTGCCTATACCGATGTAAAAGACAAAACACAAATCGGAATTGAAATACATAGCGGCCGCAACCGCATCGTTCGCCGCATTTTTGAACACTACGGTTATGATGTAAAGAACCTTGACAGGGTGATCTTTGCAGGACTTACCAAAAAAAATGTTGAAAGAGGCAAGTGGAGGTTTCTTTCGGAAAAAGAAGTTCGTGACCTCAAATATTTTAAAAAAGGGAAGTAATTGTAAGTTGCAGGCTATAAGTTTAAGTAATGAAAATTGAAGAGTACATTTTAGAGGAAGATGAAAATTTGGTTGCGATTAATAAGCCTTCGGGATTGCTCACAATTCCGGATAGAGAAGGAAAAGAAATTTCGCTGAAGCAAATTTTAAAAGCAAAATATGGCGACATCTTTACTGTTCATCGTTTGGATAAAGACACGAGTGGCATTGTAGTTTTTGCAAAAAATGAAGAAGCACACAAGCAAGTCTCACAATTGTTTGAAGCAAGAGAAACCCTCAAAATCTACAATGGTTTTGTTTTGGGTTCACCATTTGAAACATCGGGACTGATCAATGAACCAATTGCCGAACATCCGGTTAAAAAGGGTTTGATGACTGTCTATAAAAAAGGGAAAGAAAGCATCACAGAATACGAGGTGCTCGAGAATTTCAAATTGTATTCCTGGATGCAGTTTCATATTCTTACCGGGAGAACACACCAGATCCGTGTTCATATGAAGCATCTCGGTCATCCTATTGTTTGTGACCAATTCTACGGTGATGGGAAACCTGTTTTCATTTCGGCTATAAAAAGAAAAAGATTTAATCTTTCAAAAAATGAGGAAGAAGAAAAACCAATTCTTTCGCGCCTTGCCTTGCATGCGTCGCAGCTTAAATTTGAGTTGAATAAGAAACATTATAACCTCGAAGCTGAGCTGCCAAAAGATTTAAGAGCATTACTCCAGCAACTTCGAAAAAACAAATAAGGTCTGCAAAGCAGACCGTATTTTCCAAAGTACAAGAAAAAAATTTAGAATTTTTCAATGAAGCCAACAGCTACTGTATTGTTGGTAAATTCATCAATTAAAATAAAAGCACCGTTTCCGGGATTGTCCTTATACAAATCAGCAAAAATTGGTTTTGCTGTTTTAATGCTTACACTTCCAATATCATTCAATTTAAATTGAAGGACATCGTTCAATTTTTCCATCGTATGAATATCAACCCTGCTTTGCAAATTTGTAATTTTTGCTTTCACAACATTGACGCCATGTTGAAGCAGAAAGGTTTTACTTGTAGTCAATGCCTGTTCATCCATCCAGGAAATGGTTGCACTGAATAAATTCGCCGGGGTTGGCCGAGCATCAACAGGAACGATCATATTGCCCCTGCTGATATCAACATCATCCTGCAATTCTACAGTTATGCTTTCACCTGATCTTGCTGAACCCACTTGTGTTTGCGCATGGTAGATCTTTGTAATCTTACTTGTTCTTGACGAAGGAAGAATTAAAACTTCTTGTCCAACATGCAATTGCCCGCAGGAGACTTTGCCTGCATACCCGCGGAAATCGTGGTGTTGATTTGAATGAGGACGAATTACAAATTGAACCGCAAATCGTGCCGGCAAAACATCATTTTTTTTGTGAACAGGTAGTTCTTCCAAATATTCCAGTAAAGTTGGGCCGCTGTACCAATTCATCCTTGTCGAGGGATGAACAACATTATCACCATACTTTGCCGCAATAGGAACAAAATCCAGATCACCTTCATAACCCATCTTCTTTGCAACATCCTCGACGTCTGTTTTTATTTTTCTGAAAACAGCCTCGTCAAATTCAACCAAATCCATTTTATTAATGCAGACGAAAACCGTTTCTATTTTCAACAAAGAGGAAATAAACAAATGTCTTTTTGTTTGCTCAATTACTCCATTCCTTGCATCGACCAAAACGATCGAGGCCTCAGCATTGGATGCACCGGTGATCATGTTTCTTGTATATTCAACATGGCCAGGTGTGTCGGCAATAATGTATTTTCTTTTTTCGGTAGAAAAATAAATGTGCGCAACATCAATAGTAATCCCTTGCTCTCTTTCCGCAATTAAGCCGTCTGTAAGTAAAGACAGGTCAACAAAGTCCAAGCCTTTTCTTTTGCTTGATGCTTCAACTGCTTCAAGCTTATCTTTTGCAATTGATCTGGTATCATAAAGTAGTCTTCCAATAAGAGTACTCTTTCCATCATCAACACTGCCCGCAGTAGCAATTCTTAAAATATCCATGTTTCAAAATTATTTGCTTGAGAATTCCAGGGTTACCCGGAACCAAAAAAAAATTCATTTCATCATAAAAACCCAAACACTTATGACAACAGTTGTTTTAGTGCATTCCAAAAAGTGTTGCAGCTCGTTAAAATAACCAAAAGGCCAACTGCAATAAACATTGTTTTCATTGGCAGTTTTCCTGCGAATCGTGCTGCAACAGGCGCAGCAATTAATCCACCCACAATCAGTCCAATCACATCAAGTATCGGAATACTTTTCAACAGGATGAAAAACGTAATTGAGCTGACAAACACAACAAAAAATTCGGCAAGGCAAACAGAACCGATCACATAACGCGGCGTTCTTCTTTTGGATAGCAGCGTGCTTGTGACCAGTGTTCCCCAACCACCACCAGCAAACGAATCCATAAAACCTCCTGCCACCGCAAGCCATCCTGCTCTTTTCACTTTTGAACCATGCTGCGCTTTTGTAAACGCTTTTCGCGTGATGTAATAACCAAGATACAGTGTATACAAAGAGAGCGGCAATCGCACGTAAGAGGAATAACGCTGTGCCGAAAACGCTAATGACGCACCAATAATTGCCCCGATAATTCCCGGCAATACTATGGCACCAAATAATTTTTTGTTGATGTTCCCAAACCGGTGGTGGCTATAGCCGGAAACCCCGCTCGAAAAAACTCTTGCCGAGTGTACACGACTGCTCACAATTGCAGGATTGACTCCCATCGCTAATAAAAAGGTTGTCGATATTGTACCATACCCCATTCCTAAAGAGCCGTCAACCATTTGCGCCAAAAAACCTGTGAGCAGCATCATCAGGAATGTTTTCGCTTCGGGCTTTGAAACCGATTGAATACCAGCCCACAATTCTTTAAGAGGCACATAAGATAAAACCGTATGGCCAATGATCATGAAACAAAATGCAAACAAACACAGCTTTACAATTTTCTGCCAGCGCTTTTGTTCCGGCTTGTTGATGTCTTCAAGAGTAATTTGTTTTGATACAAGCATTTTAGTAAGCCCATTCAACTGCCTTACCTTCTGCTCAAAATCTCCATTCATTCTTTGGCGAATGAGGCTCATATCTTCCAACACATTTTCCATTTCAACAGGAATCATTTCACCGATGGCTTCTTTAATCCTTTTCGCAATGGTTGGAGACAGTCCATTTGTGGAAACAGCAATTTTTAAGCTTCCTTTTTGAACAATACTTCCCAAATAAAAATCACAGAGCTCAGGTGTATCCGCAACGTTTACGATAATTCCTCTTTCCCTTGCAAGAACCTTTATGTATTCATGCAAGCTGCGATCTTTTGTTGCAAGAATGATGAGATCCTTATTATCCAGATCAGCTTCTTGGAATGAACGTGGAATCAGTTTGCAGAAAAAATGTTCAGAGACAAGTCGCTCTACTTCCTGTTTTATCCCGGGAGCGACAATTGTGATTTTTGCATTTGGAGAATTGGAAAGCAAGGATTGCAATTTTTCCAAACCAACGTTTCCCGCACCCACTATTAAAGTTTCTAACTGATCGAGTTTTAAAAAAACCGGGTACAATTGATTCTTATGATCAACGTCCAATGAAGAAGATTTTTCAATATTGGTAATGTTTTCTTCCACTTCAGTTGCTGGCTTATTTATTACTCAATTCAGTCTACTTTTTTACCTGATATTCTATTAAAAAAATAGATCAGAAATAACCTACATTTTTCCTTTTTTCCATCGCTGCTTCTGAGCGTTTGTCGTCAATACGGGCACCACGTTCGGATATTGTTGCTTCCTTGATTTCTTCAATGATAGTATCAATATCAGAAGCATCAGAAAGTACAGCTGCAGTACAGGTCATATCACCAACTGTTCTGAAACGCACAGTCGCTTCGAAGGGAATTTCATCTTCGCTTGTATTTAAAAAAGACGAAGCCGGCCAGTACAACCCGTCACGTTCGATGATTTGTCTTTTGTGAGAATAGTAAATCGAGGGAATGGCAAGCTGCTCTTCTTTAATGTAATTCCAAACATCCAGTTCTGTCCAGTTGGAAATAGGGAACACACGAACGTTCTCGCCAACATTTATTTTTCCGTTGAGCATATCAAACAATTCAGGCCTTTGCTTTTTTGCATCCCACTGGCCAAAATCATCACGCACAGAAAACATTCGCTCTTTTGCTCTTGCTTTTTCTTCATCGCGGCGCGCACCACCAATACAAGCATCTAATTTTAATTCCTCAATTGCATCAAGCAGTGTAACAGTCTGCAAAACATTTCTGCTTGCATACCTGCCTGTTTCTTCTTTCACTCTTCCTTTATCAATTGAGGACTGAACCAAACGAACGATTAACTGAATGCCTGTTTCCTGTGCCAGCCAATCCCTGAAGTCAATTGTTTCTTCAAAATTGTGCCCCGTGTCAATGTGCAACATCGGGAAAGGGACTTTTGCAGGAAAGAAAGCTTTTCGTGCTAAGTGAACAAGAGTGATTGAATCTTTTCCGCCTGAAAAAAGTATAGCAGGCCTTTCAAATTGCGCTGCAACTTCTCTCATTATATAAATTGCTTCATCTTCTAATGCTCTTGGAAAAATGCTTTTACTCATAATCTTCATTTTACTAAATGCAATCCGCATTCTTTATGCGAGACTTCCCACCACCATCTCCCGGCACGCGGGTCTTCCCCGGGTTCAATTGCCCTTGTGCATGGTGCACAACCAATGCTTACAAAACCTTTGTCATGCAGCGGATTGTAAGGCACCGAAAAAGCTTTGATGTAGTTTAAAATATCATCGAACGACCAATGCAATAAAGGATTGATCTTATAAATCTTTTTATCCTCCAGCCATTCTACAACCGGAATTTGTTTGCGGTGTTGCGTTTGTGAGGCTCTCAAACCTGTTACCCAAACAGCGGCATCTTTCAGCGCCCTGTTCAATGGTTCGACCTTGCGAATGCCACAGCAGGCTTGACGGTTTTCGATAGAATCGTAAAATAAATTCACGCCATGGGCATTCACCATTTTTTGAACAGCATCTGCCTGCGGAAAATAAACATCAATGTTGATCTTATATCTTGCTGTCGTCTTTTCCAGTGTCTCATAAATTTCATTGAAAAGACGGCCGGTATCGATAGTGAAAATGTTTACGGCAATTTTATGTCTTGCGATGATATCAGTAAGAACCTGGTCTTCCTGGCCAAGAGAAGAGGAAAACTTTACGCGGCCGGGAAAAAGATCTGTTGTTTGTTTCAGGGCTTCTTCCACCGGGTATTTTTCAAAAATTTCCTGCAATTGTTCTAGCTGAATCATCTTTTCTTTTTAGATAATACTATGCTTTTTAGAGAATTTCTCTATTCAAATAGCAAACAAGGGTTAGTGAGTTTCCTGATTATTTTTCGTCAGGAACAGGAGTGTAACGTAAATAAGGTTTTACCACCTTCACGCCTTTCGGAAATTTTTTGAGAGCATCCTCAGTAGAAATTGTTGTTCCTACAATCACATCTTCTCCTTGCTTCCAATCTGCAGGAGTAGAAACACTGTGTTTAGATGTTAATTGCAAAGAATCAACTACTCGAAGCACTTCAAAAAAGTTTCTTCCGGTAGATGCAGGATAAGTGATCATCAATTTAATTGTCTTGTCAGGTCCAATCACAAATAACGAACGGACAGTTTGCGTAGCATTCGCATTTGGATGAATCATATCATACAACGTAGCCACTTCCCTGTTCTCATCAGCAATGATTGGAAAATCAACATGACAATTTTGAGTTTCATTGATGTCATTCCTCCAGCCCAGGTGTTTATCCAGGGGATCAACACTTACAGCCAGCACTTTTACATTACGTTTGGCAAATTCTTCCTTCAACAAGGCGGTTCTTCCAAGCTCTGTCGTACACACAGGAGTATAATCAGCAGGGTGCGAAAACAGAATGCCCCAACTATTGCCGAGATATTCGTAAAAATCAATTTCTCCTTCTGTTGTTTGCGCTTTAAAGTTCGGCGCAACATCACCAAGTCGTAAAGCCATAATGCAAAATTTTAAAATGAATAATAAGTGAAATTAGAGCAAAGATATTATCCTACAAAATCAGTAGGATAATATTATCCTAAACTTTCCTTTCCTGATGCCAGGTCTTCGAGTGTACGATTCTCCAAAATATTCAACGTTGCGTCCCTCACATTTGCCATGACATCATGCAAACCACAATTTTTTTCATCACAATTTTTGCAACGCTGATAAAAATATAAGCTTACACAGGGCAACATCGAAATCGGACCATTTACAATTCTTACAACTGCAGCAACAGTGGTTTTGGAAGGATGTTGTTTGATATAATAGCCGCCACCCTTTCCTTTTTTACTTTCAAGAATTCCGGCCTTCTTTAATTCCAGCAGGATGTTTTCTAAAAATTTTAATGGGATCTTTTTCTTTTTTGCAATGTCGGAAATCAGCACAGGTCCCTGGTTGTACTTGTCAACCAAATAAGTCAAAGCCCGGAAAGCATATTGTGCTTTATTTGAAAGCATATCAGGAGACGGATTGAATGGTGATCGTATAATCAATCTTTGAATTCTTCTTCAGCATTGCTGCTACACCGCAATATTTGTCCAATGAAAGATCGATTGCCTTTTTTACTTTATCCCTGTTTTCTTCTTCAGTTGATATGATGTAGTTAATATGGATATCCCTGAAAACTTTCGGATGTTCGCTTGTTTGTTCGGCTTCCACTTCAATTTTCAGATCGGCGAAGGGCACACGCATTTTTTCCAGGACCTCCACTACGTCAATTCCGGAACAACCGGCAAGGCCGCTTAACAGCAAAGCTTTCGGACTAAAACCTGCTTTTGCATCAATTTCAATTTTTGCATTGTTCTGCAATGAATCAAATGCTTCACCGCTTTTCCAAATAGTTGTTGTTTTCATTTCTATAACTCCTTAAAAGGAACTGGCAAATATAAATTTTGCAGAAGTATTTTTTCTTGATGTTTATCATGATCAAGGGATGATTTTGCTGGCACTGGCTACCCGGACAAAACCCATTGTCTTCCATGCGCTATTGAATTATTGACTATTGCTCCTCCAGATCCTTTAAACTGTGTTTTTCGTTTTGTAACGCATTGTCAAGCGTCCAGTCTACTCTTTTTTTGAAACTATGCTGCCTGACGGGGCAATCATGTTTTATACAGATGTGACACTGAAAATACATGCAGCCATCACTGTGGACAAACAACTCCAGCGTTTCTCCAAAATCATTTCGAATCAATTTCGAAAGTTCATCAATCTCTTCGTGTGCCTGGTTTACATTTAAATACCACGGCACAGTTAAATGACAATCCACATGCAAAACATTTCCATATTTAATTACACGCAGGTTGTGAATATCGATCCAGTTTTCCTTCCGGTTTTTTTCTGTGAGATTAACCATTTTTTCAAGCAGCTCCATGTCCGCTTCATCCATAATTCCCGCTAACGATGTTCTAATGATTTTATAACCTGTATAAATAATAAACAAACCAAAAGCAATCGCCACCACTCCGTCGATCCACAATTGATGGGTTACAGAAATTAAAATCAACCCGGCAATAATTGCAGCAGTCGAATACGTATCGGTTTGCAAATGTTTACCGCTTGCAATCAATGCCATTGAATTATTTCTTTTCCCCTGGCTTAGTGCAACGGCGCCCAATATCCAATTAACAATAGCAGTTCCGGCAACCAGATAAATCCCAACATCTAATTGATGGATTTCTACTGGATAAATTAAATTTTTAACGGCGTTGTAAATGATGAGCAATCCTGCAGATAAAACCAGGGTTCCTTCTACTGCTGCAGAAATAAATTCAGCTTTACCATGTCCGTATGGATGATCCATATCTTTTGGCTTCGCAGCGACATGTAAACTATACAAGCCAATAAATCCGGCAATTACATTTACAATGCTTTCGAGGGCATCAGTAAGAATAGAAACGGAATGGGTAAGGTAATAAGCGGCAAATTTTGCAATCAATAAAGTTGATGAAGCAATTGCAATCAATCGCTGCAGCTTAACGTTGCTCTTGCTTTCTTTATTAACATCTATACTCACAGGCAAAATTTGCCGCAAGATAAGGAACGTCAATCGTCATTCATGAAACCTGAATTGAATTAAATTTCGATGCAAGTGGTCGCCATTTAAATCAAACCCTGGTACCTGTCTTCTATAAAATTCCAGTTCACCACTTTCCACCAATTGGCAATGTAATCTGCTCGTTTATTTTGATAGCGTAAGTAATAAGCATGTTCCCAAACATCCAACCCCAACAATGGAAAACCCTTTACTTCTGACACATCCATCAATGGATTATCCTGGTTTGGCGTAGACCCGATCCTCAATTTCTTATCCCCATCAACAATCAGCCATGCCCAGCCGCTTCCAAAACGATTCTTCCCTGAATCTGAAAATTGCGTTTTAAATGTTTCGAAGGAACCAAAACCTTCCTCGATTGCTGCTGCCAATTTCCCTGATGGTTTTTGATCTGATTTTGGCGTCATCGATTTCCAAAACAATTCATGGTTGTAATGGCCACCACCGTTGTTACGCATGGTCGAAGAATACTTGGAAATTTTTCTCAACACATCTTCAAGCGGCCTTCTCATATCCACATTTTCATTCTTCGCCGCTGTCTGCAAATTATTTGCATACGCCGCCGCATGTTTTGTGTAATGGATTTCCATTGTTGTTCCATCAATGGCATCACTCAATGCATTGTAAGAATAAGGCAATGGTGTTTGCTGGAAGCCTGTATTATTTTTACCGGTAATAACTTTTGCTGAAGAGCAGGAGGATAGAATTGTTGAACCGATATAAGCACCTAATCCTGCCTTGCCGCCCTTGATAATAAAATCCCGTCTTGAAGTTAAAGGCATAAAATTTTTTTCAAAAGTACAAAGCTATGCTTTGTCACGGCCGAGTTTTCTCCAAAAGCGATAGTAAAATTCTTTATTGAACAATTGTGAGTCACGCATTGCCTTATAGGTGAGAAACAAACCAATCGGTAACAGGATAAAAGTAGAAAGCCACATGCCTGTGAACGGAGTCATTGATCCTTCTCTTGCCGATTTTTCCCCGCTGGTGCTGCTGAAATAGAACAACATAAAAAATCCAATGGCAAAAATCAAAGGACTTCCCAATCCTCCTTTTCGAATAATTGAACCAAGCGGCGCTCCAATCAAAAATAAAACAAGACAGGAAAAGGAAAGCATCAACTTTTTATGCCACTCCACTTCAAAACTCCACAAGGTCCTTTTCTCACCGGTATCCTGGTCAACAGCAATTTGACTGTTCAATCTTGCATTACCCAGTTTCATTGCTATTTTTTGATTGACAGAAGACCGAACACTATCAGGAACCAACTGGGAAAAAGTTTTTACCGCTAAGGTTTTCGGTTGCTGCTTCCAGTTACTATCGAAATATTTTGCAAAATCTAACTGCTCAAACACATCCTTTTTCACCTTTGCACCAATTTTATTTTTTTCTTTTTGAATGGAATCAATAGCTACTGTCAATTGCCGCATGCTCAACATCCGGGCATTGCTCCTGTTTACACTGTCTGCAGTTCTTTGTTGCAATCCTAAAGAACTAATATCAAACATTCTTTTATATTCTTTAAAGCCGAGCCTTATGTATTCCGTATTCGGAGATGCGCCTCTCTCCTCGTATCGCCATCCATTCTTTAAAATAAATTCAATAAAGCGGCCCTTTTCAGAAGCTCTCATCACACCGCTTGAAGCAATAATAAAGTTGTCCTGGGTGGAATTGGTTTGTTCGTAAATGATCACATCCTTTATAACGCTATCCTTTTCTTTTTTGCCAACTTTTATGGCAAAGCCGGGAATCTTATCATAAAACACGCCTTCCTTTAGATCGAAAGACGGATTGGCATGAACGATATCAGCTAAAAGAGTTCTTGATTTCAAGGTAGCAACGGGTATAATATTGTTCGAAAATGCAAAGGCAATCCCGCTAATGAAGATGCTAAGAATAAACAAAGGCCTCATAAATCTTAGCAAGGAAATCCCTGCGGATTTTATGGCAACCAATTCATAGCTCTCACCCAAATTCCCAAATGTCATTATAGAAGAAAGCAAAATTGAAAGAGGCAAAGCCAATGGCACCAAAACTGCACTTTGATACCAAATGAATTCAAAAAGAACTTTCGTGCTTATGCCTTTGCCGACAAAATCATCAACCCAAAGCCAGAAAAATTGCATGAGAAGCACCAAAAGCGTTATAAAAAAAGTAGCAATGAAAGGACCAATGAAAGCTTTAATGATTAGTATGTCTAATTTTTTCAGCACCGATGCCTGTATTTGATAATTTTAATTATGGAAGTTTCAAAAATACATCTTTCATCTTCTGAGTTGGAACTAATGCAAAATGCGGAGATCATTTTAACTAAGAATAAGATTTTGGAAAAGATGAAAGGATTGCTTGAAGAAGTTCAGGAAAAACAAATTGATTTTGTTAAGCAGGATCTTGTGAACAATGACATTTTTAAAGTATCGCCTAAAATCTCAAGGGGAGAAAATTATCTAGGCCTTCCCTATTTGATCCTTGATTATCCAAGGCAATCTTCCCAAAACAATTTCGTTTTTATAAGAACGATGTTCTGGTGGGGGAATTTTTTTAGTTGCACTTTACATATCGCCGGTAATTCAAAAAAATTATTCAGCAACGATATCAAACGATCATACAGCGAACTAAAAAATCATTTCATCGGCGTCAACAATGATCAATGGGTCCATCATTTGGAAGACACTAACTTCAAAAAGATTTCCTCCTTAACCAAAGTTGAATTTGATCAATGCTGCGATGAATTCGAACATCTTAAAATTGCAGGAAAATTTTCTTTGTCTGAATGGACAAATGCTCCTTTAAACCTGTTTAACTCCTGGAAGTTTTATCTGAACATTTGCGGATTAATTTCCTAAGCGATGGAAAAGATCTTTTACCTGGTGGTCCCAAAGTAAGCTTTGATCTTTTATTTCCTTTTTGTCCGCAAAATCTTTGATCACTAAAATTGTTTGATTGGTAACCTCTGATTTTTCTATCGCAAATTCAAAATATTCCTCTTTGGGTGCGTGGCTCCAATGAAAGCGAATAAATTTTTCTTCCTCACTATCTAAAACGTCAGCCGTATCCGTAGAGCCATTCCATGAAAAACTGTAAATGCCATCTCTCTCGTCTACCTTGTCGGCAAACCATTCCTGCAAACCCGTGGGGTTCGAAAGAAAATCGTAGAGGATAGTAGGTGAACACCTCACAGGATATTCTAACGTGTATAATTGTTTTTTGCTCATCTCATTAATTCCATTAATCTGTCAAGGCTTGCAATAATAGAAAAATATTCGTTGCCCCAAAATTTTTTTCGGGTTTTAACGATGATTTTCGGCCGAAGAACTAAAATCTTTTGAATTTCTTCAAAATTTTTTTGTTTCATATAGGGGCTTTCCCTAATTTGGTAGACAATTCAGTAATTTACTGAACGAGAGCAACCGAAACTGTGATGGATATTTTGGGATCAATTTTCCAAAACTAGCTAAATACCAAATCTTGAAAATAACCATCAAATAAAACCAATCCTATGAGTATGCGTCAACTCAAGATCACGAAGTCTATAACCAATCGTGAATCTCAAAGTCTCGAAAAGTACCTGCAAGAAATTGGGAAAGTCGAGCTCATTACCCCCGAAGAAGAAGTCCGTTTAGCAAGATTAATTAAACAAGGAGACCAAAGAGCATTGGATCGTTTGACCAAAGCCAATCTTCGTTTTGTTGTATCTGTTGCCAAGCAGTATCAAAACCAGGGACTTTCTCTGCCCGATTTAATCAATGAAGGGAACTTAGGTCTGATCAAGGCAGCACAACGCTTTGATGAAACCAAGGGTTTCAAATTCATCTCCTATGCTGTGTGGTGGATTCGCCAATCCATTTTACAGGCATTGGCCGAGCAGGCAAGAATTGTTCGTTTGCCTTTGAACAAAGTTGGATTAACCAACCGTATTCAAAAAGCAATGAGCCAGTTGGAGCAGGAATTTGAGCGAGAACCTTCGGCAGAAGAACTGGCAGAAATGCTGAACATGGACCTCGACGAAGTAACATCTTCTCTTGGCATCAATGCGCGGCATGTTAGCATGGACACACCTTTAGCCGATGGAGAAGAAAGCACATTGCTCGATGTCCTGGAAAATCCAAATGCCGAAAAGACCGACATTGAATTAGATCACCATCAATCTTTAAAAACAGAAATTGACAGATCTCTACAAACTTTAACCGAACGCCAGAAAGAAGTGCTTTGCTATTTCTTTGGAATTGGGGTTGATCATCCATTAAGTTTAGAAGACATCGGCGAAAAATTCAATCTCACCAGAGAGAGGGTCCGCCAGATAAAGGATAAAGCCATTACTAAGTTAAGAACTCAACAAAAAACACATTTGTTGCGTAGTTTCTTAGGCTGCTAACGCGTTTCGTCCATCATCCTCCTTTATCTTTGCGCATAAATTTTTTAGAGTGAACTTTGTTCACTCTTTTATTTTTTTATAAGTCGTTAAAGAACTCGTGAATTATGTTTGAATCACTACAAGACCGGTTGGAAGGCGCCTTTAAGAATCTCAAAGGTGAAGGCCGCATTACCGAATTAAATATTGCTGCTACCGTAAAAGAAATTCGCAGAGCATTGGTTGATGCTGATGTGAATTATAAAATAGCAAAAGAATTTACTGACAATGTCAAGGACCAGGCACTTGGCGAAAAAGTAATTACTGCCATTAGTCCAAGCCAGTTGATGGTCAAGATTGTGAAAGATGAATTGGTTAGACTAATGGGTGGCGAAGCTGCTTCTTTCAATTCGAAGGGTGCCCCCGCGGTTATTTTGATTGCCGGTTTGCAAGGTTCAGGTAAAACAACTTTCAGTGCGAAGCTTGCCAATTATTTGAAGAAACAAAAACTCTCTCCAATGTTGGTAGCTGCTGACGTTTACCGTCCTGCGGCAATGGAACAATTGAGAGTGCTCGGTGAACAAATTGGTGTCGAAGTTCATCTTGAACCCGAGAATAAAAATCCGGTTGACATTGCAGAAAACGCAATTAAAGAAAGCAGGAGCAAAAACAAAAACGTCCTCATCATTGATACCGCCGGTCGTTTGGCAATTGACGAGGCCATGATGGGTGAAGTTGCAAACATTAAAAATGCAGTTAAGCCACAGGAAATTTTGTTTGTAGTTGACAGCATGACCGGGCAAGATGCTGTGAATACTGCTAAAGCTTTCAATGACCGGTTGGATTTTTCTGGCGTTGTTCTCACAAAATTGGACGGGGATACAAGGGGCGGGGCTGCACTTTCGATTAAATACACTGTAAACAAGCCCATCAAATTTATCAGCAGTGGTGAAAAGATGGATACGCTTGATGTATTTTATCCCGAAAGAATGGCACAGCGCATTTTGGGCATGGGAGATATCACAACCCTTGTAGAAAAAGCGCAGGCACAGTTCGATGAAGAGCAGGCAAGAAAACTGGAAAAGAAAATCCGCAAAAACCAGTTTGATTTTGCCGACTTCAAGCAACAGCTGGAGCAGATCAAAAAAATGGGAAACCTTAAAGATTTAATGTCAATGATTCCCGGCGTTGGAAAGGCAATCAAAGACATTGATATAAGCGATGATGCTTTTAAAGGCATTGAAGCCATCATTAACTCGATGACCCCGGAAGAAAGAGCAAATCCTGATTTAATCGATGGAAGCAGAAAAAAGAGGATCGCGAAAGGCTGCGGAAAGGATATATCTGAAGTAAACGGATTTATGAAGCAGTTTGATCAAATGCGGGAGATGATGAAAACCATGAACAAAATGCCAATGGGCAGAATGATGCCGGGCATGAGAAAATAATTGGAACTTTCACCAGGTGAGTATAAGGAGTAAAAGAGAATACAAAAATATCACAGAGCGTTTTCAATTTTGAAGACGCTTTTTATTTCCGTTAAATCTTTAAAAAATGTCCAAATCCTGGTTCATACTTTTTGCTTTTCCCATTTCAAACCTTAGTTTTGCGGCTTAATCATTATTGTTCACACATTTAAATTTCTATTTAGATGTCAGTTAAAATCCGTTTACAAAGACACGGGTCGAAAAAGAGACCCTTCTACTTCATTGTTGTTGCAGACGCAAGAAGCCCCCGCGATGGTAAATTCATTCAAAAGCTCGGTACTTACAATCCATTGACGATTCCTGCCACTGTGCAGCTAGATCGCCAACGTGCATTGGACTGGTTGCAGAAAGGTGCGCAACCAACGGATACCGTTCGCAAGATTTTATCGTACAAGGGAGTGTTATACCTAAAGCATTTGTTGCGTGGCGTAACGCTTGGCTTGTTTGACGAAGCAACCGCAATGACAAAATTCCAAAGTTGGCACTCTGAGCATGAAGCCCAGATTCGCAAACGCCAGGAAGAAGCTCAGCGTGAAAGAAGAGGCAGAAGAACTCCTCCTTACCAGCGTCGTGAAAGAAGACCTGCTCAAGGTAGTTCGGAAGGCTAAATTTCTAACCAAGACCTTCAAGAAATTAAATCCTCTCCTTGCGAGAGGATTTTTTACTTGTTCATTTTTTGATCTTATTTTCCCAGGCTGAGCAAGTTCAATTTCTATTTTCCAGTTCATGCAATAAAATCAACGATTTAATAATTGATTGACGAAACTGCATTACGCTGTTGATCTCCTCTTGCGAAGCTCCGTTCACGGGTCGCTAATCAACTACCGAGCTTTTTATGTTCAAACCAATTGCAATCGGCAAAGCTGTTTAAATATTGCTCAATAAATTAAGAACCTAAAGGCCAGTAATACAACAGGAGTTGAAAGTAGCAAGAGAGCTAAGTACCAATTAAATCATCCTTTAACAGCTTTCACAAATAAAAACTACCCGTCTCATTTCTTTTCAATAAAATGAGAATGCTGGTTCAAACAACTTAACTATCAAAATAAATTGCCTTGTACTTTTGATTAATGACAGAGTATTTCAAAATAGGAAAGTTTGTTACAACATTTGGTTTGAAAGGAGACTTGGTTTTAAAACACAACCTCGGCAAAAAAACTTCTTTGAAAGGATTAAAAACTTTATTTATTGAGGAAAAAAAAGAAAGTTTTATTCCCTGGTTTATTGAAAACACGAAAATTAAAAATGAAGAAGAGATCTATATAAAACTTGAGGGTGTCAACACCCGCGAGCAAGCCATTAAGCTTACACAAAAGGAAGTGTGGCTGCCGGAAGCAGACTTTAAAAAATTCTCGGCTAAATCTTCCCCGATCAATTTACTTGGTTACGAAATTGTCGAAGGCGAACAAGTGCTTGGTAAAATTTTAGAAGTGATTGAACAACCTCATCAAATTCTTTGCAGAATTGAATTCAATAAAAAAGAGGCTTTCATTCCTCTTCACGAAGAGACAATTAAAAAAATCGACCCCAAACAAAAACAAGTTACAGTCTTGCTGCCTCCAGGATTACTGGAAATTTATCTGTAGAAACACCAACCACCTTCACTGCATTTCTTGCTTGTATCATGTGCCTTTGCTCGTGGGCAATTAAAAAGCGGAACATGTCGCCCAATTTAAATCGAATCAGTTTGCTCATCGCTGATGGCACATAAACCGAATTTAAATTTCTTCTTTTTGCCACTTCAAGTAATTGCAACAATTTATTTTGATGCCCGAAAAACTCTTTGAAGGCAGCTTCTACGTTCACACTTTTATCAGGCAAAAATGCTTTTGATGTTTTCATTTTATTCTTGATCTCAAAAACATTTTTGGGCATAATAGCATTGGTAAAATAATTACCCCAGAAACCGGAAACAAACCACGCACTCACATCCCTGGTGATGTGTATCATTGACCTCTCAATCAACGGCAGATAATGCCGGCAATATGCATTCATGTGCTCAATGACCTGGGCTACGCTCCATTTACCTTCTTCGGAACAATAACTAAGCTTAACAGCATCGGCAGTTTGTAAATGTTGCGCCGCAGAAATGATTTGCTTTACATCAGCTTCCAGTTGGTTGATAAGTTCTTCGCTTTTGAACTTCTTCATATAAAAATTTTAAGTAGCTCTAAACATATCTATTCAAAATACAGACCACAGTGTGCTGACTGGAGAGTAAATTTGAGTGTGGCGGAACGTGTACGACATATTGCCCATTTTGACCTTGATGCTTTTTTTGTTTCCGTAGAAATTTTAAAAAATCCTGCATTAAAAGGCAAGCCCATAATTGTTGGTGGTGATGGCCAGAGAGGAATCGTTGCAGCCTGTAGTTATGAAGCAAGAAAATTCGGGATTCAAAGCGCAATGCCGGCATTAAGCGCAAAACGCCTTTGTCCACATGCAATTTTTTTGAGAGGAAGTTATCATGATTATAGTTATTACTCAAGAATGGTAACCCAGATTATTGCTGATTCTGTTCCCGTTTATGAAAAAGCATCTATTGATGAATTTTATATTGATCTCACCGGAATGGATCGTTTTTTCGGCGTGAGTCAATACACAAGGGAGTTGAGAGAAAAAATTATTAAACAAACGGGTCTTCCGATCTCTTATGGTTTGTCAACAAGCAAATTGGTGAGCAAGATGGCAACCAACGAAGCAAAACCAAATGGCTACCTGGAAGTTGCGGCAGGAAAAGAAACGGATTTTTTATGGCCCTTGACTGTTGATAAAATTCCCGGCGTTGGAAAACAAACACAAATTGAGCTACATAACCTTGGCATCTTTACCATTGAACAAATTGCAAAAACGCCTGTTGATCAACTCGAATATCATTTTGGAAAGTGGGGCAAAAAGTTATGGGAGAAATCCTGCGGGATTTCTGATTCAGCTGTTGAGCATTATAGCGAACAAAAATCCATCTCCCACGAAAACACTTTTGATGCAGATTTTGCTGATACAAATTTTCTTCACACCGAATTGGTGAGGCTCACAGAAAAAACCGCATATAGTTTGCGTGAAGAAGAAAAACTAACAGGATGTGTTACCCTGAAATTGCGTTACGCCGATTTTACAACGGTTTCCAAACAAGAAGTTATTGATTACACTGCACTTGATAATATTCTCATCTCAAAAGTGAAAGACCTCTTCAACAAATTGTACAAAAAAAATGAAAAGGTCCGATTGCTTGGCGTTCGTTTTTCTCATCTTGTTCCAATGACCATTCAAATGAATTTGTTTGACGATGCAGTTGAAAAGCTCGAACTCTACAAAGCTGTTGATGATATTAAAAATCAATTTGGTAGCAATGCTGTTTCCAAGGCAACTTCCATCCGCAAAAAGCCAGATTCCCCGCTCAAATAATTTTTCCGAATAAAATTCTGTATTTTTTTAATTTAGCTGAATAAAATTCTGTTTTATGGCGTTTTCAATGGATGAAACCGATATTCATATTTTATCGCTTCTTCAACCCAATGCTTTTTTAACCAATAATGAACTGGCAAAAAAAATTGGATTGGCGCCATCTGCGGTATTGGAGCGGATTAAAAAATTAGAACAGAAGGGAATTATCGAGGGATACCCTACACGAATAAAACCCGATGCCTTAGAATTGAAATTGCTCGCCTTCATTTCTGTAAAATCCAGTGAAGGGCCTGCAAAAGATTCTGTAGCAAAGCACCTGCAAAAAATTCCTGAAGTATTGGAACTGCATCACATCGCCGGAGAAGATTGTTACCTGTTGAAAGTTCGAACAAAAGATCCCCAATCGCTCATTCAATTAATGCGTGAAAAATTTAAGCATCCAAATATTCTTTCTACAAAAACTACAATCGTATTGGAAACGCTGAAAGAAACGAATCAACTACCAATTCCAAAACCACAAAAATGATCAAAGATTTTACGAAACGAAATCCCAAAGCACTCATCATTGCCGCATTTGCCGCGGTCTACTTAATATGGGGCTCAACTTATTTAGCAATCTCCATTGCAGTAAAAACAATTCCGCCGTTTTTTATGTCGGGTATCCGGTTTTCGGTTGCCGGTTTAATTCTTCTCACATGGGCTTTGCTAAAGGGCGAAAAAATTCCCGACATAACCTCCATACTAAAAATCAGCCTGTCAGGAATATTGTTGTTAGCTGTCGGCAATGCGTCATTGGGATGGGTTGAACAATACATTCCAAGCGGATTGGCAGCCATCATTGTTGCTACCGTCCCGTTATGGTTTGTGTTGCTGGATAAGAGGCAATGGAAATTTTATTTTTCAAACAAACAAATCATTTTCGGGTTGATCGTTGGTTTTGCGGGAGTCATCGTTTTGTTTTCCGGAAAAAGTTCAACTGATCTTTTTAACGATAAAATGAAATTGATCAGCCTTTTAGTTTTGATGGCCGGAACCCTGAGTTGGACAATTGGTTCGCTGTATTCTAAATATCAAAAAATGCAGGGCTCGACACTGATGAAAGTGTCCGTGCAAATGCTCTCATCAAGCATCGTCATTTTTATTTCGAGCTTTGCACTTGGGGAACAAAAAGAACTTTCTTCAAACCTGGTAACATGGAAGTCAATAGGTGCCTTGGCTTACTTGATCCTAATGGGCTCATTGGTTGCCTACATGGCTTACATGTGGCTGTTGAGCGTCCGGCCCGCATCGGTCGTTGGAACTTACGCTTACGTAAATCCTGTGGTGGCCGTTTTTCTTGGATGGGTAGTTGCTAAAGAATCGATCAGTTATGAAAAAATAATTGGATTGGTGATTGTAATTGTGGGTTTGATAATTGTAAATCTGTCAAAAGAGAAAAAATTATCGGGCGTTTCCAAAAAATCGGAGCATGTCGTGAAACTGCAAGAACAAAAGGATGCGTCTTTGGCAAAGACCAGCAGTTCCTGAACTGTAAATCAATCGACAAAAAATGCTCCGCTGACCGGAGCATTTCCGATAAAGAAAACATCAACCTATATTACCAGTTCTTCAGTTGGAATTTCTTTTTCTTCAGGAATTTCTATGTCATTGCCCAATCTTTTCATTCGAAATACCTGGATGATTAGATAAAAGATCACCCCCCATACTGCGCCAACAATAGAGTATGCCATAAATGATAGCCATAAGGGAGATTTAAAACGGGCCGCAATTAAAGATCGCCGCCCAAAAGTGTTGACGTGTTTGTAATATTTTCCCCAGGGCACTGTTTTTTCAACCATCAAATTTCCAAACTGGTCGTTGTCTTCAATCCTGGCAACAAGCACAATATTGCCTTTTTCATCAATTGAAGGAAGACTGTCTAATTTAAATTCGCCTGATACCTGCCCAAGCGAATCTGTTGTATACGATTCGTCATCACCAATTTTTAAACTTCCACCCAAACGCTCAGCTGCAATTTTTACTTCAACGCCTTTTGCGGCAATCCATGCTCCATTATTGTAAGAAAAAACTTTTGCCGTGACAGACCTTGTTCCATCTGCATTCAATGTATCAATTTCAATTTTTGCTTTGGATATTTCCAATTCTGCCGTTATTGGTTCATCTTTAGGATTTGCCCTTGCCAGCGCAATAAATTTATGTTCAGGCAAAGCATTCCAAAGATTTTTTAATCCTGGTGGAATTGTTGTTTGCGCAGAACCTCTTTCATCCGTTTTTAATTGCGCAATCAGATTTGAACTGGAAACACTGTCAAGATACAGTTGCACATCAACACCGTTCATTGGCTGCAGTTTATTATTTGCTTTCAACTGTGCCTGAACTTTTAAATATTGTATACTGTTGTTTTCCGTGTAATGGCTCAGATTAAGCATCAGTTCAGGTTTTTCATCCTGGGCAAACAATTTAATTGTTGCAGCCAAGAAACAAATCACCAGACCTTTTTTTATGTTAGGCAGTTTTTTCATCTTCAATGATTGTTTCGTGAATTGGAATGATGGGGAAAATGCGGGCAAAAAACGTGATGATCAGCAGGGCTCCTGCTAAAGATCCCATTGCTATTGCCCACTCTTGCCAGCTTGGGAAATAATGGAAAAACCTTTGAGGTGCATCATGCATTGGCAAGAAAGGATGCAGCAATGTTGGCGTTACAATCAAATAACGTTTGAACCACGCACCAATTACTACCATTATTCCTGCAATAAACATTGGCAATGGTTTTCTTCCCTGCTTGAACAAAAGAATTAAAATCGGAATGATCATTCCCACCAAAATGGCGAACCAGAATATTGGAGCAAAATCACCGGCAAATAAATTTGTTAGGTGTGCTTCTTCTGGTTTTTTCATTTTAAAAGCAGGAATGAGATATTCGTTGATGTTGAAGTACAAGTACAATAAAGCAAGCATCACCACGATTCTTCCCATTCTGTCAAAATGTTTTTCAGTAATGTATCTTTCAAGGTGATAGTACTTTCGAAAAACAAACATGGCGACAACTACACCGCCTGCCCCAACAAGGAAAGCACCTGATATAAAATAGGCGCCGAAGTTGGTACTATCCCACCCCGGCCGGTAAGTTGTAGCAAACAGCCACGATGTAACGGTGTGAATACTGAAGGCAACAGGAATGATGGTGATGCAAAGAATATTGATTGCCTTATCGTTGATTTTAACCTGGCCAACCGTTCCTTTCCAGAAGGAACCCAACAAGCTGTAAAGTCTGTTCATCCATTTTGGTGAATGGTCTTTATGTCTCAACAAAATTTTAAGGTCAGGAAGCAAAGGAAAATAAAGCAGCAATAAACTAATTACGAAGTACGTACCGATAACAATCACATCCCAAAGAATTGGTGATTGCAAACGTCCATAGATAAACAAATGATAAAACCTGTCCGGCCGACCCATATCAACAATGATGATAAGAGATGCAAAGACGATTGCCGATACGGCAATGATTTCTGCAATTCTTGTTAGTGGCGTGCTCCAATGCACATCAGCCAAACGCAACACTGCAGTAATTAATGAACCAACTAAACTGATGGCAACAAAAAAAACAAAGTTTGAAATATAAATTCCCCACGAAACGTAATCACCCATATTAGTAACTGCTAAACCTGTTTTCAACTGCAGAAAATAGGCATAAGCACCAATTAAACAGATTGCAATTAAAACTGAGGTCCAGATCTTTCCACGTAATCCGAATTTTTGTGGTAGCAAGTCATTTGTGATCTGTTCCGTTAAGGTAATGTCAGAGGTTTTCACGACAAATAATTTTGATTAGCTTTTTTGTTTTTCATTCTCCTCTCCTACTTCAAAAGGAAAGTTTCTGTTTACAGGAGGCAAATAATAAACTCTCGGTTTTGTGCCGAGATCTTCCATTAACCTGTAGCCGGCTTTATCTTTTATCAAATCGCTAAAGCGAAATGTTTCAGATCCGTTCGTAACAGAATCTTCATTGATATCCCCGAAGAAAAATGTTCCATTTGGACAAGCATTCACGCAATGTGGCAAGGAGCCTTTACGAACCATATCGGGACAAAAATCACACTTGCCTACTGTTCCTTTTTTTTGCGGCATGCTTGTTTCGCAGGAATAAGGTTTGTCTGCAATCTCTTTCGGCACTTCAGGATCGCCCCAATTAAACACACGTGTTGAATACGGACATGCTGCCATACAAAAACGACAGCCGATACAACGATCGCTATCAATCAAAACAATTCCATCCTGCCTTTTAAAAGTGGCATCCACCGGGCAAACTTTCACACAGGGTGGTTCATCGCAATGCATACATGTTGTGGGCTGCCAGTATTTTGCTGTGTGATCACCATCCTGCATCGGATCAACTTTAATCCAGTTTTGACCAGGGTGAACATGATGCATATGATCACAGGCCTGCTGACACTTTTTCAGGTTTTTGCACCGGGAAAGATCAATGACCATTACAAAACTTTTATTGGCCATTCCAACACGGGCCGCGGCATTGCTCACTTGAGGCAAATCGGGCACCGGTTTCAAAAAAGCTTTGTCCACTTCTATTTCTTCCCCATCAACAGAGAGCAATTTTACTTTTTCGCCGGATGGTTGTATGGCTGCATCTTCCGGTGCAAACGGATTTGATTTGCAACCAGCGGCCAAACCGGCAAGCAGCCCGGCTGCCAAAAATTCCCTCCTCGACGTTTCGTTTTTCATATGCTAATTTGAAAAGTTATAGAGATGGTTTTTTGTTGATCCAATTGTGGATGTCGCCAATTTTTACCTTTCGCTTTTTTGAAGGAATATTAGCAATATCTATTTCAACGAGCTTTCCATCCTGCGTCAACATTTTTACGGTTTTCGTGTTCTTGTTTTTTGCGCCTGAAAATTTTAAAAATGCAGGAATCATCAGCAATGAAGAAATGCCAACAGTCCACGCAAAAAATTTTTTTCTCGATACCGTTTTGATTTCTTTTTCCATAAAATTTCGGTTACGATATGCTATTTATATTCAGATTGAACATTCATTTCCAACAAATCGATTGTGACAAACACTTCACACAACAATGAAAAGAAACCAGGCTGGATAGCCTGGTAACTAACCATAAACATCATTACTTTTTTAAGGTTCTTATGTAGTTGACAATAGACCAAATATCTTCCTGATCGGGAATTTTCTTTTTGAAAGAGGGCATGTCTTCTCTTCCTTCGGAAGTTTTATAAAAGAACGCTCCGTCCGGCTGGCTTTGAATGTCGGCTTTTGAAAGATCGTGAGGCAAAGTTTTTAATTGTGCTGCTTTTGGTCCGTCGCCTTTTCCTGATTTGCCATGACATGATGAACAGTGTTGCAACCAAAGCTGTTTACCATCACTAAGCGAAGTTGCGTCAGATTTCACAGGATTGGTCATCTTTAAATATTTATCAGGCACAACCCACGGCTTTGGCTGAGCGATTTTAAAACTTACTGCGGTCACAAATACAAGAAGAAGAAAAAATTTATACAGTTTCATAATGTTGAATTTTATTGTTAGCGTTTATTTTTAAAAATTCCAAATACGAGTGATGTTAAACCCGATTACAAACTGCCCCTTTGTATAATCGTTCTGATTAAAAAAGCTGTTGTTTTGCGGGATGATGCTATAGTAGTTGCCGGCAAACACCTGGAAGGTGTGAGAGCTGGTAATGGTTTCAAAACCGAAACAGATATTGGGATGCGGATTGTTTGTTGTGTGTTGTGTAAGCGGCTGTTCGTAACCGGCAATGATTGCAGACTTTGGTGAAATTTTATACCGTCCGAGCAGTGATGCATTGAAATGATAATTGTTCATTTTCCTTTGAATCTTTCCCTCCGCATCAACATAAGCTTCTACATTGTTCATCCATGAAAAACCAAGACCTGCCTGAGCAGAGAAACTTTCTGTTACTTTTCTTGCAATCATCAGTTGATCAAAGTAGGAAAAGCGGTCAACCGAATAGCGGAAATTGCTTTTATTGCGGGTATCAATTACTACATTTCCAAAATAAGAGATGCTTACCGGGTATTTTCCAGGGGTTTGTTGAATGATTGCATATTTGGCATCAAGATCAACCTGCATTTTTTCTTTAACCACGCCTGCGCCGATAAACAGGTTCTTTACGGGAACATAACTCATTCCTAACCTGATGTTTGCCGGAGCAAAAATTCCGAAAAGATCTTTTGATCCATTATTCACTGTGCCGAAGCGGTGTTGAATTTCCATTTGCATGGAACCCTTTATCGGAACCATCACCGTTTGGTTATCGATCAAAAACACGCCGCCGAAAGTGTTTTTAACAGGCTTCACTTTTTTTATTACAGGAGCTTCTTCAGTAGAGTCCTGAGCAAACAGGTTACCTGCTATCAAAAGCAGCAAGAAAAATTTTACGGTATATATGAGCAGTTTTATTTTATAATTTTTCATGTTATTCTTTTTAGTTGTTGTTAGCTCCCTGTTTGATCCATGCCAGAATGAGTGCGTTGTAATCTTTATTCATCCCCCCTACCGGCATTACCGTTCCTTTCTTACCCGTCATCTTCAAATAGATATAACTATTTTCCGGTGAAGTCTTATTGATGTAATTACCGATGATAAGTGAGTTGTAAGCAGCAGCAGGTGTGAGGTTCGGAGTTTGCGCTCCTGCACTATGACAGCCACTCAGGTTACAACTTTTATTGAAAATGGTAAGAATATCGTTTGAAAATGTAACTGTTCTTGTTATGGCGGGAGCATCTACATTTACGGTTTTGTCTTTGTAACATCCGAAGAGAATAACAGTACTGCTTATCAACATCACCATCAAACAGGTCACAATTTTTTTGTGTAGCATACATTGATTTTAATAGTCAATCAATATTTTATTTCTTACTTCTGAAATTTCAAAAGCAGATTAGGTTGAATCCCATGCTGATTGTTTGATTTGTTCCAGATAGCTAATCCAAACTGTTGATCTTGCAGGCTTGAGAAATCAATATCTTGTTTTAATGCATCAGATGTTTTTAATGCTCTCTTGTATTCAACAACCCATCCGGTGCCTGTGTAAACTGCAGCACAGGTAATATCAGCTCTGCCACCGGTCAATGGAACACCAATAAAACTTGCAATTGATTTTGGTGCTGTGGGACCCATAGGTGAACTTGATCTTTGATAATCAGAGTTAGCCGTCGGATCTATTTTTGTCCCATCACTTAAAGTGAGCACACCTGTTGATGCAACAGCTACCACCCTCTTAGCTCTGACGGCGGTATCAGCTATTAAAATAAAATTTGAGCTTGAATTAGGGATGACCCAAATAGGCACAGCAACCGATGCGCCGTTACCATCCAGTTTTAGATTCTGGCTATTGCTAACCTCACCCATCGCTGGCATTTGACCTGCAGATGTAGAACCAATTGTTGATGAATAGGAAGTATAGTGCGGGCCATAGGGGAATGGATAAGTTTTTACAGTATCAACCACCTGGCCGTCCTGGTGCCTACCATTAGCATTACCCCCGGTTAAGTTAGTAACAGCAGGACCGCCTGCCCAATCCTGATAGTTATCATCTGCGTTATGTAAGGAAGCATCAGCACTTATGTAGCCTAAGCGTCCCCACCACATATCAATTTTTTCACTTTGACCATTAGTATAGTGGTTACCCTGTCCGGCATTAGTTACCGTTGTATTAGTAGTATAGTTATAATAAGGCGTGAAAACGTGGCAACTGGCATAGCATGTCTGCGTAATGAATTTTGGAGTTGAAAAATCAATATTCCACAACATGGCGAATTTATCTTCGCCCCAGCCGTCCCTTGTGATAGCCCCGTTGGCATCAAAAGTTTTTGAAGTGGGCTCTTTTTGCCAACCAGTTTTGCCTGTAACGTTTAATGCAGGATCGAAATACCATGGAGCTACGTTTACACTCTGCGTAGCATCGGCATATTCAAGTAAGAAATAAATATTTTGATCATCATACATTGAGCGAAGCGTAGCCGGGTATTGCTGGCCAATGTAACCTGTGAAAAGATTATTACCCGGATCAGGAACCGTAGGCGTAATATTTAATTTAGTTGCCTTGCTCCACTCTGCATCAACTACGCCATCTATTGTTGGAGGCGTTGTTGTTTTCATCGAAATAAGATCTGTGCCAGGATTTGTTTGAGGAACATTCAATACCTGGTCCCTTTTTGTGCAACCGATTACATAACCAATTGCCAATACAATTGTTGTGATAACCCAGATGTATTTTCTTCTTAAAACTCTCATAAGTCTTTTTTTAAGTTGACGAAATCGAGTACAAGCTATCAACTGAAAAAAGACATTCCGATGACAATCCTCAAGACCCAGAATGATTAATGTCATAACATCGTTTATTGAAGACGGGTTGATCTTAATTGTATCGAACAGGAAGCTAAAAAGAAATGTTGCGCCAATACTGCACCTGAAAACAAAAAACCAGGCTTGAAAAAACCTGGTTTACACCCTTGCTATGCGAAATAGAAACCTATGTTATGAAAAAATTGTTTCTGTTTCTTTCGCAAAATTGTTTGCTGCTCTTTTTAAATATTATGACCATTGTCAGCTTGATAAATGATTTTTTTCATAAAAGCCCAAATTGATAGCTTTCGTTCAACAACAGAACCATAAATGCAGCCTCTTAATTACTGTAATGACGAAACTTGAAACAACATAACTTTATTGCCTTTATAAAAACAACGTGTATGCAAACAGCTTGGAAAGAATATCAGGACAAAAATCAACAACGTTTTTTAGATGAAATGCTTGAGTTGCTTCGCATTCCATCTATCAGCGCAAAAAGCGAACATAAAGATGATATGCGCAAATGCGCGGAACTGGTAAGACAAAGATTGATGGATTCAGGAGCCGACAAAGCAGAAGTAATGAATACGGAAGGACACCCTGTTGTATTTGGCCAAAAAATTACCGATCCCTCCAAACCTACCATTCTGGTTTACGGACATTACGATGTGCAACCCGCCGAGCCATTGGAGCTTTGGAACAGCGGACCTTTCGATCCTGTAATTAAAGACGGAAAAATTTATGCAAGAGGAAGTGCTGATGATAAGGGACAGTTTTACATGCATGTGAAAGCATTGGAAACAATGGTGAAGACCGGTAGCCTTGAAACAAACATCAAATTTTTAATTGAAGGTGAGGAAGAAGTAGGTTCACCTAACCTGGGAAAATTTGTTTCTGAACATAAAGATTTGTTGAAGGCAGACGTGATTTTAATTTCTGACAGTGCAATGTTGAGCATGGAGAATCCTTCTTTGGATATTGGTGTGCGGGGATTGTCGTATATAGAAGTAGAAGTAACAGGACCAAACAGGGACTTACACAGTGGAACTTATGGTGGTGCTGTTGCCAACCCAATTACCATTTTGTGCAAAATGATTGCCTCGATTCATGATGAAAACAACCATGTAACCATTCCTGGGTTTTATGATGACGTGGTTGAAGCAAGCAAAGAAGAAAGAGAATTGATGGCAGGTGCACCATTCAACGAAGGAGAATATAAAAAAGAATTAGGTGTAAAAGATTTGTGGGGGGAGAAAGGCTTTACAACCAATGAAAGAACGGGTATTCGTCCAACAATTGAGATCAACGGCATTTGGGGCGGCTACACGGGTGAAGGTTCTAAAACGGTTTTGCCTTCCAAAGCGACAGCAAAAATCTCTGCACGCCTGGTTCCCAATCAAAGCTCAAAAAAAATAACGCAGATGCTGCTTGACCACTTCAAGAAAATTGCTCCGCCTTCGGTAACTGTCAATGCGTTTGAACACCATGGTGGCGAGCCTTACATGACCCCGATTGACAGCAGGGGTTACCAGGCCGCAGCAAAAGCAATCCAAACCACTTTTGGCAAAACCCCAATTCCTGTTCGTGGTGGTGGAAGCATTCCCATTTGTTCTATTTTGGAAAAAGAACTCGGAATTAAAATTGTTTTCATGGGTTTTGGACTGGATAATGACAATTTACATTCACCAAACGAAAAATACAATCTCGAAAACTATTATAAAGGAATTGAAACCATTCCTTATTTCCATAAGTTTTTTGCGCAGCAATAGAATTGAAGGAAATATTTTTTTAAACCGTTTCATTTCTGAAGCGGTTTTTTTATGTAGTCCTTTGCAGAACACGGTTGAATACAACGTGATAGTAGCAATGTAATTTGACACACAAATATTTTTCTCTTTAACAGTATCCGTTAGCTTAAAAAAATAATTTTGACTTCATGGGGGAAAAAGAGAAACTGAGATTAGATAAGTACCTGTGGTCGATCCGTTTGTTCAAAACAAGAACAATGGCAGCAGCCGCTTGCGATACAGGCAAGGTGAAACAAAACGGAACTCAGGCAAAAGCATCAAAAAATGTAGTGGTTGGCGATGAGTTTGAAATAAAGACCGAAGCAAAAAAATGGTTGATTAAAGTAACAGGTTTGCTACACAGCCGTGTTGCTTATACTGAAGCAGTCAAATATTACATTGATCTTACTCCCGAGCAGGAAATGGACCCGCTTCAATTCCAGGCTGCATCGTTTCATACAGGAAAACGCAAGAGCAAAATTGGAAGGCCCACCAAAAAACAACGAAGAGAACTGGATGATTTTTTTGAAGAAGACTGATTATAGCAGATGCTTTCGAATGTTTTTTTTGATTTCATCGCTGCAATGCTCGATAAACAAATCTGCAATAGCTTCCATTTGAGAAACATCCAAAGGCTTGGTAATAAAACCTGCGTTGTATTTTCTGGCAAACTCTTTATCAAGCGGTGATGACGAAGTCGTAAATAAAACAACAGGAATCGTATCAAATCTCGGTATTGAACGAACTTTTTTCAAAACATCTTTGCCGTTAAGCAGCGGCATATTTACGTCAAGTATAATCAGGCATGGTGAAGGATCATCTTCACCAAGTGACTGCAAGTAAGAATAGGCCTGCAGTCCGTTAAGGGCTGTAACGACTTCTACATTATTTGCGTAATTATCAAATGCATCCTGCACCAACTCCAGGTCATCAGTGTCATCATCAGCATAGAATACAATGTTTTTAGGTGTTGCTTCTTTGGTCATGGTAGCTTGTATTATCGTTTTGGATGCTTAACTCACTAAATGTTCTACAGCTATTTGCTCAAGATATGGATCGAGAATGTTCATCGAATCAGAACATCGGATTTTATAAATGTGGCGACGGTAATTATAATAAAATACTTCAGAATAAAAACTATCCAATTGATATAACAACACAGCGAATTTTCCCGATTTTCTTTTTCCCACATAAACCCCATGCCTGTAAAGCATATTGATCTGCTCACTTTCAGTGAGGCAATAAAACTCCATCATCGTCATAATTGTAGCCCTCCGCAAAAACTTGTCTCAAATAGTGTGCAATGCATGATTATTTGAATATTTTTTTTTGTAGCCGTGACTGCTATTCGACACAAATGTAACCTGTAAACACAAAGCGAAATAAATTATTACGCCATTCAAAAAAATAAATTAACTTACTTAAAGACTACCGCTGAAAACTGCTTATTCACATCCTTTGTAAACGCTGCAAACTTTACCACAAGAAACTTTTTACGATTCCTTAGCCCCTATGTTCACTGCTTAAAACCAACGAGCATGCACACAAAAAGTTTTTTGAAAGCAAGCCTGCTTGCTGCTTTCCTTGTTATTGCATTTATTGCATCATGGGAATTATATCTAAGAAGTAAAGGCTACAGTTTGTCTTATGACGATGGCGACGCTTTATGGGCCGATAAACGCAGCAGGGCTTATGAGCCATCAGATAAAGCGACCGTATTTATCGGTTCGTCCCGTAACAAATTTGATCTCGATATTCCAACATGGGAAAAACTTACAGGTGAAGATGCGGTTCAATTGGCAATTGAGGGAGAATCGCCAACCCCGATTTTAAACGATCTTGCCAATGACAAAAACTTTAAAGGAAAATTGGTCGTCGATGTAACCGAAGGATTGTTTTTTACACGAGATCCCGGAAATTTAGCTACGCCAAAAAAATACATCAAGTTCTACAAGGATGAAACGCCATCGCAAAAAGCAAGTTTCCAGGTTAATCATGCGCTTGAATCAAAATTTGTTTTTTTAGATAAAAACTATTTTTCCCTGAATGGCTTATTGCATGGCCTGCATATTCCTGACAGGCCTGGAATCTATGGCGGACCTGATTTTCCATGGGAATTCAGCAAAAAGACTTTTGACAGGCAAAGTATGATGGACCCACGTTTTGTAAAGGAGCCTGCACTACAAAAAAAAGTGCAAGGTATCTGGACGGCTTTTGCAAAAATGGATAGAGAGAAACCTCCTGTGGGAAAACAGCTGGATTCTCTTTTATTTGTTGTTAAAACAGATGTTGATAAAATAAAAGCAAGGGGCGGGCAGGTGTTGTTTGTGAGAACACCATCAAGCGGCCCATATCTGGCAGCAGAAAAAAAAGCATTTCCGAGAAATCAATATTGGGAGAAAATCCTTGAAGTAACCAATTGCCCCGGAATTCATTTTGAAGATTATGATGCTACTTCCCATTTTGTTTGTCCTGAATGGTCTCACTTAAGTCCTGAAGAAGCTAAAGTGTGGACAAAAAATCTTGTACAGGCGATGCAAGAGAAAGGATGGAAATTTTCCCGTCAAACATCATCACTCTAAATAATCACCAACCAAAATCTTCTAACATGCTCTTCAATTCATATACCTTCCTCGTGTTTTTCCTCATCATGCTGGTTCTTCATAACCTCATGCCTTTTTCATGGAAAACAAAAAAAGTGATTTTGCTGATTGCCAGCTACACTTTTTATGCAGCGTGGAATCCACCTTTTATTTTATTGTTGTGGTTGTCTACTGTAATTGACTTTTTTGTAGGCAGGGCTTTATACACTCAACCAAACAGGCACAAAAGAAATTTCCTTCTTGTAATAAGCTTGATTGGCAATTTAGGAATGCTTTGCTTTTTCAAATACGGTGGATTTTTGCTTGAAAATTTTGTAACCGTTGTTAACGCAATTGGCATCAATTTTCACCCTGCAAAACCAAATATTATTCTGCCCGCCGGAATTTCATTTTATACTTTCACCACTCTTTGTTACACAGTTGATATGTACAAAAGAAAAAGCGAACCTGTAAAACATTTACTTGACTTTTCCTTATTCGTTACTTTCTTTCCACACCTTGTTGCAGGTCCAATTGTTCGTCCACCGCAACTAGTTCCACAATTTGAAACACCGCATAAAGCAACACAAAAACAAGTTATGCAGGGACTGTTGTTACTTTCACTTGGTTTGTTTATGAAAGTAGTTTTGGCCGACAGCATGCTGTCTTCTTCTGCCGATGCTGTTTTTAGCGCAAAGAATGCATTGGATCCACTTGATGCGTGGATGGGAGTTCTTGCTTTTTCAGGTCAAATCTTTTTTGACTTTGCAGGGTATTCGACTTGCGCTATTGGTGTTGCATCATGCTTAGGTTTTGTTTTGCCTGAAAATTTTTTATACCCGTACGCGGCAATTGGATTTTCTGATTTTTGGAGAAGGTGGCACATTACCTTATCTGCCTGGCTTCGTGATTATTTGTACATTCCTTTAGGCGGTAACCGCAAAGGCAAAACAAGAACTTATGTGAACCTGATGATAACAATGCTGCTTGGTGGCTTGTGGCATGGTGCCAACTGGACTTTTGTGGTGTGGGGTGCATTGCATGGAACGTATTTGTGCATTGAAAAATTAATCCAGGATTTGAGAAAAAAACTTGCCCCCATTGCTGTTGAAATTCAAAATAAAGAAGCGGTTGTTGTGCAGGGCTATAAAGTAAACATGGCGCCCCGGTTTTTAAAGAAAGTTTCTTCTTCAAATTTTACGCTTGCCTTAATCACTTTCTTTCTGGTAAATGTAACATGGGTATTTTTCCGTTCGCCGGATTTCAGTACCGCCTGGCGGTTATTGAGTTCAATGTTTGGTCATGTAAAGAGTGGAGCAGCCATCCTTTCCACTTTAAACATCATAAAAATTACAATCATTACTATTGCACTGGTTGCTTGTCATTGGATGATGCGCAACACAAGAGTCCTGAACGTTGCTTCTAAAACACCTTGGTGGTTATTGGGGATAATTTGGGCCGCTATGTTAGTGTTGCTGGTACTGAGCCAGGATACAAGCAACTCATTTATTTATTTCCAATTTTAACTAAAATCTTAAAGGGTTTAAAACAGGTTTCATCGGTAGTATCTGCCCGCTTATCTACATAAGGAAGGTAAGGGAAGTTGGTGCTGTACATTTGCGCATCTGTTATTCCGTACAACTACACCTTCTCTGATTGCTTCCGAAAAAACTTTTAACCGATGCAAAAAAACACCATTCTTTGGGCGGATGATGATGCCGATGATCTGCAAATGATGCGGGAACTTTTGATCAAAACAAAAAAAGCTTACACCATTGAAGAAGTACACAATGGTAAAGAAGCATTGGAATTCCTGAAAACTGCAAAAAGGCAATCACAACTTCCCTGCCTAATTATTCTTGACATCAACATGCCGATACTTGATGGAAAGGAAACACTTTCAATTATTAAAAACACTTCTGATTACAGTGATATCCCCGTCGTTGTTTTCACAACTTCCGAAAGTGAAATAGACAGGATGTTTTGTAGAAAATTCGGAACAGAGATGATCACAAAACCACCAACATTTAAAACACTTGGTGATGCACTGGAAAAACTTTTAAAATATTGTGCTTAATTACCGTTGAATCCTTTTTTCACTTCTATCAGTTGATTCCGCCGGATTTTTTGAAGAACTCAACTTTTTATGAAGAATGATTGACAGGTCTGTGACTTTTTTTCGCTGATCTTTTACTTCTTCCCACGAACAACCACTTAAAAGAGAATTCTGCAACCTGGCAGTTTCTCTTTCAAACAACACTTTCAGCGCTTCCAGCTCCAAATCATTCCAATTGGTGTTCATTTTTAAAGGTTTATTCGGCAACACTTATACAACAAAGACCATTCCTCAGCTGTGCATTTCTATAAATATGAACAAGTTTTTAAAAAAATTATAAAATTCTGTTTCACCTATCAATTGTTTTTCCGTGCATTCGATATTGATTTTTCAGAAGCGTGGCTTTTATCTTTGTTGAATGTGGATTGATGTCATCACTGTTTTACCCGAATTATTGCAGAGCCCCTTATCGCATTCAATAATGAAAAGAGCACAAGACAAAGGGTTGCTTGGGGTCAATGTTCACAATTTGAGGCAGTGGGCTGTGAATGATTATGGGCAAGTGGACGACTATCAATATGGCGGCGGTGCAGGAATGGTGATGATGTGCGAGCCTTTATCAAAAGCTATTGAAGAATTACAATCCAAGAGAAATTATGATGAGATTATTTTTCTTACGCCCGATGGCGAAACTTTAAATCAAAAAACTGCAAATCAATTTTCACTAAAAGAAAATCTGTTACTGATATGCGGGCATTACAAAGGGATTGACGAACGCATTCGTGAACATTACATCACAAAAGAAATTTCAATCGGTGATTATGTTTTGAGCGGGGGAGAATTGGCGGCTGCCATTTTAATTGATGCCGTTGGAAGATTGATTCCCGGTGTATTGAACGATGAAACTTCCGCGCTTACAGATTCCTTCCAGGATAATTTATTGTCGCCGCCGGTTTATACAAGGCCTGCCGATTTCAAAGGATGGAAAGTGCCTGATGTTTTATTAAGTGGTGATCCTAAAAAAATTGATGATTGGCGCCACGAACAAGCTGTGCAAAGAACCGAACTAAGAAGACCGGATTTATTGAAAAACGAGGATTGAGCTTTTGACCTTGGAAAACGTGGAAAGGGATTAGCGCATGCTGAACCAAATGCGTGGCAACAGGTGATCAACGGTAGTAGTAGTGCAGATTGGTTCATGCGTATCTTTGTTCATCGAATTATTTTTTTTTGCAATTGCCAATAAAAACAAAAAGCCTCCTGTAGAAACAGGACGCTTTGATTAGGACATTGCTTCCATCACAGTTATGACAATTGATCCGGAAGCAGCTTTATTGAAATTTGTTTTGATCTGAAAAAAAGTGCCCCGCTTAGACAAGCAGGGCTTCACCCTTAACCATACGAAACCAAGACTTTAATCTATATGTAGAATATCTTTCGATCTATTTCTATCAGAAGGCAACATAAAATTACGCTTGTTGCACTCAGCCTAAATAACTGTTTCGATGAAAGCCTAAAAATTATCGTTAAATATTAAGGTGTGAAACCGGGTAAGAAAATGTCAATCATTATGCCTCTTCTGCCCAAGATTCTGTTAAACCAAACCTTTATCCAGCAAGGTTTTTACCTCTTTTAAAGCTAAATCGCATTTTGCTTTAACAAGCAAATAATTGGAACTGAAACTTTCGTTATTCCGGACAATTGAGTCCTTTTCTATTTGCTCAAGATACGGATGCAATTCATCGGCAAGACCAATATATCCCACTGTAGATTTTAAAGTGTGTGCCCATCTTCGCACCCCTTCAAAATTGTTCTGGTCTATGCAATTTTTAAGCTGAGAGAGTTCTTCAGGTGCTTGAGTGGAAAACTGTTTTAAAATTTCGTTTTCAAAATTTTTATCATTTCCCGAAAGCTGGTGTAAATAGTTAAGGTTAATGGCTTCCGACCCGGGAATGTTTTCATTAGTAGTGCTCAGGTTTTCAGGAATGTGTTGTGCATGCCTTGCAATAATGTTGTATAAAACAGTTTCCTTAATTGGTTTTGATACATAATCGTTCATACCCAATTGCAAACATTTTTCTTTTTCACCAATCATGGCATGAGCAGTCATTGCAATAATTGGAACATCAGATTTTAATTCATTACGAATAACTGACGTTGCAGTATAACCATCCATTTCCGGCATTTGAATATCCATCAACACAATGGAATAATCGTTTTTCTTTAGTGTTTCGATCGCTTCTGCACCGGTGCTAACGATGTTATGATCCAATGACCAGCTTTTCATCAGATGTTTTATCAGTTGCTGGTTCATTACATTATCCTCTGCTATCAACACCTTTATTTTTTGAAGCGGCACCTGTTCTTCCTGTTCGGCTAATGCTTCCGAATACATTTGTGCAAGGTCGGGAAGTTTATAGGGAAGCTCCACACGAAACTCAGTGCCTTCACCAACATCACTTTTCAAAGTGATTTCGCCACCAAGCAAATCAACCAATTGACGGACGATCGATAGACCCAGTCCTGTTCCTCCAAATCTTCTTGTAGTTGCCGCTTCTGCTTGCTGGAAACGTTCAAACACCGCAGCTTGTTTTTCATGCGGAATCCCGATGCCGGTATCCTTGACGCAAATTCGTATCCTTACATTATTTTCCAATGCCGATAACAGTTGTACATGAATACTGATGCCGCCTTTGTCGGTAAACTTTACAGCGTTGCTGATAAGATTTACAAGAATTTGGGTAAGCCGCACTGCATCGCCGGATAAAATATCAGGAACCTCTTTATCGATATAAACATCAAACTTCAGGTCCCGCTCCTTGATCTTTTCAATGAACATTGCGCCTACTGAACTAATCATACTTCGCAAACTGAACCGGGTTTCTTCCAGTTGCATCATTCCTGATTCGATCTTTGAAAGATCGAGAATATCATTTACCAATGTCAGCAGATTTTCCCCGGACGAATGAATATTTTGAATATACTCGCGCTGCATCGGGTTTAACTGTGTTCGTTTAAGCAAATTGGTAAACCCCAGAATGGAATTCATTGGTGTGCGAATTTCATGGCTCATGTTGGCAAGAAATTGCTCCTGCATGTTTGCCAGATCCTTGCTCTTTTTTTCAGATGCGTTCAAAGCAGCAATCATTCTTTGTTGCTGCCGACCTTTATTAATCACAAATAGAAATGCTGTAATTAAAGCTACGAGTGCCATACCGGTAATTACAAAACCCCAGAGCCTTGCCCGTGATCCCGTAACTTCAATAGAATCAACTGTGCTTTTCAGTTTTATTTGCCTGTTGCCCTCAATTTGATTAATAACAGCGATAATGCTGTCGCGAATGCCTTTCCCATGATTGTTGTTCACTACATATTCAGCGCCTGCCTTGCCACTATGTTCAAAGGCAGTCAGGATTTGCTGATTTAAATTCCGCTTCCGGATTAAAAGTCTTTGCAGAAGATTGATCTGATCTTCAGATCTTTTTGAGGCCATGTCGAACTGCAATTCTTTTAATTCCTGTTCAGCAACTAAATTATTTTTTTGAATATCAGCAATGCCATTTTTATCATCGGTAATTATTGCCCGCCGCAGATCGCTTTCAGCAATTAATAAATCTCTTTCAAGTCTGCGCAGGTCGTTTTGAACACGAAGCTCATTTAATAAAGTTCTGTTTCCTGAAATAAGACGATTGATGTTGTAGCCGGAAATAACCTGCAGCAAAAGAACGATCACAGTTCCAAAAAGGAAAAGCCATAAAACGAGATATCTGGAATCAGGTCTTCGCATGATAAAGTCACTGTAGCCGAAAATAGGAAAATTCAGCTATGGACTTACGATTGTTTGGCCGCGAGAATATATTTTTTGAAAAACCGGATGACACCAAGAAGAAAAATAACAGTTCCAACCAAACTCAGGAGCAATACGGTGATGCGCCGGTGAGAAAAAAGCTCATTCAGCAGAACGTACTCTGAGACGATCATTAATATTAATAAAGTAATAAAAGCAAATAGTTTTTTCATAAAAATTATAAAGAAAGGCTGCTGTGCAGCCATCCCTTTGCATTTAAATGTTTTGGGATACAATACAAGACTGGCTTTTCAAAAGATTTATTTGGTTGCGACCCCCAGAAAGTATTGTACCGCAGCAAGGTAACCGGAAGTTTTCCCTGGATATTGATTTCAACATAAAAATAAAGTCTGTTTTGAGGACAAAACAGACTGTTAGCTTAAATTGGAAAACGCTTCGATGAAGTCGAAAGAAGTTACGATGAATTTTATAGGAGGTTTAACCGTTTGTTGAGGCTGGATTTGTGGGTATCGGCAACCGGTATGGTAGTCTTTCCAATACTGATTGTACCCTCCTGTATATAATCGATCTTATTAATTGCAACAATATAACTGCGATGCACACGTAAAAACTTGGAAGCAGGTAATTTTTCCTCAATTGATTTAAGTGTTGCATGCACCACGTGAAATTTTTGAGGTGTATGAACTTTTACATAATCACCCATTGCCTCAAGGAAGAAAATATCATCAATACTGATGCGTTTTAAGATGCCATTGTCCTTTACAAAAACAAATCCCTGCTCTTCAACTTTTACTTCCTGCTTATTGCTGTCCAAAGTTTCCTGTGCCTTTTCAATAGCTTGTTTGAATCTCGGCAAAGCAATTGGCTTGACCAGGTAATCCACAACATTCAATTCAAACGCTTCGGCTGCGTAATCTTTTTTCCCGGTTGTAAAAATGATCAAAGGCTTTGTATTGCCTAATTTTTTAATCAGGTCAATGCCGGTCATGCCAGGCATTTCAATATCTAAAAGCAAAACATCGATTTGAGTGGAATTGATTGCATCTAATGCTTCATTGGCATCACTACACTCAGCAACTAATTCAAGGTTGGGTACCTGATTCACTAATTGCTTTAAGGCCATGCGGGCCATGGTGTTATCGTCAACAATTATACATTTCATAGCTAAGGGTTAAACAAATATAATGATACATGCTTTATCTGATAAAGTTATTGCAATTCAATTTTTTCAATAGAACTTAATTTGTTCTGAACAGCATTACAGAACATAAAAGAGTGTGACGCACCAAAGGCATAATAACAGCGGTGCAGAGTACAAACATTCCTTCTTAATCTTTACGCAGTGCCTTGTAGATTTTAATTGCACTCATCAGCACAATTACAAAACCAATTAAGCCAACCAATCCCCAAAGCCAACTAATAGTCGACTTAACGGTTGCAAGCATTACAATCGGCACTAAAAAAATGGTAGCTACTTCATTCCACACACGAAGCTGCTGTGAACTGTATTTAAAAATTCCGTTTGCTTCCTGTTTATAAATTGCATGAAGCGTGAAATGATAAACGTATAAAAGAAGAACAAAAAACAGTTTGATGAGAAGCCAGCTTGCACCACCATTCAACAACATGCTTCCATAAGGTCCATTGATCATCACCCATGGGCCGAAAATTAATGTAAGAATTGCAGAAGGCCATGTAATGCCAAACCATAACCTCCTTATCATGATATTGAGCTGTTTTTGCAAAATGCTGCGGTCGGGTTCTGGTTTTGAATTGGCTTCAGTGTTATAAATAAATAATCGAACGATGTAAAACATGCCCGCAAACCAGGTAACAATGAAAATAATGTGAAGTGCTTTGAGATATTCGTACATGACCAATTTTTAATCAACTGCAAATTCCATTCTAATGGTGATTGATCCGGTTTTCATTTTGTCTGAGGTGTTAAACACACCGCCGTAACTGTAATCTTCATTGCTGTTCTTTCCGGTGATCTGAAAAACGCCCATCGTTGCTTTTTTGAGTTTGCCCAAAGAGCCTCCGGAATTTTTAGCAATAGATTCGGCCCTTTGTTTTGCATCGCTGCTTGCTTTGCCCAACAGGTCAATTTTTACATCGGACAGTTTGGAATAATAGTAGGATGGTGGAGAAGAATTGAATTCGATCCCACTTTGAATTATTTCAGTTGCTTCTCTTGAAATCTTTTCAATTTTATCAACATTGGAGGATTCAACTCTTACTGTTTGCGATAAATTATACCCTGTAAACTCTTGGCCAAGCATTCTTCCGTTTTCATCAGTTTTTGTGTTAAACTCCTTATTGATTTGCACTGAAGAAAAAACCATTTCGCTTTCTGTTATTCCTTTTTGAGACAGGTATTGTCTTATTGCCGATTCATCTTGTTTCAATGAAGCATAGGCTGCTTTCAAGTCCATCGATTTGTGTGAATACGATCCTTCCCAAACAATTAAATCACTTACAAAATCCTTTTCAGCAAGTCCAGTCACAACAATCGATTCATTTGAATGGAAACGGTATCTCGCTGCACTTGCGGCAATAATAAATGCAACGATGATCGATAACCCAATGATAGCTGCAGCAGCAACAATTCTCATAAACGAAGTTTTGATAAAGTTATCAATTGATCAGCTTAGAATCATTTTTGTGTCGCCCTCTTTGTAAGCTTCGATCCATTTTGCGATGGCACTTACCCAGAGCGGATGAACATTCAGGCAAGGAATCATTTCAAATTTCTGCCCGCCATTGTGCAGAAAAATTTCCTTCCCTTCCACTGCAATTTCTTCGAGTGTTTCCAAACAATCGCTTACAAATGCGGGACAAACAACAGCAATTTTTTTAATTCCCTGCTTTGGCAATTCGGCCAATTGCACTGCTGTATAAGGTTGCAGCCACGGATCTCTTCCTAACCGTGACTGAAACGAAAATGTCCATTTTTCTTTTGGAATGTTTAATTGCTGCGTTACCAATTTTGTTGTTGTCCAGCATTGGTGCCGATAACAATATTTGTGTGCTTCTGAAGCAACATCGCAGCAATCCTTCACTTTCAAACAATGCTGGCCGGTGATATCTCCTTTGTAAATATGCCGCACAGGAACACCATGGTAGGAAAATAAAATTTGATCGTAATCCTGTTGCAAATGCGGTTCAATGCTTTGACACAATGCATTTATATAATCTTCATTATCGTAGTAAGGCTGGATTGTTGTAAGCTTGAATTTGTATCCGCCCTTTTTGTGTTGTTCAACTGCATAGTCAACGGCAGTTTCGTAACTGCTCATCGCATAGTGCGGATACATTGGTACAGCAATCACTTCTTCGAGGTCAGGATTTTTCTGAACCAATTCGTCAAACGCTTTTTTGGGGGAAGGATTGCCATAACGCATTGCAATTGCAACCGGCTCTTCAATTTCCTTCCCCAAAGCATTAGCCAACTGTTCACTGATAACAATGAGAGGAGAACCTTTTTCTATCCAGATAGATTTATACGCTTCTGCAGATTTGGGAGCACGAAAAGGAACAATAATTCCTTTCACCAACAAGGCACGAAGCAACCATGCCTTGTCGATTACTCGTTTATCCATTAGGAATTCGTCGAGATATTTCTTAACGTCTTTAACATTTGGGGAATCGGGTGAACCCAGATTCATCAGAACAATGGCTCTCTTCATAACAAAGCAACAAATGTAGCTACAACTGGTTCATCAAAAGCTGCAGTTGATCCCCGTCATTTTGCAATGTGATGAAAATCAACTGAGCAAATGACGATTCAATGACAGAGTTTTTAGGCTTGAGAAGATTGCAATTTTATTTTTGCGCTGTGATCGTTGCCAAATAAAATGAACACCGAATACTTCAAGAACATATCAAACTTTTATGTAGCCGGCATCAACTACAAAAAATCAGACGCTTGTGTGAGAGGACAATTTGCAATCAGCAACGAACAATATTCAACAATTCTCCAAAGGGCTTCGCAACAGGGTTTGAATGAAGTATTTATTCTTTCCACCTGCAATCGCACTGAAATTTATGGCTTTGCTTATTGCAGCCATCAGTTAGTAGAACTGCTGTGTTCGGAAACGATTGGCGATACAGAAACTTTTAAAAACTCTGCTTACATCAAACATGGCATGGAAGCAGTTGAGCATGTTTTTAATGTTGGAGCAGGACTGGATTCACAAATTTTGGGAGATTATGAAATCGTCGGACAATTAAAAAATGCAATTAAGTTTTCCAAAGAACAAGGTTTCATTGGAGCTTTCACAGAAAGACTGGTCAATTGTGTTTTACAATCCTCTAAACTAATTAAGAATAATACTGAGTTAAGTGGTGGAACTGTTTCCGTTTCGTTTGCTGCCGTTCAGTACATCAAAAACGTTGTTGTCAACCCTTCCTCAAAAAATATTTTGTTGTTGGGTGTTGGAAAAATTGGTCGCAACACTTGCAAGAACCTAGTTGACTATTTAGACACTCATAATATTACACTGATAAACCGGTCTCCGGAAAAAGCAGAAGAACTTGCCCTGGAATTGGGTTTAAGATCTGCTTCTCTTGAAAACTTACACGAAGAAGTTGCAAAAGCTGATATTATTTTGGTAGCTACAAATTCTCCAGAGCCAACTATTTTGAAAGAACACGTGGAAGGACATAATGAGAAATTGATCATTGATCTTTCCATTCCATACAATGTTCATGAAGATGCGCAACTGTTACCTAATGTACAGATGGTGAATGTGGATGAACTTTCTAAAATGAAAGACGAAACATTAAAGATGCGCCTGGCAGAGGTGCCTAAAGCAAAAAACATCATTTCAGAAATTATGGGAGAGTTCAATGAATGGTGCGAAATGCGCAAGCATGTTCCCATGCTGAAGGAACTCAAAATAAAATTAAAGGAACTGGTTTCATATCACCAACATTTGTACACTACGACTACCACCCCAAAGAAATTAGACAGCTACATTCAGAGAGTACTCAACGACACTGCAGGAAAAGTGAAGACAAAGAATCAACGTGGCTGCCAGTACCTTGCAGCACTTAACGAATTTATCAACGCTAAAAATTAATGCAGAAAGTTTTACGAATTGGAACACGTGACAGTCAGCTGGCTGTGTGGCAGGCTACATTGGTGCAGGGGCTTTTGAAGGATCTGGGCCTTGCATCTGAATTGGTGTACATCAAAAGCGAAGGCGATGTTGACACCGTTACACCTTTGTATGCATTGGGCGTTACGGGTGTGTTTACAAAAACTTTGGATGCAGCTCTATTGAATAATAGAATTGACATTGCTGTTCACTCCATGAAAGATGTACCGGTGCAGTTGGCGCAGGGAATTCGGCAAGCAGCAGTTTTAAAGAGAGCTTCTTACAAGGACATATTTGTTTATAAAAACGGAACCCATTTTTTAGAAGATTTCAATTCGCACGCAACAATTGCAACAGGAAGTGTAAGAAGAATTGCCCAATGGCTGAATCGATATCCAAATCATAAGGTTGAAAATTTACGTGGCAATGTAAATACACGTTTGCGTAAGGTTGAAGAAAATAACTGGAATGGAGCTGTGTTTGCAGCAGCGGGATTGGAAAGAATTCATTTGCGCCCGGAAAAATCAATTGACCTCGACTGGATGTTGCCAGCGCCGGCACAGGGCGCAATCATCGTTGTTTGCAGGGAAGATGATAACTGTGCATTTGATTCTTGCCAGTCATTCAATGATAATGCAACTGCTTTATGTACAAAAGTTGAAAGAGATTTTTTAAGTGGATTACTGGGAGGATGCTCCACTCCTATTTCTGCATTGGCTGAAGTAAGAGATGAAAAAGTTTTTTTCAAGGGGAATATTGTTAGCCCTGATGGAAAAGATAAAGTTGAAATTGAAAAAGAAATTGTCTTGGCAGATCTAGAGGATTTAGGATTAAGGGCAGCTAAAGAAATTCTATTGAAAGGCGGCGACCCGATTGTTCAACGAATTCGCAATAAAGGATTAACCACAAATGGCGAAGCATAAAGTTTTAAGCACAAAAAAACTTGAACCTCCGCTTATAGAACTGGCGAAAGAAAACGACATTGAAATTATTGAACAGGAATTCATTTCAATAAACCCAATCCGCAACCAGGAAACCTACAACAGGATAATCGGGTTTGTTAATAACAAGACACAAAATATTGCCTTAACCAGTGCTAATGCTGTTGATGTATTGAACAGCTACCTGCATTTCGGCGATAATTACCTTGTAGCCGACTGGAATATTTTTTGTCTTTCAGGCAAAACAAAACAGGCAATACTTAATGCATTGCTTCTTAAAAAAAATATTGTAGCAGACGCAAAAGATGCGGCAGAACTTGCAAATAAGATCATTGCAAAAGGTGTGAAAGAAATCATTTTCTTCTGCAGTAATAAAAGAAGAGAAGAACTTCCGGCGGCATTAGAAAAAGCAAACGTAAAAGTTCACGAAGTCGTTCTTTATGAAACGGCCGAAACTCCGCTAACTGTGGACAAGGATTTTGATGCGGTTCTTTTTTTTAGCCCGAGCGGGGTTCAAAGTTTTTTCTCTGCCAATGAACTGAACAAAGACTGCGTTTGTTTTGCAATTGGCCGCACAACCGCAACAAGCATCGCAACCTTTACTCAAAATACCGTTGTTAAGAGTGTTACACCCGACCCCAAAACAATGGTAGAAGAAGTTATTGAATATTTTAAGGAACAAAAAACAACAGTAGACAATTATTGAAGATATTATGAGCCAACTAAAAAACGATTTGTTACTAAAAGCATTAAGAAAAGAAAAAGTTGACCGTCCGCCGGTATGGATGATGCGGCAGGCAGGAAGATATTTACCTGATTATATTAAACTCAGGGATAAATATGATTTCTTTACCCGTGTTCAAACGCCTGAACTGGCAACAGAAATTACTTTGCAGCCTGTAGACCAGGTGGGAGTAGATGCTGCTATTATTTTTTCTGACATTTTGGTAATCCCGCAAGCTATGGGCTTGGAAGTGCTGATGGAAGAAGGGAAAGGGCCATCTCTTCCAAAGACCATAAAGACACAAAACGATATTGATGCACTCAATACATCAAATGCGGAAGATCATTTAAAATATGTGCTTGATGCCTTAAGCTTAACGAAGAAAGAATTAAACGGACGTGTTCCGTTAATTGGTTTTGCCGGTGCTCCATGGACAATTCTTTGTTACATGATTGAAGGCAAGGGAAGCAAAACCTGGGACAAGGCAAAGCAATTTGCATACACGCAACCCGAGTTGGCGCATGCACTTTTGCAAAAGATCACAAACATCACAATAGATTATTTGAAAGCACAGGTTAAAGCAGGCGCTGATACCGTCCAGGTTTTTGATAGCTGGGCAGGTTCATTATCGCCCGAAGATTTTAAAACCTTTGCAAAGCCTTATTTATTTCAAATTGCAGATGCCGTAAAAGATGTTGCACCCGTGATTTTATTTCCCAAGGGAAGTTGGTATGCATTGAAAGATTTAAGCGCTAGCAATGCAAGCGGAATTGGAATCGACTGGAGCATCACACCGCAATTTGCAAGAGAATTAACAAACAACAACATCACGTTACAAGGTAACTTTGATCCCGCAAAATTGCTGGCACCCATTCCGCAAATCAAAAAATGGGTAAAGGAAATGATTGATGGATTTGGAGTGCAGAACTACATTGCAAATCTTGGTCACGGAATTACCCCAAACGTTCCTGTTGATCATGCCAAAGCTTTTGTAGAAGCGGTTAAAGAATACAAAGTATAATGAGCATTAAACAATCCTGGATAGAATACATATACGATCTGCAGGACAGGATTTGCGCTGCACTTGAACAGGCAGACGGTACAGCAAAATTTATAGAAGATAAATGGGAAAGGCCAGAAGGCGGCGGAGGAAAAACAAGAGTAATTGCAAATGGAAATGTTTTTGAAAAAGGTGGCGTAAACACCTCGGTTGTTTTTGGCGATGTATCAGATGCCATGAGAATACAATTAAAAATTGATGGCGCAAAATGGTTTGCCTGTGGTCTGTCCTTGGTAATTCACCCATCTAATCCATTCGTGCCAACAGTGCATTGCAATTACAGGATGTTTGAATTATATAATGAAAAAGATGAGGTGACCGATCGTTGGTTTGGAGGTGGAACGGATTTAACTCCTTACTATTTGAATGAAGAAGACGCAAAACATTTTCACCAAACTTATAAGGATGTTTGCGACCATTTCGATCCAGCATTTTATTCAAGATTCAAAGAGGTTTGTGACAATTACTTTGTAAACACCCATCGTGGAGATGAACGTCGAGGCATTGGTGGAATTTTTTATGACCACCAAAGACCAGATGAAAATCACGATGTGAATTTCTGGATGAGTTTTGGAAAGGCTTGTGGCAATGCGTTCACTGATGCATACATCCCTATTGTTGAAAAAAGAAAGCGAACACCATACACTAGCGAAAACAAACACTGGCAGGAAATACGCAGAGGCAGGTACGTTGAATTTAATTTAGTGCACGACAGGGGAACAATTTTCGGACTAAAAACCAATGGCAGAATCGAAAGTATCTTAATGAGCCTTCCGCCAACTGTAAGATTTGAATACAATTACCAGCCGGAGCCCAACAGCGAAGAGGATAAATTATTACAGGCTTGTTTGCATCCAAAAAACTGGGTGCAATTAAATAGTTGAATTATGTATTTACAAAAAAGAAACAGGATATTAAGAGCAACACCTGCTATCCGCAGCATGGTTGCCGAAACAATTTTAGCTCCAAATGATTTCATCGTTCCATTATTTATTGATGAAGGAGAGAATATTCAAACTGAAATTGCTTCGATGCCCAATTATTACAGAAGAAGTTTGGACCTGACAATAAAAGAAGTAAAAGAACTATGGGGCATGGGCATCAAAAGCGTTTTGCTTTTCATTAAATGCAAGGACGAATTAAAAGACAACACGGGTAAGGAAGCATGGAATCAAAATGGGTTGATGCAAAGAAGTGTCAGGGCCATCAAAGATGCAGTTCCCGAGATGTATGTGATGACCGATGTTGCACTTGATCCTTATTCATCTTATGGTCATGATGGAATTGTGGAAAATGGAGAAATTGTAAATGATGCTACAGTTGAAGCATTGGTAAGGATGAGCATCTCGCATGGCGAAGCCGGCGTTGACATGGTTGCACCAAGCGATATGATGGATGGAAGAATTGGAGCCATAAGAAAGGGATTGGAAGAAAATGGATTTACCAAAGTTGGCATCATGGCATACAGCGCAAAATATGCTTCGTGTTTTTATGGTCCGTTCAGAGATGCGTTGGATAGTGCTCCGGGATTCGGTGATAAAAAAACTTATCAAATGGATTATGCCAATCGCACCGAAGCAGTAAAGGAAGCATTGATGGATGTTGAAGAAGGTGCCGACATTGTAATGGTAAAACCCGGACTTCCGTATCTCGACATCGTTCGCGAAGTAAAGAATGCAGTAAACGTTCCTGTGAGTGTGTACAATATCAGCGGCGAATACGCGATGATCAAAGCTGCGGCAAAAATGGGTTGGATCAATGAAGAGAAAGCAATTTTAGAAACGCTGACATCCATTAAAAGAGCAGGTGCTGACTTAATTGCAACCTACTTTGCAAAAGACGCTGCAAAACTTTTAAATGCTTAAGCATGTTCGTTATTGAATTGACCTATAAAGTTCCCTTAAATCAAATCGACGAATACCTGGAAAGTCACGTGCAGTTTTTAAATGCGCATTATAGTTTGGGAACATTTATCGCATCAGGAAGAAAGGTCCCCCGTGATGGCGGCGTTATTTTAGCAATTGCCAACGATCGAAAAGAAGTAGAAGCAATCATCAAACAGGATCCATTCCATAAACATCAATTAGCTGATTACAAAATCACCGAATTTGTCGTTAGCAAAAAAGCGCAACATTTAACTGAGTCATTTTTTTAATCCAGGAATATGTATCACAAAAGCAAAGCATTATTTGAAAGAGCGCAGACCAGTATTCCGGGTGGCGTAAACTCCCCCGTCCGTGCATTTAAAAGTGTTGGCGGCACTCCTGTTTTTTTGCAAAAAGCAAAGGGTGCTTATCTCTATGATGTCGACGGTAACCAATATATCGATTACATCAATTCGTGGGGACCAATGATCCTTGGCCATGCCTATGAACCTGTTGTGAAAGCAATACAGGAAAAAGCGTTGGACTCAACATCGTTTGGTGCACCAACGGAGTTGGAAATTGAAATGGCGGAGCTCATTAAAAGCATGGTTCCTAATGTAGACTTAATAAGAATGGTGAGCAGCGGAACCGAAGCTTGTATGAGTGCAGTTCGTTTAGCTCGTGGTTATACAGGAAAGAATAAAATCATCAAATTCGAAGGTTGTTATCATGGCCACGCAGACAGCTTTTTAGTAAAAGCAGGAAGTGGTGTTGCTACGTTCAATATTCAAACGGTGCCCGGTGTTACCGCTGGCGTTTCAGAAGACACTTTGGTTGCTCCTTATAATGACCTGGATGCAGTAAAAAAATTAGTGGAAGAGAATAAAAATGAAATTGCTGCCATCATCATTGAACCTGTTGCAGGCAATATGGGCTGCATTCTTCCTGAAGGAGGCTTTTTACAAGACTTAAGAAAACTGTGCACAGAAGAAGACATCATTTTCATTTTTGATGAAGTAATGACGGGATTTAGATTAGCACAAGGTGGTGCACAGGAAAGATTAAATATCGAGGCTGATTTAGTTACTTATGGAAAAGTAATTGGTGCAGGAATGCCGGTGGGTGCATTCGGAGGCAAGTTGGAAATTATGAAACACATCGCGCCACTAGGAAATGTTTACCAGGCAGGAACCTTAAGCGGTAACCCGCTTGCAATGATTGCTGGCTTTACATTGCTGAAAGAGTTAAAAAACAATCCTTCTATTTATCAGCAATTGGAAGAAAAAGGAAATTACTTGAAAGAAGGTTTGCAAAAAGTTTTAAGCGAAGCAGATATTCCTTTTGTAATTAATCATCTCGGTTCAATGATCTCTATTCATTTTAGTGATCATGCTGTGATTGATTTTGCATCTGCGGCGTCCGCAAAAAATGCTTTATTCAATAAATTTTTCCATGCCATGCTGAAGAGAGGAATTTATCTCCCACCTTCTGCATTTGAAACATGGTTCTTATCAAATGCATTAACCAAAGAAGATTTGGATAAAACGATTGTTGCTGCAAAAGAAAGCCTGGCTGAAATTCTTGCTTAAAAATTTTATTACTATAGGGAATTTAAAAGGGGGAGTTGTCCATTGAGATGAAGAAAAGCGAACAAAGAAGACCCGTCAATAAATTAACGCCAAAGAAGAATTAGGTAGAGAATTAAAATACTATTTTCGTCGGGTGCAGCAGTATCTTACTATTTGGGATTTGGTGTTGGCTCCTATTTACCTTGCCCTTATTATTTTTTTTGCGAAAAGACACAGGGACCGAAAATACCCGGTGGGCCATCCTTTAAGGCGCTTCTATCTTCCCGGATTATATGCCAAATTGGGCGGGGCTATTTTTATCGGGTTGATTTACCAATATTATTATGGCGGCGGAGATACGTTCAATTATTTTGCGCATGCCAGGATCATCAATTCTTCTCTGAACGATTCATTCAGTACCTGGTTTGATTTGATAAGACAGGTATCCCCAGATAGAAACCCACACATCTATCAATATTCTTCCCAGATGGAATGGTATGGCAGTGATGCCACTTACTCAGTTGCTGTTATTACTGCTTTATTGGGCTTATTTAACGGCACTGCCTATATGCCCATAGCCCTGCTTTTTGCCTGGATATCCTATAGTGGTATTTGGGCTATGTACCGGACATTTACACGAATCTATCCCGGATTAGAAAAACAATTGGCTATTGCTTTCTTGTTCATACCAAGCGTGGTTGTTTGGGGTTCCTCGATCTTTAAGGATACAGTTTGTATGTTTGGATTGGGGTGGATGGTTTATTGCACATTCCGGGTATTTGTAAACCGTGATTTTTCTTTAAAAAATATTTTTTTATTGGTACTTGGATTTTACCTGGTTGCGGTTATCAAGGTTTATATACTTCTTGCTTTTTTACCAGCCTTAAGTCTTTGGCTTTTAATGACCTATTCGCACAGAATAAGTTCTGCCGGGCTGAGGTGGATGATGAATATTTTGTTTGTGGGCGTTGTGGTTGCGGGGTTTATGTATTTCGCGGATGAATTTGCAAAAGAATTAAACCGCTATTCTTTGGAGAAAATTGCACAAACGGCGCAATCAACCAGGGGATGGATTTACAATTCTTCGGGTGATGAAGGATCAGCTTATTCACTCGGGGAGTTTTCGCCAACAATCGGAGGTATGTTATCGAAATTTCCTGCTGCAGTCGTGGTGACTTTGTATCGACCATTTATTTGGGAAGCCAAAAAACTAATCATTTTTTTTTCAGCACTGGAGGCTTTGATTTTCCTTTATTTTACTTTAAAGCTTATAGCAGTTCAAAAAACCCGACTCATTTCAATAGTTAGCAAAGACCCTACGCTGATGTTCTGTCTTGTATTCTCTATTATTTTTGCGTTTGCAGTCGGTATTTCGTCCTACAATTTCGGGGCGCTGTCACGTTACAAAATTCCTTGCCTTCCGTTTTATGCTGCATTTCT
>Ga0207647_10000062_pt1 | contig 83809 bp, 89 predicted proteins | sample KBSCornC2_FD_184295 | JGI IMG/M metagenome (GOLD analysis project Ga0207647, IMG submission 184295) | Corn rhizosphere microbial communities from Kellogg Biological Station, Michigan, USA - C2 (SPAdes) (version 2) | ecosystem: Host-associated > Plants > Roots > Rhizosphere ...
CGTTAATCCGCTGCCGGTTGCCGAAGCAGCGCTAATATCATACACGCCCACGGTAGCCGTAGCCGGGCTGCCCAAGCTGGTCAGCGTTACTGCATTTACTGTGTTCCCATTATACAGCGTCGTTGTTGTAAAGGCAGTTGTGCCCAGGGTTTGGGGCGCGCCGTATATCTTGCTCTGATTGCTGGCAGTGATCGTCAGCGGTGCTACTTTTACCGTATCATGCCCGCTGACATAGCTGATGCTATAGTTGGAAAGACCGCTGCCACCTGTGGCTGCTGATGGTGCAATGTCATAAACACCTACGATGGCATCGCCGGCACTGCCACTACTGGTCAGCGTAACGCCTCCTACCGAATCGCTGTTGTAAAGCGTCGAAGTGGTAAAAGCAGTAGTGCCCAGTGTTTGGGGCGCGCCGTATATCTTGCTTTGATTGCTGGCAGTGATCGTCAGTGTTGCTACTTTTACGGTGTCATGCCCGCTGACGTAGCTGATGCTATAGTTGGAAAGACCGTTGGTGCCAGTGGCTGCTGATGGTGCAATGTCATAGATACCTACAGCGGCACCGCCAGTGCTGCCGCTACTGCTCAGCGTAACGCCCGTTACCGAATCTCCGTTGTACAACGTGCTGGTGGTAAACGCTGCCGCGTTCAGGGTCTGCTCGGTGCCGTAGACCTTGCTTTGGTTACCGGCTGTTATAGTGAGACTCGCTTGGTCTACTTCAATACTCAAGGTAAAAGGACCATCGCCTGTTGTGTTATGCGCAGTTACTGTGTAATTAGTAGCGGTTGATATAGTGGTTGGCGTGCCTGAAATTGCACCGGTACTTGTATCGAAGGACAGGCCCGAAGGCAAAGTTTTATCAATTGAGTAGCTGGCTGCCGCACCGCCGGTGTTGGTTGGAGTCAATGTGGTAATTGCAGTACCATAAACAAAAGTATTTGGTGTGTTATATGTAATAACAGGCGCCGGTAGAAGTGGAGGCAAAACCGTTAAGGTTCCTGCAGTGTAGGTAATGTTATAGTTACTCACCAAGAACGCGCTTGAGGGCGCCGCTATTGGCAAGGACGGAACTATTGATCCTGCGTAGGTTCCCACCGGATCTGTCGCGGCTGATCCGCTATTATAGGTTATGGTCACACTACCGATCGTCTCGCCATTTTGCAAACCCGATGAAGTAAAATCCGTCGATCCTGTTACCGTGCTTAAAGTAGTACCAAAATATTTATTTGCGTTATTAGCAGTAATTGTTAAGGCTGCAGCAGAGATATTTGCAGTACTCGTAGTGCTCGTATTAGCCAAAACATAATTTGCAGCATCACCGCCCGGACTTATAGCAATGTTCGTTACATTGATCGTTTTACTCGGCGCTACGTTTGGATCCACAAAATTCGCTGTATAAGTAAGTGTAAGCTTGTCGCCGGGCAACTTGTCATTGGCCAAATTAACAGTGGCAGTAGTTGTGCCGTCATATCCTTTATTACCGCCACTGGCAGTAACAGTCAAAGGCCGTGGGTTGACGGTAATATTTATAACATAAGTACCAGGTCCCGTGACGTTGGTTGCAGTAACTGTGTAATCTTTTGCAGCTGTTGCAGCTGTCGGTTTACCAGTGATGACACCAGTGCTTGTATTTAAGGATAGCCCTGCAGGTAAGGTTGGGCTAACTGAATAGCTGGCTACTGCGCCGCCCGTGCTGGTTGGCGATAATGAGGCTATTGTGGTCCCGTAAACGTAAGTGTCAGGCGTTGGATAAGTGATAACTGGCAAGGCTGGGTTGACCGTAATATTTATCACAAATGTGCCGCTTCCCGTCACATTGGTAGCGGTTATGGTATAATTCTTCGCTGCGCTTACCACCGTCGGCGTGCCACTAATTTCTCCGGTGACTCCATCAATGGAAAGCCCCGTCGGCAAGGCCGGGCTGATCGAATAGCTTACAGCTGCTCCGCCAGAATTGGTTGGATCTAAAGGAGAAATTGCGGTTCCCACAATAAAGGTAGGTGGCGTTGTATAACTTATGATTGGTTTAGCAGGATTAACCGTAATATTTATATTAAATGTGCCACTACCTCCGGCGTTGGTTGCCGTAACTGTGTAATTTGCAGCTGCGGTAACTGCGGTTGGTGTCCCGGTAATGGCTCCGTTAGTTGTGTTTAATGATAATCCTGATGGCAAGGCCGGGCTAACTGAGTAACCGCTCGTGACAGGGCTGCCGGAGTTGCCTGGATTTAAAGTTGTGATCGCTGTACCAACCACAAAAGTATTAGGTGTGGTATAAGTTATAACCGGAGCGGCAACCACAACGGCAATATTTACTACAAATGTTCCTGAGCCGCCGGCATTGGTAGCTGTAACCGTATAACCAGCTGCAGCTGAAGTTGTTGTTGGCGTTCCTGAAATGACACCCGAAGTTGCATCAATAGACAATCCGGCTGGCAAGGCTGGGCTAATTGTGTAACCACCGGTGACAGGGCCACCGGTACTGTTTGGGCTCAAAGCTGTAATTGCAACCCCTAACTTAAATGTATTTGGCGTTGTATAACTGATAACCGGTTTCGGTTGCGCGTCTGTGAATGTTACCTGGGCTATCAAACCGGACGTTTGTCCTGTTGCAGTTAGCTGAAGGGTCGCTCCAACTTCATCCTGATCAGTCGGCACATACCATGTCGAACTTATATTACCTAAGCTGTCTGCAGTTATTGTCCACGGTTGGTGCGCCGAGCTGGTCAGATCATCTCCGCCGCCGACATGCAACACCTGAAGTGTGACCGTCTCATTCGGGGCAAATCCTGCACCAGTAATATAAACGGTGGAACCAGGAGGATAATCTGGCTGGTCGGTAGACACAGAGGCTTGGGAAAATGCTTTTGCCGAGAAAAAAGCAAGAAAACAAATAATAATTGCTGATTTGATAAAAACCGGATTATCAAAAAATGAAAAATATAAATGTTTTTTCATAACTATAGGATTCAGGATGACTAATCAATATTTAAACTAAAACCCCATTATTATGGAAATCAAACATCACCGGGAATTAAAACATTATAAATAGTTTAATTTCAGGTAATTATTAAAATCCAAAACAGTAACACAAAGGATTAAACAGTATTCGTAGGTTAAAAAGACTTCTCAATAACTGTACTAAAAAAGGCGGCTTTAAAATCTGCGGATGGGCATTATCTATTAGTTAATGCGCATTATGGCTGTTTTACCCCTGTCAAAAAGCGTAATGTGTTTCAAAAACAGATTTGAAAGCGTAATTTAACTTTAAAGCATCCGATAGCAACACTTGTGTCTCAGTGCATTACACGGTAAATGGGGAAAAAAAACCTCTTATTGGGTAGAAAGCGATACATCTTGACAATAACTCAACCTTGGGTTCTGATTTCCTGGAAACAGGTATCGAAAACAACATCAGTTATAATAGTAGTTTATTTATTTGTAGGCAAAAAACTCCGGGCTAACTCGTTAACCTCAATCATTTTCATCATCTTTAGCTACCCCAAAATGTTATTACGATTATGACCGAATCTCTTGTCTTTAAAGAAGCCCCGAAGCGCCTGCATTCCATTGATGCTATTAGGGCTTTGACTATGTTGTTAATGATATTTGTTAATGACCTCGCCGGTGTTAAAGGCATTCCTGGATGGATAGACCATGCCAAACAAACTGAAGATGCCATGGGCTTTGCCGATACTATTTTCCCTATGTTCCTGTTTATTGTAGGCTTATCTATTCCATTGGCATTAGACCGTAAAATGCAAAAAGGCGATTCATCCCAATCTATTCTGTTTACCATCATATCACGGTCGTTCGCATTAATCGTGATGGGCTTCTTCCATGTTAATTTGGAAGAATACGGCCAGGCGTCCATTTTGCCCAATGCAGTATGGGAAATATTGATAACAGTCGGTTTCTTTTTGATTTGGCTTGACTATCCGGCAACCATGCACATCGTAAAGAAATACTTCCTGGTAGGAGCCGGATGGCTGATTTTATTGCTTATGGCATTCCTGTATGTCGGCCGCGATGGTAATAGCATGCAACCGCATTGGTGGGGTATTTTAGGGTTAATCGGTTGGGGCTACCTGGTTTGCGCGCTGATTTACTTCTTCGCCAAAGGCAATATGACGGCTATGATCGTTGCTTTCCTGGTATTTGCTGCTATTAACATATTGGATCATGGCGAATGGCTGCGCATGCATTTATGGGTGATTAAAGATGGATCAACCGAATTTTCTGTCATGGCCGGTGTTATAGTTTCGCTATGGTACGCCGGGATGGTAAAAAAAGGCTTCAACTCAACTTTATGGCTACAGATGTTCGTAGCCGGATGCGCTGCAATCGCCGTTGGCTTCCTGGTTCGCCCTTTTACTGACGGTATATCAAAAATCCGCGCTACCCCGGCATGGATACTCATCTGTATAGGAATATCTGTTTTGATTTTCGAACTGATGATCTACCTGGTGGATTACAAAGGCAAAAAAAATTGGTTTAAACTGATATGGCCGGCCGGCACCGCCACGCTCACTTGCTACCTTATTCCCTATTTGCAGGTTGGTTTTTACAGACTGTTTCACTTTCGTTATCCGGATATACTCAACTATGGCTGGGGTGGATTTTTGCGATCATGGGCTGTGGCCTTTATTGTAGTTATCATTGGTGGGGTCCTGGAGAGAAAAAAATTGAAATTGAAGGTGTAATGTAATAACCCCATGAATAAATTCATTCAGGCAATTAAAGGTTTGGACCTTCCTTTATTAGAGCAGATCATCCGGACTGAACCTAAATGGATCAATTGGACTGAAGAAGATGGTAAAAACGGGTTGCATTATTTGTGCGGCGTATCAATAGCCGCTCATTCTGAAAAAGCTGAAACCAGCCTTAATATACTTAAACTATTTCTGAAAAGCGGGATGGATATTAATTCCATTCACCTGATAAAAGATAGCTGCGATAACTTTCCAGCTACTCCAGTGTGGTATGCTTATACCCGCGGACGGAATGAAAAGATCTGGAAATACCTTTTAGATCAAGGCGCCAATCCCGAAAACTGCATGTATGCCATAGCTTGGTATGATGATGCAGAAGCTGCCACATTATTTAAAAAGCATGGTGCAGGTATTGAAGGCACAAATAAAATGGATAGTCCGTTTTTTGCCGCCTACAACTGGAAGCGCTATAAAGTATCCGAATGGTTCCTGCAAAACGGAGCCGATGTAAATTTTACCGACGCTAAAGGCAATACAGCATTATATTATGCAGTGAAGAGAAAACTAAAGGGTGAGCAGATAGAATTGTTGTTGCAGTTTGGGGCCGATTTCAACAAGAAGAATAACGAGGGTATTTCGCCTAAAATGCTTGCAGAAACAAACCGGCAGAGAAACATTTTGAAATTATTTTCTTAAAAAAAATCCCTGCCCGCGCACAGACGGACAAGGGATTTTTGTGATTGGGTAAAGAACATATCTATTATTAATCTTACCTATAACAGATCGCGTACTTCTACGTCATTTTCGCCCCGAAAGTTTTCGTCAAACGTTCAAAAAACGCTGTTTTTAGCCTTTAGGGGCTGTTTTTTCTTTAATTGACCAACGTAAACAACTAAGATACAACGGATAACCAGGCTTAAACTTTTTTTAATCTAAACTTAAAATTAGTTCCATAAACTTTAAATCGAGCCAGCGCCCGAATTTGAAACCCACTTCTTTAAAGTGCGCCACCTCTGCAAAACCAAAGGATTGATGCAGCCGGTAGCTTACCTCATTCTCTCCATCTATCCCGGCAATCATCGCATGCAATTTCATCTCACGGGCACGATCAATCAGAGGTTGGATCAACAATTTGCTTAACCCCTTGCCACGGTGATCTATATGTACATAAACCGAATGCTCAACTGTATACCTGTAACATGGCCATGCCCTAAAATGTCCGAAAGTGCTAAAACCGGCTACTACCCCATTTATCTCTGCCACAAAAACCGGGAAACCACTGTTTATCCTGTCATTATACCAGGCAAGCCGCATATCCAGCGTATGTGGTTCTTCACTGTAAACCGCGGTAGTATTAATAATAGCATGATTATAAATTTCCAGAATACCCGGCAGATCATCCACGGTAGCACCACGGATAATAGGTGATTGATTAGTCATGCGGTAAAAATACGGCTAACAGTCACAAAAAAGAAAACGCTCCAAAAAGGAGCGTTTATATTCTATCTTAAAAAATCCGAAATCAAATTACTGTCCCGGAGGAGGAGGCGGAGGAGCGCCGGCACTACCCGGAGGAGGACCGCCTGGACCGCGTTGTCTTTCAGGGATCTTTATTTCCGGATGTGCTGTACCGTGGTGGCAGGTATAACAGTTCACGCTGCTTTCCATCACCATACCCAGCGAGTCTTTTTCAGCTTTGAAGAATTTTTTATTGATCTTCGAGGTCATGGCAAACATGTGACGTGCGGTTTCCTTTTCAGGTTTTGCGTCGCTTGCGAAATCCATTTTTTTAGTATCCTCGTTGCGCACATGACAAAAATTACAATGCACACCCAATGAAGTTGCCCACATGTCCATAATGTGGTCGAGTTGTTTAAAAGGAATATTTTTAGGCAATACCTTTAGGTTTTGCGGCTTAGGCGGCGGACCCTGTTGCGGCATAGAAGCGGCTATACCCAATGCCATTACGCCGAACAAACCTGCGCTAATAGCTAATTTTTTGCTGATCATCATAATAGGTTGAATTTGGAAACTAATATATAAATACCTGACAAATAAATGACAATGTAATAGAAAAAATACGGTTAAACATTTGTTTTGTTTTTGCTGCCGGTTAATTTCTCACTTATCTCCCATAACCGCTGCCTTGCAGCTACATCTTCAGCTATTGGTGCAGGTTTGTCTACCTTACATTTTTTGAAATACAGGCTGCTTTTGGATTCCAGTCTTAATTCTGTAGCAAGGTAAATAGTAGTCTCCGCTCCTTTCTCTGGCGTTATCATAAACAACTTTAAAATACCGACGAATATTTTCGCAAGCCCCTTTACACCGTCCCATATATTGGTATTTACTACCCCCGGATGCAAAGCGTAGGATACAATACCATCCTGTTTATATTTTTCGGCCAGCGATTTGGTGAAATAGATATTATAGAGTTTGCTCACCCCATAAGCTTTTAATGCTTTATAAGGTGTTACCTCCCATTTCAAATCATCAAAATTGGGCTGGGCCGACCGGTGTGCTTCTGAACTTACATTAATAATGCGCGCCTGCCCTTTTTTAAGTAAAGGCATCAGACTTTCCGTCAACAGAAAATGGCCGAGGTGGTTCACGGCAAAAGTCATTTCAAAACCCTCTTTGGTAAATTCCTTTTCCAGGAAAGCGCTTCCCGCGTTGTTAATCAGGATATTGATGGCGAATAATTTGCCGTTCAGTTCCGCCGCCGCGTTGCGAACGCTTTGCAAATCGGCCATATCGCATTCTACCACATAAATATTCTTGTTACCGGTTGCTGTAATGATCTCCTGTTTTACATGCTCCCCTTTTGCGGTGTTACGAACGAGCATATAAATGGCATGGCCTTTTTTTGCTAATTCTAATGCAGTTACTTTACCAATACCCGATGTGGCTCCGGTGATTATAGTGGTGATTGCAGCCATATTTCACAGATTTACCGCAAGATAAGATCCAGCAGGTCATGTTTTATTCTATCGCAAAGTTTTATTTGTTAAAAAATGTAAAATAATTTTGATTATTACGAAAAGTTCGTAGATTTACGAAACAATCGTAATAAGATGGAAAAATTAACCAAACAAGAGGAGGAAGCGATGCAGGCCGTTTGGCAATGCGGTCAGGGATCGGTAAAAGATTTTCTTGATGCCATGCCCGAACCGCAGCCCCCCTACACCACGCTTGCTTCAACCATAAAGAACCTGGAACGCAAAGGTTTCGTTACCAGCGAAAAAGTGGGTAACTCCTATCGCTATATCCCGGCTATTAAGGAAGAGGAATACAAAAAGCGTTTTATGAACGGTTTTGTAAGCGATTACTTTCAAAACTCCTACAAGGACCTGGTTACCTTTTTCGCAAACGAGAAGAAGATCAGCGCCGGCGACCTGAAAGAGATCATCAACCTGATTGAGAACCCTAAAAAGTAACAGTCATGCCAGCATTGTTTTTGTTTCTGTTCAAAGTAAATACGGCCCTGGTACTGTTTTGCATTGGTTATTACCTGGTGCTGCGTCACCTTACTTTTTATACCCTTAACCGGATATACCTGGTAACGGCCATCGTTTTCTCAACCATTTACCCAAAAATCAATCTATCTGATTTTGTCCAGCGGCACCAGCAACTGACAGAGCCTGTGCAAACCGTAATACTCCGTTGGGAAACGCCAGCTAAAAATCTTGTAAAACCACTTTATCAGCCAAATTACTGGCAATGGGTGGAGGTGATCTTCTGGGCTGGTGTGATCCTATTTGCAGCGCGCATGATTATGCAATTGTTTTCATTACTACGATTGTACCGACGCTCTCAGCCTGGCCAAATTGACGAACATAAAGTACGTCTGCTTAAAGACGATATCGGCCCGTTCTCCTTCTGGCGGAGTGTTTATGTCAATCCAACCAAACTATCGCCTGCCGAATTGAAAAATGTATTACAGCACGAGCAAATACATGTAAATCAGTGGCATACGCTTGATTTGTTATTAGCCGAACTAAGCACCATTTTCTACTGGTTCAACCCCGGCGTATGGCTGATGAAAAAGGCCGTTCGCGAAAATCTTGAATTTATTACTGATCGAAAAATATTGCAAAAGGGTACTGATAGTAAGGAATATCAATACAGCCTGGTAAGCGTAAGCCTTGCTACTACGCCCAACACTATTGTTAATCATTTTAATATCTCCACCATTAAAAAACGGATCATCATGATGAACGCAAAAAGATCATCGGGTTATAATCTTACCCGGTATGTATTCCTCGTACCCGCAGTTGTTGTTTTGCTGCTCACTTTCAGCTTGTCAAAAGCCGAAGTTGCCAAACATACTTTTAAAACTATCGCCTCGGCTATAAGCCATGTTGCTATTGTTGGCAACGAAAATTTGATTAAAAGCCCGGTTGCTACCGCAGTAACACATATCAAACTTGCTCCAGCCAAAACATCGGCTAAAAAAGCTACGAATGCCGACACCATCTACTCAGGCAAAGCAAAAAATGGCCGGAAATCATTTATCGTAACTTCTAATGCCAATCCTGACTCTATAAACTATGTCTTGAATGGTCAAAAATCAAATAAAGAAGAGATAAAAGCAATTAACCCTGAGCGGATAAAAAGTGTTGACTTTACAACTGCAAAAACGGCTAAACAATTCTATCCTGAACTAGACAATGACAGGCAGGTAATGTTTGTAACAACTGAAGATTCAGAAGCCGGTAAAAAACTAAAAGAAAAAATGAACAAAGTTCCGGGCGACGTTATAATAACGAAGGCTCATAACATGTCAATCAACGGTTCTACAGAAATAGCGCCTGCATCGGGTGTTACAAAGGCTTATAGTATTAGCGGATCTTCCGATAATATAACTGCAATTGCTGAAGATACCAATCGTACCAAAAATGTGAGCACAGTAACAATTGTTGGCGCTGATAAAATAAGGACTAAGGTTGCTACAAGCGTTAAAAATCAGGTTTATGTTGTTGCTGTCCCAAAATCTGAGTTAAAGCTAAATAGCGATGCCGCGCCTGCAGTGAAGCTAAATTATGTTCCCAAAACTGAGTTAAGGCTAAATAGTGATGTTGCACCGACAGTAAAGTTAAATTATGTTCCCAAAACTGATTTAAAGCTGAATAACGATGCCGCACCCGAAGCTGTTACCGTGGAAGGCATTAATAAACTAACCACAGCCGATAACAAACCCGCGAAAGTATTTGTACTCAACGGTAACAACGATCAATTGACCATCGGCAGCGGCGGCCAGCCTCTATTTATCATCGACGGGAAGAAAGTAAAAAGTGTAAAAAACCTTAATCCGAATGATATAAAATCCATTTCTGTTTTAAAAGACAGAGCCGCTGAGAAAAAATATGGTGAAAAAGGCAAGAATGGCGTTGTTGAGATTACGACTAGTAAGAGGAAATAGTTGAGTAGTTGATTAAGTTTAACCCAATCAACTTAATCAACTAAACCAACCTAAACCTCAGATCAGTTAATAGTTTACTCCGGCTAACTCGCTTCGGCGAGTTAGCCGTTTAAAATACTTATTTTAGGATTTTATTATTAAAACCTTATTATGTTAAGATACCTGCTTATCACTACATATATTCTTACCTCGGCTATTTGTTTTGGGCAAACCGCCCAGGAACTAAATCAAAAATCAAAAGAGCTTCTGATTAAACAAGACTTTAAAAATGCTGTGCCACTCATCCGGCAATCTGCAGAGAAAGGAGATGCAGAGGCTCAGTACAATTATGGGATTTGTTTTCAGCAAGGAGTTGAAGTAATAAAAAACGACAGTTTGGCAAATAAGTGGTTCTTACTTTCAGCTAAACAGGGCTGGAAAGATGCACAGTTCAAAATAGCTTATAGTTATGCAAGAGGCCGCGGCCTAGAGAAAAACGAAATCAAGGCCTTTTATTGGTCCGTGAAATGTGCTGAGCAACAAGACTCAGAGTGCATGCTAAATGTAGTAAATTGCTATTTAGAAGGACATGGCACAAAGAAAAACATTGACAGTATGTTATTTTGGGCAACAAAATTAGCATTACTACATAATCCTGAGGATTTACGTGTAAGCGGTGAAATTACTTCTGCCAGAGCCAATCTTGCATTAATGTATAACGAAGGAAAAACTATCCCAAAAGACCTTGAAAAAAGTTATATGTGGTTTCTAATCTACAATGAAAATAAAAATGATTTTTCTGCTGCGGTTCAACAGCAAAATATTGATATAATTACACAGCTTGAAAAAAAGCTAACAGCCACAAATAAAGAAGGAGCAATATTAGACGCGGAAAAACTTCTAGACCACAAGCTAACTAATCTAAGTAATTTATATAAGCGGGACTTATAATTCAGAAATAGAATTGAATTAGTAAAAGCATCAACTCGCTTCGGCGAGTTTTTCGTTTTCCAGAATCTCCATCAGTGCCTTTTCAGCGAGGTTTAATTCGGCAGTGTTGACGCTTTTATTCCTATCTAATTCGGAGATATATTTAAAGATCGTTCCCTCTTCATAGCTTTTGATCACTATAGGATGAACGTAGTATTTTTTGCAGACCGCACGGGTATTGCCCAAATTGACCGCTACCTCATCCAATACGCTTATGATCTTCATTTTGCATTCTGTAATGGTGTTAAATTCACCGGCCTCTTTTATGGCGTATAATGCGCCTACGCTGCCTGCCCAGGTGCGGAAATCTTTGGCAGTAAAATCCTCGCCGGTAATTTCCTTTAGATAGCGGTTCACATCTCCAGAACCAATAGAACGTTTATTACCATCATCGTCATAATATTGAAAGAGTTCCCTGCCGGGAATATCACGACATTGCTTGATCAGTCGGGCCAGCTTTTTGCTGTGCAGGGCAACTTTTTGATAAACGCCTTTTTTTCCTTTGAACTCGAAATAAATCTTAGCCCCTTCAATTTTGACATGCTTGTTCATTAACGTAGTAAGGCCAAACGACCCATACAATTTTTTGTACGACTCGTTCCCTACCCTGATGCTGGTCAGCTCCATAATACGGATAACCAGGGCCACGACTTTATCATGATCAAGGTTTTGACGGTTCAGGTCTTTATCTACCTGTTTACGGATAGCTGGCAGGTGTTCTGCAAACAAACGCAGATGATAATATTTGGATTGATTGCGCAGCTTATTCCATTCGGGATGATAGCGATATTGTTTACGACCGGCTGCATCTATCCCGGTAAATTGCAAATGCCCGTTCTCATGAGGCGATATCCACACATTGATATAAGCCGGAGGAATCACCAGCCTGTTAAAACGATGGATTAAATCTTTATCCTTAACCAGCTTACCATCCGGATCATAAAAGGCAAAACCTTCACCTGACTTTTTCCGTGTATACCCCGGCATCGAGTCGGAAACATATCTTAGTCCGGCCGCTTTGGCTGTGATCTTCGGATCGCGCCCTATTTTTTCCAGCTTTTTTAAAATTCTGTTCATTGATAATAAAACATGACTCTTAAACTTTAAGTTTTAGTAATACCACCATAAAGGGCATATTGTAGTATATTTGAGAAGCATGCAATTGATACCTATCAAAGAACACCTGGAAGAAAACCCCGAGTTTGCCGCACATCCCGACTGCCAGGAAAGTATTTATATGTGTGTTGATTTTTATAAGAAGGTCGGCTTTAACCCGCCATGGATATGCTATTATGTGCAAATAGACAATAACCTGGTTGCAGCGGCCGCCTTTAAGGGCCGGCCGGTAAATAATAAAGTAGAAATTGCTTACGGCACCTTTCCGCAATACCAAAAACAGGGCATTGGCACACAAATAGCCCAAATGCTGGTCCAGCTTTCGATTCAAACAAATCCATCCGTCCGCATCACCGCGCAAACCTTAAAAGAAGAAAACTACTCTGTACGCATCCTCCGCAAAAACAATTTCCAACTGATAGGAACAGCTATCGATGAAGATGAGGGCGAAGTGTGGGAATGGGAATTTTTTAGTTAATTAGAGATTAGTTGCCTGTAAGTTTTTAAACAAAGTCATTAGTCGTTACCGCCACTAATCTCTAATCTTTAATTAACTAATCTCTAACGAACAAATTACTCTCCCCTGACTGTTCTATCGTCACAAAAAACTCAATTTTACGGTAAATCAATCCAACACTTATGAAATACAACTTTTTAGGGAACACCGGTCTGGTGGTGTCTGAACTTTGCTTTGGTACAATGACTTTTGGGGGCAGCGGCGGCATCTGGGAAAACATCGGTAAGGTTCAACAAGACGGCGTAAATGCACTGATGCGGACGGCCGTCGATTCGGGGATTAACTTTATCGATACGGCCAATGTTTATTCTTTTGGCCAGTCGGAACAATTATTGGGGCAATCCATTATTGATCTAGGCCTTAACCGCAACGAACTGGTGATAGCTACTAAAGTACGCGGGCGTATGGGCGAAAGCAAAAATTATGTTGGCCTGTCGCGTTACCATATTTTCCAATCGGTAGATGAGAGCCTAAAACGGCTGCAAGTGGACCATATCGATATCCTGTATGTACATGGCGTCGACCCAAAAACTCCAGTTGAGGAAATTATGCGCGCCTTGAATGACATTGTTCTTACCGGGAAAGTACGCTATATTGCTGTATGTAACTGGCCTGCATGGATGGTAATGAAAGCGCTGGGAATAGCAGACAAACATGGCTGGAACAAGTTTGTAGGTTTGCAATATTATTATTCGCTATCTGGCCGTGATATTGAGCGCGAGGTTGTACCGGTAGCGCTGGATCAAAATTTAGGCATCATGCCGTGGAGCCCGCTGGCAGGTGGATTCTTGTCCGGAAAATATACCCGCAACAATGAAAAAGCCGGAGATTCACGCCGGGACGTTTTTGACTTTCCTCCGGTAAATAAGAAAAGAGCCTATGATATCATTGATGTGATAACCGAAGTGGGCAACCAATATGGCGTTTCAGCCGCACAGGTTGCTTTGGCCTGGGTGCGCTTACAGAAGGGAATTACCAGCACTATCATCGGCGCAAAAAATCCAAATCAACTGCTGGATAATGTGAAATCGACCGAATTGGCACTATCAGAAGATGATCTGAAACGCATCGACGAAGTGAGTGCCCTGCCACGCGAATACCCCGGCTGGATGGTGGAAAGGCAATCGGCGGATAGGGAACTCAAGTGATGAGTGATGAGTTTTGAGTGATGAGTTTTGAGTTCTGTCTGCAAACGAAATAGAACTCAAAACTTACAACTCACTACTTAAAACTTTAACAACGTACTCCACCTGGTCCGGATGGACGTCCAAGTGTGTTACGAAACGGATGCGGTAGGTATCGGTAGCGTTGGCTTTAATGCCCTGGTCTGATAATTTCTTTAAAACAGCGTCGGCCGGTTCAACGGTATCGAACAACACGATATTGGTGTCGGCAGGCAATACATTCTTCACCCAGCTGCACTGTGCCAATTGCTCTGCCAATATGCCTGCATGGGCGTGGTCTATCTTTAACCGTTCTACATGATGATCTAAAGCGTAAATACCGGCAGCAGCTAAAAAGCCTGCCTGGCGCATGCCTCCGCCAAAAACCTTGCGTAGGCGGCGTGCATATTTTATTGTAGCCTTATCAGCTAATAACACCGAACCCACCGGGGCGCCTAAGCCTTTGGAAAGGCATACCGATATGCCGTCAAAGTATTTGCCGTAGTCTACAGCTTTATCGCCTGTGTGGACCAGCGCATTAAAGATACGGGCGCCATCCAGGTGCAGTTTTAAATCTTTATTCCTGCAAAGCTCCGCTATTGGCTTAATATCTTCGAGCGTATAGCAACTGCCGCCGCCTTTGTTCACCGTATTTTCAAGCACCACCAAACTTGTGTGCGGATAGTGGATATTTTCAGCATTGATCTCCGGTGCGATCATCTCAGCGGTGATCTTTCCGCGGTCGCCGTTTAGTAAACGGGTTGATACGGCCGAGTTAAACGCTATGCCCCCGCCTTCGTAACGGTATACATGCGAAGTCTGATCAGCTATCAGCTCATCTAACGGTTGGGTAAAGCATTTGATAGCGATCTGGTTGGTCATTGTTCCCGATGGGCAGAACAATCCTGCTTCCATGCCAAATATTTTGGCGGCTTTTTCTTCCAGCGCGTTAACAGTTTCATCCTCGCCAAAAACATCATCACCCACGTTGGCGCTCCACATGGCTTCCAGCATGCCGGGCGTAGGTTTTGTAACAGTATCGCTTCTTAGGTCAACAATCATATGATATAGCTAAAATTTGCGTTATTTGTATTAATCGATTATGCGCTCAATTTTAATCATTTTATTCTGCATGCTGGTCGCTGTATCAGCAAAATCACAAAAATGGCAGCCCGGTTCATTTACTGATATTAAAGGCAACAAGGTAACCGGACTGGTCCGCGAAAACCCGACCAACAAAGGTCCCATCAAAGACGAAGGGTATATTGAATTTAAGGACGACAGCAAAGCCAATCCCTATAAGCTCAGCGCCAGCGATTTAAAATCGTTCATGATAGGTCGCGATAGTTTTGTGGTGGCCCATGCGCCGGGCAATTCCAACTGGAGCAAAAAAGAACTCGACTTTGTGCAGGTGGCCCTGGATGAAGAAACTAAGCTATACGTAGCCAATGTAGCCACAGGTAGCGGTGGCGGCGGACTTGGCTCACGGGTTCAGCCTGAATTTGGCGGAGGTATCGGCACAGGCGGTTACGGCGGTTTTGGCGGCGGCGTGGGCATCAATCTCGGCGGTGGCGGTGGTGGCAGAGGAAAGGTAATAACTACCTTTTATTACGGTGCTAACACCGCAACGATGCAGCAGCTGACCCCTATCAACTTTAAAGATGTAATGAGCGACATCATGGGCGACCAACCTGATGTGGTGGATAAGATACAATCAGGACAGTTTAATATTAATAATGTAGATAAACTGATTGCTTATTTTAAGCAGGTGAAGGCGGCGCATAAGCAGCAGTGATGTCATTAGATCAGAACTTCACAAAAGTATATGAGTATGTTTTCCCACCATGAACAATCTTTAAAGTATCTGATTTAGCTGCCTTAAAAACACTATCACTTTTTTTTACAAAAAATATAAATTCAGTTTGATTACTAACATCTATAGGCGCAAATGTGAACCTTTGATTATCAACCGTGATATCAACCGATGCGTTATGCGGCTTAATGTAGGTGAGTCGTCCATTTATTGTACAATTATAAAATCTGAGAAAATTATTTTTATCAGCTCGACCACCAAAATAGTTTACTATCAAAAATAGTAAAACAGCAAAGCCGCAAAGCATAAGTTTATATTTATTAATCTTCATTGCTTATATTTTCGCCCATGTTGGTGTTGTCACCAACAAGCTTACGGTATTTTTATTTGTGCATTAATACAAACTATGTGGTTTTGTTGGTGACAACACCAACAAAGGCGAAACGAACCACCAAATATTCTGAGTAAATAATCTATTTTTTTAAGGCAGTATTGTATAACTCAAAAGGTTGTAATAATGTATCTTTTTTATTTATTGTCATTAGTAACACATACAAATTGTTATTTTTTTTAATAAATAGAACTTCCAAAGGGATCTTCTTGCCTACATATTGATCCTCTACCTTCCCAAAAAAATCCTGAATACCCGATCCCTGATATCCGATTGAAAAGGTTTTAAAATTTGAGTAATAGTATGCGATTGTGTCATTTTTAATTAACTTCTGGGTATCATCGCCATATAGGTTCAAAAAAATGCCATTGCATTTTTGCGCCGATTCAGATTTGTATAAAATTTCCAGCATATCGTTTTCCGTCAACACATTGAAAGCATATCCAAAACTCACATGACTATCAATAAAATACTCATTTATTATTTTATCAACTGGCAATGTAAATTTACCCATGTTATAAATAAATAACTGAGCGTCATTAATTTTAAATTCTGAGATTGGTTCTCTGAATTTACTTTCAATCGATTCTTTAAAAGACCAAGACTTTATATTCGGGAAAGAATTCAAATATAATTTAGGAATATTTTGAGTGCTATGTTTTGGGTCTTCCTCATTTAATTTAATAGCCCGATCGGCCGCACTTTTCAAAAAAAGTACAACTGCAATGAAGACCGCAACTACACCTAAAAATAAATAAATTACAGTTTTCCTCATATTTAATCAGATTCGAAACCGACATTCAAATTCTACTGTTTTACATCCCTTATTCGCTCTTCGCAAAGGCAAGAACACCAATAACGGCGAGAACTCAAAGTCTTCCAAATCCATTTCATGACAAAACTATTTTTTACAACATAAAAAATCATAACTCACTATAAATGAGGCGTTCACGCATGTTCGTGAACATGAACATGAACACCGCCATTTGAATTTTACGGTTTTGCATAAGCATTAGACAAAACCAACTGCTCTTCCTGTAATGATTCTTTAGCGGTAAAATCTTTAAACAGCAACTCCCACGAGATCATCAGCCAAACCACGATACACGGCCACGCTTTGATAGAATATTTGGCGATGATATCCTGTCGAATAGGTTTCGGCATGGCATCTGTGAGGCCAAGACCGGTTACTACCAGTAGTAAAACGATCAGTACAATATTGGTTGTGGTAAATGGTTTCTGCTGTATCAGCATCCATAACATAGCCCCGGCTACCGCAATAATAAACGTAGGGTGTTCAGCACCTGTGCTAAAGATCACCACCATAATAAGCGAGGTAGCCAATATCTGCAGCCTGAATTTATAGGATTGAAACTGCTTAAACCGTAGTAAAGGCAAAGCAAAAATGATAGCCCCTGCTAACAGGAATGGCAGGTTAGGTACATGCACATTGCCCGTTAACCGCCTTACTACACCCATTACGCACATATCCTGCGAGGTGTTAAGACCGGTATTCAAGGCACTTTTGGCACTTAGCGCTTCCATCCATTGGTGGTAGGATTGTATCACAAATGAAGGACTGGAAACGATCATTGGCGCGAAGAACAATATAACAGCCCAAATAACTGTCCATACGATAAACTGCTCCTTACGCTTTGAAAACAGAAAAAACGCTAATCCCACAACCGGGTATAGTTTTACCAACGTTCCCGCAACGATTAGCAAAGTTGCCCACCGCTCCTTCTCCTTTTCGATGAGCATAAAACTGATAATGATCACCGCCGTTATCATCGGGTTAAACTGCATGTAAAACACCGAGTTGGCGAACTCGATGGCGCACAGCAGCAGCATAATAGTTTTGCGTTTATTATCCAGCGGTAGCATACTGACGGCGAGGATCACGGCTAAGGCATTGCATACCTCCCACAGAAAAAAGCCCACTACTTCTGATGGCAAAGCAAATGGCGCGACAAATAAGGTGAACAAAGGTCCGTAGTAATAAATGTCGCCATACTCTTTCGGATAAGCGGCATATAAGTCTAAGTGCGTCCGGGCATGGTACCAGGAATCCCGGAAGATGAGGTAGTTATTATCAATATGCCTGAAATATTTGAGCTGCCATGTAAAAATGGCCACCGCTACATATAAAATGCAGGTCCACTGGTAGCCTGTTAACCCAAGGAATTTTTTTGTCATAGATCAAGGTTAGATCAAAAGTAGTGTTTTGAGGTGAAAGGTCAATGGTGAGTGGTGAGTCGTTAAAGGTTTTGTGCTATCACAAATCCACTCGCCCAGGCCCATTGAAAATTGTAGCCGCCGAGCCAGCCTGTTACATCCACGCATTCGCCACCGAAAAATAAGCCGGGAACTTTTTTGGCCTCCAATGTTTTGGATGATAACTCGTCCGTCGACACACCGCCTCGCATTACTTCGGCTTTGTCGTAGCCTTTATCTCCTGCCGGTTTTACTTTGAATTCGTGGATCAATCCGGATATTTTTTCAAGTTCGGCATTGGTTAATGATGCGAGGTTTTTATCGGCTGGCAACCGGTCGCTCATTGCTTCCGCAAATTTGCGGGTGAACAAGTTTGACAAAAATGCCAGCAACATCTTTTTGCCATTGACCTCGCGTTCCTCCTGTATCAACTCTGTAATATTCTGATGCGGCAATAAATCGATATATATCCATTCTCCCGGCCGCCAGTAGGATGATAGCTGCAATATCGCCGGGCCGCTCAGCCCCCAATGGGTGAATAAAATATTTTCTTCAAAGCTGGCCTTATCATTCCAAACCCTGCAAAACAGGCTATTGCCCGATAATTGCGCATACCAATCCTGATCCTTACCGGTTATGGTAAGCGGCACCAATGCCGGGGCTGTTTCGGTTACCTTCAATCCAAACTTCCGGGCTGTGCGCAAACCTAAGTCTGTCGCGCCCATTTTGGGTATGGGTAATCCGCCGGCAGCCATAACAACTTTGGGAACACGCAAATTTTGTTCTTTTCCATTTCGAATGACATTAACAGAAAAGCTATCTCCAACCTTTTCAATGCCTGAAACCTCCGCATCACACCAAATCTCCTGCCCAAAATCGGCGCAAAGATTAGTGAATACATTCACCACATCTTTGGCCTTATCGCTTTCGGGGAAAAGCTGGCCCAACGTTTTTTCCTTACCGGTAATGCCGTAAGTCTCAAAAAAAGTGACCGTATCGTCGACCGACCATTGCGCAAAGGCCGATTTACAGAAATGTTCGTTTTGCGATATAAACTGCTGGGGCGAAGCATATAAGTTGGTGTAATTGCACCGTCCTCCTCCGCTGATTAGGATTTTCGCACCGGGCCGGTCATTCTTTTCCAGCACTAAAACGCACTTGCCAAGGTAGCCCGCCTGTACGGCACACATGAGGCCGCAGGCACCGGCACCGATTATTATTGCGTCAAAGTCTGTTTGTTTTGTTAAATTTGTAGTCATGCAAGGGGTTTCGCAAATATCAGAATTTGGCAAGATACTCATCTTTCTAATTGTAGGAATTTTGATGGTGGCCGTGGCATTTTTTGTGTCGCGGATGATCGCTCCCAAAAATCCGACTCCCGAAAAGCTGACCTCATACGAATGCGGCGAAGAAACTGTCGGCAGTGCATGGGTGCCTTTCAACTCCCGGTTTTATGTTATAGCACTGATCTTCTTGCTGTTTGATGTGGAAATGATCTTCATTTTGCCCTGGGCAACCGTATTCGGAAGCCATGAAGCAGCAAAGATCGATAACCGCTGGGGATGGCTATCGTTGGTAGAAATGTTTATCTTTTTAGGCATATTGATACTGGGCCTGGTATACGTTTGGGTAAAAGGCGACCTCGACTGGATAAAACCAAAACCAGTTAAACCGGTTATAGATACACAGATACCCGTTTCGTTATATGAGAAATTAAACCAACAGCAGAGTGTTTATGCGGTAAAAGAATTCAGCCTCGAAGCGTCAAATAGTCAAGCTGCAACTACTGCTACAATCGCAACTGAAAACCCACAGCCGATAAGAAAACCGATGTTTAAACCAACTTTTAAAAAGCCCGGTAATGAATCCTGAAAATATGAATGAAAGCGGCGGCGTGGTAATGACCAAAATGAATGACCTGCTCAACTGGGCACGGTTATCATCCATTTGGCCATTGAGTTTTGGTATTGCTTGTTGTGCTATTGAAATGATGGGCTCCTTCGCATCAACTTATGACATGGACCGCTTTGGTGTGTTCCCGCGCCCGTCCGCCCGCCAGGCTGATGTGATCATCATAGCAGGTACGGTTACTTTTAAAATGGCTGAGCGTATCAAACGTCTATATGAGCAAATGCCTGAGCCCAAGTATGTAATCTCAATGGGGTCCTGCTCCAATTGCGGCGGTCCATACTGGCAATATGGTTACCATGTAGTAAAGGGCGTTGACCGGGTTATACCAGTTGATGTCTATGTGCAGGGCTGCCCTCCACGCCCTGAAGCTTTGATCGGTGCGATCATCGAGCTTCAAAAGAAAATAGAAGGCGAAAATTTCCTGGGAAAGGGCAAAGCAGCAAGTACCGAAGTTGCTTAAATAAGTTGATATACCTATCTTCATCAGGTAAACTAACTACGTATGAAGAGGATATTATTTTTTGTTGGCCTGGCTTTCCTGTCATTAAAACTCTCAGCGCAAACTTTTAATCCTGTAAAAGATGTTTTCCCTGCCGGGACTTTGCACTATGACAATATCCCTTACGCCAACGATACCTTAAAAAAGCATTTGCTGGACATTTATGTCCCCTCAACAGGCCAAAGCACCTACCCGGTAGTAGTTTGGATACATGGCGGTGCCTGGATGTCGAACGATAAGTATGCCGACATGGGCTACATGAAGAATACCCTCAAAGAGTTTATCGAAAAGGGTTATGCCGTTGCTTCGATCGATTACAGGTGGAGCACGATGGCCGTCTTTCCGGCACAGGTACAGGATTGCAGCCAGGCACTGGAGTTCCTTTACCAAAATGCGGATAAGTACAAACTGGATAAAAACCGCATAGCACTAATTGGCTTTTCTGCCGGTGGGCACCTCGCTAATCTTGTTGGATTGTCGAATAATAATTACGTTAAAGACTTTTATGCTGATGGAAAAAAGCCGCACTTCAAGATAAAGGTTGTTTTAGATTTTTATGGCCCGGCAGATTTCCTCACTCTTAAAAGTCATGATTCGAAAGATCCGCACAATCCAATCACTTTATTACTTGGTGGAATGGTTTCAGATAATGAGGCCAAAGCAAAAAATGCCAGTCCGATTACTTACATCGACAAGAATGATCCACCATTCCTGATTGTACAGGGTGAGAAAGATGAGTCTGTCAATCCGGATCAGGCGATTTTATTAAGTGAGAAACTGAAGGCTGTGGGAGTCAAAAATGATTTGATTATTGTACCAAACGCACCACATTACGGCCTCATGTTCGATGCAGAAAATATAAGGGAGAAAATATTCGAATACTTAGGCGAATACTTGAAATAGAATAGCGTTTACAGCCAGGAAGATTTGCGGGCCCTGATTGGCTGTTTAATAATCTCTTTAAGCAGCGCTTGCAATACAACTGCATTCCAATGAATAGAAAACACGCAGCATTTTGAACGTGTAAGATCTTCAATATGATGGACAACAAAATGAGTTTGATAACTACTAACTGCTATTTCGTTCCAACTCAGTCTATTATCCTCATCCCAACTTATACCATCATCATGAAATGTCACGCCTGATAATTCGAATGTTTGTCGGATATTGAACAGTTCCATATAGAAATTTAGCTGGCTCTTCATATAGAAATCCCAGAAATAATCCAGCGCTTCGGCCCAAACCTTATAATAAACTTCGCGCTTAAAACCGTAATAGCTATTGAGTTTAAAGCGGTATATTTTATTCTGGTAGTCTCTTACCTCGATAAAATATCTCCGGCAAAAGGCCATGTCAAAAATATGCATATCCTTAATACCAAACCTAAAACCAGCGATATTTTCGCATGGTATGAATAAACCACCATCGAGGTTTAGTGGCTTTTCAATGCTTAATCCCGACTCGGCAAACACCACCTTCCTGACGATCTTTTTTGATATCAGTGCAGGGATTTCGATGATGTTTAGAGAAAGAGCCATGGAGGATTAAAAATAAAAAAAACTTTGCCTAATAATCAAGTATTTAGGCAACTCTTTTTAAATAAAATCAAAAAGTAAAAAAGCTACCCTTTAAAATAATGATGAGGTATTAAATTCTATTATAATAAACTTACTGTCAGGAAAATAATTTGATTTATATAACGCCGGCGGGCCTGCAATAGTTTTAGTTACATAAAAGTATTTTTCATGACCCATAACAACAAAAAGGTCCGGATATTTTATCCGGACCTTTTACAGGAAATTTTGGTTACGCTAAATTACTTTCCGACCAATACGCCATTCAAACCGTGGATAACGCCGTTTGATGCGGCAAGGTCAAATCCTGTAACTAATGCTGTATTACCGGCAGCATCAGCCAGCTGCAATTTACCATTAGCAACGGATAAAGTCAGATCTTGTCCATCAAGGGTTTTTAAAGTAGCCTTGCCTTTACCGGTTGTAAGTGCTTTTATTACGTCGGCTTTCATCATTTTACCGCTTATAATATGTCCTTTTATTACAGTAGCCAATTTTGCAGGATCTTTCATTAATGCATCCAGTTGAGCCGATGGGATCTTTCCGAATGCTTCATTTGTTGGAGCAAAAATGGTATATGGGCCAGCCCCTTCCAACGTCTCAGACAAACCGGCAGCACGTAAGGCTATCGAAAATGCAGTATAATTATCAGATGAAGTAGCCGAAGCAACTACATCACCTCCACCCGCAGGAGCAGCAGTAGCCGGAGCGGCAGGAGCAGTTTGTGCAAATGATTGGGTCGTAAATACGCTAAATGTTAAAAAAGCAGCAACAATTAAAATAGGTTTTTTCATGTTTAGTTATGTTCGTTAATATTAAATAATTCTAACAATTGTTTTTTTAAAACGAATATTCGCTCAAAAAATTCTATACGGGTTTAACTTTTGAAACCTTAAAATAGTTTGAGAAAAATAAAAAACATTAATTTAAAACCACATTCGGCCCAATGTAAATTATATGTTACAATATTATAATCACACATAACAAAAAAGCATTTACAGTTTAATGTAAATGCCTTGTTATAATTATTGAGAATGGAGCCACCACACTCATTTCACTTCCTCAAATTTATCTATAGGAAGTTGAATTTTATCATCTGGCTCTTCTTTGCTTTCAGCCCAAAGTGTAACCTTTCCGTCTTTGCCTTCTATGGTTAATGTGTAATCGCGTGATTCGCCATCGTCGCGACTAAGAGTCATACTAACCAAGGTTTTTCCGGTTTTAAATGGCACTTGCCAGTTGCATATATTTGAATGCACTTTACCGGTCAATTTCTCATCGCCATTATCATGAGTAATCGAAACCGATATATCTGTATTATTAAATTCAACTACTGTCTTCTCGTCTTCAGCGTGTTTCAGCTTACCGGATGCGTCCAGGTGTTCGGTTTTGTTTGATACCAGCGTTACTTTTTTGTCGCATTGCGCGAAACTCATTGCACTGCCGGCTGCCAGCAGGAAGAGCGTAATAAGGATCATTTTCATATTTTTTTAATTTAATTATTTCGAGTTATCTCAAATATATATGTTTTATATGGTATTATGCAATACATAGTTCTATAAAAATATCTTAAAACAATGTAACAATTTGATTATAAGATAAATAATTTAATTAAAGCAAATTAATTACAGGAGCCAGCTTGGTTAGTGCTTCACAACAAATAATTACCCCTAAATGGAAAGACGCCCCAAAAGTTAGATTCGTGACAGTATTACAAACTTGTCGCTTATAGATATTATAACACTTGTGACATTGCGTTAAGACCGATAAGGAATAATTGCCTTAATTTTGCATCTCATCATTCGACATCTATGAAAGGTCTACACATAGTTCTTATAAAAACTATATTAATCGCAATTATTGTTTCTATTGCAGTTAACTGCATTTATTATGCTCTCCTGACCCGTTCCGGCGAACATGATTACGGCCATGCGGTTAGCTTAATTATGGAGCGTACATTTTTTGTAGGGATCATTATCGCAGTAATGTCACTGCCAATGCTATTTCTGTATTACCCCAATTATTGGAACAGCACGATGAGCAGATTATTGCTTTATTTCGAAGGGTCGATATTGTTTATTGTCTCAGTTTTCTTTGTTGCGACCAATCCATTAACAAAAACTGCTGATCTGCTAACCGGCGCAGTATTTCTTTTCACCAACTGTGTTTTTTATTACAGACTGACCAGGAAGAAACAAGCTACTCCCATTAGGACCAGGAAATAAGGTTTAAAAAAAATTAGGTAAACTTGCATCATTAAATGAAAGCATTTTACGGAGATCTCAAACTCGGAATTTTAGGCGGCGGACAACTTGGACGCATGCTGATACAACAAGCCATCAATTATAATGTAACGGTAAAAGTACTCGACCCTGATCGTGAAGCGCCTTGTAAAAAGCTTTGCGACGAATTTGTGGTAGGCTCATTGGGCGATTATGAGACGGTTTACAAGTTCGGTAAAAAGGTGGACCTGCTTACCATCGAGATAGAGAAAGTAAACGTGGATGCGTTGGAGCAGCTGGAAAAGGAAGGCGTATTGGTTTATCCGCAGCCCCGTATTATCCGGCTAATCCAGGATAAAGGTTTACAAAAGCAGTTCTTCAAAGAAAATGATATCCCTACTGCCGAGTTCCAGATCATTTCGTCACCTGAACAATTAAGAAGCAGCCTTATCCCATTTCCTTACATACAAAAGCTACGCAGGGACGGTTATGATGGGAAAGGTGTCTATAAGGTGGTTGACGAATCGTACCTGGCAAAGGCGTTTAAAGAACCAAGCCTGATAGAACGTTGGGTGGATTTTCAGAAAGAAATAGCGGTGATAGTTGCCAGAAATGAAGACGGTGAAATAAAAGCGTTCCCAATGGTGGAAATGGAATTTAACCCTGAAGCTAACCTGGTCGAATTCCTGATCGCCCCTTCTACCCTTCCATTTGAAGTACACCAGGAAGCCGAACGCATTGCCAAGCGCGTGGCCGAATGCCTGAACATTGTGGGCTTACTGGCTGTGGAGATGTTCCTGGATAAAAACGGCAAGATACTGGTAAATGAATTAGCGCCACGCCCACATAATAGTGGACATCAGACTATTGAAGGCAATGTGGTGTCGCAGTTCGAGCAGCATTTACGGGCAATCTTCAATCAGCCTTTAGGCGATACGGCTTGCCTTAACCACGCTATTATGATCAATGTTTTAGGTGAAGCAGGATATGAAGGCCCCGCGGTATATCAAGGCATTGAGGACGTGTTAAAATGTGCCGGCATTTACATACATTTATATGGGAAAGCCTTAACCAAACCCTTTCGCAAAATGGGACATGTTACCATAGTAGATACCGATAGGGAAAAAGCTATTGAAAAAGCTAGGTTCGTGCAGAAGACATTGAAAGTGATAAGCTAATATCTAAAAGCGCGTCATTGCGAGGAACGAATCCGCTAGCTAGCGAACTAAGCTATACAGAGCGAATAGAAGGTGCTGAACTTGCGCAGCCGCTCTGCCAATTGGGGATTGCTTAGTTCCTCGCAATGACGTTAAAAAATAATATTATGAACCAACCCAAAATAGGTATCATCATGGGCAGCAAGTCTGACCTGAACGTGATGCAAGATGCAGCAGATGTTTTAAAAGAATTAGGTGTCCCCTACGAGATCACCGTAGTATCGGCCCACCGCACCCCCGAGCGCATGTTCAGTTACGCCAAATCGGCTGCTGATCGCGGTTTGAAAGTTATTATAGCCGGTGCCGGTGGTGCAGCACATTTACCGGGCATGGTGGCTTCGTTAACGCATCTGCCGGTTATTGGTGTCCCGGTAAAATCGAGCAATTCTATTGATGGCTGGGATTCTATCCTTTCCATCCTGCAGATGCCTAACGGTATCCCGGTAGCAACCGTAGCCCTCAACGCAGCTAAGAACGCAGGTATTCTTGCCGCCCAGATCGTATCAACTGCCGACGAATACGTAGTAAAAAACCTGATTGACTACAAAGAGAACCTCAAAAAGAAAGTAGAGGAATCGGCACGGGAGATGGAGGAGTAATTGATTAGAGATTTGTTAATTAGAGATTAGGTTAAAAGCTTTCCAATCTCTAATCAACTAATCTCTAACCCTCAATTCATTTCCGGATTCTCCGGAAAATTAGCTATGTGTGCATAACGCTGTCCCATGCTGATAATTACCTGGCGCCAGATGTTTTGGTCATCGTGCGAGAATATGATCCCGGCAGTAAACTTATCAGTTACAATCCAGGTATCTTCTGCTATCTCATCGTCCAATTGACCGGGTGTCCAGCCGGAATAACCGGTAAAGAACCGGATTTCGCTATCATTCAACTGGTAGTTAGTTACCAGGCTCTTCACAGTTTCAAAATTACCGCCCCAGTAAACACCGTTTGCGATTTCGATGCCGTCTTCTATTTTATCAGGACAGCAGTGTATAAAGTGCAAGGTATCCTCTCCCACAGGTCCGCCAATGTAAACCGGCATCTCTGAATAAGGCAAATCCGGCAGCAGATCACCCAGCATATATTCGCTCTGGTGATTCAACACAAACCCCATAGAACCTGTACCACCATATTCTGTCAGCAGTATTACCGACCGCTTAAAATTGGGGTCGATCATAAAAGGTTCCGATATCAGCAAACGTCCCGACTCCGGTAAAATAGCACTAAGCATAAATAATTAGATCTAGTTATAACAACACATAAACGTAAAAATAAGTTCATTTATCAAATTAAAAAATACCTTCTTAATATAGGGCATAATTAATTTGTAAGTTTGCAACAATGAACCAGGCAGACCTACAAAATATACGATCCGAATATCTTGCGGCTTCATTATCTGAAACCGACACCAATGCAAACCCTATAAAACAGTTTGACAAGTGGTTTAACGAAGCTTTAAAGGCCGAAGTCGCAGAGCCTACGGCCATGACTTTGGCTACGGCTACACCTGACGGCCGCCCATCTGCAAGGATAGTGCTGCTAAAGGGTTTTAACGATGACGGCTTTGTTTTTTACACCAATTACCTGAGCCGTAAAGGAAAGGAAATTGCTAAAAACCCACTGGGCTCGCTCCTTTTCTTTTGGATAGGTTTAGAGCGACAAGTACGTATTGAAGGTATTATAGAAAAGGTAAGCAGAGAAGAATCAGAGCAATATTTTCATAGCCGCCCACGAGGCAGCCAGTTAGGCGCTGTTGCTTCGCCGCAAAGCCAGGAAATAGTCGACCGCCAGGTACTGGAAAACAAATTCGACGAGGTTGAGGCTCAATATGCTGACCAGGAAATTCCCAAACCCTCTTTTTGGGGTGGGTATATCCTGAAGCCGAGATTAATAGAATTCTGGCAGGGAAGAGGCAGCAGATTACATGATCGTATCCTCTATAAAAAAATCGATAATAAAAACTGGAAAAAAGTACGCCTGGCACCATGAACCTCGAAGAGATCAAATCTATTCTTATTCAGAAATTTGGTGAAAGTGTCATTGTTGGGGAAGAAACAACCGGCTTACAGCCGGCCCTACTGATTGACCCTGATCGCATAGCTGATGTTTGCCTGGAATTGCGTGATAATCCAAAAACTTATTTTGATTTTCTGTCTTGCTTAAGTGGCGTAGATTATGGCATCGAGGCTGGTCGTTTCGGTGTGGTTTATCATTTGGCATCTATCCCTTATCAGACACAACTGACTTTAAAGGTTAGCAAAGAAAATAACCGTGATTTAAATAATTTGCCTTCTTTTCAAAGCATAGCCTCAGTTTACCATTCCGCCGACTGGCACGAGCGCGAAGCATTTGACATGGAAGGAATATTTTTTGAAGGCCATCCTGATTTGAGACGCATTCTAATGCCGGACGACTGGGAAGGATATCCGTTGCGAAAAGATTATAAGAATGCCGAATATTATAAGGGAATAAAGATAGACTAATAAATGAAACGTCATTGTTAATAAGAATTACAAAACGGGTGTCACACTGAGCTCAGTCGAAGTGCGGTGCGTAAAGGCCTTTACCCACATGCTTCGAGTGCCTCGGCATGACACCAGTGCAAACAAATGGTGAACATTACGAACTCAAAATACGAAGAAGCACTAGAGCGCTACAACAAAAAGATCGCTGACGCATCTGCTCAGGAGATGGTGTTGAATATGGGTCCGCAGCACCCATCAACACATGGCGTTTTGCGGCTGGAGCTGATCACTGACGGCGAAATTGTAAAAGAGGTGATCCCGCATATGGGTTACCTGCACCGTTGTTTTGAGAAACATGCCGAGTCGCTGACCTATCAGCAAACCATACCGTTCACTGATCGCATGGACTACCTGGCATCCATGAACAATAGCCATATATGGACGATGGGGGTTGAACGGATGATGGGTATTGATAAAGACATTCCTAAACGCGTAGAATATATACGTGTATTGGTTTGCGAACTAAACCGTATTGCATCCCACCTGATCGCTATTGGCACTTACGGCATCGACATAGGCGCCTTTACCCCTTTCCTTTGGTGTTTCCGCGACAGAGAGCATATTATGGGCATGCTGGAATGGGTCTCGGGATCACGCATGTTGTACAATTATATATGGGTAGGCGGGCTGTTTTACGATCTTCCCGTCGGCTTTGAGGAACGTTGTCGCGAATTTGTCGAGTATTTCAAGCCAAAGCTGACTGAGCTTAATGAATTGCTAACTAACAATCAGATCTTCATCAGTCGTACCGCGAATGTTGGCGTATTGCCAATGGATGTGGCGATCAATTATGGTTGTTCCGGGCCAATGCTACGTGGCTCGGGTTTAAAGTGGGACCTGCGCCGCATTGACAACTATTCTGTTTACCCTGAATTAGAATTTGAGGTTCCGATAGGTAAAGGCGAAATGGGTACCGTAGGTGATTGCTGGGACCGCTATAAAGTGCGCGTAGATGAAATAACGCAATCGTTAAAGATTGTTGAACAATGTCTTGACCGCCTGCAAAAAGAATTAAAACGCACGCATGATTTTGATCCACGTGCCAAAATGCCGAGAAAGATCACGCCAAAAGTTCAAGACTTCTATATACGCGGTGAAGGTGCCAAAGGTGAGTTAGGCTTTTATTTTATCCACAATGATACGAGGTCTGAAATCCCTTTCCGCGTAAAGTCCCGCGGACCGAGCTTCTGTAACCTATCTGTATTACCTGCTATCGCCAAGGGCGTCATGATAGCCGACCTGATCGCAATTATTGGATCGATTGATTTTGTACTGGGCGAAGTAGATAGGTAGATGTGCGGATCTGCAAATGCGTAGATGTGCAGATGATTTTAAAATCTGTAAAATTCCGTAATCAGCTAAATCAGTAATTCAGATAAAGAAAATGCCATTCAATTGAATGGCATTTTCTTTATTTCATTTGCACATCTGCACATCCACGCATTTGCACATTAATATACTTTCACCATAAACACATATGGCTTTATCTTTTTAACCTGTTGTTGACGGGTCAACTTGGCTAAACCGTTTTCTGTGTTTAATACAGGTACTTTTATCAAAGAGTCTTCAGGAATGTTTTTTATCGCATTTAATAAGTAACCAGATTTCAATGCAAAATGCACACCTTCTAAGCGGGTTTCTTTTGCCTTTACTATGCCTATCACATTTCCCTTGCTATCCAGTAACGGACCACCGCTGTTTCCCGGGTTAATGGGAACTGATATTTCATAGTCTAAAGTATCGCCGTTTAAGCCATTGGCCGAAGTAAGTCTGCCATCACCATATACTGGTGAATCCTGCGGGAAACCGAAAGTAAATACATTCTCGGCAAGGTCGCTTTCGGAGTGTTTAAAGGTATAAGGTATCGGGCCCAGGCCTTTGAACGTAGTATCAATCACTTTTAGAATTGAAACATCGCTCTGGGGATCATTATAGATCGCTTTGGCCTTGAATGATCTTCCGGCTACATCCTGGATGTAAATAGAATCAGCACCATTTACCACGTGAAAGCTTGTTGCGATCAGTCCGTTTGAGGTAATTGCAAAACCAGTCCCTCTTGATTTGTCGGGAGCCGCAATTACACGGGTGCCTTTCTTTATCGCATTGATATCCTTTTTTAGGTCGGTTGTAGAACGGTTCAACCGGCCTACTTCACGGCTCAGCTCGGTATATGAATTATTGTTATTCAGATAACCTGTAAAAAACAGCGTAGCTAAAACAGCAAAAATAGCGATTGACGCCGCCACCGATATTTTTGAGTGATGATTGCGCCATAATTGTATGATCCACGAAGGATGAATAGTTACCTCTTCGGCTATAGCATGCACATCTATTTCCTCATGAATAGCATTCAGGCGTTTTTCCAGCGCCACACGTTCGCTATATTGTTTCAACAAGCCTGTAAACTGTTGATGCTCAATAACCCGGGTATCCAGCTCGGCGTTCTCGCGACGAAGTTGTTCAAACGCATTACGTTCCTCGGCGTCCATTTCGCCATTCAGGTAGCGTTCAATTGCTTCTATAAGTTGCTCGTCTCTCATTTCTTTCTCGTTTATTTCTGCTGAAAAAATAATTTCTTCAGCCTTTGCAGGCATTTATATTTCTGTGTTTTGGCATTATCCGCATTGGTATAGCCAAAACTTTCACAGATCTCCTGCATCGATCTGTTATGGATATAAAAATCCTCTATGATAGTTTTGCAAGGTTCGCCCAGCATTTGCAGGGCACTTTGCATTTTGGTAAACTGAATATCCCTCTCCCCTTGCTCTTCTACTTCATCCTCTACCGACAGATAATCATTAAAATCATGAATATCGCCGCCATACCGATTCATTTGGCTCAGTCTTTTGAGCCAAAGCCGCCTGCAAACCGAATAAATAAATGTCTTCAGCTTGCTGTTCAGCTCAAAATCACCTTTCTTAACTTTGTTATAAAGAACTATGATCGCCTCCTGGTAAATATCCTTAGCGTCATCCGGCGTCCCGTTGTTATTTAGTATCAGCTGCATCACCATCGGAAAATAGGCCACATACAGCCTTTTTATCGCATTTTCCGAGTTATTAAGGATCCCAAAAACAATCTCGCTGTCGGTCGGTATTGAACTCTTTGATTCTGTGCTCACTATTAATACTATTTAAGCGAAATTGTAACCCATTAATTGCAAATTATTTAAAAACAAAAGTAAAAGTATTGCAGTTATCTGCTTGTGTTCAGTATCTCAATTTTAATTCAGTCACTTAAATAACTCAGTAACAACATGAAAAATATTAGTAAATTAACATTAGCCGTCCTGATAGCGGGTTCATTCGCAGCTTGTAGTGGCACTCATTCAACCAGTAAAACTGATACCACCAAGGTAATTGATTCAACTAAAACAAACGTAGTTGATACCACCAAAAAAGCTCCAATGAAACCAGATACAACTAAAAAGGACACGACCAAAAAAATGTAATGTTTGGGCTATTAATTCTGTTCGATCATCAAAGGTAACCCGTTTTCGGGCTGCCTTTTTTTATATTTTTTTGCCGGGTTACCTTTACAAAGTTTGCTGTATCAAAGCAAAACTTTAAACGTCAAATTATGAAAACTTCATTTAAAATCGGGGTACTCGCGGCAGCAACTATGTTTTCTATTTCATCGTGTTCTTCATGTGGAAATAAGAATAAAAACACGGAGGATTCTAAAATAGATACCGGCAAAACAATCGTCACCCCACAAAAAATAATTGATACCGCAAAAAAAGCGGCCCCTGATACGACAAAAAAAGATACCATTAAAAAATAGCAGCCAATTTAAATACGTGTTATAGTTTGGGTTGGCTCCGCAGCAGGGGGCCGCCCTTTTTTATAGGTAAAAATCTTATTTCTGTCAATTGTACAGATAAATTTAACATTTTTTTAAAATTGATGGGTTACCTTTTCTGATTTGGTGTATTAAATCGAAACATTAAACAAACTTTAACATGAAAAATTCATTCAAAATTGGTTTCTTAGCTCTTGCTATCGCTGTTTCTGCTGTTGCTTGCAAAGGTAGCTCATCTTCTTCTACTACTGATTCAACTAAAACTGTAGATTCTGCTAAAACTACTGTAGTTGACACTACTAAAAAAGATACTACTAAAGCTGCAGCTGCTCCTGCTGACACTGCAAAAAAAGACACTACTAAAAAGAAATAATTTCTGAACAGTACTAATTCATTTTAGTTTTTGTACTGATTTTTAGTTTTTTATACCTTTTTAAAGGTAATCTATGATTTTTTTAAAAATTACGGGTTACCTTTTTTCATTTAGAGTATTAATAGCAAAACTATTAATCACTTATTTAAACAACTAAAATGAAAAATTCATTTAAAATCGGTTTCTTAGCTTTGGCTATCGCTGTTTCTGCTGCTGCTTGTAAAGGTAAAGGTAGTGCAGGTTCTGCTGACTCTGCTAAGATGGCTGATTCAGCTAAGATGGCTGATTCAGCGAAAATGGCTACTGCTGACACTTCAAAGAAAGCTGATACCAGCAAAATGAAAATGGCTGATACCAGCAAAATGAAAAAAGACACTACTAAAAAGAAATAATCCTTTTTAGTTTGCAAGAAAGCGCTCCTGGATCTCCACGGAGCGCTTTTTGTTTTTTTATTTCCTGAAGAACAGAGATAAGATCCAAATGATAAGAATTACCACTACCAGGATCGCGATCACGCCAACAGCTACCCCGGCTTTAAATATGCCCGTAATTACCGAACAACTGCTCAAGGTAAACAATACCATTGCAAACAGTAACAAGTTTAGCTTTTTCATAGATAGATTTATTTTTAGGTTAGATATAGCTATTACAATGCTGCGCGGTTAAAGTTTTTCGTTAAGTGGTTGATTATGTTGATTAAGTTAAAGAAGGTTCAAACCCAACCCAATCAATTTAATAAAAACAAAATCCCTACATTGCCTCCCGAACACCAATACCAATGAATACTGCCTTACTGTCTATCGATCATGCTGCCCTTAAGCTGGGCAATACAACTATTTTTTCCGATCTGAACTTTTCTATAAATCAGGACGAGAACTGGGCGTTGATCGGTGAAAGCGGGTCGGGTAAGAGTGCCTTGCTGCAAATCATAGCAGGCAAGCTTCATATTTCTGCCGGCAGTATCCATTATTATTTCCATGAGGGTTATCTAAAGGAACATCATTCAGATGATGCGCATCTTACTTTTCACAAGTTGATAGGCTTTGTCGAACCCCGGCACCATTTCAGGAACTTATCTAACACCAACGACTTTTATTACCAACAACGCTATAATTCATCCGATTCAGAAGATGCTTTGACCGTGGAAGAATACCTTGGCTCGATTAAGCATTACTCCGAAATACCGGGTTATTGGAGTTTAACCAGGGTAATGCAAAGGCTCAACCTGGAAGTTTTAAAAACCAAACAATTGATCAAGCTCTCTAATGGCGAAACTAAACGCTTATTGATCGCTGCTGCATTGATCAAAAATCCGGTGATATTGCTATTGGATAACCCGCTTACCGGGCTTGATGTGCAAACGCGTGCTGAATTTAGCCAGATCCTTGCCGATATTATTTCATCAGGGATAACAGTTGTTATGGCAACCTCTCCTTTTGAAATTCCTGGTGCAATAACCCATGTAGCTGTACTTAAGAATGGAACTATTGATCAACAGGTATCCACAAAAGATTTTGACTCAGCCAAATTTGCCAGTATAGATAAAGGCAAACTCGAATTGGAAGAATTGTCAGCGCTTTTAAATACAAATCCTATTCCATCCTACGAATGGATAGTGCGAATGAATAACATCAACATCACCTATGGCGAGAAGGAAATCCTGAAAGAAGTCGACTGGCAAATTAGACAAGGCGACCGCTGGGCGTTATTGGGGCCTAACGGCGCGGGTAAGTCTACATTATTGAGTTTGGTCAACGCAGATAATCCCCAAGCTTATGCAAATGATATTACGCTGTTCGACCGCAAGCGAGGTACAGGCGAAAGCATTTGGGATATCAAAAGCAAAACTGGCTTCATATCGCCTGAATTATACCAATACTTTCCTACCGATAACAGTTGTCTGCAGGTGATCGAATCTGGCTTTTATGATACGATGGGCTTATTTCGCCCAAGCGATCCAAAAAAATCCGCAATTGCTTTGCGATGGATGAAAGCGTTGGAGATTGATCGTTATGCGAGGGTATTATTGAAAAACATTCCTGCCAGCGCACAAAGACTTTGTTTATTGGCCCGTGCCCTCATCAAAAACCCAACATTATTGATATTCGATGAACCCTGCCAGGGAATGGACCTGCATCAGCAACTGCATTTTAAAATGCTGGTGGATACCATTTGTAAATTGAGTAATGTGACACTGATCTATGTAACCCATTATCAAAATGAGATACCAGAGAGCGTGGATAAAGTGCTGCGGTTGGATAAGGGGAAAGTTGTATTTTAAAACACCTTTTTAACTTATTTTTTAACTTATTTGAATGAGCATTTTAAAATCACTAGCCATATTTATTCTGGCAGGCTTATGTGAAATCGGCGGCGGTTACCTGGTATGGCTGTGGCTTAAGTCGGACAAACCACTTTACTATGGTATTGCCGGTGCAATTATCCTTGCGCTTTATGGCGTTGTAGCAACATGGCAGACGGCAAACTTCGGTCGCGTATACGCCGCGTACGGGGGCATTTTTATTGTGATGGCACTTTTATGGGCGTGGAAAGTTGACGGATTTAAACCTGACAAATGGGATGTAATTGGTGCTTTAATTGCTGTTATCGGTGCCTGCATTATTATTTACATGCCCAGGAAATAGAAAACGCAATGCATCGCGTCTCTACGATTCGCATTGTTGAAATCTTGTAAAAGTTTAAAGCAAACTGCACATTACCCTTTCCGCTTTCACCTTTCCCCTCCTACTTCGTATCTTTGCTACCATGAATACAGCCGATTTGCTGCAACGCGCGTTGAATTTTGATTTCCTGAGTATAGAGGAAGGCGTTCATTTATACCATCATGCCCCTACTTCTGAATTGATGTACGTGGCTAACGAACTGCGTAAAAAACAGGTTCCGCATGGTAAGGTTACCTGGCAGATCGATCGGAACGTAAATACCACCAATGTTTGCATTGCCAACTGTAAATTCTGTAATTTCTTCCGTCGCCCCGGTCATGAGGATAGCTATATCACAGATATAGAAACTTATAAACAAAAGATCGAGGAAACTTTCCGCTATGGCGGCGATCAGCTTTTACTGCAAGGCGGTCATCACCCCGATCTTGGTTTAAAATTTTATGCCGACCTGTTCAAGCAATTAAAAGAACTATACCCTACACTAAAACTGCATTCATTAGGTCCGCCGGAAATTGCCCACGTGGCAAAACTGGAGAACATGAGCCATATCGATGTGCTCAGTGAGTTAAAAGCTGCAGGCTTGGACTCTTTGCCGGGCGCAGGTGCAGAGATACTCAACGACCGTGTTCGCCGCCTGATATCCAAAGGCAAATGCGGTGGCAAAGAATGGCTGGATGTGATGCGCGCAGCGCATAAAATCAACTTGCCGACTTCGGCAACTATGATGTTCGGCCATATCGAAACCATCGAAGAACGTTTTGAACACCTGGTTTGGCTCCGCGAAGTACAAGCTGAAAGACCGGAGGGCCATTATGGTTTTATCGCTTTTATTCCATGGCCTTTTCAGGACGACGGCACTTTACTACGCAAGGTCCGTGGCATTACCAACAATGTTTCAGGAGATGAATATATCCGCATGATTTCACTGAGCCGTATCATGTTACCTAATATCAAAAACATACAAGCGTCGTGGCTTACTGTAGGGAAGCAGGTAGCTCAAATATGTCTTCACGCCGGCGCTAACGACTTCGGTTCCATTATGATCGAAGAAAACGTAGTATCTGCAGCGGGCGCACCGCATCGTTTTACGGCTAAAGGCATCCAGGATTCTATCAGGGAAGCAGGCTTCGAGCCCCAACTTCGTACTCAGAAATATGAGTGGCGTGACGTTCCTGCACAAATTGAAGAGCAGGTGATAAATTATTAGTTGGTTGAAAGGGTTGTATTGGTTGGAGTATTGTAATCGCAAAATATATTGACTACGATTTTTAACCAATTCAACCAATACAATAAGTACAACTAATTCAACTGATTTAATCATTAAGCAAAAAGAAAGGCCGGTTACTCTCGCAGTTTCCGGCCTCTACATCTACCTATGAAAAACAGCCCTTTGTGGGGGTCGTATAAGATAAGCCAAATCCTGTGCCACATTTCAAGAAGTCTACTTTTCGCTATAAAACAAGTTAACCATTACTTTATTTTATTGTTGACTGGGGAATTAATTTCCACTTCATATTGCTTTTTTTCCTCAACATTTGCTTTTCCCGTCAATATCTTTCCCCATTTGTGAAGATTCTGTTTGAGTATTTTCCGTTATATTAATTATCCGCATTAAACATATCTTTTTGCATATTTGATACTTTAAAAATTGCGTTCAATAATGGAGAATCCCGAATTATACATCGAAGCACTCATTTTCTCTTCCGAGCAAAGCATCCGTATGGAAGAGATCATGTATTGCCTTCAATCAGTATTTGAGCGGGATTTTTCAAAAGACGAAGTCATGCAGAGCCTGGATAATATCAAAAAGAAATACCAGGACGATAATTTGGCTATCGAGTTGGTTCATATCTCAAACGGTTACCAATTCCTCACTAAAAAGAAGTTCCACCCCGTTATCAGCCTACTACAATTACAGCGTTCTAAAAAGAAGCTGAGCCCTGCAGCTTTAGAAACGCTGGCCATCATTGCTTATAAACAATCTGTAACTAAATTAGAGATAGAACAAATACGCGGCGTAAACAGTGATTATTCTGTTCAAAAGCTGCTGGAAAAAGAGCTGATCACCATTGTTGGGAAGTCTGACACCGTTGGCCGACCAATTTTGTACAGCACTAGTCAACAATTTATGGACTACTTCGGTATAAATGATCTGAGTGAATTACCTCAGATAAAAGAGTTTACAGATGACTCCGCTTCTGTTGGCGAGCAAACGGAATAATTTATAAATGTATTTTCTTTGAAAATGATTTTAATTATTTTTGAGATAGTAAATGCAAGCCATAAAGTGATCATGTTTTGCATCTAATTAATTTAAATTTTTCTTGATTAACATTTTTTAATAGATCGTCGCAATGGGAACGCCAAAAAAACCAGTTAAAAAAACGACCGCTCCGAAAAGCCCGGCCGCTAACAAACCGGATAGCAAGTCTCCGGATTTGCCTGCGAAAAAAAAGATTATAGATGATGAAGACGATGAGGACTTTGATATGCCTCTTGATGACCTTGGAAGATATGAGTCTTTTGAGGGTTACGACGAAGACGACGATTATTAACACAAATAGCTTATTTTTGAGCATAAAACTTAGAGCATTCAGAATTAAATCTGGATGCTTTTTTATATCCATACCGCATGAAAATTACCGAGGTTAAGACAAAAGCAGATAAAAAAGCATTTCTAGACGTGGCCCGGATAATTTACAAAGATGACCAGGACTGGATTTGTCCGCTGGATAATGACATTGAAGCAGTGTTTGATCCGGAAAAGAACCCTTTCTTTAAGCATGGTCAATGTACCCGCTGGATACTGACGAATGATAATGGCAAACTAATAGGTCGAGTGGCGGCATTCGTCAACGAAAAAAAAGCTTACAATTACGAGCAGCCAACCGGTGGTATGGGCTTTTTTGAGTCAATTGATAGCGAAAAAGCAGCCTTCTTATTATTTGATACTGCAAAGGAGTGGCTTAAGGCCCGTGGTATGAAAGCCATGGACGGCCCGATCAACTTTGGAGAAAACGATAATTTTTGGGGATTGCTTGCAGATGGATTTGTACCGCCTTCCTACGGGATGAACTACAATCCGCCCTATTATGTTGGCTTTTTTGAAAAATATGGCTTCAAAACGCAATACGAGCAAATCACCAACCATGTGGACGCTCATAAGCCATTCCCTGAAAGGTTTACGAAAATTGCTGAATGGGTTGCCCAAAAGCCAGGGTATCAATTCAAGCACCTAAAGGCTTCGCAAATAGAAAAGTTTGCCGAAGACTTTATGGAAATCTATAATGACGGCTGGAGGGACTTCGAAAACTTTGTTCCCATCGTTAAAGATACCATACTGGAAAGTTTCAGGAAGATGAAACCACTGATGGACGAAAACCTGATCTGGTTCGCTTACGTGAATGGCGAGCCGGCTTCATTTGTAGTAATATTACCTGATGCGAACCAGATGATCAAAGGACTGAACGGCAAGCTAAACCTGATTGGGAAACTCAAATTCCTTTACAATAAATGGAAGGGCGTGAAAAGGATGCGGGCAATTGTTATGGGCACTAAACAAAAGTTCCAAAAGCACGGATTGGAGTCGGCCCTGTTTATTAAACTGAAGGAATACATACTGCCGTTAAAGCAATATGACGAGTTGGAACTATCGTGGGTCGGCGATTTTAACGACAAAATGATTGCACTCCACCATAGTATGGGTGGCGTATTCGGGAAAAAACACTTAACGATGCGGTATATTTTTAATTAGAATCGGCACGCTAAACTGCAGTTTAGGCAGTTGCTTTTGAATGTCTTAGCTCTTCAAATAATTCAATTACTTTCTTTTGCAAGTCAATAACTTCCGAATCGCGGTCCATCAGCTTCCTATTAACTACTTCCAGTTCATTAATAAATTTCTGATCTTGTTCTTCGTCATTAAAAGTGAGTAACTGCACCACAGTCATATCAAATAAGATTGCAATCTGCTCCAGGCGGGACAAATTGATATCGGTGATACCTGTTTCGATTTTCGAAAAAGCAGGGATTGAGATGTCTAATTTTTTTGCTACATCTTCCTGACTCCAGCCTTTCTGATGGCGGAGTAATCTGATCTTTTTTCCGAGTGCTTTCATGTTTTTTTTCTCTTTTGATAAGGTTTTTCTCAGTAGTTAATAAAGTTACAATAAAAAAATTATATTAAGCTTATTATTTATAATATTTTTTTGATAGTTCCTGCAAATCGATCCCGCCAAAGTTCCCAGAGCTCATCATTAGCAGGTTGGCATTGTCTAATTGAATATTTTCGAGATAATCCTGCAGTTCTGACGGATCATTATAAAACATCAAATCCATTCTTGAGAACGCATCTTTCACTGTTTCAGCGGGATAGGCTTCCATTTTTTTCTGCTCAAATGTCTTTTTATCAATAAAAACAATTGCTACATCAGCTTCATCCATCGCGTGGGCATACTCACCCAGGAAATCTTTGTTCAAACTGCTGAAGGTATGAAGCTCGATGCAGGCCACTAACTTTCTATCCGGGAACTGAGATCGCACCGCGTGAATGGTAGCTTTTAGCTTAGAGGGCGAGTGTGCAAAGTCCTTAAAAAAGTTCGAATTTTTGTTCCTGCCCATCAGCTCGAGGCGGCGCGCGGCGCCTTTAAAAGTAGTGATCTGAGTATAAAAGTCGTCCGTACCTACGCCTAAACTTTCGCATACCAGGCGCGCTGCTTCAATATTCAGCAAATTGTGCTCACCAAAAACCAGTAACGGATATTCCCTATTATTATTTATAATATTTGTAATACCATTTTTAATATTATAATCGGGTAAATGATAAGGCAGTTTTTTTATTTTTGATTGGTCTTTTTTGACCAGATCGTCCAAAACCTCATCTGTTTCACTGTAGATCAGTTTGCCGTTTGGTTGTATGGTTTCAATAAAAAATTGGAATTGATCTACATAGTTCTCAAACGTCGGGAATACGTTGATATGATCCCAGGCTATGCCACTGATCACGCCGATATTGGCCTTATATAAATGAAATTTGGGTCTTCTGTCGATAGCCGATGATAAATATTCGTCTCCTTCTATTACGATTACAGGCGCCTCATCGGTCAGTTTAACCATTGTATCGAAGCCTTCTAACTGCGCACCAACCAGGTAATCAAAATCTTTCCCGACATTTTTCAACACGTGCAAGATCATAGAAGTGATGGTGGTTTTACCATGGCTTCCTCCTATAACCACACGAAGTTTATTTTTTGACTGTTCATATATATATTCCGGATACGAATATATTTTCAAGCCCAATTCCTGTGCTTTTAACAACTCAGGATTATCGGCACGGGCGTGCATACCTAATATGATGGCATCGATATCCGGCGTGATTTTTTCAGGGTGCCAGCCGTTGTTTTCAGGTAATAGTCCATACCTGGAGAGCCGTGAAACGGATGGCTCAAAAAGAACATCGTCTGAACCGGTTATCTTAAACCCTTTTTTGTGCAATGCAATCGCCATGTTGTGCATGGCACTTCCGCCTATGGCTGTAAAATGAATCCGCATTAAAAATATAAACTGTTAAGAAAGTTTCGGCAAATAAACGTAAAATGTCTTTTTCTTTAAAATATAATATTTTGTAGAGATCCAATGCGTGCGTCTTTACTTTCTAATTGCGTCTCCTACCTATAATTATTATTTTAATAATAATACCGGTACTGCAGAATGTACAGTTAATTCATGCGACACACTGTTATGCAACAGCGACTGAAAAAAGCTGTATTTATGCGGTAATGCAATAACCATTTGGGCATGATGCCCCTTTGCAAAGTCCAGGATACCGTTAATAATATCGTTTTCATTATTGTAATAATAGCGGGGGTGATACTCCTGCAGCATTTTATGAAGCGCGGACTCTTCGGCTAATTGTTCGGGATCTGCATTTTTGTATTTAGCTTCCCTATCGATGTTTACAACCTGTAATTCTACATCATGCCTTTGCAAAAGTCTTTTTAATGGCTCTAGTGGGACAGAATCTTTAACTTTATTAAAATCGCAGGCCATTACAACACGCTTGATCAGTTCATAATGGCAGGCAGGCGGAACAACAATAACCGGTACCGGGCTTAGCTTAGAAATATTAATCACATTACTTCCGATATGACTACTGTGGATGTTATTACTACCGTTACTTCCCAGTATTACAATGTCCGCATGAACCTGGTTAATTGTTTCAATAATAGCACGAATTAATGGCGAACGACTGATACGAATATGTATCGTAACCCCTTCCCTTACTTGTTTATGTATCCGGGCGCGGAGATTCTCCAATTTCTTAGTCCGTTCGACCACCTGTTCCTCGATTTCTTCTTCACTCGGGATAAGCATATCCGGAGTTGGCAACACACTTTCATATATAGATACATGATATGAGTGCAGCAGGTAGACGTCACTTACGTCGGTTTGATTAGTTAATAATGCAGTAAACTCAGCAGCGTGAACCGAGGTTTCGGAGAAATCAATCGGAACTATATAGGTTTTCATGACAATGAAATTTAGATCACTCTATTTTTAACCATTTTGGTCGAAAAGCAAAACTACATCAATCTAAGAAGGTCCTGGTTTATAATCGTCAGTTGCAACACAATATTATTTATCTGGTGTTTTCACCAGTAAGAAATATACGAAATTTCTCTCAATTGTTGATCTAATGTAAAAATAAATATTTCTGAATAAGTGTTTTGGCAATTAGAAATGAATACCTACCTTTACTGTAATATTTTTTATTACAGATGAACGGAAGATTCCCAATTGCATTGCATATTCTGACCTTACTTAGTAAGACAGGAGAGGAATTAATGTCATCTGATTATATAGCAGGAAGTATTAATATAAATCCTGCGTTGGCGAGAAAAGAAATTAGCAACCTGCGCAATTTGGGCCTAATCAGTAGTAAGGAAGGCAAAAGCGGCGGTTATATTCTGGCTAAAACAGCTAAGCAAATTACCTTGGCCGATGTATACGAGGCTGTTAAGAATCAACCGGTTCTGGGCGTAGCTAAAAACACACCTAACCCTGATTGTCCAGTGGGAAAACAGATTAACAAAAAACTGGATGATCTTTATAGCGACCTGGACAAAACTTTATTGAAGAAGCTAGGTAGTATAACTATTGAAGATTTTGCCAATCAATTCGATTAAATTTTTTTATCATAAACTGTAACATAATTAATTACAATTAAACAATTTAATAACATGAACATAGCACTAATCGGAGCCACAGGATTTGTAGGCTCAGCTGTACTGAACGAAGCATTGAATCGTGGATATGAGGTAACCGCCATTGCCCGCGACACCAGTAAAATAACCGCAAAAAGCAAGAAACTTACGCTGGTAACCGCCGATGTATATAACACCGAAGCGCTGGCAAAAGTACTTAAAGGCCATGATGCGGTTGTAAATGCTTTTAACGCAGGCTGGACCAACCCCAACCTGTATGATGATTTTATTAAGGGGTCGAAATCTATACAAGAAGCTGTAAAGCTTTCAGGCGTAAAACGTTTATTGGTAGTAGGTGGTGCAGGTAGTCTCGAGATCGCTCCGGGCGTACAACTGGTGGATACACCCGAGTTCCCTGCACAATGGAAAAGCGGCGCCACGGCAGCCCGTGATTACTTAAATACTATTAAAAAAGAAACTGAATTAGATTGGACTTTCCTGAGCCCTGCAATACAATTGCATCCGGGGGCGCGTACCGGAGTGTTCCGTTTAGGGACAGACCAGCCGATATTTGATGCCGATAAAAAATCTGAGATCACAGTTCAGGATATGGCTGTCGCTATTATTAATGAACTGGAGCAAAATCAGTTTATCAGAAAGCGTTTTACACTAGGTTATTAATTATAGTAGTTGAGACGCTATGCATCGCGTCTCAACTACTATTGTTTTCTAAATTTTGCTGCCACCCAGTCTTTGGTCTTTTTATGGTTAATGTACGTTAATCCATATTTAGCAGCATCTTCTTTTATAATATCGAGATCAGGCGACTCATAAAAGCCGCTGAAATAAATTTCTCCACCATCTTTTAAAACCTCATTGTAGCGCTCCATTTGGTCGAGCAGAATGTTTCGGTTAATATTTGCCAGAACAATATCATAATGGGCATTTGGTATTACTTCCTTTGAACCACAGATGGCTTTGATATTGCCGATATTGTTCAATGTTGAATTTTCAATTGTGCTGTCATAGCATACCGGATCATAATCAATCGCAGTAATATCCTTCGCACCTAATTTGCTCGCCAGTATGGCCAGGATGCCAGTTCCGCAACCCATATCAAGGACTTTTTTCCCCGCGAAATCGGCATCAAGCATCAGGTCCATCATCATTGATGTTGTTTCATGATGCCCGGTGCCAAATGCCATTTTGGGATCAATCACTATTTCCAAAGGGAATTCAGGTTTGGATTGATGAAATGTAGCCCTTACGTACACTTTATCCCAGATTTGGATCGGTTCAAAATTGCTTTCCCATACCTCGTTCCAGTTTTTTTGCCGGATGACGTTTACTTCATAACTAAAACTGAACATTTCATGATAAGAAGCAAGGTTCTCTTCTAATAACTCTTTATTAAAGTCACCTTCAGGAATGTATGCCTTAAAACCACCCTCTACCTCCTCAAAAGTATCAAATCCGATACCGGCAAGCATATCTATAAGCAGATCCTGCTGATAATCTTCTGTTGGATGGGTGATAAAAAGCAATTCGTAATAATTCATTTTTGTTAGATGTGAGATTTGAGAAGTGAGATTTATTCTGCCGATTGTTCTGTTTCTTCGGCTACTACTTCTGGCTTTGGGTCTAAGAAGTATAATACTACCAGGTTCACGGTCCAGTATATCAATTGCACACTTGTCATAAACGCACAAACTTTAACAACATGCCATCGGCTCGATTGCCGGTCCCAGATACAATAACTAATAAATGCAGCAAAAAGCAAGCAGATCAAACAAAGTACAATTATCGAAATAATCTTACCGCGGTTTGATTTGAGGAATAACCTGTCCCACACCGGCACCACGATCAAATATTGCGTAAGGACCGCTACTACAAACAGTAAAGGCATAAAGTACTTAAAGTAAGCCATAAAGCTTTCTACGGTCCCCTCCCCTAGTTTATCGATCTGCAGGGCAAAGTAAACCGAGCTGTATCGCACAGCCAAGAAATAAGCCCCGAAACCGATGAAAGGCGGCAGAAGTACTTTTAGCAGGCTCCTCATATAGAGATTAGAAATTGGAGGTTAGAGATTAGAGATCAATCCAACTAGTCACTGATCTCTAATCACTGTCCTCAATTAAACGTTTTAGCTATATCGATAAAATCGCGTGATTTTAATGACGCTCCGCCGATCAGGCCGCCATCGATATCCGGCTGACCGAACAAGTCACATGAATTTTTGGCGTTGCAACTGCCACCATATAGAATAGTGGTGTTGTCAGCTACCTCGTGGCCATATTTTTTAGCGACTTCTCCGCGAATGAACACATGTATCTCCTGCGCCTGTGCAGATGTTGCAGTAACACCGGTACCAATAGCCCAAACCGGTTCATAAGCTAATACAACCTGACCAAATTGTTCAGCACTTAAATGGAATATGCCTTCTTCCAGCTGGGTTTTGATCACATCAAAATGAACATTGGTTTCGCGTTCCTGTAATGTTTCGCCAATGCAGAAAATTGGTTTTAAGCCGTTAGCCAAAGCAGTATCAGTCTTTTTTGCCAGTAGCTCATTCGTCTCGCCAAAATACTGACGACGTTCTGAGTGACCCAGGATCACATATTCAGCTCCGGTTGAATGGATCATTTTTGCAGATATTTCGCCTGTATAAGCGCCTGATTCCGCCTGGTGAGCATTCTGTGCGCCTACGGAAACACGGGTATTACCTTTTGCCAACTGTACCAGGCTATGCAGGTGAATAAACGGGCTGCATACCACGATGTGCTGTTTACCGGTTACTTCGTCATGCGCCATGTTAACGACCTCTGAAAACAAAGACAAGCCTTGCTCATAGTCCATGTTCATTTTCCAGTTTCCGGCTACAATTTTTTTTCTCATGATTTATTTTTTAGTTGATTATGTTAGATTAAGTTAATTGGTTGAATGGTTGATATTTGAATAGCTTAGTCACTTAACCCAATCAACCACGCAACTATAGTATTATTTAAAGTCCAATGTGCCTGTACTCGTTAGTCAAATCAAAAACCGTTTTTAGAATATTTCGCTCCACATCATCAAATTCACGGTGATCCCGCCGGGCAAATACCCTTTCATTTGTCTCAAATGCTTTTTTCAAGCTATAAGTTTCGTATCCTTGCGCACCTCCCCATGAAAAATCAGGAACAAAGTTCCGGGGAAAACCTGCTCCAAAAATGTTGCAATTAACACCTACTACCGTACCTGTATTAAACATAGTATTGATGGCACATTTTGAATGATCAGCCATGATGAGTCCGCAAAATTGCAAACCTGTAGTACGAAAACGTTGCGTAGGATAATCCCAAAGTTTTACCTCAGCATAGTTATTCTTCATGTTGGAATTATTGCTATCGGCACCGATATTGCACCACTCTCCCATTACCGAGTTGCCAAGATAACCTTCATGCCCCTTGGATGAATACCCCCAGATTACCGAATTGTTTATTTCGCCGCCCACACGGCAGTATGGCCCTACAGTAGTTCCGCCGTATATCTTGGTTCCCATCTTAACCTGTGAGTTATTGCATAAAGCAAATGAACCACGGATATGTGTCCCCTCCCAAACTTCAGAAGTATTAGCGAGGTAAATCGGTCCACTGATAGTATTGAATGATGCGCATTCGGCAACAGCACCTTCTTCAGCAAAGAAATTATTGCCGATAATTATATTGGTTGAGCTTATAGAAGCACTACTACGGCCTTTGGTAAGTAATTGAAAATCTTTTTTCAGTTCTACATCATTATTAGTGAAAATCTGTTCAGGATATTTAATTAGAACCGGAAAGCCTGTATAATCTATTGTGCGGTCAAACTGTGCTTGCGGATCAAATGTCCTGGCGTCACTTTCAGGAAGCTTCACGGCGATAAATTCCGAATTATACTTCAATGCCTCTCCCGGTGAAAGCTTGTCAATAGCTTCCAGCAATTGCTCGTCCGGGCAAACAGCGCCGTTGATGAACAAATTATCAGCTTCGATATTAATCGGGAATTTAGCGATTAAATAAGCCTGGGTATGAAAGGAAAAATCTTGTTTCAGGTATTTGGCCCACTTTTCGGCAATCGTCAGGATACCTAAACGCAGATCGGCCACGGGGCGGGTATATGTTAAAGGCAGTAACGTTTGGTGTGCATTACCATCAAATAAAATAATTGCCATGGCGCAAAAATAAAAAAAGTCCCCCGATGTACCGGGAGACCTGTAAATAATTTATCACGAAGCTAAAATTACTTTTTAGCGTAGCGGGTGCGGAATTTGTCGATACGTCCTGCAGTATCTACCAGTTTCATCTTACCTGTATAGAACGGGTGAGATGTATGGGAAATTTCTAATTTCACCAATGGATATTCGTTGCCATCTTCCCATTTTACAGTTTCGCGGGTATCGATGCATGATTTTGTCAAAAAAGAGTAGTCATTAGACATATCTTTAAAAACAACTAATCTATAGTTTTTTGGATGCAGATCTTTTTTCATCGTTTTTATTTCTCCTAAAAAGAGGGGCAAATATATCATTATTAATCAAAACAAAAAAGCAAAAAATAAAAAAGGCTTTTTTACCCTCCCAACCTCCCCTGATTCTAGGGAACGAGTTATTTAAACGGCCCTTAAAAACCATCCTAAAAAGGATTTTAATTTTTTTTTAAAAAAGTATAACCTTCTGTAAAACGCCTGCGTATAACTACGCGGTTAATAAATAAGAGATTAAAAAAATATTTTTTTAATTGGTTTGAAGAATGGTTAAAATCCCCGGTAGTGAATGGCCGGGGATTTTTATTTTATTTGATCTGCCCATACCCTATTCTCCACCCTTATTCTCACCGAAAGCAAAACCGCATTCAACACACTGAAAATTAACGCAGTATAATACAGGTGAAATACCAGAGGAATAATAGCAATCTCTAATACAACGTCTACATAATTGGGATGCTTGAAGAATTTATAAGGGCCTTTACGCACAGGTACTGCACTGGGTATTCGGTAAATCCTTGTATTCCAATAGTATCCTAACGAGCTCAGCACCCAATATTTGAAGGTCAGTAGTAATATGAACAACAGCGCAAAAATATAGCTTATCTGCTTTCCGCCTGATAGGTAATATTCCATAATAAGTGACACGATAAATAAAGTATGCAATGCAACTATGTAAGGATAATGTTCGCGGCCGTATTCAATAGCACCTTGCGACAACAACCATCTCTCGTTACGTCTGGAAATATAGAGCTCGGTGAAGCGCTGTGTGATAAGAAACACGATAAAAATGATGAAATACATTTTGCTAAGTCTATAGTCGAAAGTCTTAAGTCATTTGCAAAGTCAAGCCGACTTTCGACTTGAGACTGCCGACTTCAGACTAAAAATCAATTCTGCATTTTCAATAGAACCATCTCACTAGAAAAACCCGGGCCCATGGCCAGCATTAAGCCGTAACCATCTTCAAAACCTTCATTCATGAATTTCTCAAGGACGTATAACACCGTCACACTCGACATGTTGCCATAATCATTCATCACCGAGCGTGTTCTTTGAAGCGAATCACTTTCTAGTTCCAAAGCATCGGTATAAGCATCCAACACCTTTTTGCCCCCGGGGTGAAAAATAAAGTTTTTTATATCACTCAGTTCAAGACCTTGAGATGCCAAAAAGTTGTCAATATCGCCTCTTATATTCTCGTTGATGAACGTCGGAATATCTCTTGAGAACAAAACTTTAAAGCCTGTATTTTTAAAGTCCCAACCCATTATCTCCAGCGAATCGTAATATAGTTTACTGCTGGATGCCAGATATTTTACTCGTTTATCGCCCGTTCTCTTATCTCCCATCACAAGGCAGGCCGCAACACCATCAGAAAACAGACTAGATCCAATGAAATTGCTTTTACTGTAATCATCGCGAAGCAAAGTTAACGAGCATAGCTCAACCGCCACCAATAACACCACAGCATCCGGATTAGCTTTGGCCAACGCGTTTGCTTTGGCCATTCCAGAAACGCCACCGCCGCAACCAAGCCCAAATATGGGTATACGGTTAATATGCGGATTTAACCGCATTTGATTAATGATCAGGGCATCTATACTTGGTGTAGCCAACCCGGTAGTCGATACAAACAAGATATCCGTGATTTCATTTTTATGAATTCCTGCTGCGCCGATACAATCCTCAATAGCCTTAACTGACCACTTTAGCGCTTGTTGAAGGTATTCTTCATTCCGTTCTTCGAAAGTGTTTGGCGAAATATAATAACTTATGGGCTCGCAAAAGTTTCGGGTAATTATTTCAGTATTGTCGAATACCTGCATTAACCAATCCACTTGTGGGAAATTCTCGGCAAACATGGCCCTCGTTCTTTGTTTGGCTTCCTGCTGTGGTATGCGGTAGGGCAGGTCGATTTTTGATACTGACGCTATGAATGGCATATATTCCTGAAATTAGTTTAGTAGTAATATAAAAAACAAAAGGGGATATAGTTTTGTAGGATCATTTATTTCATTTACGGCTCAAAACCGGTATCGGTTGCCGCCAACAAAAAAAAGGGCCCGCACAGCAGGCCCCTTCCGAGATTGAGATTTAGTTGATTTTGATAGATTATCTTTATTTATACACGGATATAAATTTTCTTTTTGTCAAGTATGTAACCCACTACCCAGCAAACCAGCATAAAACTAATAGCGAATAGCAGTGAGCCGATTTTGCCGGGCGCAATAGCCTGGAAAGCCGAGGTCCACATTGCCGGAAGCACCTTACCTCCAACTGATATCCATGCGAGCATGATGAGCAATATTTCAGATAGCACATAAATAGGCAGCGGGTTTTTCCCTACCACAGTAAAGAAATTGGCCCAGTTACCTTTATTCCAGGCACGTACTTCCAGTGCGTATAATAGGAAGGAAATAATTACCAGGTCGAGACCGGTTGTTACGAACACGAATGAGCTTGTCCATAATTTTTTATTCATCGGGAACGCAGGATCCCAGCAAATAGCTATGAAAATGAATAAACAGCCGGTTAATAACAACTTGGAGATGGTTTCGTAGCCTTTTCCTTTTTCCTGTATGAACTTGCCGGCATAGTAGCCAACAATGACATTCACGATAGCCGGTATCGTACTCAAAAAGCCCTCGGGTTCAAAAGCGATACCTTCGCCGTGATACATGTGAGCTTCGCCTAAGATCCATTTATCAAGGAAATAGCCAGCATTGCCGGTCATTGTTAATTGAGCGCCCGACTCGCCACAGGCAAGCAATACAATCCAATATCCGAGCAACAAGACTGCCGATAATATATAAACCGTACGTGTGGGCAGGTAGTGGATCATCAAAGATGCTAAGCAGTAACACAAAGCGATACGCTGCAATACCCCTACAATGCGTGTGTGTGAAAAGGGTGCCAATGACCATTGCCCATGATCAATCTTAAAAAATGGGAACCAATACATAAGGTAGCCGATAATAAAGATCAGGAAGGTCCTTTTAAAAATCTTTAATAGTACCGCGGAATTATCCATCTGCTGAAACTTCTTCATGGTAAAACTCATGGCGTTACCTACAGCAAAAAGGAAAGAAGGAAATACAAGATCGGTTGGTGTAAACCCATTCCATCTGGCATGATTGAGCGGCCAAAACGATTCGCCCCCCGGGTTATTTACAATAATCATGAAACAAATAGTCATTCCGCGGAATACATCCAGGGACAAAAATCTGGGGGAAGTTTCGGCCATAAAATTTAGATCAGTTTAAATTGATTGCCCAATGTAAATAATAACAATCTAAATCCGAAAAGAAATCTTAATTAGATTATGTAACTTTTTAAAATACAAAGAAAAGTCACTCACTCTATGGAGTAGAGTAAATCGTAATAAGATGAGAAGTTTTGCCAGATGTCATAACTGGCATTTAATCAAGGTATCCGGCAAGTTCAGGTTCATTATACTCATTTATAAAACCTACGATTCGGTCTACGTCTTCATCAGATAGGATAGCATTTCCAGTCCATTCGCACCCAACCAATTTTCCGTCGACGTGTAACTCGCCAATGACTGTATTCCTCTCGCTTAAGATATAGCGTCCTGTAGCAAATAAATCGCCCCCGGTAATTTCTTCGTAAACAGGTTCAATCGTAATCAAACGCACTCCCTCGTTTGTATACAGCTGATAATTTACAGGATTAACCATAACTCACATTTTGATAATTATTAGACGCCGCGCACTCCTTTTTGTTTCAGAAAATCCAATTTCTAACCGTCCTTTAATATAAGTCAAAGGACGGCAAATAAGATTTTAAGAATCAAGTAATTAAACTAAACTTTTAATGAAGGCCTAAGCACAGTAAAACAAACAATCAAAGATACTTTACCTGCAGGTAGGGGCAGATTCAGCGTAATCGTTATTTTTCTTTACAATTAACATCTAATTAAACATAATAATTTAATTGCAAAGTTCAAAGTATTTATCAACCAAAATTTTCAAGGCGGTAAATTAGCACATCCAGCTTAAAAAATTAGTAATCAATAAGTTGATAAATCCAATTACGCCAAAAGTATGCTACCTTATAAACACCGCTTTATCAAACTGTGGATAAGTGTAAAAAGTCAACGGGATTAACTTTAGATAACCATTATATATATATTAATTAACAGCTTGTTATACTTTTTACAAAAAGAAGTTTAACTACAACGTTTTCGTTATTAATAACATAAAATGGTACATTTTTTGACAAGTATTAGAGATACACTATAATAGAGCAGATGCTATCGTCAAACTTTTACTTAACCCAAACGGAAAACCGGGATGTGATCCGGGATGCAAAATCCATGTTAGCTATCAATGTTCACCATTTGAATAAAGAAGTTTTTCAACCAAATCCGTCCGAACTACAATTTTATAGCCGATATCCGGGCGATCTGTTAGCATTTGAAACCGTAAATATTAAGGATTATTTGCGACCAATTGTTGCCTCCGCCCTTATGTGGTATGCGCAACATATAGGTTATCCAGAGATGAATATCAGTACTGAAGACCCCCGCCCCTCACTCAAAGCAGGGTAAATCAAAGCATTAGCAGATATTTCTCAAATTGGGGAATAAAATCATCAAATAGCTCGCAGCCGCTTGCTTTTTCGTATTCAGATTTTGTGAATGTATAAATAATATAACCATTTTTTACACATTCCATTTGATACTCCCATTCGCCGATTTTCCAGCCGATGGCAAGGCTGCCTGCGGCTGTTGGTTTAAAGCTTAAATTTCGCTCTAAATTGATGTCCTCAATATAATTAAGCACTTTTTCAGCATTATAACGGGCAATCTCATTAGGTTTGGGATTATAAGGATTGCTCATGCCTAATTCAGATATCAATTGTGGGTGCATTATTGTCAAATTAATTGGGTTGCAGACAATTTATACGGACGCCAAATAAATAGGTTCATTTCCTCTCAACATTGGTATCACATTTGCATATAAGTTAAAAGCATAGCAGCGTAAGCTGGAATGTTTTAATTACGACCTATAAAAAATCTCATCATGTGTAAACTTGTATTAATTGATGACAATCCTATTGATCATTATATCATGCGAACATTGCTTTACAATAACGAAGCATGTAAACAAGCCACTTACACTTTTGACGGCAGCATGATACTGGAGTACATTGAAGAAAACAGATCAGCAGCAGAGAAACTGCCCGATGTGATCTTCCTTGATTTGACAATGCCTGACTTTAGCGGTTGGGAATTCCTGGACAGATTTGAGCAGCTAAAAAATGGCTTTAATAAAAACATTGAGGTGTATGTAATGACCTCGTCAGTAAGAGAATCTGATAAAGAGCGTTCGAGCCGATATAAATGTGTTAATTCATTTATCAGCAAGCCGCTGTCAAAACAAACGCTTAATTACATCTGCGAGCACAGCATTTCATAACCAGGAATCAATTTTGATTTTTTATTCATAGTTTTTTTAATTGTGGTAGGGCGCCGGGCAGAGTCCGGCGCTCTTATTTAAAAGCTACCTCGATATCTGTTAAAGAAACGCCCAATACTTTTGAAGCTATGGCATTCAATCCTGCTTTATCTCCGGTAAAATGAAAAATGTAATGCTGGTGTGTTAGCTTTCCTTCAGGTTTTAAGAATGCCGCCGGCGATACGCTTTCCATTTCGTAAAATGGCCCCAACTGGCTGCCATTAGCCAGCAGACCATCATTATATGCATTTACAGCATCTCCGACTAATGGATCTTTGTCCGTTTTCCACTCCTGGTTCAGGTAGGAGGCTTTTTTATCGATGTCGAACAGTATAATGCTTAACACATCGTTTTCTGAATCATAGCTTCCCGCAACTGCTAATGTCCGGGTGGCAGTCATACCCAACTTTCCTCTTGATTTGCCGTCGGCCTTAAAAAATAAATGAGCTTTCTTGGTGGTAACTCTGTCCGGTGGAATTTGGCCGAAATAATCAGTCGTGGCCACCTTACCGTTGGCTTTTTCATCGTAAGGAATTACGATAATAGCTTTGGGCGAAGGAGTGAACATATCCAGGTTCCATAAGCAAGGCGCTCCTGTTTGCTTCGTCCATTCCTCCTTACCTGTATTAGTAATAGTGTTATCCGTTTTTATACCCACTACCCTCACTCCGCTATCCAAATGCATTTTCAGGACGTTATTAATGTCTTCCCGATTCAAAATGGTTATTTTACGGTCAACCTTTAGATCCAGCTGAGTTCCTTGATAATTGATAAGGCTCATATCTTTTGTAAGCGATACCTGGCGGTCGCTTACGTCTGCAGTCTTCCAGCTTTCATGATCAAATGGCGCCGGCGTAACCCAGTTATCGAATATCATTTTGGCGTCCTTCTTAAAAAAGAGCGCAAACTTTCCTCCCTCCGGACCAAGCCATAGCCTATCTTCACCACCATAGGCATTCATGTGCGGATCAACGGGCCCGTCAAACGCTTTATAGTCGATCCAGCCGAAACTTTTACCGGTATCGCCTTCAGCCGTTGAGGTAAATACCTTTCCCTGGTACTTGGCCGAAACAATCACTGCTGCATCTCCGCTGCTATCTCTTAGCACCACAACATTATCTTTTTTCCGCAGAAAATCCAGGTCGTAACCAAATGTTCCCTTTTGCGGGGCCACAACCCTATTAAAGCTGTTAGTTTTGGTACCGTGACAAGCACATAACAGCGCAGCATATATCGTCAGCGAAGGAATAGGGTTCAGTTTCATAGCTTTTAGTTAACTTCCAATTGATCTTTAGCGGGTAATTTTGGAAAAGGATTATGAGGCTCAATCTGATACCAGAATGCGGTTGTAGCTATATCATCCTGTAAAGGCATATAACGGCCATCCTGGTGCCAACCAAGATCTTGTATGGTTACTTTCAAGTCTTTATCAAAACGGATCGGATCAGTAATATGCCAGCGGTATAAACCAAAGCGCTGTGCAATATCGTAATGCCCATCGCCCCTGATCACTTGCGGTAAACCCGTATAAGGACCGCTGAATTCAGTGTATTCACTTTTTTCAACACCTGCTTTATTCTTTTTTTGCGTATCAAAGTCATAAGCGCCGCAGAAATAGTCCTCGGTGCCTGTACCGTTAATGGTCGGAAACTCCGTATCACCATCCATAAAGAATTTTATCTCGCCCTCACCCCACCAGCCATTTTTGTTTGAACCATAAGCCATGTAAGTACCCACATACTGGCCTTTTCCCCTGATGCTGTCTACCAGCACAAAGTCTTTCTTGAACGGCAACGGGTTTACCCGACGAAACTGCGCATGCAGGTAACCTGCATCTTTAGGGACTTCAGTTAAAGTATAGTCCACCTGATAATAAAGTACCATGTCGTGATTGTCGATATTTTCCATAGTGATGCGGCATTTTTTACGGAACGGCATAGTCCAGTAGCAATTTAAACCGCTGCCGGGGTTCGCAGCCACTGCCAGTGATGTCACGGGTGCAAATTTCCCCCATCCCTGGCAAAAGAAATCGCCTACCGGGACTTCGATTGAGGGTGCGGTTTCATCATCCCAGTAAAACCGAAGAATAGAATAGCGCCAGTTGCCCGTTGGGGTCATCCAGATATGCTGAACGGCACCGGGCCCATCAATTTCTGCTACAGTGAAAACCGTATGTTTTTTTATTACAACGCTTGGGCTTACTTTCCATTTTTGTCCCAATTCGCGCGAGGGACCCGCGCCGGTGCCTGTGGTTGCCATCCCGCCTTTTCCTTTTTCACCGTTAAAATTTTCAGGACTAATGGAGCGCGTTTTTGCATCAGACGTATGGTAAAGATTACTTAGATTGACATCAAGGCCGTTAAACTTTTGCTGTGCATCTGCCGAAAACGCAGCCAAACCAAACATTAAAAAGCCAAGTAGCGTTTTTTTCATGAGATCAAATATTTATAATGGTTTATAGCTTATGGTATTTATCAAAGTGCCGATATGATCTATACTAATGGATATCTCATCATTTTCTTGCAGCGTAAAATCGTTACCGGGCACCAAACAGGTACCGGTCATCAAGAAGCTTCCATTTGGAAAATCGCATTCGCGGTATAAATAGCCCACCAACTCGGGGAATGCTCTCTTCATCCTGCCAATGGTTGTTTGATCGCCATAAACTTGATTACCATTGCGGGTGATGCTCATTTTGATCGCCGTATCCGGCGATACCGGCTCATCAGGTATATATAAACAGGGACCTAATGCTGCGCTGCGCTCGTATATTTTTGCCTGCGGCAGATAGAGTGCATTCTCGCCCTCAATACTGCGTGAACTCATGTCGTTACCAACAGTATATCCCTGGATATTGCCTTTTGAATTGATGAACAAAGTCATCTCTGGTTCTGGTACATTCCAGGACGAATCCCTTCTGATATATACCGGCTGATTATGCCCCGCCACGCGATGCGGTAATGCTTTGAAGAAAAGTTCGGGCCTTTCGGCGGCGTAAACCTTGTCGTACAGATCGGCGGCACCAGAATCTGCTGACTCTTCCATCCTTGCTTCACGACTTCTCAGGTAAGTTACGCCTGCTGCCCAAACCTCCTGCTTGCCTATCGGTGGCAAAAGGTTTCCATTAATATGCGCCGCAGCCATGGCTTCTGTCAGAACAGGCAATTCGGAGGCTATCTCTTGTAAATAACTATACAGATTATCGCGGTTTATGAGTGTATCCCAGTTCCTCTGGATTAGATAATTGGCATTACCGTGCTGTAGTATAATTCCGTCAGAGAGTTTGTATAATTTCATCAGGTAATAATTGGAATTACAATATACAAGCTTTCCGAAATGATATAAAAGACTTTTTCAAATCTTCAGCAAATCGTTACACTTCACTATTGCTTCACCCATTTACTCTTAAACCCCAACCTCTTCAAACCCGTTTGCACATCAGGATTATTCATAAATAACTTCCAGATCAATCCCGTGCGGTAATTTTCGATCATCACCACAATTGGACCTTGGTCAATAGCCAAATGCGTTTTGGCATACCAGTTATGCTGTTCGCTGAAGCCATCGGCAAAACCATAAGGGCCCCAGATTTTGTCGCCCAGGTCATAGTAAAAATGCTTTAGCGCCTGCATGGAGTATTCAGGTGTGTATGGGAATGAAGATAATGCTGCTGTTGGTTGGATTACACCGCGGTCGTCTTCAGGGCAATGGGCAACGTAGCCTTTCCAACTGTCGCCGGCAGTAAGGCCCCAGCAGTTGGCGCCGTAGCCTTTGAAGTGCTTAGGGTTATCAATACAGTAAGCGCGGTTGATCAGGGTGTGATTTTTTGTCTGTACCGCATAGTCAATATCATGATCATCCACCAAACCGTTTGGATCGATACCCATATAGGTATACTGCTCAAAAAACAACGGGCCACCACCATTATAGTTACCTAACGGGAGAACATAGTTATAATACGTTTTTCCATTTTTCCATCCCGATCCTTTTACCCAGCTGTTTTCATACAATTCTTTCGATATCGGGTGCCCTGGTGATGCTGCGGCTATAATGTAAGTGATCAATGCCTCATCGTAACCAAACACCGGAAAGTTCATATCGAAATCGTTATAAGGACTCCAATGCCAGTACAGGTGTTGATTGCCGCCATTGCTGTGCCAGTTCCAGTCGGCAGCATCCCACATTTGCTGAACCCGTTTCCGGAAATATCTTTCGGGCAGACTGTTCCCTTTAAAATATTCTTTAGCTGTGAGCAGGCTCATCATCAGGTAGGATGTTTCTACAATGTCAGCTCCGTCATCGATGCGGCCAAAAGGAATGGTTTTACCTGTTTTGCCATTCATAAAATGTGGGTAGATACCGTGATAGCAATCCGCTTTGATCAGGAAATCAGCAATCTTTATGAGGCGCTTCAAAGCAGTATCCTGCCCTATCCATCCACGGTTTACAGCAACAATAGTCGAGAGAATTCCCATGCCCGTGCCGCCGATAGCGCAAGCCTCCGGACCGAAAGTTGATTTACTTAGGTTCGGTTCGTCATCCGCCTCGTTAATGTAATCCCAGTAATATTCCGCTTTTACTGTGTTGTCGCGCTCACGGGCCAGCCCGCTTACTGGGTGCGCAAAATCCCAAAAATATCGAAATGTTTGTCGCTGAACAATATCCAGCAATGCCGAATCGCTAATGTTTTTCACTACCCCCACTGGCGCAATATCAACAGGCCCTGCTGATTTCCCAACAGCTTGTTTCTTTTGCGCAAATGCAATAGCAACAAAAGCAATAAAAACAGAAGTGAGAATAAAGCTCTTTTTCATTAAAGATCAACAGATGATAACTGAAAGCAAGGCATGGCCGCCTAATTGGTTTACATTGCTAAGGTAGTACAATTATTGGTTCGTAATAGCAAGGCTTGCAATGGGCTTATTTGCAAACTACACGATCCGGGGTATAGTGAAATAAAATGTAGAACCCACACCGCTTTTGCTTTCTGCCCATATTGCGCCTTCATGCCGCTGAATGATCTCAGCACAGAGATATAGTCCTATACCAAAACCTGAGATATGCTGGGTATGATTACTTTGAACACGATAGTAGCGCTCAAATAGCCTTTCTTTGTCCTGCGATTTTATACCCATTCCCTCATCTTTTACGCTTACCTGTACATTTTCACCGGCAACAACGCACTGCACCACAACATTTTTTCCTTTCGGAGAATATTTTACTGCATTACTCAACAGGTTAGAAATCACCGAACCAATTTTATCCCTGTCGGCGTTAACTATAATGGGTCTATTCGGTGAGAAATGGATATCATGGCTCGCCACGATCAATTCGGTTTCGTCAATCACTTCCTGTATTAAATCTTCCATGTCAAATTTCTCTTTGACGATATGTAGTTTTCCCGATTCCAACCGTGATAAGTTCAGGAAACCGTTGATCATAGAGGTCATCCTTTTGGCTTGTTTATTTGCATTAGCAGCGGCCCCGGCAACAAAGGGGTCAGGGTGATTTTTTAATTTAATGTCCAGCAGCTGTATAATAGCGGTTAGTGATGTGAGCGGGGTCTTTAGCTCATGGCTCACCATACCTATGAAATCATTTTTCCGCAACTCATCCTGTTTTTGCTCAGTGATGTCAATCGCTAAACCCGAAAAATGCGCCCTGCGGCTGCCCACCGCCGGGTACATTTTTCCTAATGCACGCACCCAGCGTTTTTTACCATTTTCATTTACAAGCGGATGCTCCAGGCTGTATCCTTTGCCTTCAGCAAGTGCTTCGTGGACTCCAATGTTCACTCTTTCATGGTATTCAGATGGTATCTGGTTTAAAATATCATCATAGCTCACTTCGGCCTCCGGATGTAGCCCATAGATCTCGCGCAGCCGGTCGGAGACCAAAAACTCACGTGTTTCGGCATCCATGTGCCAGGTTGCGGCATTAGCTGCCTCGACAGAAAACCGAAGCATATCTTCGGCCCGGAATTTTTCGAGCCTGGAAACAACGCGCTGGGTGACATCAATAGCAACCTGCAGCACACTATGGACAAGCCCATCTTCATCCTTTAACGGTTGAAAAATGAAATCAAAATATCCCTCCTTCAATTCGCCGTCATGATTGAGCAGCGCCCTGGCCTCAAATCCAAAATAGCTTTCGCCGGTGGTAAACACATCGTCTATCAATTTCAGGAATGGCTGGCCTTCGCTTTCTAATTCAGGCAGCGCTTCTGTGAGTGGTAAACCGGTTACGCTGGCCGACTTTCCCCATATTTTCAGCATGCCATCGTTAACTGATTCAACAATCACCTGTCGCCCCCTGTAAACGGCAATACCCACCGGGGCATGCTGTACCAGTTCGCGGTATTTAGTTTCACTTATTTTCAGCTCGTCGATAATTTCTTTAAGTTGAACCTGCGCTTCGATCAGCTCCTTATTGGCCCAAGCCAGGTCATCATTTACACGACGTAACGCCTCTTCATTGGCCTTCTTATCAGTAATATCCAGTACCGACCCAATGAAGCGGACAGGTGTGTTGTTCTCGTCAAAATAAACCTGCCCCTTTGCCCTAACCCAACGGGTCTTTTTATCCTCAGCGCCGATTGTACGGTATTCAACATCATACGCACCATTGGTCAATTCCTTATTGTAGGCGTTGTCAACAGCTTGCTGGATCCGTTTACGGTCATGCGGATGCAGGCCGTTTATAAAATCATCATTGGTTACCGGGTTTTGGTGACTGATCCCAAATAAGGTACGGCACCGGGCATCCCATTCCAATGTACCGGCTTTCAGATTGCTGTCAAAAAGGCCCAGCTCTGCTGCCTCTTTAGAGAGTCGAACCTGGGCCAATATGCGCTCCATCTCGTTGCGCGCATTTACCTGTTCGGTCACTTCAATTGCGACAACTATCAGCCCCGTTGTCTTTCCTTCGCCATTTCTAAAAGCTTGATTAATAAAATTGTAATATCCCTCATCCCGTTTGCCCCCACGATGTAAAAACACTTTTGCTTCGTTACCGATATAAGTCACCCCGGTATTGAAAACATCCCGCATTATCTGTGGATAGGGCTGTCCTTTCATTTCAGGCAAGGCTTCTTCTACCGGTTTGCCTATTACCGAAGAATCTTTGCCCCATAATTCTAAAAACTTATCGTTAATAATCTCCAACACCATGTTTTCTCCCGAGAACAAACCCATAGCCACAGGTGATTGTAGTATCATATCACGAAAATTTGCTTCGCTCGCAGTAAGCGCCTGTACCAATTTCTGAAGGTCCATCTGCATTTCTGCCAGTTCTTCATTTGTCGAAATCAGTTCTTCATTTGCTGCCGCTATCTCTTCATTAACCTGTTGTTGCTGTTTGAAGACAGTCTTATCGGTAACATCTTTTATGGCCTGAACTTTCGCTGTAGTCTCCACACAAATCACCAAAACGCCAAGTACCGTCCCTGCCTCATCTCGGATAGGACTGCAGGAGAGATCAAAGCGGCAGTCTTCCAGATAACCATTTCTTTGTAGCGGAACTATAAAATCGGGGTGACTGACGGTTTCACCCTTTATCACCCGTTCAAAAAACGGCTCAATAGTGGGCCATATTTCTGCAAATGTTTTGCTGCTGGCCAAACCCATGGCCTTCGGGTGTTTGGTTTCGCCTAAAACAGGACGGAAAGCATCGTTGTATAGTTGGATATAATCATTCCCCCAGCAAATAAGCACCGGAAAGTTTGTTGCAAGCATCATGCTGACCGAATACTTTAAAGCAGCCGGCCACGTATTGGGATTGCCCAACTGGGTGGACGACCAATTGATTGATCTGATAAGATTTCCCATCTCACCGCCTCCCCGTAAAAAAGGCGGCACGGCTGTGTGTTCAGTTTCCTTCGGTAGCATCGGAAAATTATCGTATTAGGCAAAAACGAATTTAATAATTTTTTAAAACATCTTGATTGTCAATAAATTTTTAAAAGCGTCCTGTGAATAAATTAACCCATGCTATATTGTAAAAAAAGCGCATTTACGTTATTATCAACAAGTTTCGTTAATAAATTCTATTTTTGCGCTTTAAATCGTCGCTTGTAATGGCAGTAAAGCTCACCCGAAATCCATATCTTATTTTTCTGCCATTCCTTGTTTTGTATACCATTGTCATCATTATTAACAAATGGCCAACACTATATGGCGATGAAATACGTTACGCCGATTTTGCATGGCACTTGCTGCATGGCTACTACTCACCCCCTAAGCCGCATATCGATTTATGGAACGGGCCCGGATATCCGCTAACCATTGTACCGTTCATGTGGCTTAAGATCCACTCATTGACGATCACATTGATGAATGCTATTTATCAATATTTTGCCCTGATCTTCCTGTATAAAGCACTACAGCTGGTTAGCAATCATAAAATGGCATTACTGTTTACTTTGCCGCTTGCTGTTTATCCCAATGCTTTGTCTATACTGCCTATCATGTATACTGAGGCATTCACCTACTTCCTTGTTTCGTCGTTTATTTATTCATTGACCTTATGTTATGCACGCGGGAGTATTAAATATGGCATTGTTGCGGGTTTGGTATTGGGCTATCTGACGCTAACCAAAATCATATTCGGCTATGTCTTGCTTTTTGGCTTTATAGCTTGTCTCGTCCTACTTTGTTTTAAAAAGAACCGGCCATATCATTTGATTTCAGTTAAAGTCCTGCTCATTGCGTTTGCAGTAACCATGCCCTACTTGTGTTACACTTATCACATGACCGGTAAAATGTTTTATTGGGGCAACTCAGGCGGCATGAGCTTATACTGGATGAGCTCACCATATAATAATGAATATGGCGACTGGAAGCTGCCTGAACTCAGCAACAATCAGTATCCATTGCTGTTCAAATCGCCTGAAGGTGCGACAATGCTGAAGAAAAATCACGCGAAAGAGGTTAAGTTCATTTTGAACCACAGTGCGGTTGAACAAGATGCTCTTTTTAAACAGGCTGCTATCCGGAACATTCAAAACCACCCCGTTAAATTTATAGTGAACTACTACTATAACTGTTCGCGCATGTTATTTAATTTCCCTTACACCTATTCTTACCAGGACGGTGCAATTGTGGGCAATATCATTCGGGGATCGTTGCTGCTGTGGTCATCACTTATAGGCATTTCCGTTACTTTATTGAACTGGAAAAAAGTAATCTACCCGGTAAAGTTTCTGCTATTACTCACCGGGATTTACCTGGGATTGAGCGGTGCATTGAGTGCCTACCCCCGGCAACTGGATGTGATGGTACCAGTACTGCTGTTCTGGCTGGGTACTATAGCTTTTCACCTGAAAAGACCATCGATACGGTTCGCCGAGGATGACATTGCAGAGGAAATCAGCCTGTCTGACCTGAACGGCATAGGTATAAATCAAGCCGAAAAAACTACTGCTTAAAATTTTCCAAAATATTTAAAATGTTTTTGCGGGTGGTACGTCTATAGGCTTAGATTACGGCCCGTTGGCTTATGGTTGCATTAACGATCGCCTGTTATCTGCACGGCCAACCTTCAGGTTTTTTTTATTTAATTGTTTCAAACAAAATGAGAGCACGAATTCCTTTGATATTATTACTACTGGTTACTGCCGATGTCTATTTCTACCAGGCAATTGAAACTTTGACCAACAACTCTTTTATATTATCAGGCTACTGGCTGCTTGATCTGTTCCTGATGATCGGATTAATATTCGCGTTTACGCAACGCAAATCTATGCCTAAGCTTGCTCCGATATTGATGACCACGCTCCTGCTAACACTTGTACCGAAATTATTTGGCATGCCGGTTTTGGCGTTGGAAGATATTGCGAGAATTTTCCGGGGATTTCCACCCAGAATCCCGCAGGTAAGCGAACTGGCGCTTATCGTGGCAGCTATCCCGTTTATCGGTCTGCTTTATGGACTTACACGCGGCCGGCATAATTACAAGATACATAAGGAGACCTTGTATTTTGATGATTTGCCCGATGCTTTCGACGGATTTACAATTACGCAGTTATCCGATATTCACTCCGGTAGCTTCACAAGCGAAAAAGGAGTTACCAAAGGCATCAACCTGGTGAATCAGCAAAACAGCGACCTGATCCTGTTTACCGGCGACCTGGTAAACAACCTGGCATCAGAAATGGACCGATGGATACCGTTCTTCTCAAAACTAACTGCACCGTATGGCAAGTTTTCGATATTAGGCAATCATGATTATGGCGATTACGTGCAGTGGGAAAGCGCGCACCATCAGCAGGACAATTTAAACCGGTTGAAAAATGTGCATAAGGAGATTGGTTTCAACCTGTTATTGAATGAGGCCGTTCCCGTTAAAAAGAAAGATGAATCGGTAGCTTTAATTGGGGTTGAAAACTGGGGCAAGGGTGGCTTTCACAAATATGGAGACCTGGACAAGGCCACTCGACATGTTCCTGATGATGCATTTAAAATATTAATGTCGCATGACCCATCGCACTGGGATGCGGTGACTTTGGATCACGACCAGCATATTCATCTTACCTTATCCGGACATACGCACGGTATGCAATTCGGTATCGAGCTGTTTGGCTGGAAATGGAGCCCTATCAAATATGTTTACAAACAATGGGCTGGCTTATATAATAAAAGCGGGAAGTACCTGTATGTAAACCGCGGCTTTGGATTTTTAGGATTGAAGGGACGCGTAGGCATTTGGCCCGAGATAACTGTGCTGACGCTTAAAAAAGCGATTGCGTAAAGAAGCGATCAACGATAAATGAATATGGTAAAATCTGCTTCGTCGTAATCGGCACTAAGTATCACATTCGGGCTAAGGGTTTTGCAAAAGCCGAGGATATCACTAGGATCATAAGCTACCAAAGTGCCATCGACAGGCATATAGCGCAGGAGGTTAAAACCTAAAGCGGCGGTACAGTGACTATACAGCTTTTCTATCGCAGTATAAATAAAGTCGTCGACAGAACTGCCATAGTTGAGCGAGCCGCTGGCCAATACATAGTCACAAACGGGAAGATCGGAATATAAAAAATTGCCCGCAATAAAGGTGGTGTCTGATAAATATCCATGCCGCAAGATGGCCTCATCAAGCAGTTCCGTTATCTGCTCTATACCATAATAATATACCAATTGAGGGTAGCGATTCTTCAGAAAAGGGTATAAATCAGCATATCCGCAGCCTGCATCCAATACAGCTTTTCCATTGAGATCAGCTATGGCTGCCAAAGCCGCAAAACGCACCTGCTGATCATGTTCATTTCGCCAGCCTAATGCAAAACTGCTGTCAGCGCCGTGGCAAGCGATCATCGAACGGTGATAATGGAATATCCTGGATGAATCGTCAAGAGAACTCACAGGCTAAAGATAAAAAGAAAAGGATTACTAGTTGCAGTTAAACTGGTTATCTATTGCGACTGTACAGTTGGCGTAGGTGGCAGCGGTGTGACCGTAACAGGCACCGTAGTTGACGTGCTGGGGCAGCCCCCGAACGAAGTTTTCACCGTATAATTATAAGTACTGTTTGTAGCACCTGTTGTAAGTATCGGTGTCGTATAGCTTGCACTGATACCATCGCCTACCGGATTACCTGAAGGGTCATACCATTGATATGGCCCGCCGGGCGCGGTTGCCGTAAGGGTAGCCGTAGTACCGGTACAAATGGTTGCCGGAGGCGCAGTCGGCGGCGGCGGCGTAGGTAAAACCGTTACAGTTACAGGAGTCGACTGACTCGGGCACCCTCCAAAGGACGTCATAACGGTATAATTATAGGTGCCGGCAGTGGCAAATACTGGTGTAGTATAACTTGCATTACTACTTACCAGAGTACCCGCGGCATTATACCATTGATATGGACCGCCGGGCGCTGTCGCCGTAAGGGTAGCTGCATTACCGCTACAAACGGTTACAGAAGATGCGGTAGGCCCCGGTGGAGTAGGCAAAACCGTTACAGGTACCGTAGTTGACTGGCCGGGACAACCAGTAACCGAGGATATTACTGTATAATTATAGGTACCTGCCGGGAGTAATGGTGCGGTATAACTTGCACCAGTGCCCACCAGATTGCCACTAGGGTCATACCACTGGTATGGCGCCCCGGGTGCCGTTGCAGTAAGGACAGCCTTATTGCCGGTACAAACGGTTACTGGAGAAGCAGTTGGTGCCGCGGAAGTAGGCAAAACCGTAACTGCTACTGTGGTTTTTTGGCTAGGGCAGCCTCCAAAAGAAGTCATTACACTATAATTATAGGTACCTGAGGCCATAAATGCCGGTGTCGTATAGCTTGCACTGACACCATCGCCTACCGGATTACCTGAAGGGTCATACCATTGATATGGCCCGCCGGGCGCGGTTGCCGTGAGGACGGTAGCACTGCCCCTACAAATGGAAACTGATGGAGCCGTTGGTGCAACAGGAGTAGATGCTCCGATAGTGATCGATTTAGTAGTCGGGCCGCAATTGGAGAGTTGATCGTTTACCGAAACGGTGTACGTACCGGGCGTACTGACCGTAATGGATGGTGTGGTTTCATTGGTGCTCCATAAATAGGTATAACCTGGATTACCTCCGCTGACCGCTGCCGTTAATGTAACCGGATTGCCAGAACAAACCGAGGCGCCGGTGGAACTTATTGAAACATTAAGCGCGGGATAAATCCAAGCTCTTACTACACCAGTTTTGATGGTATGGTCACATGGTGACTGCTCGGTACCTGTAACCGTGTAGTCGATATAACCACTGGCAGGAGGCACCGCCGGGGGATTTACAGTTACCGTTGAATCGGTTGTGGAGCTCAAATAAGAATCGTAAGTGGGGTTACCTGAAGTCCATTTAATAGTACCTGGAATCAGGTGTGAAACACTCATGGTGCCTGTACAGCCTTGCCTTAAATAGACATCCGGAGAGACACTGAAGCCTCTGGTGAGATTGAAGACAAGGTCTACGCTTAGATCGGCCCCTGGTTTACAGTAGCTAATAACATAGGGTATAGTGTGGTCACTTATGCATACCGGGGTACCGAGGTCGTAAGGGCCATCGCAATTGACATAATACTTCTCAGAATTCGACTTCTTGCCATTAGGAGGCAGTGAGACAGAAAGCACATCGGTTGATGGATCTATAATTATCCGATAAGAGACACAAGTAGTACTGGGGCCTCCTGCACCGCAACATTGTTGGGCTTGGCGGATATCTCCGGATCGTCTAAAGCTGGTATCCGGGTGGCCTGTCAAATCTATGATAATGGGGTCAGAACATGTTCCGGTCTGTGCAAGTCCTTTATTAGCCAAACCAGCAAATAAAATAAACAATAAACCCATCCGGGCATAATTATTTAACCTGACTACCCTTGCCGGTAATGAGATTAAAAACCGTAATGTATTATCTACCTTATATGTTGGCTTTAGTAATAGCATTTTTGATTAATTGATTTCAACTTGCCTTCTTTTAAATATATGCCTATCGAAATTTCATGCGTGCCATAATTGTAATTGGCGAGCGGTGTTAACGAATAGTCAAACGAGTAACCAACTCTCAATTTTTCATTGACGAAGAATTGAACCATGCCCACCAGCGCATTTGCTTGTTCGAGATTGTTTTGCAAGTTAGGTTTATTATACAACTTTACAGCAGTACGATAAGTCCCCCCTACCCAGATCCGCTCGCTTAGTAAAACAAAAGTATTCAGGTCAAGGCTGGTTGGCCCGCCACGGTCATCTTTTAGCATAATAGAAGGCCTTAACAGCACATCCTCATTAACAGGCAAATAAATACCTGTCGTAAAATAATAGTGCGGGATTGGTACAGGCACGCTCACCGCTTTATCAACTGATTTTTTCGCAAGTGCACTTGAAAGCAGGTTATCCACTGAGGCACCCACAAAAACTTTATTATCGGTATATAACACACCAAGGCGCGCATCCGCAAGAATAGCGCTCTGGTATCCTGTGGGTACATTGGGATCACCGTATTGGACAGGATTTAACTTTGTACCGTCAAGACCAGCCTGCGAAAAACCGGCGCCAATACCAAAAGATAGCCTGCTGGTTGGGTCATCGCCCAGCTGAAGACGGTAGGCATAATTTGCATAAGCCGATGTAGCGCTTTGAGCCCCGATCCTATCATTGGCTACGAGAAGCCCCAGCCCTATCTTTGAATCAGACACCGAACCATCCAATGACGCTGAAAAACTCTGTGGTGCCCCCTCTAAGCCCGTCCATTGCGACCTGTAAAATGCATACAAATAAACGTCCTGTTTATAACCTGCATAAGCCGGGTTGATAAACAACCCATTGAACATGTACTGGCTGTACTGGGCATCCTGCTGGGCAAAAGCGTTGAGCCCTGCAAAAAGAAAAACAACTATAGCACAAATCCTTTTCATCTGCTTTTCCCCCTTAATAGTGTTAAATAACCATGATAGTCTTCCCATTCACCGGCAATGTTTTTAACTCTCAGGATATAGAAGTAAGTACCTTCGCTTAAGCCGGGCCCGGTCCATTCATTATGATAGTTCTTTTCCTGGAACACGGTGTTGCCCCACCGGTTAAAAATGAGTATCTCGTTTTCCGGGTACACGTTCAGACCGACGATTGTGAATGTGTCATTCATCCCGTCGCCGTTAGGCGTAAACACATTGGAGATGTTCAGTCCCAATATGTTTTTCGTATCTGATGAAACGTTATCAGCCAGGTTCGCATCCTGTTGTTGTGAGGATACAGAGGCGGTATTGGTAATATTGCCGTGATTAAGGCCGCTCGCCGTGTATGTAAGCTGCGCAAATACGTTCACGCCCAAAGATGGGACTGACCACGTGAGCACCCTGGTGGCAGGGTTATAATTTGCAGAGCCGTCCGATACATTATAAACGGACACAAACTGCAATTTAGCAGGCAAAGTATCCTTAGTAACAACGTTAGTAGCAGTAAGGGGCCCTTTGTTCCATATGGTCAAAGTATATTCATAAGGCTCGTTCTCGTTCACTTTCTTGCTTTCCGATTGTTTGGTGATACCTACATCCACCAGTTGCTCGGCCGGAGGAACAGGGACCGGCTTGTCGATCACCTGAACCTCAACCGGTTGAGAAGCTTGCGAAGGACAACCCTCGCTGTTAAAGGCCACGACGGTATAAACACCGGATTGCGTCACCGTTAAGCTATTTTTAGTAGCCCCGTTAATAATCTGGCCGTCCTTATACCACTGCCACGATACTGCGTTTTGTGTGCCCACGTGCAGGGTAACTGATTGCCCTTTAAAAATAGTTATTACCGGAGTAGTAGCACCGTATGCTTTAACATGGGGTGTAATGGCCAACCCTATAACAAAGAATATTATAAGAAACTTAAAAAAGTACTTTGTATAGTGCCCTTTCATACATGTTTTTTCAGTACATACACCGGCTAGCTTTTTTATAAGTTATTGCTTGTTTACTTAGTTCCATTGGATAACTGGTGTGCTAGGCGCTGTAGTTACCGTTATTGTCGTTGAAGGAGTTACAGTACAAGTTGTCGTCCCAACAGATTGCCCTCCCGCGGTCGCGTAAGAAATGATAACGCCATATGTAACTGTACCAGGGGCAGTTTCCGTCATTCCTGAAAGCGTTGGTGAAGTTTGTCCGGCTATATTTACACCGTTCCTGGTCCATTGATAGGTATAAGTGTAATTGGCATCATTTGTTGGCGTTACCGATAGTGAGAACGGCGCCGGAATATTAGTGATACTCTGGCAGACACTGGTAGGTGCTGTAATTACCGGAACTATAGGTGGCAATGCAAATATATTGATGGGGTTTGATATGGGCGATTCGCAACCATTCGCGTTCTCTGTTTGAACTTTATAGGTATAGTAACCTGAGCTGGCGGTAGAGGTTTCTGAATAAGTATTGGTGGGCGCTGGAGTGTTCCCTACTAATACCCAAGTACCTGCCGAGTTTTCTTTCCACCACAGGTAATTGCTAACACCGGATGTCGTCGGGCTAATCAGCGACACGTTGCCACCAACACAAATAAAGTGATCTACAGGTGTTCCATTTGGCGCAGCAGCCGGAACAGTAGGGCCAGTAAAAGGAGTTGGCGCTGGAGGCGGCGCTGGAGCCTGTGCTGATGCAGCGATTGAAATGCCCGATATCACAAGGATCAGGAGCGCTTTTATAAAAGTAGATTTCGTTTTCATTTTGTTACTCATGAGGGTTTAACACTTCCCTTTTACGAAATTTTTTCTCCGTATGTTTCTTTTTTTTCGTAAAAAAACACTTCTGTTAACCATTGAATAGTGTACTGTAAGTCAGTGCCGTTAAAGACTTATTTAAAATTCAGCAGTAAATAATTTGAAAAATTAGTGGCAAGGCTTGCCCGATGACGGGCAAATAAAGGCTATTCTATAGGCTTTATTCTTTCATCGTAATTTGTAACTTCAACCAATTAAAGGAAGGCCTTTAAATGTATCATTTACACCCCTGATCAAATGCAGAAATATTCTAAGCAAACACGTTTACTTTTAGCGGTTGACTGTATCATCTTTGGTTTCGACGGAGTGGAACTAAAAATACTTTTAATAAAACGCAGCTTTAACCCCGCAAAAGATAACTGGAGCCTGATGGGAGGCTTTATACAGGCTAACGAAAGCATCGATCAGGCAGCAAACAGGATATTGAAAGAGCTAACCGGCATCGAGGGCGTGTACCTGGAACAATTGTATACCTTCGGCGACCCTAACCGCGACCCAATCGAACGTACGGCTTCAGTATGTCATTTTGCGCTGGTGGATATCCACAAGTACGAAGCGCAATTGAACGATGATTACCACGCTGAGTGGTTCCCGCTTAAAAGATTCCCGAAACTTATATTCGATCATAATGAAATGGTTGAAATGGCAGCCAAACGGTTACGTTATAAAGCCGCCTTCCACCCTATTTTATTTGAATTGCTGCCCGACAGGTTCACGCTGCCGCAATTGCAACTCCTATATGAGAATGTTTATAATACCACTATAGATAAGAGGAATTTTAGTAAACGTGTATTGGCAACAGGTTTGCTGATCAAGCTTACCGAAAAAGACAAAGCAAGTTCAAAACGTGGGGCATTCTATTACCGGCTGGATACGCAAAACTACTACGCCAAATTCCAGGCTTTTTTAAATTTTATTCCGAACCCGGATACGTTGAGATATTAACGAAGATTCATCAATTTTTTTTAATCACTTTATTCATCTAGTGAAAGATCAAATTTCTTGATGATGTATTTGGCCACCATACGCGCCAGCCACACAACCAGGGCGATTATAGCTACAATAATAATGGCAAAAATGACACCCGCCTTAAAAGCGTCTTCCATTAATCCACAACCCGATAGTGAACATGATAAGATAAAAAGGAAAATTACTATAGGAAACTTTCTCATAAACCGTTTATTACCAAAAACAAGCAAACCGAGGCTATGGTTTATAATTTGTTTAAACCAGTTTTACAGGAACCCAACCGACAAAATCCCCTCATTGACCGAAAAGCTATAGCGCTGTAAGGCAATTGAGCCTAATTTGGCGGCATGACCGATACGATAGCACTAATTTCTTGCCTATCATTACTCAAACCGGTCTGAATGAGTGATCTGCGGTTTCTCTACCTGGTTTAATTGTGGTTTCACAACATGGTCACTTGTACGCGAACTGGCGTATGAACCTATTTTTCCTGACCGTTACATTGAGTATGGGTGGCGGCCTTTATGAGATATTAGTAATATATCCCAACTGGAAGCACGATGTTGATCCGCTTACCTTACGTGCCAAACTCGAATCGTCGGGACAGATACTTGCAGCCAACCGCTTCTGGCCGCTGGTATCACCTGCGCAGGGACTTCTATCCGTTATAAATATCATACTGGCATGGAAATATACCGGCGACGCACATACCTACTGGCTGGTTGCAGCTATCGCTGTCTTCGTCACTCGTGTTATCACCTTTAGTTACTTTATACCGGTTATGATCCGAAAGATCATGCAGCCCGAGCAGGTTGAGGCCGATCGCCTGGAGGCGATCGTAAAGCAATGGACAGCGCTAAGTCCTTTGCGTTTGGTTCCCGAATTTTTTGCGTGGGTTATGCTGGTTGTCGCGTTGATGCACCTGTAAGTCCAAAGTCAAAACTCTTGAGTCGAAAGAAAGTCTTGATTTTTTTTAGACCGGGTTTTAAAATTCAACCAATTTCTGCCAACCTTAAATAATGGATCGATAGACCATTTCAACTGCAAAATCATGATGTCGCAAAATTTTGGCAGGAAGATTTTGAAGGAGAAAGCGCTAAATTGAATGATGAGTTCATATTCACTACCGGTTTAATGCCAGAAGCAAGCCCCAGAACGGGTTTCTTCCAGAATTTTCTTTTATATTGAGCGCCAATCTACCTTTTGATATTGCAACCTGTTAAAAGTAACCTTAATATAACGACCGGCGTTTTGATACGAAAATTCCGGATCAGTAAAGGCCGGGACCAGGCTTATATGGCCACAAAACTGGATATAACGCGTAGCTCGTATTCAAAAATTGAATCCGGTGCTACCGATGTGAATTTATCCCGCTTAGAGCAGATCGCCTTTATTTTAGATGTTAAATTGATACACCTTCTGTCTTTCGATCCGGAACAGGAAATGAGGGATGCATCCAGTTATTTGTTGGTACTTGCCCAAATAAGGGAGAAAGACCGTTGCATAGAATTGTTATTGCAACAGATTGTTGAACTTGCCCACCAACTGAAATTTGGCCGGGAAAGCAAGAATGGTTATAGAAATCTCGTCCTGCCAAACCAATTTGATCCTGCGGGATAAATTTCAGCGCATGTAAGAATTGTTAAGGAAAGTTAATTTTTTTAACTGACGACAATACGAACCGGTATTTGGCCGTCTTTACATGTATTAAGCTACTACCACTATGAAATATAAGATCAAATTACCTGATGGTACCGCACAATTTATTCAAATAAGCAGCGCCTATTTTAAAACCTGGCATGTATGGCTGGTTAAGTTTGACGACGGAAGAACAGCAATGCTCTTCAAAATGGGAGGCGAATGGATGCAAAGGACTGAGGATTTCCTTGAATTCGCGGTTTTGAAGGAGCTCGGCTCGTTTATCGATAAAATAATAATTAGAAGAAAAATAGCACTTTAAAAAGCAAGCGGCGTATTACGTAGAAAGCAAAAGCCTTAAGACAGAAATCTTAAGGCTTTTGCTTTTAAATCTGTATCTCGATTTATATAGATGTTTCTGCTTCCAAAAGTTTACTTTTTAGCTACCACTTTTACGATCTCGTACATAAATGTCATCGGCTGGCTAACAGAAATTTTTTGCAAAGAATCGAGTCCTGCAATGGGAAATTTTGTATCCGGGCTCCATTTTTCTAACAAAGCTGATTGTAAAGTAGGGTAAAGATCATATGACAAGCAATTGAATTTCATTTCGCCACCGGTAGGAGACAATACAATCGCATTTCCCCATGCTTTTTGAACCGTCTGATTTTTATCCATAGCTGCCTTGATAAATGGCCCCCAATTACGAATCTCTATAGCATTAAAAGATGCAGGATCGGTTGAGTTATGATAGTTCATTTTGATAAATTTATAATCTTTATCTGGATTGACCTTTGCCACCTCCTGCCATCCCTGGTCCTGCACAAAATATTCGCCTATCACGGTACTCATACCATAAGTATCCATTTTTGCCATAGGAACACCAGGGAATACTTTAGCAGCGTTCCAAACATCGCTTAAATTTGCATCCATATTCGGAAATGTATTAATAAATAACACGTTCGGCGAGTTTGGCTCATTTACACCACCCACCTTAGCCAACACTGCCCAAAAGGTCATTTTACCACCATCTATAGCCTTTTGGGCCACTTTGCTCCAGTAAGTGGTTTCCCTTTTAAGAAATTCGTCCATTTTTGCCGGGTCGACGCGTCGGTATTGATAAACAGTTATGCCCTGTGCATGCAAGGTGGTGGTGCAATTAAATACAAGTGCGGTAAAACACAGAATAAATGGCACTGCTGCAAAAAGAATTCTCTTTTTCATTTTTTTAGGTTTTAATTGTGGATGGAAGTAAAATTTGATAAAATATATTATTGGATTATTTATAAACTGTATTCTATAATAATTATTAATCCAATGAAAGTTTAGGCTATTTGGGTAGCATTTTTCACTTTATAGTTAAGTTTTGTAATTATAACTATAATAAATTTCTTAGAAATTTATTTACAATAAGTAACTTGATGGTATTATTTTAGAAAAATAGGAGCAGGATACTTCAGTCAATTAAAAGCTGAATATGAGATAATTGCAAATTATAGTTGAATCTATAAATTATAAATTTACCAAGCAAATAATATTTACAATATATATTATTAAGCTCATAGCAGTGCTATTACAGCATTATTGCAGATTACGTAAAACAAAAAAGCAAGCCATAATAGACTTGCCTTGCATTAATTTAAGATCTTAATATTTAAACCTACCGAATCCTGTTTCAGGATCTGCGCTCAACGCGTTGTCTGATTCGGTCTGTAACCTGGTCGATGGTTTGGGTGGCATATTGCTTACCTTTTTCCATCCACTCAGGAGCTTTATCGGTCAGTTCGTCCAAAATTGACGTTCCGTCTTCTCTTTTACGTACAAGATAGGCAACACCAGCCGCCAAGGCCGTACCTGCTAATATTAAAGGTAATAATTTCATAGTCTTACATTTTTAATTATAATAAACAACGTTGCAGAAGGTAAATTGTTGTGAATGTATAACGTCCTGGTATATAGGAAAAAATCCAATAACGTGGTAACTTAATTTTGATACCACTATCAAAGGCGTTCACAACGGGAACGTGAACGCTTGAACCAAAATGAATGAAAATAAAAAAACCTCCAGACTTTCGCCTCAAGGCTTCTGACTTAAAAGTGATCCCATCAGGATTCGAACCTGAGACCGACAGATTAGAAATCTGTTGCTCTATCCAGCTGAGCTATGGGACCATGCGGATGTTTTCGCGGTGCAAATATGCAAAAATCTACACAAAACTGAAATAGTAAGTTACATTCACTTTATAAATTGCCGCTCTGTAAAACTTTGGTAACTTAGATTCAAGTCAGCCATCACCTAATGAGCAAACAACCTCTTATAGACTCTTTCCAGAAAAACTCTCAAATGTCTTTAGAGACAATTACAAATATTACCAGCAACTTTGAAGAAAGAAAATTTTCGAAAAATGATTTTTTCCTGAGAGAAGGTAAAGTATCCGACCTTCTTTATTTGGCGGAAGGACTTATGCGGGCCTATACTTTTGATTTGAAAGGCAATGAAGTGACGACAAATTTCTTTGTAAAAGGACGCCAGGTTTTCGATCACGCTTCTTTTTTTCTTCAAACTCCCTCAGAAGAAAACATTCAGGCCGTTACAGATTGCATGGGCTATTCGATCACTTTCGAAAAAATGAATTCCATTTTTCATTCCATTCCTAAATTCCGGGAATATGGCCGGGGGATGCTGGTTAAAGAACTTGTTTCATACAAAAAACGGACGCTTGCAGTAATTAATAAGTCGGCCGAACAGCGGTACGAAGAATTAATAAAAGGCGATAGAGAGATTTTTAAATTTGCCCAGTTAAAACATATTGCCTCTTATCTTGGTGTTACCAATTCATCGCTAAGCAGAATAAGAAGGGAGTTTTCTAAACACTAAATACATTTATTGCCAAATGACAATTCGGTTTTTGTCATATGGCAACTGCCTTTTTTCATCTCCCTGTTTCCTTTGTATTTTAAATATATCAATTATGGAAACAACAATCTTATTTGTGATCAGCGTTTTAACAAGCCTCATCGTATGGAATAAAATAAGCAAGAAATACTTTTGGCCGCGGTTCGGGGACGCAGAACTAAAAAAAGCAGTACATCCCATTCTCCTTTTACATTCCTTTCGCTTTGCGGGCTTGTCTTTTTTTGTTCCGGGTGTAGTTCATGCAGGTCTTAATCCTGCCTGGGCAATGCCTGCTGCGTTTGGTGATTTCTCGGCCGCTATTTTGGCCTTAACAACAATTTCGCTGATAAACAGTGCGCCATTTCGGCCTCTTTTATGGGTATTCAATATTTTAGGGCTAGCTGATTTATTATTGGCATTTGTTAATGGGCCAAGATATAATATCGTTCCTTTTTTAGGCCCGGCCTATTATATCGTTATTATTTATGTGCCGTTGCTTTTACTGACACACCTAACGGTTTTCAGATTGCTGCTAAGAAATAAAACGTTACAGCCTCGTTAAATGGCCTGAATCTAAAGAAATGAGTCAAAGCTCCGGGTGCTTGCCCCGGAGCTTTTTTTATTTCAATTATCTGTCAAAAATACAGGTTATCTGCACGCTAAAATCATCTTAATTACACAATTTATTTAACTTGATTAATGCTGTGAAATAATGCTTTTTATATTCAAAAACAGTATATTAGTATGCTTTGCTCCAATTTTTTACATTTTAAAAATACAAAGTGTTTTATTTACAATTAGTAAATCATACTTTTAACCAATTTTTTAGATAAACTTAATTTATGATCATAATTGCTGACGGTGGCTCTACCAAAACCAATTGGTGCCTGGTTACCGAAGAAGGTAAAAAAGTGTATTTTAACACTGAGGGTTATAACCCCTATTTTTCAAGTACTGCTTATATTGTGCAATCGCTGATGGAGAACCTGCCGTTGGACCTTGAGAAGAGTGAAATTACAGAAGTAAATTATTACGGTGCAGGATGCTCAACCGACGATATGCGTAAGATCGTAGCTGAAGCCATGCAAGCTGTATTCACCAAAGCAAAGGTATATATCGGTCATGATTTGCTGGCGGCAGCCCGTGCACTGTTAGGCAATAGCGAAGGTTTCGCCGCAATTTTAGGTACCGGCACAAACACCTGTATCTACAATGGTAAAGAAGTAGTTCACAACATCGATTCTGGAGCTTACATTTTGGGCGACGAAGGCAGTGGCTGCTACATCGGCAAAAAACTATTGGTTGATTACCTGAGAGGATACATGCCTGAGCCTGTTAGAAAATTGTTCTGGGATACTTACAAACTAACCCCTGATGATGTAAACGAACAGGTTTACACCCAACCGCGCGCTAACCGTTTCTGCGCAAGCTTTAGCAAATTTGTGTACGATAATAACGTGCATATCGAATACTCAAGGAACCTGGTACGTACCTCGTTCGAGGATTTCTTCCGCAACCTGGTGACTCACTATCCTGATTATCAAAAATATACATTCAATTGCATCGGTTCAGTAGGCTATAACTTCCGTAACGTTCTCGAAGAAGTGGTTGCTGAAAACGGCATGGTAGTAGGAAACATCATCCGCTCGCCTATAGATAACCTGGTAAAATACCACCTGGAGCTTGCTACGCCTCAAGTATAATAATCGGCCTCTCACATACCAAAAAAGCGTTCTGATAATCGGAACGCTTTTTTATTTTGTCTTATTACTTAAACGGTTGGGGTAACCCGCCTCCCCATTATTTATCCAGGTTAAGTTCGTTCTGAAATATCTTGGTATATTTTCTTCTGTCGAATTTATAAAGCTTGGCTGCACGGTATGATACACCTTTTTGTTTTTCGTCAAGTTCTTTTAAAAAGCCATAGCTCAGCATTTTCTTTCTGAAATTACGCTTATCCAGCTTTTTGTTCAGCACAGCTTCGTACAATGATTGCAATTGCGTCAAAGTGAATTTTTCAGGTAACAACTCAAACGCAATTGGCTGATAATTAAGCCTGCGGCGCAGCTTGGTAAAGCCGGTCTTAAATATCTCGCTATGGTCAAATGCTAATTTGGGCAGCTCATTTACAGGGTGCCAGAAAGCTTTTCTCGCATATTGGGTAATTGGCCGCAGGTCTTTTTGCCCGTTTATACGGATCAGTGCATAATAAGCCACGGTGATCACACGGCCCTGCGGATGTCGATTTACTTCACCAAAAGTGTGGAATTGCTGCATGTGCAGGTCGCGCAGGCCAGTTAGTTCATAAAGGATACGCTCGGCAGCATCGTCAATACTCTCGTCCTGTTCAACTATATACCCCGGCAATGCGAGCCAATCTTTATAGGGCTCTTCGTTTCTCTCTATCAATAGGATCTTTAACTCTCCCGCCTCGAAGCCAAAAATGACACAGTCTATAGAGAAAACTGAATTAAATGTAGGTAACTTTACTTCCAAAAACTTTGTATTTATAGGTTTACGCTCTAAAGATATGTTGTAATTCTCCGAATATAAAAAAAATAAAAATAAAATAAAATTCAATGGTGTAATTTACACACACTATATTCGTACCGAAATAACAGTCAAGCTAAGATGCAGAAAATATCAAAACTCGGTGTTTTGACTTCAGGAGGCGATGCTCCGGGCATGAACCCGTGTATACGGGCCGTGGTGAGGACCGGTATATACAACGGTCTGGAAGTTGTGGGGATACGTAAAGGATACCAGGGACTTATAGAGGATGACATGTACGACATGACTCCGCGCTCTGTAAGTAATATATTAAATTTAGGCGGCACTATTCTGAAAACGGCCCGCTGCCTTCCATTCCGTACTGACGAAGGCATGGAAGCCGCCTATCAGAATCTGAAAAAACACGGAATCAACGCGTTGGTAGTAATTGGCGGCGACGGTACATTCACCGGAGCACTTCGTTTCTCAAAAAAATATCCGGACATACAGGTAATGGGTGTACCAGGTACAATCGACAATGACCTGTACGGCTCAACCTACACTTTGGGCTTCGATACCGCAACCAACACGGTTGTTGAGGCGATAGATAAAATTCGCGATACGGCTGACGCGCACGACCGCCTCTTTTTTATTGAAGTGATGGGTCGTGATAGCGGTGCAATTGCTTTGCGTGCCGGAGTTTGCTGTGGTGCCGAGGCGATATTATTACCAGAAAAAGCTACAGCGATAGATGACCTGATCGAAAACCTGAAAAACGGGCAAGACAAAAAGAAATCATCCAGTATTGTGATTGTTGCTGAAGGCGATAAAAATGGCGGCGTATATGATATAGCACGACGGGTGCAGCAGGAAATCAAATTCTACGACATTAAGGTCACCATATTAGGCCACTTGCAACGCGGAGGGAGCCCATCGGCATTCGATAGGGTCTTGGGTAGCCGTTTAGGCTATGCAGCGGTGAAAGCTTTATTACGTGGCGAGTCGCGGAAGATGGTTGGCCTGCAGGCTAATTATATCAAAATAACCGATATTGAAGAGGCGTTGACACAACATGAGTTTAAACTGGAAGAAGATTTGATGGAGATGGCGGACATATTAGCTATCTAAAGAAAGAATGATTGCAGTTGTATATAGCGGGTCGAATTATGCCGAATGGCGCCTTGCCTTTAAGGAAAGAACAATAGCCTCCTTTAAGACAAGCGGCATCAACCCCTATTTCAATGATGAGAAACAGATCATCCAACTGCTTAACAAAAACATTAACCTAATACACCACGCCGAAGAAATAAAACGGGTTTACTTCTTTGGTGCCGGATCATTTTCCGGCGAATTGAAGGCGGTAGTACAAAATGCACTTTCGACCTTTTTCAAGTTTGCTAAAGTAACCGTGGAGCATGACATTGACGCAGCAGCTATCGCTTGTTGTAAAAACAAACCGGGCATTGTATGCATCTGCGGAAGCGGCTCAAACGCTGCCTGGTATGATGGCCGTAAGGTAAAACCAAATAACTATGGCCTTGGTTATATCCTGGCTGATGAAGGTTCTGGGAATTGGCTTGGGAGGCAATTGTTAAGGGCATTCATGAATGAAACACTGCCTGCGAATATCCGCAAGAAGTTTGAACAGAAGTATGACCTTGATCGCCGCACGTTGCTGGAGAAAGTATACCGTCAAAAGCAACCGGCCGTTTTTCTGAGCTCATTTGCAGAATTTTATCTCGAGCATAAAACAGACCATTACCTTAAAAACGTCATAATAAATGGCTTCAATAAGCTAATTAATACTTATTTATTACCTTTGCGCGGCCAACACCCAGAGGGACAACTGCATTTTGTTGGCTCAGTGGCTGCAAACTTCCAGGAATACCTGTATGAAGCTGCAGATCAATCAAACCTTACCATAACAAGTATCATTAAAGAACCTATAAATAATTTATTAACGTATTATTCCAATAAAAATTAAAAAATCATGAAAATAGGAATTAACGGTTTCGGCCGTATTGGACGCCTGGCTTTCAGAGCTGCAATTGAAAGACCCGATGTAGAAGTTGTTGGTATTAACGACCTTGTTGAGCCTGATTACATGGCTTACATGCTGAAATACGACTCTACTCACGGACCATTCAAAGGCACTATCGCTGTTGAAGGCGGCCACCTGGTCGTAAACGGTAAAACTATTCGCGTAACTGCTGAAAAAGATCCTGCTAACTTGAGATGGAACGAAGTTGGCGCTGAGGTGATCATTGAATCAACCGGCTTGTTCCTTACCCAGGAAACTGCACAAAAACATATTGATGCAGGTGCTAAAAAAGTTGTAATGAGCGCCCCTGCAAAAGATGACACCCCTACTTTCGTGATGGGTGTTAATCACAAGCAATTAAAAGCCGATCAGCATATTGTATCAAATGCTTCATGCACTACCAACTGTTTGGCCCCTGTTGCTAAAGTATTAAATGACAAATTCGGTATCGAAGAAGGTTTGATGAGCACTATCCACGCGGTAACAGCCACTCAAAAAACTGTTGACGGTCCGTCTGCAAAAGATTGGAGAGGTGGTCGTGGTGCTTACCAGAACATCATCCCTTCATCAACAGGCGCTGCTAAGGCCGTGGGTTTAGTTTTACCTGAATTGAAAGGTAAATTAACAGGTATGTCTTTCCGCGTACCGGTTGCCGACGTTTCTGTAGTTGACTTAACCGCCCGCTTAAAAACTCCTGCTACTTATGAGGAGATCAAAGCCGCTATGAAAGAAGCTTCAGAAGGTGAATTGAAAGGTATCCTGGGTTACACTGAAGACGAAGTTGTTTCTGAAGACTTTAAAGGTGATGCACGTACATCAATTTTTGATGCTAAAGCCGGTATCGCGTTGAGCAATAACTTTGTTAAAGTAGTATCATGGTATGATAACGAATGGGGTTACTCAAACAAACTGATCGACCTTGTTCAGCAAATTGGTAAACTGTAATTAAGTTTTACTTATAAAGATCAAAAGCCCCGATGGATTTTAGATTTCATTGGGGCTTTTTAATTGTCAATTATTGGGATAGGTAATTATTCCTTTTTGAAGCCGAAAATAAATTATCTTTATATATGAACGAATTTGATCAAAATGATCCAAAGCTATGGAAATGGGGTTTATTCTATTTTAATCCAAGACCCCGAAATCTTGAGCCCCCGAATAGATGTGGGACGATAGGGCCTTGCTATTAACTTTGGTCATAAAAAAACTTATTTCTATCTAATCCTTTTTATTGCGGCTATCATCGTGGCTGGTTATTTAAAAGATAATTTTTAAATCCCATCAGTTGTAATTTTCTTAAAACGACCTATTCCGTTTTCAAACTCTTTACCGGATTCATCAATGCTGCTTTTACACTTAAATAAGATACTGCAGTAAACGCGATGACAATCACAGTTAAGAATGGGATAATAAAGAACAGCACATTGATATCAATACGAAATGCATAGGTTTGCAGCCATTTATGAATAGCGTACCATGCCAATGGTATTGACACAATGAAAGCAATGACAATCAATACTGCGAAATCCTGATAAAGCAATTTCAATATATTATTAACGGTGGCCCCCAGGACCTTGCGAATGCCGATCTCCTTGGTTCTTTGCACAATAGTATAGGACACTAGACCGAATAGCCCCAAACATGCCACCAAAATACCTATGCCGGTAAATACCGCAAATACCTGTCCGAATTGTTTATCGGCATGATATTGCTCATTGAAATGGGTATCCAGGAAAAAGTAATCAAACTGATCTTCAGGGAAAAATTTCTTCCAATTGGCGCGCAGACTTTCTACGGTTTGCTGGACATCGGCTGTGCCTATCTTAACTGACACATCTCCCCTTACATCGGGTATGCAGCGAAAAATGATCGCGTCATAAGCATCGCGCAACGATTGCTGGTGATAATTATCCACAACGCCAACTACATTATAGACCTTCCCCCAAAAATCCATACGTTTATTTATCGCATCGGCAGGTTTATCATAACCTAATTGTTCTGCTGCTTTTTTGCTCAAAACTACCGACCCTGTATCTGTAGGAAAGTCTTTTGATATTTTTCTTCCGGCCAAAAGTTTAAAATTGAAGGCGCCGAGGTAATCAAAATCCGCACCTACAACCCTATACTGTTTGGCGGTAGACTGATCTGCGCCAACCAATTTTATACCGCCCGCATTCCAACCAATCGGCTCGCCTGGCACAGCTGTTGATGCTGTGATACTTTTAACGTTGGCTAGCTTCAGGCTTTCATCCTTGAAGTTCTGCATCGTTCGATAGAATGAATCAACCTTGGCAAGCGGTGCTTTAATTACAAGCGTTTGATCGATGTTAATGCCCAAATTTTGCTTCTGCATGTATTCAATTTGCTTAAATACTGTCAGCGAGCCGACCAGCAGAAATATTGATGCTGCGAATTGGAATACCACCATCCCTTTACGTAACACTATTCCACGTGGAGATGCCGAAAGTTTCCCTTTCATCACTTCAACGGGCCTGAAAGATGACAGCACGATTGCTGGGTAAAATCCTGAAAAGAATGTACCCACCAGCAGCATTCCTATTACGCTTAACCAGAACGAGAGGTGACCAAACAAGCTAAAACTGATATTTACGCCTGATATGCTTCCAAACATAGGCAGGAATATGGCTATTAGTATAAATGCCAGCACAATCGATAATAAGTTAAGTAAACCAGCCTCGAACATGAACTGCATGATCAATTGACTTTTATCTGAACCCAATGTTTTACGCACCCCAACCTCTTTAGCACGACCGATGCCACGAGCAGTCGCAAGATTGATATAATTGATCCAGGCAATGATGATGACAAATATGGCTACCCCCAACAACAGATAAACCGAATTGCCATCGGAATTTGGCTGCAATTCAAACATCCTGTTGGAGTATAGGTGGATGCTTTGTACCGGTTGCAATGTATAAATGGCAGTGGCATTCTTCATCGGCTCATAGGCCTTTTTTACAATCGGAAGAAATTTGGCTTCCAATTTTCTTGGATCGACACCCGGGCTCAGCAAAACATAAGTAGTGCAGCCATCATTATACCATCTGTTATCAATATCCGGCGCATAGTTTTTGACCAGAGTGGTATACGATTGCAGAAAATCAAGCTTCATGTGGGTATTGGCCGGCATATCCTTCATCACACCTGTGATCTTAATCGGTTTATCATTGTTCATCACCAATGTTTGCCCAACCGGATTGGTATTATGAAAAAGCTTGTTCGCAAGAGTTTCAGAAATAACAACCGTGTTTGGTTCCTGAAGCGCTGTTTTAGGATCTCCGCTTAACAAAGGATAACTGAAAATATTAAAGAATGACCCACTTACAAAATAATCGTACTGGTCTTTGATAACTATCTTTTGATTTTTATAATTCACCAACACCTGACCAGCAGGTACCATTTTGACAAAATCTTCTATATCAGGAAGTTGCGTTTTAAATTCGCTACCAGGGGCAAATGCGCCGCCAGCCCAACGTGTGCTGAGTTTACCGTTGTCATACCTGTCCTGATTGATGCGGTATATCCTGTCGCCCTTGGTATGAAACTTATCAAAACTTAGTTCGAAAGTCACATACTGCAATAGCAGTAGACAGGCGGCCATACCAATAGCCAACCCGAAAATATTGATAAACGAAAAGCCCTTGTTCTTGCTAAGATTCCTAAAGGCAATCAGCAGGTAATTTTTAATCATGATCCGCTTGGTTTTATGCCGATGTTTCTGCTAATTATATGCCTATTTTGCATTTAATTAAATATCAATATGTTATGAAAAATCCGATCCTTAATCTGTTCGAAATTGATACAACTATCGTACGCTTGTGAACAGTCTGACCCGTCCGGATTTAGCTATACACTGGATTCTGTTAATCCTGGAATGAACTATACAGGTCATATTGTTAAAGATAATGTTAAAATAACTTGTTGTTTGTTTGCCGTGTTGGAATGACGAATCAGTTACTCTAATTGGTATACTACTGCTTCATAAGGTTTTAGCTTACCATCTGTTGATGGCTCGGTATAGTTATCGATGAGTACTTTTCCTTTTGACAAGTCAAGGCCCGTGCTAGCTACTTTGGGCTCGTTTCTAAAATTAAGCAGAATAAGTAACTTCCTACCATCCAATTCCCTGGCATAAGCATACACATCCGGATTAGACTTATCTAACAGTGTATATTTCCCGTATACCAACACCAGGTTATTCTTTCTTAGCTTGACAATTCTCCTGAAATAATTCAAAGGCGAATTCGGGTCCTTATCCTGGGCGGCTTCGTTAATGGTTTTATAATTGCTGTTCACTTTTATCCATGGCGTGCCGATGGTGAACCCCGCGTTTGCGCTGCTATTCCATTGAAAAGGTGTGCGTCCGTTATCGCGGCAGCTAAATGCAGTTTGCTTCATAAATTCAGCCATATTGCCGCCGATATTCTTTTGATATTGGTATTCATTTAATGTAGCCTTATCGCGGTAATCTTTTATGTCTGTAAAGCCCGCATTAGTCATACCTAGTTCGTCGCCGTTGTAATAGTAAGGTGTTCCACGCATAGTCATAATGAATGTTGTCAGCATTTTAGATGATACCTCTCTAAATTGTGGCTTGTCATTACCAAACCTGCTAACCAAACGCGCCTGGTCGTGATTGGCAAGGAAAATGGCTAACCAACCTTTTTTAGCAAAAATGCTGTCCCACTTGCTGAATACTTCTTTAAAATGCAATAGGCTATAGCCCTCTGGTTTGGCAATATCAACGCCTTCGAAAGCATAGGCCATGTTTAGTTCTCTACGGTCGGCATCCACCAAATCATGAGCATCTTGAAACGTGTTTCCGGCCCCCTCGGCTACGCTCATTACGTCGTATTTGCTCAATACCTGTTTATTCATTTCCTTCAGGTATTCATGCAAACCCGGCTGCATAGCGTAATACTTAGTAAATTCCTTTTCATACCCCTGTGGCAGCACCGGGAAAATGGTGTCCTTCGCCGCGAATTGAAACGCATCCAGCCGGAAACCATCAATACCCTTGTCGGCCCAAAACTTCATGATATCAAACACTTCCTGCCGAACTTTTGGATTTTCCCAGTTTAAGTCAGGCTGCTTCCGCGAGAAATAATGCAGATAATAAGCATTGGTAGTTGAATCATACATCCAGGCATCATGGTTCACATCAAACAAGCTATAACGCGGTGCAGGTTTGCCCCTTTCGGCATTCCACCAATG